>Ga0306899_1000477_pt1 | contig 20268 bp, 18 predicted proteins | sample AntRauMFilla3764_FD_190407 | JGI IMG/M metagenome (GOLD analysis project Ga0306899, IMG submission 190407) | Saline lake microbial communities from Rauer Islands, Antarctica - Metagenome Filla 3 #764 (v2) (version 2) | ecosystem: Environmental > Aquatic > Non-marine Saline and Alkaline > Saline ... | reverse complement strand
GCATTGAGACGATCCATCCCACGACCCATGATGACCCAATTTACATGGTCGATGGGATCCTGCACTACGGCGTGGCCAATATGCCGGGTGCGGTCGCCTTGACTTCGACGCTAGCCCTCACCGGGACCACACTCGTTTATGGCCTTCAGATTGCCGATTTAGGACTGGAAAAAGCCGTCCTGAAGTCGCGCGCCATCTCAACTGGAGTGAACACCTACGCGGGGCACGTCACCTGTAAAGCGGTGGCCGAGGCCCATGGTTTGCCGTTCACGTCCATCAAAGAACTGATATCCTAGGAGGCAGTAACATTAAAATCTTTGATTTTTAATGTAGCGTGCAGCTTTAGCAAACGTCCGTTTTAGACTCTAAAAAAGCCTTACGAGGACGTTTGCTAAAGCTGCACGCTACGAAAAAAACTTGTGACACCCCACACTAGGCCAACGAAACCTTATGTTCACGAGTGAGTCCGTCCAACATCATCGTCAAGATGGCGCTGGCCATCGAGTAATCCGGGACGCCGAGTGCTTCGCCGGAGATAGAGTCGTAGTGTTCGCTAAGTCCATGCTTCAGCGCGTTAGCAACGGTTTTGTCGGCAATATCCGCAGCAAGAGCCTTGTGACCATAAGCATGCAAGCCAGAGGCGATTTGGTAGTTGGGCGACGGCCAGACGTCGCCACGCCAGAAGGCGTCCGACTTCCACCTGGGATCGGTGCGATCTACGGTGGGGATGGGCAGGGGCGTTTGAAAAGCCGGAGAGGCCAGAACCTCGGCCATCCGGTCCGCCATAGCCTGCGTGGGCACCCCAGCGGTCAAAGGAATCCAGCTGCCAATGGTCGCGACCGGGATCTTTTCGAGCGTATCCCGCTTGACCGAGAGGAAGGTGCCGGCTTCTTCATCCCAGAGGTGTTTGCGCATGCCCTCAACGCCTTTGTCGATTCGTTTTTGACGGCGGGCCGCCATCGCGTCGTCGCCGACGATCTTTGCCAGCCGGGCCAGACTGCGTTCACCCATAATCAGATAGGCATTGTTCCCCGGCACGCAGATGTCGCCATACCAATAACCTTCTTCAAGACGCTTGCGTTTCGGATGGAGGGTCAGACTCAAGTCGTCCATATTGCACTCGTAGTCAAAGGTCTCCCAGCGGGCATGCTGCAAGACGCCGGTGTAGGCACCCACAGTGATCAGGCCATTGTCGTGTAAGTCCCGCTCGCGCCAATACCAGTCGTGCCATTTTTCCAGTCGCCCGATGCACTGGCGGACAAGTTCCTTATCGCCATTCCTCTGATAAACCCGCTCGAGACCCCAAGCGAGGATGGGGATTTGGGAAAATTCGCGCTGATCCTGAGGCTCTGTCTTGATTGCCACCGTGATCATGTCCTGGGCGTAAGGAGGTGCGGTCTCGTTCCAGCGGTCCTGAAAGTCCCAGTAGTTGTGGAAAACCTCGCGGATCACGCCTTTCTTTTCCGGCATTAAGCTCATGAGATCGACCACAAACATGGTGTCCCAAATCCACTGGCCGAGGTAGTGCGGCCCACCGGGCGCGATCCAGGTGCGCTCCAGCGGGGGAGTCGGCTCGCGGAGATTAGCGAGCACGCATTTTTCCATCACACGTTTGGCGAGCACAAGCAGTTCGGGTCGATCACTGACGAAGAGGGACTCGAGTTCCGTCGCCGTGACGGAACGAGTCATACAACCCGCCCCGGTCAGGCTAGCCAGAGCGGCACCGCCTGCAGTTTGAATAAAGGAACGTCTTTTCATGATAGTAAAACTCGAGGAGTGGAAACTTTATTAGATTGGAGATAAATTATTTCAACGCCCATTATTTGCAAGCAGAACTCGGAGTTTTAGCGCTTGTTCTTCCTGCACGGCATCCAGCTGTTCGCGCTTGTAGCGCCATTGCCAGTTGCCGGTGGATGAGCCCGGCTTGTTCAGGCGTGCGCCTCCATCCAGACGCATCAAGTCCTGGAGTGGGGCGACAGCCATGTTGGCGGGCGTTTCCATGGCGCAGCGGATGAGGTCATAGGCAATATCATCACCGGACACGCTAAGATGACGCCGGACGTGATCACGCACCGATTCCGACTCGGTGGCATACCATCCGATCGTGGTGTCATTATCGTGAGTGCCGGTGTAGATCGCGGTGTTGGGTGTTACATTGTGCGGCAGGTAGGCGTTGTCCTCGTCGCCCCCGAAGGCGAATTGCAGGACAGCCATCCCCGGCAGACCGGTCTGCTCGCGCAGGGCTTCCACTGCAGGAGTGATCACGCCCAAATCCTCAGCCACGATCCGGGCATCGGGGCAGGCTTGCTTGATGGCGCGAAAGAGTTCGAGGCCCGGGCTTTTGACCCACTGGCCATTGCGCGCCGTCGATTCACCGGACGGGATGGACCAATAGGACTCGAAACCACGAAAGTGATCGATCCGGACGATATCGTAAAACGAGAGGTTGGATCGGATTCGTTCGACCCACCAGGCAAACTCTGTGGCCTTGTGCTGCGCCCAATCGTAGAGTGGGTTGCCCCAGAGTTGACCGTCCTCGGAGAAATAATCCGGTGGCACACCCGCGACATGGGTGGGTTGCAGCTCGTCATCGAGTTGAAAGAGTTCCGGGTGCGACCAAACGTCCGCACTGTCCAGGGCCACAAAGATGGGCAGGTCACCGAGAATATCGACGCCGTTCTCTCCTGCGTAGGCCCTCAATTTCTTCAGTTGAGCGTAAAAGACATACTGGTAGAAGACCTGAGCATCCATCTCTGCCAGCAGCGCCCTCGACTTTCGTCGTTTTTTCGCTTGAGCATAGTCCCGTGATTTGTCCGGCCAATCCAACCAGCAAACACCTTTATGCTCGATCTTTAATGCAGTATAGAGGGCATAATCTTCCAGCCAGTAGGACTGTTCCTCACGAAAGGCCGCGATGCTGCCGTAGTCGAGCAGTTCGTCCGCGCCGGTTCCGGCAAAGTTCTTGAATGCCGTCTCTAAAACAGGCCAAAACCTGGAGTAGAGCGAACCGTAGTCGACGTGATCTGCGGGCAACTCAAGCAGGGGCACCAAATCCGCTTCGGCGAGTAAACCGCCCTCCAGCAGGGGCTGAAGGTCGATAAAGTAGGGATTACCGGCAAATGCTGAAAAACATTGGTAGGGCGAATCGCCGTAGCCCGTCGGCCCCAGGGGACAGATCTGCCAGATGCGCATCCCGCAGCTGTTGAGAAAATCGACGAACCGATAGGCGTCCGAGCCGAGATTTCCAATGCCAGTTGTGGAGGGCAGGGAACTGACATGCAGAAGAACGCCCGCCATGCGTTCGTTGAGCCAATTGTAGAGTGAAGAGCTTGAATTTTCAGAATTAGACATAATATATATTGTGCGCCAAATAACTAAGTTTTCAGCGCCGTCTCACTAAGTTCTCCTAAAGCAATCACTCGGCGATGCCCCAGCGCTTGGTGAATGGGTAATAAATGAAGATGGCTTTTCCGATGACCGACTTTTCGGGCACGAAGCCCCAGTAGCGACTATCGAGGCTGTTTCCGGAGTTGTCGCCGAGTGCGACAAACTTACCGTCGGGAATCGTCATTTTACGACCCTCCGCGAGCTGGTTCGTATTCTGGTAGCCACGGTATTCACCCTCACGTGCGGCGTTGCGACCGAAGGCCTCAACTTCGTCACGCGGTTGTCCATCCACCAGCAGCGTTCCGTCACGAATCTCCAGGGTTTCCCCCTCAACACCAGCGAGTCGCTTGATGTAATATTTGTCGGTAAAGTCACCGCTGTGTTTACCAATCTCGTGCTGAATCTCATCGGTGCGAAAAACGAAGGGTTGGCCCGCTTTGGGCTTACGAAAATGATAGGTGAAGCGATCCACGAATAAGGCGTCGCCGAGCGTGATGTCGAAGCGCAGTAAGTCATCGCCGGTTTCGGCATGTTGCGGGAGCCGCATCATGGCGAATTTGTCATTGCCGGGAATGCGGCGCAGGTTGCCGCCTTCCAGGTCGAAGCTTTTGTCCAACACCGCATTCATCTCGGAGGCAAATTCCATCGGCACGGTGATGCTGTGCGGCATGCCATCCACATAGATAGTAAATTGTGCTTTGGTCGCTGGCAGGATGAAAAATTTCCGCCCTTTCACCATTTCGGCGTAAAACCGGGGCTGGCCATCGGGTGCAAACCCCAGAAAAGGCAACTCGACCTGACCGCTCTTCTCGGCAGTCAGCGCCTTATGGCGGGCACCGAGCGTAGCGAGGCGGAAGAACTTGCTTAGTGCGCCCGGTTCGCCTGCTCCTTGTGCATACACGACCGCGTTCATTCCGCTGAAAGTCGGATACATCGAATTGGTGGGTATAATGAAGGGCTGGAAGAAAAAGGTGCGTATGCCAATCACGATGATTGCGGCGACTAGGGCCACCTCGATGTTGTCATTCCAAAAGGTCTTCGGATACAGCTTGCCCCCGATTTTCTTGAGCAATCCATCGAGTCGCCCCATGGTAGCCTCGAGTTTGACCGCATCACCGGCCTGCAAGTGCGAATGCACTTCGCCGACGGCCTTATCCAGCTCGTCGAGCCGACCTTCGGGAATCACGTCCCGTCGGTAGTGGTAGACTTTATTCGCTGCGTGGAGGAGTTCTTTAGCCGATTTGCGAAGCTTTTTCATAATACAATTCAGTCGGGTTCTTGATCCGTGTTCCAGCAAATAAGTTTTAACATTTGGATTCTTACCCGTAGCCGAATTACTCGTAGCCGAAAGCCTTCGCTTTTGGTCCAAGTATTTTGATTCTGAGCGGTAGCCGAAAGCCTTCGCTTTTGGTCCGAACGGTTCCGCCGGTTCGAAGCGTGCTCCAAAGCCTAAGGGCTTCGGCTACAAGCAAAGTGCTCCAAAGCCTAAGGGCTTCGGCTACAAGCAAAGTGCTCCAAAGCCTAAGGGCTTCGGCTACAAGCAAAATATTTGGATTCTGAGCGGTAGCCGAAAGCCTTCGCTTTTGGTCCGAACGGTTCCCCGGTTCAGATACATTAACCCCCATCCGAAGTCTTGAGGATTTTAATAAAGGCATCCTGCGGGATGGAGACACTGCCGATGTTTTTCATGCGCTTCTTACCCTCTTTCTGCTTTTCGAGCAATTTGCGCTTCCGCGAGATGTCGCCGCCATAGCACTTCGCAGTCACATCCTTCCGGTAGGCGCTGATGGTCTCACGGGCAATGACTTGCGCGCCGACCGTTGCCTGAATCGCGATCTTAAACATCTGGCGTGGCAATATTTCCTTCAGTCGCTTGCAAAGCGCCCTGCCCCTGCCCTCGGCTTTATCTTTGTGCACGATCGACGAGAAGGCATCGACCGGCTCTGCATTGACCATGATATCGAGGCGGCACAGCTTCGCCTCCTCGTAGCCCGCCACCTCGTAGTCCATGGAGCCGTAGCCGTGCGTGATGCTTTTCAGGCGATCATTGAAATCGACGAGTATCTCGTTGAGCGGCAGGCGGCAGACCAGCATGACGCGCTTATCATCAATTGTCTCGGTGTGTTCGCACAAGCCCCGTTTCTCGGAGACAAGAGCCAGGACATCGCCGATCGAGGTGCTTGGGATGTGGATCGAGGCATTGATCATCGGCTCTTCGATATGCCCGATCTCCGAGGGGTCCGGCAGATAGACGGGATTATGCACTTCGATAGTTTCGCCATCGGTCTTAGTGACAAAGTAAACCACACTCGGATAAGTCGAAATCACATCCAGATCGTATTCACGGCGAATGCGCTCCTGAATGATTTCCATGTGAAGCAGGCCGAGGAAGCCGCAGCGGAAGCCAAAGCCCAGTGCGACAGAATTTTCCGACTGATAAACGAAAGCGGCATCGTTGAGGCGCAATCTTCCCATGCTGGCCTTGAGCTTGTTATAATCATTCGTGTCGATCGGGTAAATCCCGCTAAAGACCATGGGGCTGACTTCCTTGTAGCCGGGCAGCATTTCCTTGGCCGGTGCACTGGCCAAAGTAATGGTATCCCCCAGCTTGATGTCAGCTACGTCACGGATGTTCGTTACGATATAGCCGACGTCACCGGCGGTGAGCATCTCCCGCTTCGTCATGGCCGGTGAGAATTTACCGACTTCCTTGACCTGCGCCTTCGTGCCATCGCTCATGGTGAGAATTTGGTCATTCATCTTCACGGTCCCGGAGAACACGCGGACGAAGCAAATCACGCCCTTATAAGTGTCGTAAACGCAGTCAAATATGAGCATGCGCAGGCCTTCGACGTCGGCCCAGCGTGGTTTCGGCACACGGGCAATCGCAGCCTCCATAAGATCTTCCACCCCGACGCCGCTCTTGCCGCTGGTCAAGATCGCTTCTTCAGCCGGGATGGCCAGCACATCTTCGAGTTGTTGCTGGATGGCCGGCACGTCCGCGCTGGGCAAATCGATTTTGTTGATGACCGGAATAATCTCCAGGCCCTGCTCAAGCGCGAGGTTGGCATTGGCCACAGTCTGCGCCTCAATCCCCTGAGCCGCGTCGATCAGCAACATCGCCCCCTCACAGGCTGCGAGGCTGCGCGAGACTTCGTAGGAAAAGTCCACGTGGCCGGGCGTATCGATCAGGTTAAAAACATAGTCCTCACCGTTCCTGGCACGATAAACCATGGTAACCGGGTGGCTCTTAATGGTGATGCCCCGCTCGCGCTCCAAATCCATCGAGTCGAGGAGTTGCTCCTTCATGTCCCGCATTTCGACGGTGCGGGTGAGTTCGAGTATTCGATCAGAGAGCGTTGTCTTGCCGTGGTCGACGTGGGCGATGATGCAAAAGTTGCGTGTATGGTTTAGGTCAGTCATAGATGTAACGGGCTAAAATCATGCACCCTGAGAAAAGTTCAACCTTCTTCTAAAAGCACTTTACCTGATCGGCTCCATCTGGAATCGTTCTGTTTTATATGTCAGACCTTTCGAAAATCAACATTCTAGTCGTCGGATCCGGCGGTCGTGAGCACGCGCTCGTCCAGAAATGTCGCCAAAGCCCGCTAGTCGGGCGCATCATCGCTGCGCCTGGCAACGGTGGTATGGCGGCAGAGGTCGATTGCTACGATGTAGCGGTCGAAGATATTGCTGGCTTGGTCGAACTGGCAAAAGCCCAGTCGATCGGTCTGGTCGTGGTCGGGCCGGAAGTTCCACTCAGCATGGGACTGGTCGATGCCATGACTGAGGCCGAGATTCCCGCCTATGGTCCCAATAAGCTGGGAGCCCAGTTGGAATCCAGCAAAGCCTTCTGCAAGGATTTTTTCGCGCGCCACGCAATTCCCACCGCAGCCTACGCCACTTTCACCAAGATTGGCCCCGCCCTCGCCTATCTTCAAGAACACCCTGCCCCGATTGTGATCAAAGCCAGCGGCCTTGCTGCCGGTAAAGGTGTCATCATGGCTGAAACTCAGGACGAGGCCATTGCGGCGGCCAAAGATATGCTGGAAGGCGACGCCTTCGGCTCCAGCGGCAAGGAAATTGTGATCGAAGAAACCCTTTACGGCGAAGAAGCTTCAATTCACGTCATTGCCTCGGGGGAAGATTATCTTTGCCTGCCACCGAGTCAGGACCACAAACGTGTTGGTGAGGGCGATACCGGGCTTAACACCGGCGGAATGGGGGCCTACTCGCCGACGAGTAAGATCACTCCGGCGATGCAGGCCGAGATCGAGGAGCAAGTCATCCGCCCCACCCTGGCCGGCCTCAAGGCCGACGGCATCGATTATCGGGGGACGCTTTACGCCGGTGTGATCTTAACGGAATCCGGGGTCAAGATGCTGGAATATAACGTCCGGTTCGGCGATCCCGAGACGCAGGTCTTGCTGCCGATGCTGAGGACGGATCTGGTCCCCATCCTACTCGCGTCAGCCAAGGGGGAGCCCCTGCCGGATAGGATCGAGTTTCAAAAGGGCGCGGCCATTGTCGTCGTGTTGGCTGCCGGCGGCTACCCCGGTAGTTACGCCAAGGGCAAGCCCATCCAATTTCCAGATGCCCTGCCGGAGGGTGCCGCCATCGTCCATGCGGGCACCAAGCGCGGTCCCGATGGCACCATCGCCACGGCTGGTGGACGTGTGCTGGGCATCAGTGGGCAAGCCCCTACCCTTAAGCAGGCCGCCGAAATCGCCTATTCGGTTTGCGATCAGATCGAATTTGAAGATAAGTATTTACGTCGGGACATCGGGCACCGAGAACTCAATCGCAACTAACCACTGGAAATATGTCAGAACGTAATCTCATTCTCACGATTTGCACGGGTAACATCTGCCGCAGCCCGATGGCCGAAAAATTACTCCAGCACGCCCTAGCCGCAGAGGGCGAGCCGCTCAACCGGCTCGAAGTCGTCTCTGCTGGTGTGGCTGCCGGCTACGGCGACCCCGCCTCAGAGAATTCCGTCGCCGCCCTGAAAAAAGTTGATTTGGACTTGCGCCACCACAAAAGCCAGCCACTGACGACTGACCTGATCGACCGAGCCTTCGCCATTTTTGGCATGACCGATTCGCACCTGGATGCGCTCCGTTATCTTTGTTCCGAGGTTCCCGAACGAACGCATTTGCTCCGGGATTTTTTGGGGGACGGCGAAGACAATCAGATCCCCGACCCCATAGGCCAGGACTTTGATGCCTACAGCGCCTGCCTTGACTCGATGATCGAGGCCATTCCATCTGTTGTCACGTATTTAAAAAACCAATACAAATAACCATGCCATTTATCCAAGTTACTTCCAATATATCGCTCTCTGATACAGAGAAAGACAACGCCCTGCAGACACTCTCTAAAGCCGCCGCCGAACTACTGGAAAAGTCTGAAAACTACGTGATGACGAGTTGGACGACTGCGAAGATGACGATGGCCGGCACCAACACGCCGACCGTTTTTATCGACCTCCATAGCATCCGCCTGCCGGAAGACGCGACAACACGGCTCAGCAAGGAGCTTTGCGAACGCGTCAGTCTGGCCGTTGAAGTGCGTCGGGATCGAATCTACATCAATTTTCATAACGTCGAGCCTTCGATGTGGGGATGGAACGGGAAGACTTTTGGTGACTAGCGCAGCCTCAATAAGTTTTCCCCGGTAGCCGAAGCCCTTAGGCTTTGGAACACGGTTCGAACTTATGGGATGTTCGGACCAAACACGAAGGCGTTCGGCTACAGACAAAAATGGGATGTATGGAACAACTTACTAACAGGAAAACCAGCCCAGAATCACCACAGCCCCTGCTGGTCGACATTGTCCTGCCGCTCGAGCAGTCCGAGGACGAGGCTGCGCGAAAAGAGGCTCTGGCGGCTCAGCTTAAGGTGGCATCTTCACGTATCAGCGAGTTCCGCCTGCGCAAACATTCCATCGACGCGCGGCAGCGGCAGATTAAAGTCCAACTGCGTTTTGAGGTCGGATTGGATCACCCGCTGGCCCCGGAGCCCGAACACAAATCAGAATATCCAATCGCAAAAGCCTCTGCGGAAAACGTTTTGATCGTGGGCTGTGGCCCGGCCGGGATGTTTGCCGCCCTGCGTTGCCTGGAGCTTGGGTTGAAGCCGATTGTGCTGGAACGGGGCAAGGATGCCTCCGCCCGCCGCTTCGACCTGGGCCCGATTTTGAAGGAAGGCCGCGTGATCGAGGACTCCAATTATTGCTTTGGCGAAGGCGGTGCGGGCACTTTTTCCGACGGCAAGCTTTACACGCGCGCCACCAAGCGTGGTCCGGTCCGGACCGTTTATGAGACGCTCGTCGCCCATGGTGCCCCGGAACGCATCCTCGTCGATGCCCACCCCCACATCGGGTCCAACCTTCTGCCTAAAGTTGTCATGGCCATGCGCGAATCGATCCGACGCGCGGGTGGCGAAGTGCACTTTGGGGCCAAGGTGAATGCATTCATACTCACCAAGGGGGGCATCGAGGGGCTCCGGACCAGTGACGGACGTGAATTCCTTGCTGGGAAGGTTATTCTCGCGACCGGCCACTCAGCCCGGGATATTTATACACTGCTTCGCGATCAGCAGATTCGTTTGGAGCAGAAACCCTTTGCCGTCGGGGTGCGGATCGAGCATCCACAAGCTTTGATCGACAGCCTGCAATATAACATTGATCGCGGCGAAGAGCGCCCTCGCCTCCTGCCGGCAGCCAGCTACCGCCTGGCGACAAAAATCGACCAGCGTGGGGTGCATTCATTTTGCATGTGTCCAGGCGGTTTCATCGTTCCGGCCACGACTGAAAATGACGGCATCGTCGTCAATGGGATGAGCCTGGCACGCCGCGATTCGCCTTTCGCCAATAGCGGCATGGTGGTGACGGTTGAGCCGGAGGATACGGAGGATTTCAGAAGGGAGCATGGTGTGCTCGCGGGCATCGCTTTTCAGCGAGCTTTGGAGCAAGCCGCCAAACAACACGGAGGCGGTGGCCAAATCGCTCCGGCGCAGCGCGTCACCGATTTCATTTCCGGCAAGCCCTCGCAGGATTTGCCCAAAACAAGCTATTTCCCTGGCATTCATGCGGCCCGAATCGACGAAATTTTGCCGGAATGGATGGTCAGCCGCTTGCGCCGTGGACTCGGGATCTTTGGTCAACAAATGCGTGGTTACCTCACCGAAGAATGCAACCTCCTCGGGTTCGAGACCCGCACCAGCTCGCCCGTCCGGATCCCGAGAGAGTCGCAGACGCTTCAGCATCCGGATATCGCGGGGCTCTTCCCCTGTGGCGAAGGTGCCGGATACGCAGGCGGCATTGTCAGTGCGGCGCTTGACGGGATGCGTTGCGCCGAAGCGGCCGCAGGAGATTAGCCACCAAAAATCCGGCCCAGAAAGCCGGACTTTTTCTCTCTTTTCGGAGCAAAATACAGCTTCGACAATTCCACGGCCATGCGCTCACGCCGTAGCTCATTGATAGTGATAAAAAACCGCTCAGGTGAGCCCCCCGTAGCAAAGGCCTGCTGCAACTCCGGTGCTTCGGCGCTGAACCACTCCAGCACCTTGGCGAACTTATCCAGAGCACACTTTACCGAGGCTTCGATGTTTAGCTTGCTTGATGAAGCAAGTGCCTCTTGCTCCTCATCGCTCAGAGTGATGCCTCCCTCCTGCATGAAGTAAAGTTGTGTCGGGGTATCCAAGCCCTCGCAAAGCAGCCCGATCGCTTCGGCCAAATGCAGACCACGCTCGCCTCGCCGATAAGGCATATGCTTCGCCATGACCCACTCGTCCTTTTGAGCGAGGCTGTTAAGGAAGCCCTTAAGGTCGTCCCCACCAATAGGGATACCTTGGGCAATGTTTTGGCAAAAATGCACGCACTCAATCAAAGTCCCCACCCCTTCGTTTTTCAGGAGTTCTTGGGTGTCTTCGGAAAAATGCATAAGCGTCGCCGGAAAGTCTTCGGGGATCCCCAATTTGTCGAGACTATGGGTAAATGTAGCGTCTTCCAGACTCCCGATTTCAAGGGATGCCACTAGGTCGCCGAAAGGAGAGTCAAATGCCAGGGTCTCTCGGAGAATGTCCATCAGGACTTTAACGCGACTTACCTTCCCAATGAATCCAGGCACCGTTTTCAGCTCTTCAAAGTCGTAATCGGTATATTTTGCCGGCGTTTCACCCCTTCCTTTGAAGGGCCATGAAATGCCGACGTTTTGCCCGAGCTTGCCAATTTCAGTTTCGCTTAAAATCGAACTGGAATAGCGTCTGCGAATGTAATCCCACTCCTCGGCTGAGTATTTCTCTATATTTTTTTCACCCATTATAAAACATCATTTCTATTACTTTGGACCGTTGTCAGAATTTTAGCAACGAACGTTTCTGAGCCAGAGAGCCAATTTGGAAGACTTACAGATAATAAGCACAATTCTTGACTTATTGAGTCAAGAACTAAAGATACCTCTAATGTTAACAAAATCCATGAGCGAGCGCATCGTGACAGAGTTTAAATTTGATGAGGCCAGCGCCACTGAAAGGATCCGCTGGGCCTACGAAAATTATGGCGAAAAATTGGTCCTGAGCACAAGCTTTGGGCTTCAGAGTGCGGTCATGCTGCATCTTGTCACCATTCAAATTCCAGAAATCCCCGTGATTTTCGTTGATACCGGATACCTTTTTCCGGCCACCTACACCTTTGCGCATGAGCTCACCGAACGGCTGCAATTAAACCTCAAGACCTACATCCCGAAGCAGACCGCTGCGCAGCAAGAGGCTCTAAATGGCAAGCTCTGGGAGCAAGACGTCGAGGGCTTGGAACGCTATAACCGGATCAATAAAGTCGAGCCTATGAACCGGGCCATCACCGAGTTGGAAGCCGAAGTATGGCTCTCCGGATTACGGCGCAGCCAGTCGAGTTCGCGAAAGGAACGTGCTTTCATAGAGCAGCAAAACAAAATCCTGAAAATCTACCCAATTCTCGACTGGAGCGACCGCGATATCTACACCTATTTGACCGAAAATAACCTCCCCTATCATCCCCTCTGGGACCAAGGCTATGTCTCGGTCGGCGATTGGCACAGCACGAAGAAACTGGGCGAAGGCATGACTGAAGAGGACACTCGGTTTGGTGGCATCAAGCGCGAGTGCGGCTTACACGAAATTACCGGTGAAGCCGATTTCCAGATTTAGCTCCGAACGAAAACTTGTTACAGCCCACGAGGTTTATTGCTTCAAATTCACCGGATTTTATTTCAGCTTAAGGATCATGGATACTAAAGTTGTTAAGCACATCTCCGAGGCCGCCGACGAGGTCGCCCAATTTCAAGAGGCGGTCACCGGTCGTGTGTCGATGCAACACAAGGGAATATGCGGCTTCGATGGTTTTATCGATACCTTCATTACCATGAAGCAGCCCGCCACCATGGCGGAGTTTGGGCCCAAAGTTGCGGCAGCGGCCGGGATTGCCGCCTCTTACGAGTCCGAGCACAAAGGGGACAAGTTTGGCGGCAACGGCCCGCTGATCGCCTCGGCGTTGAGTGATATTTACTCCAACGAGATCGACATCACCTATATCGGTGCGATGGGTGCCGACGAAGTGCTGCCGATCTATAGGGATGCGCTGGAGGACAAGATTCGCAAACTCTACACGCTGGCTGAGCCGGCCCACAGCGACTGCCTGGAATTTGAAGACGGCAAAGTTATGCTCTGCGACATGCGCAGTTGCGCTGAAATCACCTGGGAGCGTCTGTTGGAAACAATTGGGGCGGATCAACTGGCTGAAGCGTTGCAAGACTGCCGCTTCATCGGAGCCGTCAACTGGGGTAAGCTCCCACACGTGGGAGAGATCTGGACGAATCTGGCCAGGCAACTCGCTAACATGGGCGTGCCCAAGAAGGAAGTGGCCTTCTTCATGGACCTGGCCGAATTTGAGCAGCGCCCGATGGAGGACCGCGAAAAGTTACTCCAACTGCTCCCGGCCATCACGGAGCAATGCCATACTATGCTGAGCTTTAACCTGAAAGAAGCCTGGCAAATGGCGGAGAGCTTTGATGGCGACTTTCACGGCAAGAAGGACCCACAGGCGGTTGCCGACCTGGCCGTCTTCCTCAGGGAGCACATCGATGTAGATCGCATCATCATTCACCCCAATAACGGAGCCGCCTGCGCCTCGGCCGACGGGTGCACCTACCTGCCTGGCCCCTACTGCAAAAAGCCGCTCATTTCCATCGGCGCGGGCGATAATTTCGGCGCGGGTTGTCTCGCTGCTTGCCTAGAGGGCTTCGATAATCTCGGCATCCTGCTAGCAGGCAACTGCGCCAGCGGGCACTACGTCCGCTCCGGGAATTCGGCTTCCTTTAAAGAAATGGCCGAGCTACTGGATATGTGGCTCAAGGGCGAGGTGCCGGAACGGCTCTAACCCACTAACTGCCGTCTCAAATCTAGGGTGTATTGAAATTCCGGAGACAGCTTTGGCTCGATGCGAAGGGGCTCGCGGCATAGAAAGTAGCCGGAGCTTCCAGCTCCAAGGCATCCAAAGTAGCCGGAGCTTCCAGCTCCAAGGCATCCAAAATCAAGGAAGCAGGATGCTCCCACTACTTATTCTTGTGTATTTTCTTCGTATATGGGCTCTTCTTTGCAATGAGGCCTTGAGTCTATCGAACCTTAAATACCCTGTGTAATATATGGACCGTGTAATATATGGACCTCTGTGTAATATATGGACCTGTGTAATATATGGACCAAAGTATTTCAAAGGCCGCGCATCATGTGCGGCCTTTTTTTGTGCCTATGAGACATTTTTAAGGGCAGTGCTTAAGTGTCGCATAACGGCAAGTGAGCACAAAAAAGCCCTAAGTGCTTAACACTTAGGGCTTTAATAATGGCTGCTCAGGCTGGGATCGAACCAGCGACCAAGTGATTAACAGTCACCTGCTCTACCGCTGAGCTACTGAGCAATAAAAAATAAACTGAGTGCCTGGTAACTAAGTGATTAATCCGGCGGCTGCCGGACTCTACCACTGAGCTACTGAGCATTAAATTGAAGTCGGTATAAAGGGAATCGTAGTCAAGGCTGTCAACATCTAGTCTATTTTTTTTTTAAGCTTTGTGCCCAGGCTATTTTTTGGGCGAGGGGGGATGCTTCAGTTTTTGAGCTTCGAACTTCCATTTGGATGAGGCGGCGACTTTTCCGGCTGAGGCGGCCACAGGAATACCTCCATCCAGTAATGCGATGCGTAAAGCCTTGGGCTGCCTGCTTTCAGAAAGGAGTTTCTCGTAAACCTCGAAAGCCAGTTCCGCGTCTCCAAGGTCGTGGAGAAGGTTGGCAATGCGCTGCACGAGTGCGGTCTCGTCGCGGCTGAAGCTATTAATATAGCGAATCACTTTCAGAACCTCGAGCGCCTCTTTTGTTTGACTACGCGCTTCATACATCTGGGCTAGCCGATAAGCGATCGCCAGCGAAGGACTGGCAACAAAGAGTTTCCGCGCATACGCCAGAGCCTCATCTTCGGAAGCTTCCGCCTCCAGACGATTTAACTGACGAAGACCAAGATAAGCAGCAAACGGGCCGTCCATCGAGGTCTCCAACTGCGCATCCAGACTCTTTTGAAAAGGCCGGTAAAGGGGATCCCCCACCGCAACGGCTTGCCAGCTGAGGGCGGGATTACTCGACATGATTGCGTCGCCAAAACTTTGTCCTTCGAGAAGGTATTTCAGAAACAAATGTGGCCGAATAGTGAATTCGAGGTAGGGCTCGTAAACATAGCCAAAGGTGGCGCAATAACCTTGCGCGATCAGTGGCCCGACCCATCTCTGTGATGACGAGCGGACAGTGGTCGCAGAAAAGCTGTGCAAATGATACCCGATCGCCCCGGGCGGGACTGACCAGCGAGGTTCACGCCACGGACCGTAGGCATTCGAACGATACCAGCCAAAATACAGAGCCGGTCCGTCAAGTCGGTCCTGATAACCACGCGGGCGCTTGCTGGTCTCGAACTCGGTGTCAAAATAAGCCGCCTTGGCCAAGTCTCCCGTCTGATTGATCCATTCATCGCCTTTGACATGGGGCCCACCGGAATCAATATAGGCGCGACCCATTAATCCCGACTCCTCCGCCTCAATTGTGCGGTCGATCAGGCGGATGACATTCGCCTTGGTTGGGCCGTCCAAACGCGAGACCTTGATGATTCGATTGGCATCGCTATCAGATACCCGCTTCCCTTCAAAATAAGGGTTGGGAATAAATGCGGTCATCGACAGATTCGCTGGTGCTGGAAGGAGCGCCAGCTCGGAGTCGACCGCAGCCTGGTTGACTTGAAATTGTTTCGGGATCTGGGACTGCTCACCCTCCAACAGTCCTAGATCGTTGGAGAAGCGAAGGGGAATCCCCCGAACCGTCACCAGGTAGCTTATGCGGTGCACCGCAACGGCAAGCCGCTCCCGGCCGTAGCGATCTCTTTCCGCACTTTTTACCCCGCTGATCCACTCACGCTCCAGGAGTTCGTCGAGTAATGGGTTACTAATCGTCTCAACATATTCGCTCAGGCTGATGGTCTCCTGAGTGCTTGTCGACAGGTGGACAATATTCTCAAGAGGGATGCCACGCTGCTTGGCGTAATGTTCACCGATAGCCACAGAATCGGCATCCTCGGAATTAACGACGATAACAACCGAGGAGGGGTCGGCGAAAGAGACCCGGGCTGCGCAGAAAAGCACAACCACGGTCAGAAATAAACTGAGCTGTTTCATTGTTCTCCTTGGAGCATGAATCATGTTTCAGGACAACTCAACCTGCAATGAACCGCTCGATGACGCGACCGAAAGCAATCAGGAATCGTCTTCTTCCTCCTCGTGATCTTCGGGTTCGTCAACATCCTCAATCTCGTCAGGTTGATGGTCAGGTGCGTTAAACTTCAACTTACGCCGACTTTCCGCTAAAGGTGAAAGGATTTGCGTGACCTGTCTTCCGACCAACTTGGGCTCAGAGTCCTGAGAGGACACTCCGGACAATTCATCGCCAGCCATCTTGATGCGCTCGACGCCCAGTCCTTTGTGCTCATTTTCCCGTCCGCGGAACTGGAGGGTCAGCTTCACCTTGTTGCCGTGATCAAGGAAGCTCTCGGCCCGGCGCAACTTCGTCACAAAGTCGTGCTCTCCAATTCTGACACGAAACTTCACTTCCTTGAGCTTCGTTGTATGCGTCTTGCTGTCCTTCTGCTTTTTGCTCTCCTCATACTTGAACTTACCATAGTCAAGGATACGACAGACGGGCGGCTTCGCCGTGGGTGAAACCTCGATAAGCTCGAGGCCAACCTTCTTGGCTAATTCGAGAGCTTTTGCGGGAGGCATCACTCCGAGATTAGACCCTTCCGGGCCGATCACGCGCACTTCTGGTGCGCGGATGCGATCATTGCGTCTTGGGCCTCGAGGCCGGTGGTTGCGGTTATATTTACCGCGTGAGTTCGGATATTTAGGCATTAATAATCAGGCTAACGTATCAACCCGCATACGGATGAAGACTGGTGTAGACAACCGTAATACAAGCCGGGACAGCAGCGTGCCGCCCTGTTGAAAAAGGCTTCTATCGTCATAATGTAGGTTGGATGACCATGCGGGAAAACAAAGATATGTAAGCATCACCAACGAGCTTTCAACCCTAAATACTAAAGCTTTCGCCACAACTGCAACTCGACTTCGCATTTGGATTGCTGAATTTAAATCCGCCGCCGACCAGTTTGTCTGAATAATCGAGCTGCGTGCCCCGAAGATAGAGCGCACTCTTGGTATCAACCAACACCGCCGCACCGGAAGAACGAACCAGGATGTCGCCTCGCTTGGACGCGTCGACAAACTTCATTTTATAGCTCAGGCCGTTGCATCCACCGCCAGTGATTTTTACGCGCAGAAAATCTCCCTTTTGTTCTCGCTCTGTCAGAGCGCTTAATTTCGCGCCCGCAGTCGGTGTCACGAGAACAAGCCTCTCATTTCCTTCGCGCACCCCCTCGGGTAAGTCTACTATATGAACCATAGATGAATCTGTTACTCAAAAGTAACTTTGCCGCAAGCATCAAGCGGTTAATTTACGGAGCACTTGAATCGCAGCCGTAAAACTGCCTCGATTCGCCTGCCCCCGACCAGCGAGTTCGAATGCCGTGCCGTGATCCGGACTGGTCCGAATGAAAGGCAGTCCGAGTGTGACATTCACTGCAGAATCGAACTCAAGAGTCTTTAGTGCTGCGAGCCCCTGATCATGGTAGGTGGCAATCACCACATCAAATTCACCCTTCAACTGGCGGTAAAATACCGTGTCACCGGGCAGGCACGAGGATAGCCCCGGCATCTTTTGGCGCAGGCGGTCCAGAACCGGATCGATCACCTCGATTTCTTCTTTTCCGAGCAGGCCCCCTTCCCCAGCATGCGGGTTCAATCCACATACTCCGATACGTGGTTCGGTCACTCCAAAGAGCTTGCCAAGCGTATCGGCACGCGTAACCGCTTTTTCTAGGCAAGCGGCATCCAGCGCATCGGGCACTTGGCGCAAGGGAATATGCCAGGTCGCGAGCACAACTCGCAGTCGCTCACCAATGAAGGCCATCGTCGGGTCCCCGCCCCAGGCATCCGCGAAAAACTCCGTCTGCCCAAGAAAGGAAAATCCAGCCTGCTTGAGCCAATATTTGCTCACAGGCCCAGTCGCCACCCCTCGAAACTGACCTTCCCTGCAACCCATCGCCGCCGCACTCATGGCCTCAAGAGCGAGCGCAGCCCCCTCGACCGTCGGTCGGCCTGGATCGATTTGAAACGAATCGTCGCCGACCGCCAACGTCGGCACATCGCTGAAGGTCGCAAGGCTTTTCAACCAGAGACGAGGCCCGATCACGACAGCCTCGCCAGCAAGTGCCGGATCTGCCCTTAACAAGGACTCAATCAGTTCCAACCCCACGCCTGCCGGGTCACCGCAGGTGATGGCGATAGGTAATTTATGCGTTAAATCACTCATCATCCAAAGAGATTCATCTGAGGCTCCTTGACCATGTCATAAATTTTGAGAACCCGCATGAGTTGGAGTAGGTCCGACTTCTGGTAGCTGTGGTTGACTTCCACATTGCGCAGTAAGTTTTCCAGGATTGTGCTAAAGGTAATGATCCCATCGAGGCCGCTTTCTTTCAATAAGTGGATCGCTTCGCTGCGCTGCGGGTCACTTGTCGGCACCGCGGGTAAAACCAGGATTTTTTTTAACGGGCTCTCCTCTGAAGGCAGACCTTCATCAACAGATGTTTCGTCACAACTAAAATATGGCTCCGCCTTATTCAGCACGTCTTTTTTGAGAAAATCAAATATCCGCGAGCTGCTTTTTAACATGGCCGGCGTGAAGTGAGAGGTGTGCCAGGCCTTCACGACCACGACGGCACGTCGTATTTTCAGCATGTCGGCGGAGAAGAGTTGAAAGCCAGTTTCTGAGGGCTCCATCGGCGCAGTCGGATTATAGACCAGAAGTTCGATTTCCTCGTCGGGCCGTTTCTTCCGCGACTGCACCTGATACTTCCTCAACTGGCGCACAAAGAACCCGTTGAGCTCGAAATACTCGCGCACTATATTTTCATCAAAGCCAGCCATTACGTGGAATAATTATGGATAAGCGCCAAAGGTCAATCCTGCCCGGATCATCGACCTTACGGATCGATGCGACAGCGTGTAGGCCCAATAACCGGAAAATGACCACTGACTACGGCTCCAAATAACAGGCTGGTAGCCTGTTCTACGTAGGACAGCGCCTCCGGCCTGTCCCTTGACAGCACCCCTACGAATTCAAACGCCACCATTAAACTGTGTAGGGCTTTTGAAAGATCGCCCCACTGCGGCGACGTTCGGCGATCTTTTCTCTCTCCTCTTCGACCATCGGTGCCGGGTCGCCAGTTTGGGGATCGATCTTCCACATCGCGGGCTTTAAATCGTGGTCCACCGCCACGCGATAGTCGAAAACGAAGCAATCCCCCTCCCAGAGGCTCTTATCCTTCGGCATCATTTCTAGGTAGCGAAGAATGCCGCCTTTGAGATGATAAACCTGCTTAAAGCCTTTCTTCTTAAGGTAGGCGGTGGAGCGCTCGCAGCGGATTCCGCCGGTGCAATACATGGCAATCTTCTGGTTCTCCTTGCCCTTGAGCTGCTCGTCAACGAATTTGGCGAAGGAGACGAAGTCTTCCGTATCCGGATTGGTAGCTCCCTGGAAGCGCCCAACGTCCACCTCGTAGTCGTTACGCGTGTCGATGGTAATGACCTCGGGGTCCTGAATCAGTTCGTTCCATTCCTCCGGATCAAGGTAGGTGCCCACCTCATCCCTGGGGTCTGCCCCAACCTGACGGAAAGTCACAATCTCGGGCTTCTTCTTGACCTTAAATTTCGGGAAAGGGCAAAAGTCGGCGTAGGAGTATTTTACCTCCATCGCCTCAAAACGGGGGTCGGCCCGGAGCAGCGCAATGGTGGCGTCAACCGCCTGGTGCGAACCGGCGCAGGTCGAATTCACCCCCTCCGGCGCGAAGATGAGCGTGCCACGCAGCCCCACCCTCAGGCCGTGGTCAACCATGCGCTCGGCCCACTCGTCGCGGTCCGGCAGTTCCGTGAAGTGATAAAAAGCGGCGATTTTCCAGCTGTCTGACATTCTCTCCAAACCAGTGACTCTATCGAATTTGGCAAGTCAACTGTCATCATCGATCAAGCCGGATTTGAAAAGTAATATGGCGATTTAAAAGGCAACAGATGGGGTCAGTCCAATTATCCTTGTTTTAATAATTGTTTCCATGGCAACAGATGGGGTCAGTCCAATTATCCTTGTTTTAATAATTGTTTCCATAATTTGGAGTCTTTGTTTTTACGGTGAAGGCAGACC
>Ga0306899_1000476_pt1 | contig 20272 bp, 21 predicted proteins | sample AntRauMFilla3764_FD_190407 | JGI IMG/M metagenome (GOLD analysis project Ga0306899, IMG submission 190407) | Saline lake microbial communities from Rauer Islands, Antarctica - Metagenome Filla 3 #764 (v2) (version 2) | ecosystem: Environmental > Aquatic > Non-marine Saline and Alkaline > Saline ... | reverse complement strand
AACCAGGTTCACAATTCCCCAGAACACTATAACAAGGACGAAGCCGAGGGTGGCGTATACCATTAGACTCTTACCTTGTTCTTTGGCTTCGTCGTTGGCACCGCCAGCGATGAAGTACCGAAACATCCCCCAGACAAATACCAGGAATCCGATACCAAGGATGAATGGAATGAGGATGCTGTTTGAGAAAACTAGAATATTTCGTAGTAAGGTACCAAAATCTCCGCCACCAGGGGCAAGTACGGGTTGTGCGTTGGCCAACATCGGCATTACTGCCAATAACGTTGCGCTAGTGATAAATGTTTTAATCTTGTTCATAAATTTAAATTACTTTAATAGTTACTTTTACTAGTATAGCTAATGAATAAACCAGTGCACAAGTCAACTTGTGCACTGGTTGGGTATTATGGAGTATTGATTCCCGGAATGTTTTGCAGACCCTGACCGGTCAAACCAGTACTTGAGGTGAGGAGGTTGACGATTCCCCAGAACACAATGATGAGGACAAAGCCGAGAGTGGCGTAAATGATCAGGCTCTTGCCTTGCTCTTTGGCTTCGTCGTTAGCACCACCAAAGATGAAGTACTTGAATATTCCCCAGACGAGTACCAAGAAGCCGATACCGAGAATGAATGGGATGAGGACATCATTAGAAAATAGTAAAATATTTTCTAGCAGATCTTGGAATGCTCCGGCGTCTGCACTATTGGCAATTCCTTGAGCACCGACCACGGCCGGGAATAAAAAGAGTGTCAGACTGGTAAGGGTTTTGAACATACGATGAATTCTAAGTTATAATAAAGTTATTATACTATAAATCCTGGAATAGTAAATGGTTATCCAGCGTTAGTTGGGTAAAAATGATACCCGAATGATAGCTACGATTCCCCATATACTCAGAGCGATCACCAGCACAATCACCGCCGTTAACGCAAAGGTCTTGCCTTCTTGGATTTTATTCGGGTCACCGGCATGCAGGACCCAAGCATCGATCATTTTCCAGATAAAGTATGCGAATAAGAGCGCAAACATCGCTGGGATGAGTACGTTGATGAAATCAATGATTTCGTTTACGAGTCCAGAGTACGTGGTGGGTGTTTGATCCATGATCTATTTATTTTAATGATTACCCGCCACCAGCACTACCACGTCCGTCTGAGGTTACAGGCGCGGTATCAACTATACTATTACCTTCTGTACTAAATGACTCCACTACGTTTTGCAAGATCTCAGATATCGCCACCGCTCCTAAGATTAATACCCCACCGATGATGGCATACGTTAGGGCGCGGCTGGCTTGCTTGATCTTTTCAGGATTTCCTTGGGCGGTGACATAAGAAAACCCAGCAAAGATGAGGAAGAAGACGATAATTGGCACTGCGATTATCAGCAAGACATTGAGAATACCGACGAGTAAGCCTTCAAGCGTATCAAATTTGAGAGGATTTTCTAGCTTGTAAGTCAACTTTTTGTCATCACCTTGGGCAAATAGTGCTACCGGCGCAGAAGCTGCAAATAATAGTAGGGTGTAGTAAAGCTGTCTCATAGCCATAGTATACATTAGTACTCAAACCCGAGACGATCAATCGTATCCCCAGTTGCTCCATCGACTGAACTGCGATTTTCATTGATGTCCTCCATCATAGTAGCGAAAACTATATCGGTAGCATCGGGATCCGGGTTCAGCCAACCGTAGGCAATTGCTGCCGATTGGTACGAGATGCGTCCGTAAGTAGTATTGCTCCCGGCTGCAACAGTTTGCCTCGTTACTGGTGTTAGGTCAGACCCGATTGCAATTCGGTCAGCAATACTGGATCCACCAAGAGTACCCATGACGGAGTACGCACCATTGGGATTATCAGTACTGCGTAAAAGTGATAACCCATAAAATCTACCATAGGTACGACGGACACTGGCTGCAGCCCCTTGCGGAACTTCAGAAATATCAAGGTTGAGATTAGGGTTAAGGCGTTCAAGTACTGGACCTTCACTGGCGTAACCAAAATAGAATACTAAATCCTCACCAATAAATTCGTTCCGGTCCTCGGCAAACGAACGATTCCAGGAATACAACGTGTTGGCTGGTCGACTAAAGCGGGTGTAGAAATCTGCAACGGTACGCAGTGGATTACTGGCGTCATTGATACTCCGGTTAAGATTGATTTCGTATCCTCTAGCCACATCGGCTACCCCCTGCGACCCCGATTGCATAAGCAACATAGACACCAAACCAAAGGCATTACGAACATTATTATACTCGCCCATCGCTACCACGCCACGTCTAATAGTACGATCAAAATCACGTTGGATTAAGTCGTTAAATTGTACGTTGATCAGCTCTTCCCACGTGCTGGGTGCAGCTAGATACCCTTCGGTAGCGAGGATGTCTCGATTCCAAAACAACACCATCGGATCAACAGCAATTGGCAGGGCGTACACCCCATCAGAAAGCGCATATATCTGTGCGCCTTCAATGTAGCGATCTCTGACGTCGCGCAGAGGGAATTGTTCATATGAGTATGGTGCGATCCTGCTCCTGGAGTCGACCAACTCTTCATGTGACGTCAAGATAATGTCAGGACCGCGGCTGTCTGCGAGTGCGTTAGTCAGGGTTTGTTCAAATTGAGCGGGTGCTATGTATCGATACGATACGTCTTTGTAGGTTTCATTTTTAGCAACCAACTCATCAAGTACAGTCTGCATTCCTGAACCTGGCATAGTACCCCAGATTTGCACTGGGCCAGTGACCACCTCACCTTCTTCTGGTCCAGACGAACCACCGTCATAACTAGCTAGCAAGGCAAGCGCAGCCAGTCCAAGGACAACAAAAATAATCACTAACGCTAATTCGAAGGGTCGGAGTTTCATACCGCTCGAAAAGCTAAACCATAGTGATGCTCGCCCGCTGGGAAATCACGCTCAAAGATAAACCCATGTGATTCAAACAACGCTGTGCAGTCATCCTTGGTCAGTAAGCGATCGGGCTTTGGTCCTAATCCAGGAACCGTTTCTGACCAATCAACAATCATTAGTTTTCCTCCAGTTCGCAATATCCGGCGGATTTCAGCAGCAGCTAATTCCCGTTCTTCAAACTGAAAGAGCGTATTGACCATAATTCCAGCATCGAGTGAGTCTGTTTGGATTTTACTACCATTAGTCTCTTCGAGGTCACACCATAATAATTCGATATTTTCGAGCCCCTGCACCCGAGCTTGATCGCCGAGTTTTTCTACCAAAACTTTCTGAATCTCACAGGCGTAAACCCGACCCTCTGGCCCGACTAAATCACTAAGGATTTTTAAAAAGAATCCACTACCAGCGCCAAAGTCCCCAACTTTATCACCCTCTCGTAAATGGAACTGCGAGGCAACAACCTCTGGAATGACAAATTTCATACCTTTAGTATACACCAGACAAAGCAGCCTCGCGGGCTGCTTTGTGAAAACTTTTAGTGGTAACGGCTGTAATTAAACTGGTTGAAATCTCTACTAGACAAAGACAACAGAAGCAATTGCATCCCCGGCACGCATCTTCATTACTTTTACTCCTTGAGTGTCTCGCTTGAGGGCTGGGACTTGCTTGAGTGGTAGTTTGATTACCTGACCTTTCTTACTCATGATGACGAGCTCACCCTCGACCCGTTCTTCGCCGGTGATAATGATGCCGCGGACTACTGGGCCAGTTTTGGCAGTTACCTTGACGGTCTTGATTCCAGAACCACCACGTTTTTGGATTTTGTATTCCTTGGCTGAAGTGGTCTTGCCGTAGCCGTTTTCGGTTACAATCAAAATCTCACGATCAACTGCGTCTTTTTTGAGCACTTCAGCGGATATAATCCGGTCATTTTTATCAAGCTTCATTGCTGTCACTCCGGCTGCCGTTCGACCCATTTGTCGTACATCTGATTCTTCAAAACGAATCGCCTGCCCGAGCTTTGTGATCAGTGATACTTGATCATTCTTACCGACAAACTGCGCAGCAATCAGCGAGTCATCATCCCGCAGCGTGATCGCAATCAGTCCGGAACGGCGCACGTCCTTGAAAGCTCCAGCGTCTGATTTTTTGGCGATACCATTTTTGGTCACCATCATGAGACTCCAGTCACCTTCCCAATCTTCTTTACGGACAGCCAGTACCGACGTGACATGCTCATCGCTAGTCAGCGGCAGGAAGTTCATGATTGATTTACCCTTGGTCGCTCGACGACCTTCTGGGATTTCGTACATCTTTGATTGATAGACCTTTCCAGCATCAGTGAAGAACAAGAGGTCACTGTGGCTAGAGGTCGTGATCAGTGTGGTTACGATATCTTCTTCTTTGGTATTGAGGTCAACCACCCCGACTCCCCCGCGCTTTTGCACTTTGTATTCTGCTGGGTTGGTCCGCTTGACGTAGCCTCCTTTGGTAAGTACTAGTACCGACTCTTCGTCAGGGATGAGGTCTTCTGGGTTGATTTGTTTGACTCCACCTTTGACGATCTTAGTGCGCCTATTATCACCAAATTTATCGGCGATATCTTGCAATTCGTCTTTGATGATCTTGAGCATTTTTGCCTTACTCTTAAGGATAGCTTCGAGCTTTTTGATCAACGCCTGAACTTCGGCTAGTTCGTCTTCAATCTTCTTGCGTTCGAGGCCGGCTAGCTTTTGCAGGCGCATATCAAGAATTGCTTGTGCTTGCACAATCGAGAATTTGAATTCTTTCATCAAGCTCGCGTGCGCAGTCGGGACGTCTTTAGCGGCACGGATCAGCTTGATGATCTTGTCGATATGATCAAGGGCTTTTTTCAGACCGAGTAAGATATGCTCACGGTCTTTGGCTTTATTGAGGTCATACTGGGTTCGTCGTCGAACCACCTCAACTCGGTGTTTGAGGTACTCCTGCAGGATCGCCTTAAGTGACAAAGTCTGCGGGACACCGTCGACTAGCGCCACCATGTTGTAGTGGAAGGTGTCTTCGAGTTGAGTGTGCTTGTATAGTTTATTTAAAACGGTTTGTGGTTGCGCACCGGCCTTCAGCTCGATCACCACCCGCATATCATCAGTAGTAGTAGATTCGTCACGCATTTCACGGATACCTTCAATCCTTTTCTCACGCACCAAGTTAGCGATCTTTTCTTGCATGTCAGCTTTGTTCACCCGGAATGGGATCGAGGTAATTACAATAGCAAAGGCGCCGCGTTTATCTTCGACGATTTCTGCCTCGCCTCGGACCACGACACCACCACGACCGTTAGCATAGGCTTGGGCAATGGCTTTTTTATCAAAGGCAATTCCGCCCACTGGGAAATCTGGCCCTTGCACGTGTTTCAGTAAATCGTCAGTAGTCGCGTCTGGATTGTCAGCCAGATGAATAGACGCTGCGACCACTTCACGTAGGTTGTGCGGTGGGATGTTGGTCGCCATTCCAACCGCAATTCCCAGTCCACCCATTAAAAGTAGATTTGGTGCAGCGGCTGGTAATACAGTTGGCTCTCTTTTGGTACCATCAAAGTTTGGTCGCCAGTCGACTGTATCTTTTTCGAGGTCACGTAAAAGCTCTTCTGACAACTTAGACATCTTGGCTTCGGTGTATCGATAGGCCGCTGCCGAGTCTCCGTCGATTGAACCAAAGTTTCCTTGTCCTAACACCAATGGATAGCGAGTTTTGAAATCCTGCGTCAGGTTAACCATCGATTCATACACAGCCGAGTCACCGTGCGGGTGAAAGCTACCCAAAACATCCCCGACCACAGTCGCAGACTTTTTGAACTTAGCAGTCGAAGTCAAACCGTTGAGACGCATACTGTACAAAATCCGGCGGTGAACTGGCTTGAGTCCGTCACGCACATCAGGCAACGCCCGCGAAGTGATCACCGACATAGCGTAGTCGAGGTACGCTGTCTCCATTTCACCCACAATCCCTTGTGGGATGATGTTGTCTGATCCTGGCTGGATCGGTTCTTCCTTGACGGTCTTTTTCGGCATAGATTGATTTACTGACTATTAACTTACCCACTCAATATTGTTCGGTATGATACCACATCTGACTGATAATGCGGCAAGGCATGATTTTCGCATTCAATGGGGATTGCGTGTCCACCCAAGCCTGAAAGCTGTCGACCATTTAATTGACACTATCACAACTAGTTACTACCCTGACCAGTAGCGCTTGTGGCACTAGTAGTAGCAATCCTTATTTCCTGTCTAGCGGTCACTGGCGGAGCTGGTATAACTGCTGCTGCTTGGTTACTGGAAGTGGCTGATACTTCAGTATCGACTGTATCTGTATCTTCTGGCTGGACAACCGGTAGTATGTCCTGCACCTGTTGTTGCAACGAACTCATCTGAGATTGTGTCCCCTCCATAAAGTCCGATAGTGTATCTGGTTTCGTGGCAGCAGTTTCTTCCGACCCAGCAGCTGCATCAAACTGCCCCCAGGTAGTCGCTACCCAGACAAGTGCTACCACACTCGTCAAAGAGCAAGCGATCCAAAAAGCGTACTGCTCACGGACAGCCTTTGGCTTTTGTCTGATGTTGCGTAAGAGTTTTTTGATCACAGATACTCAACATTACGTATTACGAACTAAGTACGACCACCTCACCCTCCATAACAGCGACTCCCGATCGCTTGATGGTGAGCTTATCGACTGGCTTGAGTCCCTCTTTACTCTCTTCTTTGAGGAATGTATCGAGCGAAGCTTTCTCGTAGTGCATTGGGATAACCAGCTTAGCTTCAAGCTTAACTCCCAATTTAGAGGCTTGCGGCACCTCAAGCACATCACCACCACCGATTGGGAGGAATAAAATATCGATGTCTCCAAGCTCACTGAGGATCTTTGGATCGATTTCTGGATCATTGAGTGCTCCTAAAAACACCATATTCATGTCTTCGAGGCGAACCTGAAAGATAGTGTTGTACCCTTCGATTTTGTCATAGGTAGTCTTGACTCCAAAACCACGAGCGACCACTGAGCCAATCTCGAATTCCCCAGGCGTATCGACCACAAACGGCTGCTTGGTGCCATGAGCGACCTGATCGGTACCATTGAAATCTTTGTGCCAAAAAGACACAAATGCGGCATCGGCACCGTACTTAACCGGATCGGACAATTTGGACGTTTTACTGGCTGGATTAAAGGCGAGGGTGGTATCGCCAAAGCTCACTTTAAAGGATTGCCCACCGTTGTATGAAATAACCATAGTGGCACCAGTATACAGCAAAGGATGGCTGGGTGGAAACCTGAAAGGTTTCCACCCAGCCATCTACCCCTCAACACACTCACCCAGTAACTTTTACATCTTCAATAATGCGCGTAACGTATGCTTTTCGCTGTTTCATTATGAACACTTAACTTTAACTTTATAAGTGTTCGGTTAGCAAGATGAGTGCCTCATTTTTAGTCGACATTTATACTGTATATGCTATATTTCCTGCACCGAAAGGTATTAGCAATTCTAGCGACACACGTTAAACCCCGTGCTCACGAACAACTGCCATCCCAAGTAAGGGGTCCAACCCCTTACTTGGGAGACGAGAATAGGTTGCGCGGACGCGTGTCGTCGGATTAAAACAATAAATAATATGTTTGGATTTGGAAAATCTGCAACAGATGCACCAACCAGTACTGCTACCGCAGTACCTGCTGGCATCATGAGTGGCTTCATCGAAGCGGTGAAGACACTCCCAGAACCTGGTGACGTAGTCGCCGGAACCGTATCAGCAATCGGGCGCGCCCGAGTATATATCGATATCCCACAAATCGGGACCGGTATTATCTATGGTCGTGAATACATGAACGCCCGAGACATTCTACGAAAAGTAGGAGTCGGCGACAGCATCGAGGCCAAAGTAGTGATGAGCGAAAACGAAGAAGGTCACATTGAGCTTTCTCTGAAAGAAGCACGACAGGCACTTATCTGGGCTGACGCAGAAGCAGCAGTCAAGAGCGGCAATATCCTGAGTCTCGAAGTGAAAGAAGCCAACAAAGGTGGGCTGATCATCGAATGGCAAGGCATCTATGGATTCCTTCCAGCCTCACAACTTTCAACCGAACACTATCCACGGGTCAGTGATGGTGACAAGGATAAAATCCTCACCGCCCTGAACGAGCTCGTAGGTCAAAACCTATCAGTCGTGATGATTACAGCTGATCAGAAAGAACATAAATTGATCTTTTCTGAAAAAGGACTGCAAGAAAAAGAAGATAAGGAAGAAAAGGTCAACCACTACGAAGTTGGCAGTGTCGTCGAAGGTGAAGTAACTGGCGCCGTAGACTTTGGGGTATTTGTGAAACTGGAACCAGGACTAGAAGGTCTCGTGCACATCTCTGAACTCGACTGGGGTCTGGTTGAAGACACCAAAGCCCTTTACAAGGTTGGTGACCCGGTCAAAGTGAAGGTAATCGAAGTAAAAGACGACAAGATCTCACTTTCAATCAAGCAGTTGAAAGAAAATCCATGGGTATCAGCTTCTAAGAAGTACAAGAAAGGTGACCTCGTGAATGGTGTTGTGATCAAGTACAACAAGCACGGTGCACTAGCTTCGATCGAAGAAGGTGTCGCGGGGCTAGTACACGTATCTGAATTTGAAACCGAAGAAAATCTCAAGAGCACCCTATCACTCGGTGGCGTGCAAAAATTCAAAATCACCCTCTTTGAACCAAACGAACAAAAAATGACCTTGTCATACAAGGAAGCGCAAGAAGCATAAGGTAGCAATCAAAAATACAAAAAAAACGGCGGCCCACAGGGTCGCCGTTTTTTGTATTTTTGTTTTTTAATATGTCTAAATACGCACGAACGTTTTTATGAAAGGGAGTAAAATAGTAATGCCCATGTTTATCGGAATCATATCTGGGGGTATTTGGTCTCACCTTCCTTACCTCAGCTTTGTTCGTGTATCTAGTGCTAAGTGAAACTTATTTACCTTGGTGCTAGCATCCGGTATGCTGCTATCTTTCTACGGTGCATGGCGGCAGTATAAAAAGGAATCACAGCCGCCACCAACAGCATCTGTGACGCCGAATCATAATCCACTGCCGTCGACAGAAATACACCAAACCAAGGACTTCCAAACGAAGCAACCTGATGACTAAAAAGTCATTTCACCCCTGATATAGGTCGGGGGTGTTTTTTAATTGTACTGATTCATCGCAGCCTCGACTCCTTGTTCTATCACCACAGCTATCGCAGCATCAATTGTGGCAAGTATATCTGGGAGTTGTTTGCGCTCACTAGGACTAAAGGGCTTGAGTACAAACCGCTCGAGCGGCCCGCCGCCCTGTGGCCGCTTGGTCTTGCCGGTCCAAAAGCTTTTCGGGGCAATACCAATTCGAATGCGAACAAAATCTTTTGACCCCAGCTTTTGAATAATTGATGACACCCCGTTGTTACCTCCACCGCCGCGCCCAGCACTTATCTTGATGACACCAAACGGTAGGTCAATATCGTCATGTAAGGCAATCAAATCTCCCACCTCACTTTGTGGCACTAGCTTGGCGACTGCTGCACCAGAATTATTCATAAAGGTATCTGGATACAGCACTGCTACAGGCTCATTACCGATACAACCTTCGGTTGTTCGACCACTGAGTTTGGTATCTTCGATAAGACGTGGCCAAGCGCGCGACTCGATGACATAATCCATCGCTAACCACCCAACGTTGTGTCGGGTATCTGCATAGCGATCGCCAGGATTGCCTAAAGGGACGATGTATTTCATGTATGTAACAGCATACCAGAAAATACCTTGCTCGCAGTTTTTTCATACTGATCACAACTTTAATGAAAGTGTTGGTATAGAAACCCCGACGTCAGTAATGATAGCTTCAGGTTAGCAATTATACGTTTACTCATAAGCCTAAAACGCATCATCTACCAATTCATTCTCGGACAGGAATGAATTGAGATATAAAGAAAATATAGTCGCTGTGCTCATTATTTTCCTTAATTTGGAGACAAGGTAAAAATCGAGTATACTAGTGAGTAACGTATGAGCACTTCACCTGATCTTGAAACCAAAGAAGACGTTGTGCCAATCACTGACGGCACCAACAATGCCAAGCAAAACCAGGCAGTAAAAAAAGAACACCCCCTGACTGAAATGGTCCGCTTTGCTCTACTGGCTATCATTATCGTAGTGCCAATCCGCATGTTTATCGCCCAGCCATTTATTGTCTCGGGAGCATCGATGGACAATACATTTGAAAATGGACAGTACCTGATCGTTGATCAGCTCAGTTACTATTTAGACGACCCAGCAAGGGGTGACGTGGTGATTTTCCGCTACCCGCGTGATCCTTCTAAATACTTCATCAAACGAGTGATCGGCTTACCAGGCGACACCATAACTATCGAGGAGTCCAACGTAACGATCATTAATGAAGCAAACCCCGATGGTTTCACCCTCAACGAACCATACGTTCAATCAATGGAGGTTGCCGCCCCTCGTACCGAGGTGATGGGGCCTCGTGAGTACTTTGTCATGGGTGATAATCGCGACCAGAGTTCAGACTCCCGGGTCTGGGGCGTTTTACAAGAGGAACGAATCATCGGTCGAGCGTGGCTGCGCCTTTTCCCACCAACCACCATCGATTTTTTGCCAGGAAAAGTCGAAATTACCGGAATTAGTAACGAATAAATCAATTGCTTATGTCACACACACCAACAGATTTCCTTAAAGTCGCAAATAAAGCTGCCGAACACTTTGGCTTCCAGACCGTCGACCAAATCAAGAAAGCTCCTGAATGTCGTGCCTGTGAAAAAAAAGCTCCACATACCGTTACCGGGACCAACAAGCGGGTTGATTCTCACCAAGGACTCCTCAGTTCAGGTATCGCTACCTACTGTGACGAAAAGTTCCACGCGCTTGAAAAGCCAGTACTGATGTTTGATGTACACCAAGTTCCCCGGACCGGTGAATCAGCGGTCACCTTTCATATATTTAATGTTAATCGCAGTATCGCTGAAGCTATCCTGATCCAGGTTGCTCGGAGCGTCGCAAACGAGCTTGGGTACACCGACAACACTGTTCGTATCAACTCGCTTGGTTGCAGTGAATCGGTCACCCGCTACGGACGTGAGCTGGGCAACTATTTGCGTAAACGAATCGACACCATGCCCGTAAACGCTCGCGAGGCTATGAAAGAACACCCGATGCTCGCTCTGCAGGCGCTCCTTGATGATAACCACGAACTTGGTCAGACTAGCCCCAACCCGCTTGAATACCTAAGCGACAACAGCCGCAGGCACTTTCGAGAGATCATCGAGTATTTAGATATGAGCGAAACTCCGTACGAGATCGATTCTAAAATGATGGGTCATCACGAATGTTACTCTGATGCGATGTTTGCAATTGATATCAATACCGAGGATCACAGTAAGCCAATTAGCGCCCGAGGTGGACGATTCGATGAATTTGTAGCGCGTAACACAGGTCACAAAACCCCCGCAGCTGGACTAGTCATCACCCTAAACGACAGTAAAGCTCCCGCTCGGAATCCGCGCACCAAAGCTAGCAAGCCATCGGTATACGTCGTACAGCTCGGATTTGGGCCAAAGGTACGCAGTCTGCTCTTGGTTGACTCATTGCGAAAGGCTGGCATTCCAGTACACCACGACCTCACCAGCGATTCGCTCTCGACTCAACTACGCGACGCCGAAAGCAAAGGGGTCAATTACTCGATCATCGTTGGTCAGAAAGAATTTGTCGAAAATACCGTAATCCTGCGCGACATGAATGCTCGCAACCAAGAATACGTCCCCCAAGACATTCTCATTAGGAAATTGAAACGTCGCAACGGAGTAGTGACGATATAAATAGCAACTAGCTTCACATATAAACAAGCCGCGATCACCTCGCGGTTTTTTATAAACTGCCCATTCCAGCTTCACCATTCCCTTGCACTTCCTTCTCAATATGCTATTCTTGCGCGCATATATGGCAACAAATGTAGAAGTAGAAAAAAATAACAACGAGTCTAGCGCGAACGTAATTCGTCGGTTCACCAAGCGTATGCAAGGTGCTGGTATTGTTCCTAAGGTACGCGGCGGTCGATACTTCACTCGTATCAAAAGTGGCAATGTCCGAAGGACAGCCAAGTTGAAAAAACTCAACAAAGCAGAAGCCTACGAGAAACTGGTCAAGCTCGGAGTAGTCCAAGAACACCGCGGACGAGGTCGACGATAACAAAAAAGCCCTGCGGGGCTTTTTTGTTTGCAAACTAGACAAAAACGTGAGATGGTGCTGCCAGATGTAACCCAGCACAGGAGGAGCTCTGACATGCCTAACAAGAAAGTTGAAACAGACAGGATTGGCAAACTGATGGAAATGTCGCCTGCAGACCGCAAAAAAATTGTTAATAAAATGCCCAAAAACCCCCGAGGTGATATGATCATACTTTTGCTCGGGATGCTGCAAGGAGCCCACAAACGGACAACACGGGCCAAAGCTCAAGTTCAGGGGTTGCAAACTGACAACACGACCCGAGTACTCAGACAAGCGCATGCGGATGCTGAACAGCAGAAAGTCGATGCAACTAACCATCTCAGACAGGAAACTCTACGCGCTGAAGCAGTGGAAAAACAGCTGATGGAAGTTCAAACAAAGTGCGCATCACTGGAAAAAGAGCTGTCTGAGCAAGTAGAAGAAAATGAGCGACTGACTCGCGGCTACAACTATATATGCAAATTAAAAGATGCAGAGTTGAGTAAATCATGGCTTTTGATCGAACTCGCAAAAGATGGCTTTGGAGTAGACACCCCTTTGCCGTAAGGTAACCACCGCCCCTTTACTACTAGGGCGGTTTTTCTTTACCCTCTGTTATACTAGTAAACATGCCACTCACTATTAGCTCGACAGTTAAATCATACCCCCAACACAAGTACGCAGATATAGCTAAAAGCATTCTGGGTAAGCGCTACGAGCTGTCGTTGGTGTTTATTGGTACAACTCGGGCAGCGACCCTCAATCAGCAATACCGGAACAAATCATACTCCCCCAATGTACTCTCCTTCCCGCTTAATGAGCGCACGGGTGAAATGTTCATCTGTCCGCAGGTCGCTGCCGGCGAAGCGGCGAAATTTGACCTCAGCCAAGAAGGCTATGTCGGCTACCTGTTTATTCACGGTTGTCTGCATTTGAAAGGATTCGAGCATGGGGATACAATGGATAAGCAAGAAGCCAAGTGGCGTAAGCACTTTGCTCTCAAGTAACTCTATGGCTGAAAAAATTATTACCGGGATTGATGTTGGAACCTACCATGTAAAAGTGGCCGTAGCTCGCCTGCCCAAAGCAGCGTCTGACAATAAACCACCACGCCCAGAAATCATTGGCACCGGCCTAGCAGAAAGTCGCGGTCTCAAAAATGGGTACATCATGAACGAGGCAGAAGTGTCACGCAGTATCAAAAGCGCCATCGCTCAGGCAGAAAAAAACGCTGGTGTCACCATCAAGCGAGCGCACGTCGGGATCGGTAGTATTGGTCTCGAGGAAATGTACGCGCATGGAGAAATAATCCCTGCTCGGGCCGATTCAGAGATCGTACAGTCTGATCTAGACAAAGTCATGCAAGATAGCGAGGAACGGGTTGGCGACCGCCTTCCCAACCGACGAATCTTGCACGGTATCCCACTACGATATACCGTCGATGGTACAGAGGTTCTGGGTCGACCACAGGGGCTGCGCGGGACAAAGCTCGAGGTAGATAGTTTATTTATCACCACCTTTGAGCAACATGTACACGACCTGATCTCTACTATCGAAGGGCTCGGTATCTATGTCGAAGACATCATTGCTTCCCCGCTGGCAGCCAGCTTTGTTATGCTCAATAAAGCCCAAAAACGAGCTGGCTGCATCCTGACAAACATCGGGGCTGAAACCACCTCAATCGTGGTGTTTGAAGACATGATTCCTATCTCTCTCCAAATCTTCCCGGTTGGCTCAAACAACATCACCAACGACATTGCCCTTGGCCTACGCATCTCACTAGAAGAAGCAGAAAAAATCAAACGCGGTGGCATGAGTAGCGCAACCTTCTCAAAAAAGAAACTTGATGAAATCATTGATGACAGGATGAAAAATATTTTCTTACTAATCGATGCACACCTCAAAAAGATCAAACGTGATGGTCTGCTGCCAGCCGGAGTCATCTTGACTGGCGGGGGTGCCAGCAACTCACTTGTGCTCGACACGGCCAAGCGCACACTTGATCTTCCGGCTCGCATCGCGACCCTGGACATCGGCAAAACGGCTAAATTGAGGGACGCTTCCTGGGGTGTTGCCTATGGCTTGTGCATGTGGGGTGCTAGCGATAACGAAGACACGAGCGCAATTGGCGTCGTCAAAAAAACCAAGCGCAGCGTTCTCTCTTGGTTCAGTCAATTCCTGCCCTAATACCACTATTTTAACTATTTACAATCACACGATTCTTGATTAAATCAAGGTCGTGACAGCTTTTCACTACCCGTGTATTATATAGACATTATAAACGGAAGGGCCTACGGGGTGGGTGCCAACCACAACTGATATAGAAACTAGTCGTATGGAACAAATAACTACAGACGTGGAGTCATTCGCACGAATTCGAGTGGTAGGAATCGGAGGTTCAGGCAACAACGCCGTCAACTACATGCTCAATTCAAAAGTGAAGGGGGTGGAATTCATTGCTATCAATAGTGACGCGCAAGACCTACACAACTCACTGGCTAAAAAGAAAATCCACATTGGAAAGAACCTTACTCGCGGTCTTGGTGCAGGAGGAAACCCAGATATGGGACGTCGAGCTGCCGAGGAAACACGTGAAGAAATCAACAACGCTATAAAAGGGTCAGACATGATCTTCATCACCGGGGGTATGGGAGGTGGAACTGGAACTGGTTGTGCCCCAGTAGTGGCCAAGATTGCCCGTGAGAGCGGCGCTCTGACAGTCGGAGTCGTCACCAAACCATTCTTATTTGAAGGGCAAGAACGGATGCGACTGGCGCTACAAGGAATCGAAGAATTGAAAAAAGAGGTAGACGCGCTGATCATCATTCCTAACGACCGACTGCTCGCTATTGTCGACAAAGAAACTACCGTTGGCAGTGCCTTCCAGCAATGCGACAACATCTTAAAGCAAGCTGTTGAAGGAATTTCTGATTTGATCACCATGCCTGGTATCATTAACGTTGACTTCGCTGACATTCGTAGTGTTATGGAAAACGCCGGATCAGCCCTTATGGGGGTAGGCGTAAGCTCTGGTGAAAAGCGAGCTGAAGAAGCTGCTCGACTTGCCATCAATTCCCCACTACTGGAGGTCTCAATCACAGGAGCTAAAGGTGTACTCTTTGCTATCGCTGGAGGTGAAGACCTCGGGATGCTAGAAATCCAAGAGTCTGCTCGAGTAATCACCGAATCAATCGATCCGCAAGCCCGAGTAATCTTTGGAGCCATCAAAGATGATAAGCTCAAAAAGAATGAGTTGAAGGTAACTGTCATCGCCACCGGTTTCCCTGAAGAAAGTCCGGAAAACGGCGTCCGGGATAACATCATGGCCCGACAAGCGCCAGCAAGTAAGCCAGAGCCGGAAGAAACCAAAGAAGAAGAACCCAGTCGCGGTAGAATTTTCAACTCTCTACACAGCAGTCCCAAGAAGCCTGAACCGGAAAAGGCTGATCAGTCAGCACCCACCCCACCAAAGCGAGACCCAAAACCAGTCGACCAAGTAGACGAAATGGATGACGATGATTGGGGCGCTGTACCTGCATTTCTCCGACGAAGTAAGCTTAAATAGACTTTGACGAACTGCCCTACTTTGCGGCCACCCAATCATCTATCATTGGAAGCTACCGAACACTCGTGGAAAGATAATTAGGCATTGCATTCAACTAAGACAGTTTCCCTAACTGTTTTAGGGGCGCGGTGCCAGCCTTCCTACGATAAAGTAAAATCAGCGCAAACAAGAGAAAACCGACCGGCAGGTCGGTTTTCTCATTAGTGACTGTTCATGGTATTGTATACACCACTTAACCAATATTCATTACTTCCGCATGTACGACCTTATCATCATCGGCGGTGGCCCAGCTGGAGTCTCAGCTGGAGTCTACGCCTCTCGTAAACAACTTAAAACTCTTTTTATTACCTCTGAGTGGGGTGGACAAAGCACCGTATCCCCTGATATCCATAACTGGATTGGAACACCATCTATTTCTGGAACCAAGCTGGCCGAGGATCTCGAGAAGCACTTGCGTACCTACGCTGGAGAATGGGTAGATATTCTGGAAAAAGAACACGTGACTGGAATCGAACAAGCTGATGATCTATTTACAGTATCTGTTGCTCGAGGTGACTCAGTTCAGGCCAAAGCGGTACTAGTTGCAACTGGTTCTAAACGCCGACGACTGACCGTCCCTGGCGCTGATGAGCTTGAACACAAAGGCGTCACCTACTGTGCATCATGTGATGGACCGGTTTTTGCCGGACAAGACGTGGCTGTCATCGGAGGCGGTAACGCTGCTTTTGAAACGGCTGCACAACTATTAGCTTACGCCAAAACAGTCACACTTCTCAACCGGAGCGACAGCTACAAAGCAGATCCCGTCACCGTTGAAAAGGTGCTGGCTCACCCGAACATGACCGGTATCGTCAATGCAGATCTCGCAGGCGTACAAGGAGAGAAGTTTGTCGCTGGCTTGACCTATATCGATGCCAATAAAACCGAACAAGCGTTACCGGTGACTGGAATTTTTGTTGAGATCGGCATGATCCCTAACACTGATTTTGTATCAGAAGTAGTTACTCTCGACGAGTATAAACGTATTGAAATTGATCCTTGGACTCAACAAACCAACACCCCTGGTATTTGGGCTGCTGGTGACTGCACCAACATTAAGTACCACCAGAACAACATCTCCGCTGGTGACGGCGTCAAGGCGCTTGAGGACATCTACGTGACACTGAAGGCGAAGTAACAAAAAACACCTGCTATCGAGCAGGTGTTTTTTGTTCATATTAAGTATAGTACGTATTGCATAAGCAACACAAAAGCGCCCAGTGGGCGCTTTTGCTTTTGTACAACGTAGAGCTTCGACCGATACCCTTTAGTCCGTAGCCTCGGACATAGTATATAGATACTCACCACGAATATCGGTCTACTACTAGACTAATGCTTATTACTGATAGGGTCAATCAGCTCATAAATAAGGCTCGATTGACTATCTGTGCACAAGTCTGTGGATAGCTTTTGTATAACTCTGGGCATAAACCCTGTATATAGCAGAGGAAAAGTCTTAGTGAACTCGCTCTTTTCCGACTTGGGTGGCTGCTTGTTTCAGCTGATCCATAAGATTTTCGTAGTACACAACACCGGTAGTAGCTGCATCGGTTAGCATTTCATCGTCCATAGCAGCTCCGGCTCCAGCAATCAGTTGCCAGTGCACGATCGCTCCGCCCACAAAAAAGCTCATCCATTCTAGTACCTCTGCTGCATCAGCCCAGTCATCCCCAACATACATCTCCCCCATCTGACTGATCTTGACCACTGTCTTCTCTACCTTTGGTAGCAAGATATCTGTAGTTTCGGCCGCATCACAAATTGCGTGCAGGGCAGCTCGTTGCTCTGACGCGGTCGACACCACTGTACTAGCGGTAGTCCCAAGCAGTTCCGTCATAACCGCCTCATTAGCCGTAAAAGTTGTTTCTAATACTTGGGCAAACGCGTACGCTTCGCCGATTTTCTTGGTGATTTTTTCATTCATAGTACGACCATACTACCACGACAACAATAGTGGTAAAAAGACTGGATTTTTTACGAGTGTTTGCTATAGTATGCGCACTCAATTGTAAGTATAAAACGTTGAGTAAACAAATTTGGTCCCATCGTCTAATGGTTAGGACGCCAGGTTTTCATCCTGGAAATCGGAGTTCGATTCTCCGTGGGATCACAACACAAAAATGAGTACTCCGCAAGGTGTGCCATTTTTGTTTATGATCCCACGAGTAGACCTGCCGGAAGCAGGTCTACGTGAGAATCGAAAGACGGAGCGGAACGAAGTGTAGTGAGTCAGGGTCGTGAGCTGCATATTTTTATTTATACAAATTTAGAGCTGCAAACAAAAAAGGCTTCAAATCGTTCTTCCTAGGCCGCTAAACAGCCAAAGATACACGCGAAAGCCTTCTGATTGATGCTGTCACGAAGAATCGCACTGCGAGGGTATTTTGCCTCAAAGAACCTTCTATAGCTCTGCTAATCACCTCGCATTTCTATATTCTCTTCAATCGTCATTTCAAGACACGACGAACCTCTGATCGTGTACAATCGTACAAATTGAAATTGAAGGCCAGAAGCTGCCAGATCATGCGTACAAACACCTGATACATGTGCATGTTAGAATCGCTTATGTAGACCAATCTGTCTTACGATTCAACTTACTTGGCACAGCCAACTGCAAGCTGGTAGACGATGCTGCCATGGGTGACCTCTGGATTACTCATCAACTAGATACGGGTATAATTGAACGCCAAGCTCTGCAGTAATCTTAACCGACCACCAAGGTCGGTTGTTATAATTAAAAATCTGTCACGGATGACAGATGTTAGTTACGCATTGCGACAATTTCATTTGCTGTATATCGCTCTAAAAGTCTTTGTTCGCATTGAAGCAATCGCATATATATACCTAAACCTTCTCCATCCTCCACATCATCGAGTTTATGAGGATTAGCGCATGCCCATTGCCAGAGATTTTGATACTCACGACAGAGATCTGCTGTTTTCCTGCTGCCATATACACGCGGGCAGTCGGTCGACAGGTATACTGGTTGATTCATGTTCTACTCCTTTCTATTTTCATAGTACCGCTTGGGGTCTATGGTGTAAACCTAGTCACATGGGTATACTTCGGTGTCTAAAATATAATTAACAACAATGTAATCAAATTCACAAAGTCAGCCCTACACCACCCTACTCACCTTCCTTCTGCGCCACCAGATTTCTACTATCAATAGAGCGCTGAGTGTGATGAGGGCGACTGGGAACAAAACGGTCGTCAGTGAATAAACCTGCATGGCGGCCAAGGCGAGGGCGTATTTAATAATAGTTAAACCAAAAGCTAGAATGGACTCTTCGTGCGGGAATTTGAACGCTTTTCGGTAGGTTGGTATAAAACCGAGTATTTCGATACCGGTGAGAACGATCACCGCCACCAGGGCGTCTGCGGTCAGTATCCAGGCTGGGATAGCGATCAAGGCACCAAACAGACTAAGTTGATCTGTGCGAGTCACCCGGTAGCCACCATTGCGTAGCGCAAGAACGGCGATGAAAAATGTCGTCAACGAGGTCGCTCCAGTCGCCCAAGCCCCTGGTCCAGCGCCTTCGCTCAATTGCGCAACAGAAATAGTGGCCGTAATAACAGTGAAAATTATCCACGAGAAGGCGTGCGGATGCAACGTCTTACGAATCACCCCAATTAGGTACGGTAGATAGTTTGCTATTGCGACCACTGCCGCTGCTAACCCGAACCATAATTTTATTTCAAACTCTGCCATCATAAGCTTAAGTGTAACACCGCCAGCTGAGATGACTGTTTTGGGCGCATGTATAAAGATTGAACTATATGTTGTTAGATAGATACAATAAGCAAAACCGCCCATTGGGCGGTTAGTTGCTGGGCAACCTTTGATTTCAGACTAAATTTCTTCAAAAGAAGGAACCACGTCGACAGTAGCGGAATCTCGCAAGAAGGTACCGCACTGTAGCACCCCTACGCTTCGGTTTGTTAGGTCTCGGGTTGGTACAGAACCCTCACCGTTAGCTACTGCAGCGTCAAATATGTATGGGGCACTTGGTATCGCACCATTGATCTGACAGGTATAACTGTATGGATTTGTATTGCCAGTTGCGGTAAGCGGGTCAGAAAGCTGTATACGCCATTGCATCAAAGCAGACTCACCAGTTCTAACTACAGAAGGACTGATATCGAAGGTGTCGACCCTAAGTTCAGGAACACGAGCGGTTATACTATCAGATCTAAACCCAATACTATTTGTGCATGTGACCTGAAACACTCTACTTCCACCGGGATTCAGGGATGGTGTGAAATTGAAAGTATGTGAATCTGAGGTAGCGTTTCCGCCGCCAAAGTTATTTGAACAGTTAGTAGCGTTGGGGCTATCCCAGGTTAGTTCCAGAGTATCACTTGGGGAGATAAAAATTTGAGGACTGGTGTAGGAGGTCGAACCTGGAAGAATTCGGGCGCTAATAGTGACCTCCGGATAGTCTGGAAGTGGTCCTGGTGACGGTGATGGTGACGGTGACGG
>Ga0306899_1000473_pt1 | contig 20430 bp, 19 predicted proteins | sample AntRauMFilla3764_FD_190407 | JGI IMG/M metagenome (GOLD analysis project Ga0306899, IMG submission 190407) | Saline lake microbial communities from Rauer Islands, Antarctica - Metagenome Filla 3 #764 (v2) (version 2) | ecosystem: Environmental > Aquatic > Non-marine Saline and Alkaline > Saline ... | reverse complement strand
TATAGATTATCATTAATCTAATAAAAAGCAAAGAATTATTATTTTTTGCTTATTCATATATCAATTATATGTCAATTAATATTTATCAATTTAAATATTAATTATTTTTTATTTATTTATCTAATGACTATATTAGATATTTTCTGGGGCGGAAGGATTCGAACCTCCGAATGGCGGATCCAAAAACCGCAGCCTTACCGCTTGGCGACGCCCCATTCTTTTTTTTTTATATACCATATATTATATATTGTTTTTACACATTTGTCAATTTTTTATATTGATTTAAAAAATAAAAAATCTAATAGAACTAAGTCATTGAGTGCGAAGTCCCCTACTCTGAAAGAGTAAGGGACTTCGCACTTTAAATATTATATCTAATAATAACAAATTACTTAAATTATAATTATATATGTGCGCCTAGCTGCAGTGCCCTTACTGCGCCTTGGATCCCTCTGGAGCAAGAGTGCGAAACGGGCGCCCTCGGGCACGGGCCCTTAGGAAGAGGAAGCTGACGTGCGTCCGTCTCCCAAAGGACTTAAGAAAATTAGAATCTTGTACTCTTCGTACTCTTCCTACTCTGAAAGAGTCCCGTGAGGGCGGCCCCTGAATCCCCTACTCTTTTTTCAGAGTAGGGGATATCTAGTAGGATTTATAATTTTCTACTCTGGGGATGTTTTCTGACATGTTTGCTCGTATATACTTTTAGGTTTTGCACATCTCTTTTATTTTTTAAGAGATAGATTTTGGCTTGAATTCTGTAAATTTTGAAACATAAAAATTGTTAACAATTACATGATATGTAGAATCTAAACCATTATTTAAACGTTCGCGAACACGAGTCATAATACGAGACACTACATAAACATAAGCTTCTTTGAATGCTTTTTGTTGATAAAATTGAACTGTTTCGTTTTTAAAATCTTCTAAACTAGCTAATCTAATTTCATGTTGACTTACTACTGTTTGAATTTCATTACTTGCACGAGAAACACCTTCTTGACGAATTTCTTGCGCCTTTTTTTTAGATAATTCTAATTGAGCTTTTGCATTTTGTAATTTTTCTTGTGCTTCAATTGCTCTTTGATTAGCTTCTTCTAAATTAGAAAGAATTGTTTTTTTACGATCTTCTAATAAAGCATTTAAATTATTACCTACAAACGAAACAACAATACCAATAACAGCAGCTAAATTTATAAGATTAGTTTCAAAAATATTTGTGTTAATTCCAAAACCACCGTGACCTAAAGGAAGCATAATCTTTATTATGTTTTTTTATGTGAAAAGTTTTATTTTTTGTAATTAATTATTTTATATGATCAACTACAGAAAATAATAAAAAAATTTTAAGTGATGTGCGAAGTTAAGAAAATTAACAAAATAAAGTTTCTTACCCGAACCCCAACTCTTTTTTTTTTTTACAGAGTAGGGGGTATCTAGTAGGGTTTCTTAACTTCGCAAAAAATAAAAATATAATTAGTCTAATTTATTCCTTAAAAATTAATTATTTATATAAAATAAATATAAACAATGTCGTTATTACATTGTAAATGTAAATAAATTACATTTTAAATTTAAATAAGATATTTATCTACTAGCATTAAATATAGTATAATTTTATAGATTATTGTTTTTATTGGATTATAAATTGATTGTTTAAATAGTATTTTATTTTTCACTTAAACTTTTTTTTCTTTAATAGGCCTTACTCTGGAAGAGTAGGGATTTTATCAATTACACTTTTCACATTTTGAATCCCAAATCTTTATAAAAAGGTCCCTATGGGAAGTTTTGTTGAAACAACTAAAACTCCTATTTTTATTAAATCCAATAATAAAACCATTTCAACCCTATTTTCTTATATAAAATAGGGTTGAGAATATCGCAGATAATATTACTCCTAAAAGGAGTAATATTTCTGCGACATTTGTTTATTTAGTATACGAAAAATTGTGCGAACAATTAAAAACACCTTAGTAGATATCCCCTACTCTTTCTCTTTCAGAATAGGGGATATTGGTATTTAGTAAGGGATTTTATTAAAGAAGAATTTTTGTTTTTCTTAATATTTTTTCTATGTTTAATATTTACATAAGGTTAGGAAAACCTTATTTCCTATACTTTTTATAAAGTATAACAAGACATTAGTTGACTGTAAATGCTTTTCCGCCTGGGGCGGACCTTTCGGATTTTTTTATTTTTTACAATTCATCATTTTGCCATTTCGTTTTTTATTATGCGGTCAAACACTTTTAATACAACATATATAGTTATATATGTAACTATATTACTATAATATTTATAGTATATTACAGATATATATCTGTAAAAAACCTTACTCTGAAAGAGTAGGGATTTCGGATATAAATATGTATACAATATACATAATATTGTGTCGAAAAAAGCAAAAAAAAAGAGATTTTTTTTATTATAATCTCATATGTATATGCATTTTCTGGTATACAGAAAAAATAGGTAAAATCTTCTTCTAGAAGAAGATTTTACCTATTTTATATAGAAATTATAGACATACTTATACTTATAAATCGATGTCTAAAGTTATAGACAATAATAAATTATTAAATCTATAACTTATAGATTTTTTATCTATTAACCTGCAAAAGGGTTAGCGAAAAGAAGAGCAAGAGCTACAACCAGTCCATAAATTGTTAGTGACTCCATAAATGCGAAACTTAATAATAAAGCACCACGGATTTTACCTTCCGCTTCAGGTTGACGTGCAATACCTTCAACAGCATAACCTGCAGCTGTACCTTGACCCATACCTGGACCAATAGCAGCTAAACCAACAGCTAAACCAGCAGACACAACAGAAGCAGCAGCAACGATAGGGTTCATAAATATTCCTCCATAATAAGATCAATAAAATTATAACAACCAATAATATATTACCATAAAAAAAAGAATGTAAATAGTTTTTTATTTTGTTTCTGTACAATAAATTTCAAAAATGAGGCTATTATATAGGAACATAAGATTTTATAATTTAAATACTCTGCATGAATTTATAAGATCTTTTTTTTAATAAACTAATTTATACATCGGCATCACAGTTTATTTTATATCCATTTAATTTTTTTTGGCAGATATCGTATTTTGAAAAAAAAAATCAATAAGGTTTAAAACCTAGAAAAATTGCTATTTATTCAATTTCCCTTGATAGTTATCGTAATTTTATGTTTTTTTCAATATTAAGTTGAATCGTGTTTTACAATGTTTTGTCAAAGACGAAACACCCTACGCGAATCACCCTACTCTTCCTACTCTGAAAGAGTCCCGTGAGGGCGGCGCGAATCCCCTTACTCTTACTGTTACTCTTTCTCTTTTTCTTTCTCTTTTTCTTTCAGAGTAGGGGATATCTACTAAGTTAATTCTTCGAAATGAACTTTTTTTTGTTTTATGTGCGCCCCCCTCACGGGACCACAGGACCCGTGAGGGTGCGCCCTCCCCACAGACCACATAAGTCCTTTGGAAGATGTGCTTCGCACGTTTGCTACCAGGTGTAAATCAAAATACTCTATTTAGTAAGCTCCTAGTAGTTAAAAAGATAGAAGTAATTATTTCAGTGTCTATATTTACGAGAATTATGAAAGTTCCTTTTAGGCCGCCCTCACGGGACTCTTCTTACTCTTTCAGAGTAGGAAGAGTAGGGGATAACTATTATTTGTTATGCATAATATATAGAATTATAAAAAAATTGGTTTATAGTAAAAAAATCTATAGATAACAGTGTAAGTAGTCAGTAAAAAACTAAGTCTTTTTATAGATACATTGTACATTGTATATTTAGTATAATATACAAAATCTGTAAAAATCTTTGAAAGTTAAAAAATTTTTGAACTACCCGTGAGGGTGCCGCCCTCACGGGACTCTTTCAGAGTAAGGATTTTCTAATAACTTTGTTTAATTTTAAAATGCGTAATTATGTATCTATATAAGAGATATATTCTATAAAATTAATTTTCAATAAAATAAAAATTAATTTTATTACTAAATATTTTTTAGTAAATTTTTTTATTTAATTAGCTTTATGGAATCTGCGAATTACAGAACATATAGAATATAATCAGCTTAATTTTTATTATTCGTTAGGGAATAATAAAAATTAAGCTGATGTGCACCCGTGAGGGTGCACAATTTTTATATAGATGTGATTAAATTAAAAAATTTAATCATATCTTAATTTATCGCAGAAACAATTTGTTTACACGATATAATAAAAATTATAATTTATCAACTGTATCGAATTCGAATTTAATTTCTTTCCAAACTTCACAAGCAGCTGCTAATTCAGGAGACCATTTACAAGCTGAACGAATTACGTTACCACCTTCACGAGCAAGGTCACGTCCTTCGTTACGAGCTTGTGTACAAGCTTCTAATGCAACACGGTTTGCAACAGCACCAGGTGCGTTACCCCAAGGGTGACCTAAAGTACCACCACCGAATTGTAAACATGCGTCATCACCGAAGATTTCAACTAAAGCTGGCATGTGCCATACGTGAATACCACCAGAAGCTACTGGCATAACACCTGGCATTGAACACCAATCTTGAGTGAAGTAAATACCACGGCTACGATCTTTTTCTACGAAGTTGTCACGCATTAAGTCAACGAAACCTAAAGTTACTTCACGTTCACCTTCTAATTTACCTACTACAGTACCTGAGTGAAGGTGGTCACCACCTGACATACGTAAAGTTTTAGCTAAAACACGGAAGTGAATACCGTGATTTCTTTGACGGTCAATTACAGCATGCATTGCACGGTGAATGTGTAATAATAAACCATGGTCACGACAGTAATGAGCTAATGAAGTGTTAGCAGTAAAACCACCTGTTAAGTAGTCATGCATAACAATAGGTACACCTAATTCTTTAGCACATTGCGCACGTTGAAGCATTCCTTCAGCCGTACCAGCAGTAGCGTTTAAGTAGTGACCTTTAATTTCACCAGTTTCTGCTTGTGATTTGTAGATAGCTTCAGCTACGAAAAGGAAACGGTCTCTCCAACGCATGAATGGTTGTGAGTTTACGTTTTCATCATCTTTAGTGAAGTCTAAACCACCACGTAAACATTCGTAAACAGCACGTCCATAGTTTTTAGCTGATAAACCTAATTTTGGTTTAATTGTACAACCTAATAAACCACGACCGTATTTGTTTAATTTGTCACGCTCAACTTGAATACCATGAGGTGGTCCAACGAATGTTTTAACATAAGCTGGTGAAATACGAAGATCTTCAAGACGTAATGCACGTAACGCTTTGAAACCAAATACGTTACCTACAATTGAAGTGAATAAGTTAGTTACTGAACCTTCTTCAAAAAGGTCAATAGGGTAAGCTACGTACGCAATGTACTGGTTCTCTTCACCAGGCACTGGTTCAAGATCGTAACAACGACCTTTGTATTTGTCTAAACTTGTAAGACCATCAGTCCATACAGTAGTCCATGTACCAGTTGATGATTCTGCAGCAACGGCTGCACCACACTCTTCAGGTGGTACACCTGGTTGTGGAGTCATACGGAATGCGGCTAAAATATCAGTTTCGCTTACTACGTAGTCTGGAGTGTAGTATGTTAAACGGTAATCTTTTACACCCGCTTTGAACCCAGCACCTGCTTTCGTTTCAGTTTGTGGAACCATTTTATTATCTAAAAATGAAACATTTTTGTCGATCCTAAAATAATCTGTCCGATTTAATAATATTATTAGGTAATAATATTATTATTAATCAATTTAACATATATTCGTAATGTAATAATTTAAGAAGATGTATAGGAATAAAAAAGTTAATCCCGCTGGTTACTTAAGGTGAGCACATCATCAACCTAAATATACCAAATATATATTTAAAAACTTATTACTTATGACCGGTCAAAAAAAAAGATTCGACTAACAGGTACAAATTACTAGTAAAAGATTCAGATTATAAACTATATAAATAATTGTATATTCGTTCTTTTGGAGAATATACAGTTATATTTTTGGGAATAATAATAATTTATAGTTAGAAACTTCTTACTAAAGACCTCAGCTAAACACCCCCTACTCTTCAAGAGTCCCGTCAGGGTGGCCACCCTCATGGGTCGGGTAGGGAATTTACCTTGTAAAACCTTACTCTGAAAGAGTCCCGTGAGGGCGGCACCCTCACGGGTAGTGATGGTATTTATATTTATTGTTATACAATTATATCTCGCATTATCTATATTTATTGTTATAGAATTATATCTCGCATTATTAGCGTCAATATTAATATAAATATTCCAAACCAAAGCCACGTTGTTAAACGTGGCATTGTTTTATCAATGTACGGAGAACAAAGTTTATCCAAATTAATTTCTGAAGTTAATCTCCAACCAAAAACGATTGGCAGACGTGCGCCCTCTCGTGAGGGCGCACTATATTTTAGCAATTTGCTTTATAACGAAGCTACACTTAAATTGGAACACTTAAATTAAAAAAATCTGTTTTTGTGGAAGACAGGTTACATATATATGTACCTTGCCTTTTGTAATTTTTTGTAATTTAAAATAAAAGGAATAAAAAAATTACTGCGACATATATTCACTTAACTTTTTATTGTTGAAAAGCATCTTTTGCTTTATTTTTTCTGCCACGTTTAACAACGTGGCTTTCTTTGTCGTTTTATGACCAACAACTTAATACAGAAATATTTCGTAAATAATTTCTTGCAGTTGTCATTTCTGTTAAATTATGTACTGGACAATTGAAATTGACATAAAAGGGTTCATTCTCACCATGGATTAATAGACTTTGAGAGGGTGTTTCTTTAATAAAAATGTGGCCATTTTTATTAATTCTTTGATGAATCATTGCTGTGCGTTCTCTTAATAAATCAGATTTAGTTTTTCGTTTTTTAGAGTTATCTTTTTTAGGCGTCGCTAAATCTTCTTCCGCATTTGAATTTTTAATGCTAACTGGCTCTTTATCAATTTCTCTGCCACGTTTAACAACGTGGCTTTGTTAATTCGTTGGTTTTAGTTTTTGATTTTATTTTATCTAAACGTAATTCTTTCGCACAACAATCCATTCCTGTTTTTTTTGCATAATATTGACCAGCTATCTTTCTCTCCGTAGGATTCCAACTAATAAAATAGCCTTGCTCTTTTTTAGCAGAGCCATGTTTTGTACAACCAATTACTATTAATGTACTGTTATTTATATAACAATTTTCATTGTACTTTTAAATTCTCCAAGAGAATTTAAAAGTCCGATATCAAGAATTAAATCCTAGATTTAATTCTTGATATTGTTATCATATTTTATTAAAATATGTTATCTTTCTTTAGTTCTCTTTCTTTAGTTCTCTTTCTTTAGTTCTCTTTCTTTAGTTCTCTTTCTTTAGTTCTCTTTCTTTAGTTCTCTTTCTTTAGTTCTCTTTCTTTAATAGTTTCTTTTAAACGCATGGCATAAAATTCAAGTGATTTTTTATAACGCGCGACCCTAAAATTCTAATTTTTTTGATAAAGCGAAAAATTTGTCCAAGGAAAATTGTAAATACCCCCTACTCTGCAAGAGTAAGGCTCTTTTGACAGGAATTCTCCGAGTTGCAAAGGCGTATTCATGACTGTTCCGTATAATCTGTGATACTCCGTATGAATATCTTCGTATAAAAGAACCCCGTTCGTTGGTTCTAAACTTAGATGGAGAAAATTGCCACGTTTAACAACGTGGCTTTCTTTGGCAATAAAGATGGTGCGCTTCCATGGGTATGTTTTCATTAATATTTTTGTTAGTTACGAAGCAACGTCTTTTATCCTTTATATTGTGCGATAATAATAGCTCGCCATAAACGTTGTTCGTACCTAGAATTGCTATTTGTTATTGTTGAGCCCCTCCTCCAGTAATTGTGTTTACGCTGCTGTCAAGATCAGTAGGCATAGTATAACTTACGTTACTGAAAAATTCAGAGAAATACAATAACGGTAAATCAAAATATAAAAGAATTACCCACGAACGCCAAATACGTAGATAGTCAGATTCACTATCTAAATCTTCATAGAAAATAGTTTGTTCATCTATTAGACTATTAGAATTGGAATATTCTAACGTATCTATTGCAGTTTGTACCATTGTTCTATCTTCTATAGATAGGTCAGCTAGCATACTGTCATCTATGAGAGAACTGTTGTCCCAAGAAGATAAATTTTTAATAAGATTAGAAATTTGTGTAAAAACTAGTTTGTAATTGATTCGACTTAAACGACCATCCGTTTTGTAAGGTTTGAATTCCATGCCCAGTCTAATAAACCCAGCTTTTAAATTATTCAGACTAAAGATAAATATATTGTCTACTATTATTCTTTGTATAAAGTTTAAAAACGGTTTGCTGTTTTGCGCGTTTTGTATACGTTGTGTTCTTAAAGCAACCATCTCACCCTGCACATTTCTGCTTTTTTCTTCCATGATTGAGGCAATTGCGTCATCAGCGTAACTTGCTACTGTTTTTCTAAAGCTATCTCTAAAAGATAGTTCTTCGAAATGAGCTAACAAAGCCACGTTGTTAAACGTGGCAGAACCAAAAAGGCGGATTATATAAAATAATATTTAATGGAATACGTGCAGTTGCATCTGCAAAATTTATACCCCCTGTTTTACTAAGTTTTCGCACATTTTAACTGTGCTAATAAACTCTTTCATAAAAGATTCCGTATTTCTAGGGACAGTTAAGTCAAATAACTTATTTTTTTAGAAATCGCCCAAACTATCCGGACTTTAAAATTGAGTAAGTAAATTGCAAAAAGAAGCGACGCTTTTTAAAAAGTTACCTTGTGAGGGATTAATAGAAGAAGATAAACGCGCAGTTACACGATTATATTTTTCGTTTTCATTACTTAATAATATCCAGAAATTTTCGAAGTTTGGGGCAAGGAACAAATCAGGAATTACTGGTGCTATTTTGCTAAGAAAATCGGCAGTTGCTAAAAGATTAGGACTTTTTTCGTCCGCAGTTAATTGACCTAACTTTTTAGTTATACCTTTTAAAGAACGCTCAAACCAAACTAAGGTAGGATCCCCCTGAAGCAGCGCGTGGTAGTCTAAAGCGCGGAGAAAACGTTTGCCATTTTTGAATATTGAAATAGCTAAAGAATTTCTTCCAGGTAAGAACTGTGTTCCAGTCTTTCGACAAAACCGTAAACGTAACCAGCTGCGGATAGTTTTTCCTTCGGTGCACTTATAGTTAAATCGCTAAAGATAAACTTAGCTTTTTCATTCGAAGCTATGTAAAGCAAACGAATCTCTAAAATACTACCTCCGCGTAATGGTACAGCTGGAGTCATTATGATTCTAGCTGATTAGGCTTACCTATAACAAGAGCCTATAACAAGAGCCTATAACAAGAGCCTATAACAAGAGCCTATAACAAGAGCCTATAACAAGAGCCTATAACAAGAGCCTATAACAAGAGACGTTGAGCGTCGTTTTGTTTTAGGATAGTAAGCCATGGTTATAGGTCCTAGTCCTAATTTTCTTGTACCGTAACGTTCTTCGAGTACATACGGTCATTATGGTCACGTTGTAAAAAACGTTGAGGCGGACTTTCCTTACTCTTTCAGAGTAGGGCCACCCTCACGGGTGGCCCTACTCTGAAAGAGTAAGGTTTTCCGACAGGTTATTTAAGAACGAAAGATACTTTTTCAAAACTATACTTATTCAACAGATAATAGCTTAAAGCCATACATGCTACTACCTCTCCCTTTAATTAAACGATTTAATCGATTTCTGAAAGTGATATTAGATACTAAAGTTAATTTATCTTTTGTTTGAGAGTTTAACGGTAAATGTTGTTTAAATAATAGTTTTAAACCTGTTGTTTGATTTACAGCACCAGCCTCTACGATAAGAGGTGAAGAAAGATCCGGATGGATCCAAATAGTTTTTTTATGAATAATGTCTGAAATTGAAGAACCAAAAGTTGGTCTAACTCTTGGATGTTCGGCTTCAAAAGAAGAAATAATTTCAGAAATTTTTTCATAAAAATTAGCATCATTTAAGTCTGTATGAATATTGAAGAATTGTAAAGCTTGAATATCTTCAAAATCACCGTAAGTTTGCGCACGAAGGGCATGAGCCCAAGCATGCTCTTTTTTAGTTAAATTTACGATATTCCAATTTGCATGTGGGCCTCCTTTACATAGAGGAATTATGTGATGTTTTTGAATTATTTGGGTGTCGTCTCCAGTTGGATGAAGAATTTTTTCAACCATAAAGTCGTTATAGGGATTTGATTCATTTTTTAAAAGAGTCAACATTTCTTTTTTATTTGAAATTGTACAATTTGTATTGTTGCGCATGTTAGAACGACGCTGCGTTCCTCGCCCCCTAGGGCCTTGTAATTCATTACCTAGTCGTTTGTTTTGAGTGGCGCTGATTATTAGTCGTGTGCAGTCTGGACAGCTATTTTTTGAACGTAAATACATAGTTGTATTAGTTGAAAACTCACACCCACAATAACATTTTAAAAGTTGCGAACGACGTGTTCGAGAAATACAACTTTCGAAGTGTAAAATCTCATGATGACGTTTTTCAGCTGTATATTGAAAAATTTTAAGTGTTTTTTCTTTCGAACGGTTAAGAGAAGAAATGCTAGAAGGCAAATTGGTTTCAGTAGGAACGTAAATTAGAGGTTTACGTGTGGAAGCATCATTTTTTTTTCTTTGTTTATTAGATCTTTCAATAGACGTTCTAGAAAGATATTGTCGAAAACAATTAGAACATACACCTTTCGAGCGTCGAAGATCAAATAAACTTAACATTCTTTCGGAACCACAGGAACATTTAACTTTGTGTGCTTTCTCACGACTAAAAGTATCATCCTTGTAAGAAACTATGACAAATTTATGCTTTTCACATAAATCATAAAATTCCTTTTTATACTGTTTTTTTGTTACAGCATCTTGCTGTTTTCGCAATAAACTGCGACGTTTGGATTCAAGTGTAGGCATGTAAGTTTATATAATGTTTATTTTTTTATTCTGTTAAGTATACAAAGTGAGATTTTTTCGATATAAAGAAAGTTTAGCGCTGCTATGCTTAAGGTTTATATCAAAGTTTAAGAAATAATATTTATTATTTAGGTAATTTTTAGAAAATAGAAAAAGCGATAATAAATATTATTTTTGAAACATTCCCTTATTTCTAATCTAACATTTCTTTTTTTTTAATAGATTTTTTTTATAAACAAAGCCACGTTGTTAAACGTGGCTTTACCTTATTAAAAAATTACAATTTTAATATGCCACGTTTAACAACGTGGCTTTGGTGTTTAAATGGATATTTTCTCGGATCTTTAAGGATCTATTTTTTTATATGTAAAAAAAATGTGCGCCCGTGCCCGTGAGGGCGGCGCCCTCCCCAGAGGGGTCCTTTCGGAGACGGGCGCCGCCCTCACGGGCACGGGCGCACGTCAGCTCTTATAGTTTTTTTCTAAGTTGGGAGATACCTTGGCCGGTATATGGGAGATCAACATAAATTTCCCATCTGCTGAACGGGTTTTTAAAAGTGTCCAAAATAAAATGCTAAAGTTAGGAGTATAAGCTAAATCTTTTTCAAATTTTTTTATTATTAAAAAAAAAAAAACGATTTCTTATCGCGTATAAAAATACGATAGTCATGGATTCTAATCCAATTTGACATTACTAATTGTTCTTTATCTTGTGAGTGTATCATAAAAATTTTATTTAAAATACATAACAAAATTATTCTCCATAAAAAAATTTTATGGTTTGATTACTTGTAAGTCAAGTTTTTTATATTTTTTCAAAAAAATCCAATATATTTTAAGAACTTATTTGTCTTAGGTTTTCAGTTAGGCTATCTCAACTAAAATATTTCTAAAGTCAAATATAATTGAAATGAGGAAACTTGACTTGTGGGAAAACCTTACTCTTTCAGAGTAGGGTTTTCCTACTTGTTCAAATTTATCTAAAACAAATATAAAAGTTGCTTCGCTTGATTTAGCAGCGATCGCCGCTAGAAAAAGCTGACGTGCGCCGCCCTCACGGGCACGGGCGCACATAACTAAATTCGAATTAAAAATGCCACGTTTAACAACGTGGCTTTCTGATAGAATAATCCTCTGGATTTCTGCCTTTCTTTTTATAGTTTAACAATTTAACGTTTTCTCCAGGGTTTAAATTTTCTAGAAAGTTTAATCCTTCATTGCTTTGTTTTTGTTTGCATCCCTTGTTTTCGACGGTGTTAAGTCTGGCCCTGCTATAACAACCGATCTCTCTGAGTCCCCTATACCAGTGAACCCGCCATAACCCATACGTGATAAAGGTAACTCTACTTCGTGACATATTTTTTCTTTTTGAATATTGTTGTCACCTTCACGAAGGGATAATATAAAATCAAGTAACTTATTAAATAGTATTATTAGATTTGAATCCATCGACTTATCGTCCTTGTTCTCTGAATCTTTTACTATACGTATACTTAATCCAGCGATGTAACCGTTTACATCGCCTTGTACTTTTTTATCAGAACCTAATACTTTTACAGAGTTCCACATTTTTTGGAGTCAGTCTACAAATCTTAAAACTAGTAGGAAAACCTTTGGACCTACTCTGAAAGAGTAAGGAAAGTCCGCCAATTACATGAGACTTTGTAAATGTATTGTATTACAAGAGTTTTTTTAAAATGAAAGTTCACAAATAACATTTTTAATTGAATTATTTATTTTTATTTATTTATTTTATTTTTTTAAAAAATTGTAACCCTAGGCATGCACTACACAATTTGCCTATTTATTCTTTTAAATCTTTATAGTTCTTTGTATTTTTCTTTTTTATCTTTTTTTTGGCGTGCCTTGGCAATTCGAAGGTGCGTATGCAGAATCCAAATTTAGTTTTACTAATTTGAACTATAAATTATATTTTAAACACTTGATCGTTCATGGTTAAATCAGTAATATTTAGAATATTACTATTGTTTTTTATTTAAAACAAATTTGCAATTTTTTTATTTGTCCGTATTGAATTACATAGAATTTAATAACAAACGTATCGTGAAGTTAAACTAAACTATACATGAAGTTATTACAAATGAATAGGCTTTTATAAATATAAATAATGCCCTACTCTGAAAGAGTCCCGTGAGGGCGGCGTTTTTGTAAAGGTTTGTATCAATTTTTTTTATAAAAAACGGAAAGGCACAAAATTACAACCAAAATAAAAATGTATCATTTTTATAGGGGTTTGTATCAATTTTTTTTATAAAAAACGGAAAGGCACAAAATTACAACCAAAATAAAAATGTATCATTAATTAAGAGATTTAATAATTAATAACATAATTATGAACGTGAATTTTTGGAGGGAGAATTAATATTATGTTTTTAGTTACTATAGTGCGCCCATGAGGGCGCACGTCTGGTTTGTTTTTTATGTGTTTCTTTGTTAACATATTATAAAAAAATGGATTAACAGGCTAGAGAATCGGCCCACGAAAATTTATATATTAATGTTGTAAAAAAATCTGTAATTTTTAAAAAAATTTACGACCGTAATTCATTAAATAGTCATCCAGGGTTTTTTCACCTAGATGAAAATAACGATGCGTTGTGTAAACAACATCACAATCACTTGAAAGACGGCTGTTGCAGTACAGAAAAGTTAGATAGTCAAAAAAAATAGCAAACGCTGGTAAAAAATACGCGGACTTTTTCCCACCCGTGAGGGTGGCCCCCCTCACGGGCTCTGAAAGAGTAAGGTTTTCCGACATGTAAAGGTTTTCCGATATGTAAAGGTTTTTCATGAAACCATTGTTAGCATACGATATACGGCCATATCAGAAGATGTTTTATAAAAATGATAAGATTTTACTACAGAACGAAACGAAGCACCACTTTGAAAACCTTTTCTTAAAGAATCAACTAACATATAATTTGTCCCCCCCTTTTTCTTTTGATTTTCTCCGAAAAAAAGTTAAAAACTTTAACTTTTTTTTTCTTCAAGATAGAACGTCAGCCTAAAAGGCTGACGTTTTTTTTCGTTAAAAGCTAGTATTACTACTATACTATTCAATTTTTATGCCACAAAGTTTGAATTTAACAAACAATGTAACAAACAAATAAATAAATAAACTAGCTAGTTTATTTATTACAGTTATAATTTTATTATTAAAATATTTAATTGAAAAAAGGGGGAGAGTTTTAATTTATTTATATTTATTAAAAAGAGGGGGCAGCCGAAGGCCGCCCCCTCGAAAATTTTTAAAACTTATTTATCTTACTTATTTTATTTTTATGTATCAAAAAGAGGGGCAGCCGAAGGCCGCCCCTCTAAAATTATAGTAAGAAGAATAAAAAAGTTATTAACCGTTTACTGAAGGAGCTTCAACAGAAGAAGACAAATAAGAAAGATAAAGAAATAAAAAAAGGTCAAATTAAGTAGGAATCGTTAATTAATTAGTACAATTAAGGCTCCGAGTTTTGTTGACTATTTTGATTCTGATTAGAAGAAGAATTATCAACATCTAATCTAAACCAACCAGGTCGTCTATTTTTTATACCCTTCCTAATGTTCGAGGGAACGGTACCTATAGCATCTGAAGCAGCTTTTTCAGACTTATAAATGACTCCATTAATTTGAACAGGAACTGGGCGCCCTTCGTCGCCCTTCGTACATTAGTTTTGGTTCTTTTTGCTCTATGAACAATGGGACCTGCAGGTTGATTTTCAGAATTATCAGCATTCGCACGACGCTCTCTTTCTCTCCGTGTTTCACAGAAACACGGAGTATAGCTTTAACTTGTTCTTCAGTAGCGTATGCGTACTCACCTCTATTTACTCTATTAATAACATAGTTTCGATAAAGTTCAAGACTTCTCGACGCTTCAGAAATCGTTAAATAAACATTACCTTCAGCAAAAATGGCTTTATCGTGGGGATTACCACCACGAGGTTGATTAGACATTTCTTCACGCTTTTTAAGGAGAGCATTATAGTCAGCGGCGTCAATTAAAGTCAGATCGGTAGGTTGTCTACGGTTATTGATATCAAAAGTATTATAAACAATACCCCCATTATCTCTATGCTGCTGAATAAACTCTGCCTGACGAACTAATCGTGCATTTTTATCCGTCCAATTAGGACCAAAATCTATTGCAATGAATTCAAATGACTGTTCCGAATAACGGAACCAATCCAGTTGCATTAAAAGATTTGCCATTCTATATCGTCTTAATAATTTTTTATGGGTAGATACCCGTCCAGAAATACCACGTTGTTGCCCAGTTTCACCAAAATAGCAAGAAAGCCACGTTGTTAAACGTGGCATTATTAACTTTACAACGAATACAGTAAACACCTGCTTTAGTTGGCAATGAACAAAGCCACGTTGTTAAACGTGGCAGTAGCTGGTTTGTTTAAGGTTTCGGTAAGACAAAGCCACGTTGTTAAACGTGGCTTTATTATAACACCTACCTTGTTTAAACAACTCTGATTGGAGATTATATTCAATATATCTTCGATATACATAGTCCTCAAATTTCTTGCCATAGTCATAAACTAAAACTTCAAACTCATTAATACCATGTGTTATTATATCTTCACGAAATTGGGTATTTTTAACCTGATTTCGTCTGATGTCATAGATATGTGTAGCAATTCGATTTCTTAAGTTGTTTGATTCTCCTACTAAATATTTATCTGTAGTTTTGCAATAAAAACAATAAACGCCTGGGCTCCATTGATATTTCTTGTAATCGCTCCGATGTTATTTCCGATAAAGCAATTCTAACACCTGGAACATCTCCCTGTTGATTAAGTAACGAACTGTTTTCGCGTGTAAAACCACGTGCTTCAAATTCGGGCTCTCTATCAGGAAAAGTACGACAGAAAAACTTTCGTTTAGAGTATTTATGCAATGTTTTACGATCTATATAAACCAAAGCCACGTTGTTAAACGTGGCATTTTTTTTTTTTCATTTCATTAAATAATGATAACATCTTGTTTTTTCTTAACAAAGAACGACGTTTTGATTCAAGTGTAGGCATATGAATTTATTTTTATATTTTAATACTGTATATATACAAAGTGAGTTTAAATCAATATAAAAAAAGTTTAGCGCTGCTAAACTTAAGGTTTATATTGACGCTTGATAAATAATATTTATCATTTTATAACTTTTTGGTAAATAAAAAAAGCAGAATAATAAATATTATTTTTTCTTTTTTGAACATTCCCTTATTTTGAATTTAGCATTTTCTTTTTTTATTAATAAATTTTTTTTGTTCGCGCTTTACTCCTACCCTTCGGCGAAGGGCGGTAAGCACTCAGGTGTGGCAAAGCCACGACGCCAAAAAAATTATATTGTTACCAGAGTTAAAAGATTTAATTTTTAATCTGGTAACAATATATATTTTCATAGACCGTTTTAAGAATCTATTTTTTTTAACGTAAATAAAACACTTTTATAATTTCTTTCTAAATTAGGACAAATGTTTACTGGTAAATGAGCTACAAAGCCACGTTGTTAAACGTGGCAGTATATTTTTTCAGCAAAAAAATCATAAAAAACTTTAAAATTAATCTAATAATAACAAAAGAGAATTAGTTCTCTAATATTGTTGAAAGAAATTATATACCTATTTGAATAAAGCTATTCACTTTATTCAAATAGGTATATAACTTAATAAAGTTTTATACTAAGAGTTTATAAAAACTCTTATTAACCATTGATTGATGGAGCTTCTACGCTCGCTAAATCTAATGGGAAGTTCATCAGTTTTGTATAGACTCTTTATTCTATACTCTCTTTGTTTCCAAAGAGTGTCGGACTATATCATAACTCTTTTTTTTTTTTTTAAGAGTCCTAGGCACTCGTGGAGTTTAGAAGAATACCTTCTTCTGTAACTCTAGTCTCTGAACCTTCTTAATCTTTGTAGAATTGTAGAATAGGTATTATAGATTAAGCTTGGCTAATAGTTACCCTTATTAAATAGGTTTCTATTATTTCACCTAGTTTTTCAATAAAGTTTTATTTTATTGCCACGACTTGTTCATGGGCATTACGCTCGTGCATAACTTCCATACCTAAGTTAGCACGGTTGATGATGTCAGCCCAAGTGTTTAATACACGACCGTTTGAATCAACAACTGATTGGTTGAAGTTGACAATGTTACCCTCCCTTTCGAAAGGCATTGGACTATATAATCAACTCTTATAATATTTCCTAGGATTATAAATCATTTAAATAAATGATTTATTACTAAACGGCCTTTTAATAGCTGCGAAGCAGCCTAACACCTGTGGAGTGAGGCCTAACCCCTGTGGAGGCGGACTTGTTTACACCCGTGAGGGGGTCCTACTCTGAAAGTAAAGGTTTTCCGACTAGAAATATTTATGAAGCGTTGCCGGGCGCTGTTAGAGGCTTATTGGTAGGGCACCTCACCTCTTAGTCTCTGAACCTTTCACGAACATATATTATTCTTATCGAATTTAAATACCCCGTTCGTGACTTGGCTGCGAATTGCCATAGCCAAAAATACGATGCCCGAAGGGCTAGCCTTCAGGTATAAATTTAAAATTTAAGTACACTTTATTAAAACAATATGAAAATAAATTTTAATAACATGAAAAAGGATAAAATTATTAATCCATCGATATATTGATTCCTAAAATACGCCAATTCTTATAGGTAAAAACTCTTTTACTAGTACGACTATCAATATTACCTGTTAACATTCGTGTTAAGATTGTTACAGCTGGATGTTTTTCTTTTTGTGGATATACAGACCATCTTTCTCTTACATCTGCCATAAGTGGATTCGACATTAATTTGTCAACAACATCAACTATACAACTACATTCACAGGGACAAAGCCACGTTGTTAAACGTGGCAATTTTTACAAGACTTTCTGTATTAAGAGGCGTATTATCGTTTTCAAACATAATAAAGGCCGTACTTGTGGGAGTCTCAGAATAGTATAAATTAAAACCTCTTCTTAAAGAAGCTACAACGAAGGTATTTCGAGCATAACGTGCACGTTGTCTTTTAGGACGTTTACCTAATTCTCTTTGAATTTCAGGATTAAAGAAATCGGTGTTGTTTCTTCGTCTCGTTTCAACTGCTATTTTATGAATAGTTTCCCATCCTAACTCAAATTGTCCAAATATCATCTGACTAGCCCCTAAATCAGCTGAGTTTGGATAATTATCAAAAAGAAGTTGATGTGCAACTGCCACGTTTAACAACGTGGCTTTCATGCTCTTCAATTGTAAGCTCAATTAAATTTCATTTCTTGTTTTGTCCGTTTTGGTGAAGTGGGATAATGTGATGTTGTTGAGTTTTTATACACGTTAATACTCGTGTATTAACGTACGATTTAATTTCGAAAGAATAAATTGGGAATAAGAATTCTTTTCCTTCTTTAGATAACTTATTAGTTCTTCAATATTATTAATGTTTTGTTTCATAATTATTAATGTTTTGTTTCATATTATTATTCATTGTTTTTTTATATTTTTTATTTTTTTTTTATTTTTGACTTTAGGTTTCTCGCATTTCACCCGGTTTACGAATGTTTTATAGAACATTAGGGTCTCAGTTTTTTAACGAAACCGTTTAAGTTGAAAGCCATAGTTGAAATACCTAATGAAGTTAACCAGATACAAGCAACTGGCCATACAGCTAAGAAGAAGTGTAATGAACGAGAGTTGTTGAATGCAATATTGTTAAAGTTAACTTTTTTAGCTTATATAGAAATGCCCTACTCTGAAAGAGTAAGGTATTTCTATTATAAAGAATTGTAATAGTTTTTTGAATTTTTTTTTGATTCAAAAACTCTATTACAATATTTTTAGGAATTAACCATACAACAAAATTATTTAAATAAGGTAGTAAAAGTCTTTTCATCTTTTCAAAAGTATCTTCATTAGGATCTTTTAAAAGAATAAAATAGGATTTTAGTAAAACATAACTAAGTTTTTCAGACCTATCGTTGTTATTTAAAAAGTCCTGATTACTCGTTGGCGGACTTTCGTTACTCTTTCAGAGTAGGGCCAAAGGGAAACCCGTCACCCTCACGGGTAGGAAAACCTTACTCTTTCAGAGTAAGGTTTTCCGACTTGTGTTGTAAATATTTGTTTGTTACTTCTTGTTGTAGAATAATTCCTTACAGCTAAATTGTAAGCTTCCCTTTTGGATTAAGGGCTTCAAGTTTACTTGAAGTTCAGACTATATCATCATCTCTTTAATATATTTCTTTTGAAAGAGATGTTTAGCATGTAGTCGTTGAAGGGTAACTATATATTGAGTTACTTCCCTGCTGATTAACCTTACATGTGAAGGGTGTTCCAGCATATAGCTAAATTAAAAATAAATGCTTTACGCATTAATTGCTCCATAATGAAGCGTATTGGAAGATTAAACGACCAAAGTAACCCACTTGTTCCATAAATTACTAAATGGAGTGGACTATATCTTAATCCTTACAGTTAATAAACTTTGTAAGAATTTCGGGCATTTTAGGAACTTTACAATATAATTTGGTTAGATATTCCTAACAGGCTATTATTGTTGGGACTCAAGCCTTAGTCTCTGAGCGTTCTAAAACACCTTAAAAAAGAATAATACCATTTTATTAAATGGTAGGCTGTTAGGACGGTAGGGAAGATTCCATAAATTTGAGTTATCCGTAGCATTTACTCATTTTATTAATTAGTATATTGAGATAGCTCTGGTTGACTTGAAATAAAAGAAATACCATAAAGGCTTTTTCTGTCATTTCTTAAAACACGTGAAAGTAAAGAAGAAAAATTGGATTTTTTACTTTCTTTTAATAAAGAAAAGTTTAACGAATCAGGTTGAAGATGTTGAAGAAAAATGGCTTTGAAATCATAAATAAGCGAAATTTCATTTGCTTTAACTATAAAGATCTCGCCTGTTTCTTTATTTTTTCAAACAGAATCGTTTTGAATAATTTGACTTACTTTTTCGCCTCTTTTTTCTTTAAATTTTTCTATTTTCGACTCACTAATAACTTTACCGCCTTTGTTACCATTTTTTCTTTGATTTTCACTATTGTTAAAACCCGTACAATTTTTTTTACTGTTAGCATGAGAAAGTTTTATTCTTCTTTGTATTGCTTCATCAGTATTATTTGATGGGTTTGTCCAAAATGAAAGAGCTACGCGATCACCTTCTTCCTGATATACATCATATCTCAATGAATGCGCTTTAAAGTGATCTTTTACACTTAGATTAATAATATTCCAGTTACAATCTGGGCCACCTGAAAATATAGGAAAAATATGGTGTTTTTGTGTGCTATTAGTAAACAATGCACTGTTGTTTTCCGTTTCCTGATTATTAGGTTCTTTAGAAGTTCCAGTTAGAAAAATTTTATTCCTTTTGTACATTTTCTTTGGTTTACCA
>Ga0306899_1000472_pt1 | contig 20431 bp, 20 predicted proteins | sample AntRauMFilla3764_FD_190407 | JGI IMG/M metagenome (GOLD analysis project Ga0306899, IMG submission 190407) | Saline lake microbial communities from Rauer Islands, Antarctica - Metagenome Filla 3 #764 (v2) (version 2) | ecosystem: Environmental > Aquatic > Non-marine Saline and Alkaline > Saline ... | reverse complement strand
ACTCTCGAAGATCCAAGAACGGTAGTTGCCACGGTTGATTACGTGATAACAAGCGCCTTCATATTCGATACGTGTTTTCCGAGCCATACACGACTCTCCAGCAGTAATCTTATACTGTAAAGATAAAAACAAAGAAAATTGGACTGACCCCATTTTCTCCCCCCGTGTATTTTAAACACTTGGGTGTGGGATACTACAGCAGCACCGAAAATCTGTAGCTAGTTCCAGCTAAAGCTGGCGATTAGAGCACATCCTCGTAAATCTCCGCTAACGATAGTGCAAAATCAATCGAAGGCAGCGTCAGTGTGTCGCCCTCCGAAAGATGCTCAGGCTTCCACTCGTTGTTCCTGCGGAAAAGTGTCACCGCCATTTTTTCCTGATCGACCAAAATATACTCCAGTAAAGAAGGCAGGCGCTGATAGCTGAGGAACTTTTCCCGACGATCCACGCGTTCGGTCGATGGCGAAAGCACCTCCACCAAAACGACGGGTTGGCTCTTGAAATACTTTTCATTATCGGATGGATCACAGGTCACGAGCAAATCGGGATAATAAAAGATGTCGTCTTCAGCGATGTTGAGGCGGAGCTTCATATCGGCCATGAAGATCTTGCAGGGCTTACCCCGAAAGTGCTGGCGAATGGCTGAGTAGAGATTACCTGATAAAACATTATGTGCCTCGGAACCGCCAGACATGGCATAAACCTGCCCGCCAATGTATTCGTGGCGAACTTCACTCACTTGTTCACCCTGAATATAGTCGTCGACTGAAATAAAATCTTGTGTCTCGGGGATGCCCATCGTGAAAGCAATGTGGCAGGCTTTTACAGAAATTCAACTATGGAAAGTTGGATAAATAGCGTGGTGCTTTAGCCCGCCGTCAAGTTCGACACGCGCCTTACCATGCGTAAGCTGCGGCTGAGAGCCGCTTCAAATGGCCTGCTCAGCGGAGGATCGAAGCTTGCTACGAAACACCTGCCGCACCCTGCCCCGCCACGTTGCCGGTGACGAAACACCCTTGCATCAAGAACCCGCCGGTCGGCGCTTCCCAGTCAATCATTTCACCCGCGCAATAGACGCCGGGTAACTTTTTTAGCATAAGATTTTCATCGAGTTCTTTCCAGGCAACGCCGCCTGCAGTGGAAATCGCTTCGTCCAAAGGACGTGCTTGTATCAACGGGATACGGCAACACTTGGCGACTTTGGCCAAGGCCTCCGCGTTATCGAACTCACCATACAACTGGCGAATGATCGCACACGCCGTCTCGTTGAGTTTCCAACGCAGTCCCGCTTCCTTAAAAAAATTGCGCCGCGCGGATTCCATTTTCGCGACGAGCCTTTCTTCGGTAAAAGTCGGCTTAAAATCGATTTCGATCACGGGAGCCTCCATCTTCCTCAATTCAGAGCCGAGCGTGTAGAGTGGAGTGCCCTCAAAACCATAACGTGTCACCATGAGCTCGCCGGTGTGCGTGTGTCCATTGGCACTGACGTGTAGATTTTGCAAAGGCTTCCCTTCGATCAACGCACGGGTTTCGGGCGTCCATGTGCACTCCCAACCACAGTTAGCCGATTGCAAGGGGACGATGTCCACGCCCAGATTTTCCAAAATCGAAACCCAGGATCCGGTCGATCCCGTCTGCGGCCAAGAGGCCCCGCCCATGGCTAAAACCACGGCATCATAGCAGGCACTGAGCGGCGCGCCGTCATGGAGGAAATTGACCTGAATCGAATCGCTCAAAACTTCGAGCCCCACCCAGTCGTGCTTCATACAAAAGCGCACACCCAGCTCACGCAAATGTAAGACCCATCGGCGAAGTAGTGGCGCAGCCTTCTTAGACATAGGAAAGACCTTACCATTCGGGGCGGCAAAGGTTGCCACCCCCAGATCATACGCCCATTCGCTTAAATGATAATTATTAAAAGCTTTGAGGTAGCCACGCCACTGCTCGACCGGAAAATCGCGCCCGGTATACTGGGCGAGAAAATCCTCGAACTCAGCGCTGTTGGTCAGGTTTAGTCCGCTCTTTCCGGCAACGAGAAACTTACGCCCGACCGAAGGTTTGGCATCATAGAGGGTGACCGAAGCCCCTTGGCCCGCAGCCACCTCAGCCGCCCGAAGTCCCGCCGGGCCGCCGCCGATGATCGCTATGTTTCGCGTATTTTCAGTCATTGAGGGCAAGGCATGACAGAGAGCTTAACTCTACTAAATCCAATCGGATTGGAAGACTGGAAGGCAAAGGACTGGAACACTTACTGCACATCGAAGCTTTTGATAGATTTTTCCCACCCTATTTAGAATTCCTAATATCGTCATAAGTTCTCTTATAGATTAACGCAGAGCACTGTCCAGATGAGACCGTCCGAATTTTCCAAGCATGAAAAACCTGGCTTTGCCGTAAGCTCGGCTTGCCGGCGATCGTGGGTTACCTCGATGCTGGCATCTTGGTCAAGCACGCCGACAGACTGGCGCGGTTTTTTCGGGTCTCGCGCTTGCCCGGTATTAAAAATGCGCTCGACTGGTGCTATTAGGGAGAGTATTAAGGCATGCTAATAGAGTGCAAAAATGTTTGACCGCTGTAGCACTGCAAATAAAGTCCACGCATGAATGTCCTACTCCTCGAAGACGAACCTGATCTCTCTGCCGTGGCCTGTGAGCAAATCGAGAGCCGCGGTCACAAGGTTTTCCCCGCCCTCGATATCGCCTACGCCAAGTCGATCCTTGAGGACGACAGCGTGCACATTGACATTCTTATCGCCGACCAAGAGTTGCCGGACGGGAATGGATCTCTCTTTGCTATCGAAACCAAGGGGGTGCCTGGTGGCATCAAGGTGGTCGTCGTCTCTGGGCAGTTAAAGGACACAGATATTGAGCACCTCAATGCGCACGATGTGGACTACTACAGCAAGCCCTCACTCTATTCCGACATTGTGGAGGATGTAATCAGCAAACACTTTTCGGACATCAGCGAAGCCCCTTCCTGAACTGAGCACTCAGCCCATTTGTTGTGGGCTAAAACGGGGAATGTCGGCCCTGTGTTTTATTGTGTCTGCTCAGGAATCCTCCTCTGGCACCCGTTGTCCCATTTGCTGGTTCAGGACCAATAGCGCAGAGCGGTCGTCGCCGGCGTGCTCTAGCATCCCAATCGCATCGTTCACTGTTCTCTCTTCCTCGACTTGTTCGTCGATAAACCACTTGAGAAAAGACTTCGTGGGATAGTCGTCTTCGTCCGACGCCAGTTTGTAGAGCGCGTGAATAGAGGACGTGTTGTTCTCCTCGCTACGGAGGGCGCTCTGAAAGACTTCCATGATGGATTGGAATTCGGCCTTAGGCTTTTCCACTGCCGACAAGATCAGCTTCCCGCCACGGTCGTGCAAGTAATCCATCAGCTTACTGGCGTGCTCCAACTCCTCCTGCCGTTGGAGCTCCATCCATTTGGCGAATCCGTCCAAATTGTTCTCATCGAACCAGGCGGAAGCCGCCAGATAGCTGTAGGCCGCAGCCATCTCTTGGTTGATTTGGCTGTTTAGCGCATCTTCAATTTTTGCTCTTAATTTCATATACGTGAACATGCTCCTCTCCGCCAAATTTGTCAATAGAGAGTGAAGGGAATCCGGTCGGGGCTAGTTCATCCCCCAATTATGAATTTGTTTCCGTAGGGATGCTTAAGATCGGAAAGAATTCCCTTTGGAGCAGTCAAACTAACGCTTTTATTAACCAGGTATTGAGCGCAGGTAAAAACCGCCACCCTGCAGCTTACTACTAGTGCTTTTTAATACTGCTAATACTCGTCCTGTGGTTCTATTCTGGCGTGGTATGTATTCCAATTTATTCCCTGATTGTAGTCTGAAATATTTAACCAAGACCGATGAGTGATTATTTTAAAACGACTCCAAATGCAGCGGGCGAGTTCGGTGAATTCGGCGGCAGCTACGTCCCACCGCATTTACAAGAGGAGATGGATAAAATCGAAGAGGCATACTATAGCATTAGTAAATCACATGCCTTTATCTCTGAGCTTCGCAGTATACGGAAGCATTTTCAAGGGCGACCGACTCCAGTTTATTTTTGCCAACGCCTCTCTGGAGCCGTGGGCGGACGTATCTACCTGAAACGCGAAGACCTGAACCACACGGGTGCCCACAAGCTCAATCACTGCATGGGCGAGGCGCTGCTCGCCAAGCAGATGGGGAAGAAGCGGCTCATCGCTGAAACCGGTGCTGGCCAACACGGCGTGGCGCTTGCCACGGCTGCGGCATACTTCGGGCTGGAGTGCGAGATTCACATGGGAGAGGTCGATATCGTTAAAGAACATCCGAATGTCGTACGCATGAAGATTCTCGGCGCCGAGGTGGTTCCTGTCACTCATGGCCTGAAGACACTGAAAGAAGCGGTCGACTCTGCCTTTGAGTCTTATTTGAAAGACCCGACCAATACCATCTATTGTATTGGTTCGGTGGTGGGGCCACATCCGTTTCCGATGATGGTGCGTGATTTTCAACGCGTGATCGGAATCGAAGCGCGCGAGCAATTCTTTGAGATGACTGGCGAACTTCCTGATAACTTGGTGGCTTGTGTCGGCGGTGGCAGTAATGCGATCGGCATGTTCTCCGCCTTTCTAGAAGACGAAGACTGTTCGATCTACGGGGTGGAACCTGCCGGGCGGTCTTACAAACCGGGTGATCACGCATGCACGATGAAGTTTGGCAAACCGGGGGTGATTCATGGTTTCAAGTGTCAGTTGCTTCAGGACGAGGATGGTGAGCCTGCTTCGGTTTACTCTGTGGCCAGTGGTCTGGATTACCCCGGCATCGGGCCAGAACATTGCATGTTATCTGCGAAGGGGCGTGTCACGTATGTGGATGCGAATGATGAGGAAAGCATCGATGCTTTTTATAAGCTGAGCCGCATGGAAGGTATCATTCCGGCACTGGAGAGTGCCCATGCCATGGCTTATGCGATCCGACTGGCCAAGGAAAAACCACGCCAGTCGATATTAGTCAATCTGAGCGGTCGGGGCGATAAGGATATCGATTTCATCGTTGACCAATACGGCCTTCCCGAAGACCGCTGAGATACTGAGAAAACGGCTACTTTAGATACCACTTGCCTACAGCGTTTTGAAGCCAGAGTCCCTTGGCGGCACGTTCCGAGATCTGCACTGCACGTTGGACCCCGACTTGCTTCGGCGTCGATTGAGTCGAACGCGCGATGGCTTGGTAAACTGTTTTCCGGTCGGCGTTTTCCGCGCGCACCAGTTCCTGTTGTTGCCCGGACAGAGCCCCCCGCGCTTCAACTAGGCCCTGATTGTTTTCTCCGATTTTGCCCTCGGCCCATAGTGTTTCGATCACAGGCTGGCGCTCTTTAATGGTTGCCTTGATTTGGCCCAGATTAGCTGCCAACGCTGAAAGCGTGGACGAGAACAGTAGCGTAATAAGAAGGGAAAATCGTAGAAGTGACATAGCGGTTGGTTTCGGTTAAAGATTAATGATCTGCTCAGTCGGTGGCGGGTTCCTCGTAATCAATGAGCTCTGATTTTTCGTCGAGGTCACCGAAGAAGTCGTTGAGTTCACGGTCCACTTTCAAGTTCACATCCACCGTGATGTGGATCGGTTCGATTTTGTGATGCGTCTCGACCCGATGCTCCGTTTGGATACAACCACTGAGACTCATGGAAACAAGTGAAAGAGCTATAAAAAGGCGCATACTGAACAGATAGTTCAAGCTGAGCTAAAGTCAATCTTACATTCGGGCATTGAATTCGAATACGGCATTGATCGTCTCTTTGACGTCGCCACGGATCGGGACATCGAGCACGACGGGCACGGTGACCCCTTTTATGGTGCGATCGCCCCTAATCTGAGCCACCAGACTCTGATCGCCGTCCGGTGCCTCCTCAATCTTAAACTTAAATTCCGACATTTTAAGATCGCGCATCGCCAGTTCAGTGAGGACAGGCGCTCCCTGCCGGTCTTTCATGATCTCTAAGATATCGCGCCCACTCACGAATACCTCCGGATCGAGTCTAGGATCCTGAGTCAACCACCCTTGCCGCCGGTATTCGAAGCGCCCGGTTGTGCCAGCCACAAGTTGCAGGCCACCGGGTTGCAAGATGATCTGTCCGCCTTCGAGGCGCAGCGCCAATTCGCCTGATGCAAGACCCTCGATACGTCCATCAAACTGCGGAAACAATGCGGCAATTTCGCCCAATTGCACCGAATCCAAGAACACACGAACGGAGAGGGAACGCGTTTCGCTGATGCGTCCGTCGACTAATATACGGACCTTCCCACCCAGCGCAGTGGTCGCGATTTCTAGCTCCAGCGGCGGCGCTCCCCCGCTGCCGCCACCATAACTAATGCGCAACTGCCCGGAGCCGGTGGTAAACTCGCCTTGTTCAATGGAAGCAAATTTTAAGGTCTGCTGCCCTTTGCTGGCCAGTGGTTGCAGCGAAGCCAGCTCAAATTGCCCCTCCAGCCCGGTTAAGCGCCCCCCACCCTCTGACCAGGTCACCTGCCCTTCCTTCACCCCGACGAGAGCTCCGAGCGAATCCGGCAAGGTGCCATGGACCGACACGCTCAAAAGCGTGCTCTCCAAGCTCGCTGCGGATGCGGTCAGAGACCCATCCGAAAGCTCTGCGGAAAGTGAAAGTTTCCGCGCCTCGTCCGCTGAAATCTCTGCGTCCATTTGCCAGATCCCCGAGGCACTCCCCAATCCAGTGAACAAGGACAACGGCGCTTTCGCCACCCGCATGCGCAGCCCTAAGTTCTCCGTCTTAAAATCCGGACGCCAGGCCTGCCAAGCACCTTTCACAAAAAGCTCCACATCGCCGGAGCTGGCACTGACGGAGCCAAGACTATAGAGCGGACTCTCCCCGCTGAGTTCCCATCCTAGAAGTTGAAACCCAATCTCTTCAGCACTGTTTGCGGAAGCCAGCAATCGCTCAAAAGACAAGCTCAAGTCCCTATGGACAGCCGTTCCATCGCTTACTTTTAGATCAAGGTGAGCGACTTGGGCAGCCTCTCCCCTCGCCTCCAGTTCGAGTTGCTCGACCGAAAAACGGGAAGCCGCCATCGACGCAGCGACTCCTTTATTGCGTAATTCCACATTCCAATCCTGCAGCGTTTGTTCAGCAAAACCAAACCCTGCTACGATTTCAACGGGCTCTGCAGCCAAGCCGAGCCCTTCAGGCAAGTTAAGCCAGCCGCGGTCACGCCCAAATTCGACCCACTCTGCCAATTCGTCCACCTTTCCCGTTGCGGTGGCGCGACCGGACAACTCCGCCCAATGCACATCGGCCTGCGCATTCAGTTGTAAGCCCTCACCTTGAAGCGTGACCTGCCCATTAAGGCGCTCCCGTCTGGTCAGCTTAGCGGCGAGTTCAACCGTGCGCGACCAATCAGTGCCAAAAAAGGTGAGCACGGCGTCGTCAATCTTGATATTATTAACCGGGAACCTCCCGGGAAGCTGCTCCCTAATCGATGGATGACTTTCTGCCGCAGTGCCCTCAACTGCAGGCCAGTTATAGGATAAATCAACCTCCACCCCGGGGTGAGCCACCGCCACTTGCTCCAGTTCCCCGTTCCGAAGACCTTGGAAATCATACCCAAACTTTAATCCGGCATCAGAGACCGTCACCCCTTGGTAGCGGAGTCGCTTCATCGTAAGGCTCAACTGACTGAGGTCAACCTGTTGCAGTGACAGGTCGGCCTCGGAAAAGCCGACATTTTTAAGGACTTTCGCAGCTCCCTGCTTGAATGCCGGAGGCCCCCACCAGGGGAACGTGATCACACCAAGCCCTACCAGCAGTAGAAACGACAGGATCAACCATAAGAGGGACTTAAAAACAACGCGCACTATTTCCGTATCAAAGACAAACCCGACCCCACTTCAAGCTCTTCAGAAGGATAAGACTAATCTCTTCCCTAAAAGCCTATTGCAGCTGCGTGGCACAGCAGAGCATAAAGAAATTTCCATCACCATCGACCTTACGGTTCGAACTGCCGACAGCACCATAGAAAGAGCTGAGAACTTCTTTTATTAAAACATCTGTAAAACAGAACGTAAGCCTTGCCATCTTCAGGTAAATTGACTCAACTTCTATTATGAATTTACTCGATTGCTTTCAGAGGTGTCGCTCGCTTGTTATCATTCTCCTAGTCACTTGCATCAGCCCTCTCGCCGCGATTCAGATCGCCAATTTCGATACGCTGACCAACGACCGTTTTGCCAACGACGACAGCTTTATCGCCAATCAATTTGATCTTTCCGGGGTCGGGCACAACGGGCGCTGGGCGACCATGATCAGCCAAAACGTTTACATCACCGCCCAGCACTATTTGCCAGATCTTGAAAGCTTGATGACCTTCTATGCCAGTAATGATCCGAATGGCACGAGCGTCACCCGAGAGATCACTTCCACCCGCCAGCAAATCGGGGGCACCGACCTCTTCGTTGGCACCCTGGACGCTGCCCTTCCCTCTGGCTTTAGCTTCTACGATTTTGCCACAGAGGACATTACGAATACGAAAACATTCCCCTTCGCCGACAGTGAGAGCTTCGTCAATTCGCCTTACAACGGCGCAAATGCTTACGTATTTGGTCGTTCGCCCACTAGTTTCCCGTCCAGCCAGAACATGGCCGTCGGGCGCAACGTATTGGATCAATTCTTTGCCAATTCCAATGCCGCAGGAAATACAGGGGACGCTATTGGAGCTACAGATGATGGGTCAAACGGTGAGACTCACGAAGCCATGCTGGTGAGCGGTGATTCCGGCGGTCCTCTCTTTGTGGAAAACGGTGCAGGTGGGCTGACTATCGTCGGCATTAATTGGTTTGTCGCAACGAGTGGCGGCGACGACATTTTCGGAGCCAGCTACCTCGGCAACTACGACGAAGACATTCAGGCCTTCATTGATGCCAATCTGGTCCCTGAGCCTTCCAGCTTCGCCCTTCTATTGATCGTGGCCGGTGGGCTTCTTACTCTGCGCCGCAGGGCCTAACGCACGACCTCGTATTTTTAAGATTAAGTTAGTGGGCATGAATAAACTGTGTATTTTCGTTGGGCTCACTCTGTTCAGTTGGATCGGCTGGTGGCTGGGTGCCAAGTATGGGATAATGACGGCCTTCGTCTTGAGTTCGATGGGGAGCCTTTTAGGTGTTTACGCGGGCTGGAAGGTGAACATGACTTATTTTTCATAGACGACCGGCAATATAATGTAGCATCGGTCCGTCAGGCCGATGATCCTAAAAAATGAGTTAAACCGTTCAATTTACGTGAATTTACGTGAATTAGAATGAGGTAAGTGTTTTTAGGTAAGCACTTTACGCCCAATTTAAAAGTTCTCTTCTCTTCAACTGTCGATTTTAGGTTAATTCAGCGAGCGGCCTCGACAGATTCGACATAGCGGGCGAGACCGGCGCGGCTGGGCTCTCGTTCCAGGGCGAAACGCAGGTGCTTCAGTGCCGCTTCAAAATCCCCACGGCGGACTTCCATTCGGCCCAGGGCGATCATGGCCTCGGTCTTTTTATCCAGAATGGACAGTGCCCGCTGGAGGGTAAATTCAGCCTCTTCGTAGCGCTCTGTAATCTGGTAAGCTTCGCCCAGCAGGAGCAGCGCCTCACCCGCCAGCGGTTGGGCCCTAACAAGTGGCTCCAGCAGCGCAATCGCCTCGACGGCCCCGCCGCGCTCCAGCGCGATTCCGGCTTCAGCCACGGTCAAGCGGGCCTGGTCTTCAGCCTCGACCTCGGTGGGCAGGACGGCTTGTAAGCTGCTCAGATAGGCGGCGGCTTCATTGAAGAGCCCACGGTTGACGAGATACTCGAGCGGACGCAGTGCGGTGGATACTGCCTCCACCCCGTGCGTGCGTAGAGCGGATTGATAAGTTTCCAGTGCGAGGCGATGGTTGTCGTCCCGCAGGTAGAGATTGCCAAGTAGTATCCGGCTCTGGCGGGTGGCTTGCCCGCTTCCGGCGAGGATTTCGAGATTGGCGATGGCGTCGGCATAGCGCTCCAGTTCGAGGTAGGCGTTGGCCTGGAGCAGCCAGTAGTCAGCCACTGTGGGATCTTCCGCGATGAGTTCGTCGAAGAGCGCTGCGGCTTGCTTGAGTTGACCGGTCCTTAAGAGGCATTGCGCTTCACCCCGGCGGAAGTCGGTGCTGTCAGGCTTGAACATGCGGGCCTTCTCGTAGGCACTCAAAGCGCTGCGATACTTCCCCTGCGCGAGGTAGGCGTAGCCGAGCAGGCCGTAGCTCTGGGCATCTCCGCCGCCGAGCGTGATCACCTTCAACCAGGCTGCGGTGGCTGGCTCGAAGCGCCCGGACTGGATGTAAATGAGTCCAAGCGTGCGGTAGGCGCGGCGGAATGAGGGAAATTTCTCGATCGCCTGCTTGAGCGCCTGCTCGGATGAACCGTATTGGTTCGTCTGATAATAGAGGTTGCCGAGAAGGAAGTGAAAGGCGGCGTTGGTGTCGGGCCCCAGTTCCGACTCCACCATGCGGATTGCCTGGCGCGGATTCTCCCGAAGATAGGGCTCGATGCGCTCGTAGAGTGGACGATCCTCCTGGGTGATCTCCGGCTCGATGGCGGAGTTGACACCGTAGCTGGCGAGGAATTGCTCGCGAAAGTCCGGCGCGGCCCTGCCTGTATCGGTCAGGTCAAAAGCTTGCGCCATCATCAGGCTCGGCAGGACAAGAAGTATCGAAAGTAATCTCATAATCATTAAACGGTTTTTCCGTAGCGGGCAGCTTCATTAATTTTGAAGGATTAAAGGAAAGCGACCCCGCACGGCTTGCGGACGGCCATTGACTTCGGGCTTGGTGAAACGGGCGGAACGGACAATTTCCCGTGCGGGCTCTTCCAGTTCGGGATGGGTGGAGGAAATAATCCGTCGGAGCCGGGCTTGTCCGTTGGGCAGAATTTCGATCTCGACGATGACTTTGCCCTCCTTGATACCACGACGGGCAAGCTGGGAGGGGAAACGGAAGCGCGGCTGATTGATCAGGCGCGGGGCTTCAGACAAATCTTCAAAAGTGAAGAGTTCCTGAATGTCGGCGGTCATATCGATTTTAGTAATGAAATCAGGCGTGTCGATCCCCATGGCCACGGCATCACCGCTGCCGGGATTGAGCGCCACGTCGAGTGTCTGGATCTCGATTTGCGGGGGCGTCTGAGGCATCTCGAGGGGCACTGGCTCGGACTTGGGTGGAGTCGTCAATTCCTCCGGCGGCGGCGGCGGCGGCGGTTCGGGAGGTGGGGGCGCAAAGCGCATCTCGCGCACCTCTAGGTCCGGTGCGTCCACCTCGTCGATCATCTGAGTCAAGGGAATCAGCAGGAAGAGTAACCCGGCGGTGCCGAGGGCACCGCCGATCGCAAAGAGCGGCGTCCATCTCCATCGGGCACTGGGAAAACTGCTAGGCATCTTGAAAATAATGGTTTATAGTTGCGTTGCCAGATTGATCCGGGTGGCTCCGGCTAGCGAGGCCTCATCGTGCACCTGCGTGTAGAGGTCAATCGAGGTCACCTTGTCCGCCTGAACGATCACGGGCATATTCTTGTCCTGTTTCATCAAGCGGCGGACCACCCCGCGCACCCCGCGCACTCCGATTTCGCGGCCGCCATAAACGACCTTCCCCTCCGCGGTAATTGCAATAAGTATGGACTCCTTATCCAGATCGGCGGCCGAGGCCGCCTGCGGACGCTGCACCTCAACACCCGTCTCCTCCACGAAGACGGTCGTCACAATGAAGAAGATCAGCAGAATAAAGACGATGTCGATCAGCGGGGACACATTGATCTCTTCCGTCTTTGTATTAGTGGCGTAAAGGAGGCGTCTTTGCTTCATGGTAAATATAAAATTTTGATAGACGTAAATAAACCTGAATGAAGGTTCTAATCTTCCGGCTCAATCGAGACGCGTTTTTGGCTGCGCCAGATCACTGGAATTCGGGCTGCGAGGGATCGGGCAATCGGAGCGCAGGGCGAGGCGTGTGTTAAAGCGTTCGAGTCGGGCAATGCAGTGGACGAGGGTGTTGCGGCGTTGGATGATAAGAGAGAGAAGGACCAGTGCCGGGATGGAAATGACCAGGCCGGTTTGCGTGGTGATAAGTGCTTCGGAAATCCCGGTGACCACGCTGTCGAAGCGACTGCCCACCTGGTCAACCATACCGTTAAAGGTGCTCAGCATACCAGTCACTGTGCCCAGCAGGCCGAGTAAGGGCCCAGTCGTGATAATGATGGCGAGAAAGCGGATGCGCCGGTCGATGGGCGGCAGATATTCGTTGCGCACCTCGGCAAAATGACGCGTCACATCATCACTGCTCAGGGCATCGAAGCGAATCAGCCGCCGCGACAGTTCGAACTCCTTCCGACTGTCATGGGCGATCTCGAGTGTCTTCCGCTTATGCAACCGCGCCCGAACGAGGAAGTGAAACTGCACCCGGCAAAATAAATCAAAAGCCGTCAGATACATAAAAATCGTGAGCAGTAGCAAAGGCAGCATCAACCAGCCGCCACCCGCCCAGATGGTGAGCGCTTGATCAATAAGACTGCTGCTTTCAGAAGGCATTTTTTGGACGGTTAATGAACGTGCATGGTTGCTCCATTTTACTTTCCGCTCCTAGAAAGTCCGTTCACAAAGGTAACGGCGGATTTTTCCAGGTAAGCCATGACGCCGGCAACTTTGCGGGAGAGTAGCGCATGAATGATGAGCGCGGGGATGGCCAGCACAAGCCCGAGCTCTGTGGTGATGAGTGCCTCGGAAATGCCGGAGATGAGGGGCTTGGGGTCACCCGCCCCGAAGACGGTCATGAGCTGAAAGGTTTTGATGATCCCGGTCACCGTGCCCAGCAGGCCCAGCAATGGTGCCGTCGCCGCCGTCACCGCGATGACATTAAGAAAGCGCTCCAGGCGCGGTTGAGTTCCGAGCATGGATTCATACATGACTTCCTCAACCATTTCCACCGATTCGTCAGCGTGGTCCACGGCCGCCACCAGCATATCCCGGGCGGGCTGTGGCTGCGCCTCGGCAATCTGCCGGGCATCTTTCGTGCGGTTCTCGCGGAGTGCCTTGACGATCTCATGGATGACCATGGGCTTGGGGTGGCGGATTGAAAAGACCTGGATGAGCTTGAGGATCGCCACGATGGTCGCGACGAAGGCAAAGAGCAGAATTGGATACACCCAGACACCACCCTTCGCCAGGTGATCCAGCAGTGAGTCCTTAGACGCATTGACGGCCAGGGCATCTCCGAGACTCGGATCGACGGGCAACTGCCCCCGCCCACTCGCGGCGACTTCTGCGATCGCGGCGGTCGCTTTGTTGCCAAGTGGGGCCACCTGGGCATTGAGCGATTGTGTCTCTTCCACCCAACCGACGAGGGCCTCGTCCTCTGAGGCGAAATAAAGCAAAGGCCCGAGCTGCACGAAACGTCCCTCGTGCAGGGTGCCCTCCGGCGACAGCGCTTGGCCCGCCATGATTTGCCCGCCGAAACGGCTTTCCAGCTGGCTCAGTGAGGCCTCCATAAGTTCCAACCCGCGCGACAGTTTCTCGGCCTCTGTGGCATCGGGATCTTCCAGAAAGAGATTGAAGGCCCGGACCTGTTCGCCTGCCACCGGCCGCTCGGCTGGCGACAGGGCAGCATCGTAATCAGCCAGATAATCCGGCAAAACCGTGCGGTTGACGAAATCGACCTGGCGCTGTTCCCCCTCCACCCGGGCACGCAGAGTCTCTAGCTCGACACTACGGTTGTCCCGCAACCGCTGGACACGCGACAGTTCATCGGCCAATTCACGGACGTCGGCTTCCTTTTGATTCAACTCCCGCGCCAGTGGCAGCTGCTCTGCCTGAATCTCGGCCCGGACTTCCCGCAAGCGCTCCAGCGCCTCGACCAGCTTGGCCTCCCGCTGCACCGTAATCTGTTCGAGACTCTGGGCGGAGAGCACAAAGGGAAACATCACAGTTGCCGCCCCGATGAGGAATAATGTCAGCCTGCTCATTGCGCCCCTCCTTCCGTCGGATCGAGTCTCACAGGCAGGTCGACAAATTTCGGTGCCATCGCGGCACCCTCAGCCAAGACGATGGCCTCACGGACGGCCTCGCGCAACTCAGGCGCTGAATGCCAGACCCAGCCCTCCGGCCCAGGCCATCCGTAGCCCGCCCCCTCCGGCCCAATAAAATACGCCTGCCCTAAGCCCAAGTAGAGCGTGCGCACCGAAGCCGCCTCTTCGCTTCCGGGCAGCGTGCGCAGCGATTCGGCGAGTGTCAGCACTTCATCAAACTCGCGGATACGTGAAAGCAGGCTGACCACCGTGCGCATCCGCTCGCCAAGCCCGAGGGAAGTCTCTCCCGAAGCGTCAGGTAGGCGTTGATAGACCGTGGCTAATTCCTCAAGAAGTGGCTCTGGAAGTTTCGGTTTTAGATTGTGCATGCGTGACTCCATTCGCACCAGAAAAGCTTCGATCTGCTCTGCCTCCACAGCGACCGCATCCCGCTGGTCGAGAAGCGTTGCGCGCGCTTCATCGCCCGCCGACAAGCGGTCCTCGCCCGCTGCCAGATCGGCCTCGAGTCGGCGAATCCGCTGCGCCGCCACTTCGATCAAATCATCCAGCAGGTGCTTTCGCCCGTTCCACTCCGTTACCTCAAGCGAGATCACCTTCTCCGTGGCCGCCCACTCCTTCACGGTGGAGCGCGCCGTTTCCAAGGCCTCCGTCGATGCAATTGCTGAATGAACTAATGTCATCATCATAAAGATGATGCGAACGTGATAAAATCGTTTCATAGAATGACGCAGTTTTTATGGCCGGAAAGATCAAGGAGAAAACTTGAACAAGATGCAAGGAAGTCAATCGGTAATTGAGACGCAGTTTCAATTACTGATTGGCAGTTTGCTTATATCGCAGGTTAGGACTCGAAAATACAAAAGATTTCCCAGTTCCTCTTTATTTGATTTGAATCAATAAAGTTTGGACCTTTTTGTGACATCCTGAATCATGCCGCATCCATTCAACCAGCCGTGGTGCCTCCTCCAAACGTTTAAGCTTGTGCTGTGCGCCGCGCTGTTGCTCGGCCCGCAAGTTGTGCTGCAACTAACGGCCTGGTCTTATATGCTGGTTCGATATACGCAGGAGAGTTCGATACCGGAAGCGGTGGCGGACACCTTTTCCGGCCAGCGGCCCTGCGAGCTCTGTCACATCATCGAAACGGTCGAGCAAGAAAAAGAAAAGCAGACCCTGAGCACCCGCGCGGCGGATGATTTTCGCCTCCTAATTCCGAAGCTGGAGCGAGTCGTCCTGTCCTCGCCTCCCCTCCTGAGTTTTGAGCACCCGCAGCATGTCAGCCAACCGCCGAGTGTCCCCGTGAGCACACCGGCGCCGCCGCCCAAGGCCCTGAGCTGAGTATCAAACACCCATACGGAGCGTAGCTCTGTATGCCTCCGTTCGACTCAAAAAGAAAGCCAGCTCATGCTTAGCTGGTGCTATTGTTGGGCCATGGGGCGCCCTCTTGCGCACATAAATGGGACCCTACATCACTTCCCCAAGAGCTCAGTTGCAGCGCGTGGGCAACTCTCACGCGTCTCATCCGGTCATCCGGTTCGGGCAAAATACATTCACCTTTTAAAAATTCAAAATTCATGAACACGAACAACCTATTCTTCAAATGCGCTGTCCTATTGCTCGCCGTAAGTGCTGCCCCGCTTCCCGGCAGCGCACAGATCAGCAAAACACACAGCCAGCAGGCTTCTTCCAAGCTTGGCGAATCCACCCCGCGCCTAATTGAGCTCGATCCAGTGAGGGTGGTCGCCACCGACCACCAAAATCCCAGCCAGCTGGAGCTCGACCCAAAAAGTCCGGCCCAACCGATTCCTGCCCAGGACGGTGCGGAAATACTGCGCACCATTCCCGGCTTCAGCATTATCCGCAAAGGCGGCACCGATGGCGATCCGGTCTTTCGCGGCATGGCGGGCTCACGTCTCGGCATCTTACTTGATGGGGAAAATATACTTGGAGGCTGCGGCAGCCGAATGGACCCACCTACTGCCTATGTATTCCCCGGTGCCTACGACCGGGTGGTTCTCCTGCGTGGCCCACAAAGCGTACGTCACGGCTCAGGCCACTCGGCAGGAACGGTGCGTTTCGAGCGCGAACCCACACAGTTTGAAACTCCCGGAGTCGAGGGCATCACCCAGCTGACCCTTGGTGCCTTTGGGCGCAATGATCAGTTGCTGGACGTGGAGGCAGGCAACCCGCAGTGGGGCACCCGTCTTAGCCTAACCCGCACTGAGGCGGACGACTACGAGGACGGCAACGGATTGAAGGTTCCCTCCGCTTACGAGCGCTGGAGCGCCCATGCCAGTCTCGGCTGGAATCCCGACCCGGCGCACCGCCTGGAACTGAGCGGCATTGTGAGCGACGGCGAGGCGGCCTATGCCGACCGCGCCATGGACGGGGTAGCCTTCGAAAGGGAAAACATCGGATTGAAATGGATCCATACCCCAACGACGACCGTAAATTATGCCGGCCTGGAAGCTCATGTTTATTACAACTATGTCGACCACGTCATGGACAACTTTAGTCTCCGCAACTTTCTGCCCACTCTAATGATGCCCAATCCCGCGATCTCGAACCCGGACCGCGAAACGATCGGTGCCCGACTGGGAAGTGATTGGAACTTCGCCAACGACCTACAGTTGCACATCGGGCTGGATTCCCAGCAAAACGAGCACCGTATCCGCAAGACCATGAATGCCAATGCACTGCCCTTGAGCGGCCTGTCTCGCCAGAAGGATGCCGACTTCAAACAATACGGTGCTTTTACCGAACTTGAAGGCCCCGTCGGTGCCGATGGACGCTGGTTTGCGGGGGGGCGCCTCGATCATCACCGGGCACAAGACCTGCGCGACACGATTCAGGTAGGCATGGCAGGCGTGGCCAACCCAACCGCCCGGGAAACCCGCGACGATACCCTGCCCTCCGGATTCGTCCGCTATGAGCACAAGCTCAGCGATAGCCTTCTCCTCTCACTCGGGCTCGGACACGCGGCCCGCCTTCCCGACTACTGGGAACTTTTTAACAAAGAATCGGCCAACTCCCTCAGCGCCTTCGGCCTAGAGCCGGAGAAAACAACGCAGCTCGATCTCGGCCTAAGCCGGAACAAAGGACCGTTCAACTACACCCTCTCGGTTTTTGCCAACCAGGTGGAAGACTACATCCTGATCGAATCGAAAATCCCGAAAGTCGGGCGGACGGCGACCATCGCCCGGAATATCGAGACCTCAAGCTACGGGGGCGAATTCGCACTCGGCTATGATCTCAGCGAGGAGTGGCACGTCGATGCCTCGCTGGCCTATGTGCGTGGACGCAACCGCACCGATGGTCGTCCTCTGGCACAGCAACCGCCGCTTGAGGGTCGACTTGCACTGAGCTACACCCAGAGCAGCTGGTCCGTCGGAGGTCTTCTGCGGCTGGTCGACGAGCAAGATCGCGTAGCGGTCAACCAAGGCAACATTGTCGGCCAGGATATCGGCCCAAGTTCGGGCTTCGCCATCTTATCTCTCAACGCCGCCTGGCACCTCAGCAAGCAGCATCGCCTGACCGCTGGCATCGACAACCTCTTCGACAAGACCTATGCCGAGCACCTCAGCCGCGCGGGCGCGGTCATTCCCGGATTTCCGCCACCGGACACCCGAGTGAACGAACCCGGGCGTAACGCATGGGTGCAGTGGCAGTTCAGCTTTTAAGGACTGGCAAAATAGGCGAGTGTTTGAGAAACCTCATGGTGTTGCCTCTTTCTGGACATCCGGGAGCGAAGCCCCTAGACCGTTCCTTAAATAGAAACGAAAACACATGACTTCTTCTTTCGCATAACTATGAGCACGAACAAAACATGGAAAATCGCAGGCATCGAATTCTCCCACATGCACATGGGCGACCTACTTCGATGCGTTGACCAACACCCGAATGCAGAAATCGTCGGCATCTGCGACCCGCAGTCGGAGCGGATGCAGGAAGCAAAGCAAAATTTCCAACTGAGCGATGCGCAGGTCTTCACCCATTACAAAGAGTGCATGGAGCAAACGAAGCCGGACATGGTCATCCTCTGCCCCCCCACTGCCGAGCATGCCACTTGGGTCGAGCGTATTGCGCCCTACGATGTTCACATCTTGGTGGAAAAACCTTTTGCGGGATCCCTAAAGGATGCCGACCGCATGATGGCAGCGATGGAAGTCACCGGCAAAGAGCTCATCATCAACTGGCCCCTGCGCTGGGTGGAAAGTCATTTCACTGCGCACCGGTTGATTCTTGAAGGCCGGATCGGCGACATCATTGAAACCCACTACTACGACGGTAACCGAGGCCCACTCTACCACGGCGCCGATAAGGTCGAGCGCGAGCCGACCGCAGAAGCAAAGAAGAATAGCTGGTGGTATCACAAGGCGGCCGACGGTGGTTCCTTACGCGACTACCTGGGCTACGGCGTAACGCTGGGCACTTGGTTCAATGGCGGCAAGAAACCCGATGAAGTGACCGCCATCGCCACCGGAACCCCTGGAGTCGAAGTGGACGAGCACAGTATCACGGTGGCCCGCTATGGCGAATGCTTGTCCAAATTCGAAACCCGCTGGGGCACCTTCACCGATCCGTGGACGCAACAGCCCCAGCCGAAATGCGGTTTTGTCATCCGCGGGACGGAGGGCACGATCAGCAGCTACGATTACGAAGCATCTATCTTCGTTCAGACCCGCGACCAACCCGAGGGGTATCATCAACCGGTGGACAACTTTCCGGAGGGTGAAAGCAACGGTATCGAATATAGTCTCTCTCGAATTGAAGCAGGCTTGCCCATCGAAGGACCGCTTAGCCCGACACTGGCACGTATCGGCCAACAGATCGTCGATAGCGCGATTCGCAGCAGCGAGGAAGGACGAACCGTCAAACTGGAGGGAGCAAACAAATGAGCGACAAAGAAGACGCCAGAGAATTGAAGACAGTCCAGGCCACCAAGGCCGAAGCGCCGGCCCTGCCCTACCAGCCGCCGACGCCCAAACAGCCCGCCCCGCCGATCGGGCTCATCGGCTGTGGTGGCATTGCCCGTAACCACTTGGACGCCTACCGCGAGAAAGGCTACCCGGTATCGGTGCTCTGCGATATTAATATCGAGGCCGCACAGAAGCTGCGCGACGAGTTTTTCCCGAATGCCGGCGTCACCGACGACCCGGTTGCCGTGTTTGCCAATCCAGACATCAAAGTTGTCGATCTGGCCACCCACCCGGACCATCGGCAGGCCCACATCCGTCAAGCGCTGGAAAATGACAAGCACGTGCTTAGCCAGAAGCCCTTCGTCACGGATATCGATCTCGGCCGGGAACTGGTTGAGCTGGCCCGGGAGAAAAACCTTAAACTGGCGGTCAACCAAAACGGACGATGGTCGCCCTATTTTAGTTACCTGCGCGAGGCGATCCGAGCTGGCCTGCTTGGTGAGATCGTCAGTTGCGACATTCACATCGCCTGGGATCACAGCTGGATTAAGGGAACCCGCTTCGAGCAGATGCATCACATCGTGCTCTACGATTTTGCCATTCACTGGTTCGATATGGTGCGTTGCGTCTTCGACGAGCGTGAAGCCCAACAAGTGTTCTCGCAGCTTCAGCGTGCCCGTGGGCAGGAGCTCCCCACCCCATTGAGCGCCCAAAGCATAATTCAGTATGAGGGCGGCCTCGCCTCACTGGTCTTTCATGCCCACACCAAGTTCAACCCGGCAGAGAGCATCATCGTGACCGGCACGAAAGGCACCTTCCGCAGCTCCGGGCCCGTTTGTGACAATGACCACATCACGCTGACCACCGAGGCCGGTGAAGCTGAAGTCAAACTCGAAGGCAAGTGGTTCAACGACGGCTTCGCCGGCACCATGGGCGAACTCCTCTGCGCCATCGAAGAAGACCGCGACCCCGCCAACGCTGCCAGCCACAACCTGAAGAGCCTCGAACTCTGCTTCGCGGCCGTCGCCAGCGCCGACAAATGCGAACCGGTTAAACCGGGGGATGTAAAATCGATCAGCTATAAATAAGGCTCGGCCTATTTAAATAATTTGCCCTAAATTCAGCGTTCAGCATCCATGAAAATCTTCATCAGCAGCGTCCAGAAAGAGTTCGAGCAAGAGCGCGCGACTGGGGGCATTCATCGCGGGCGATGCGCTGTTACGCCGACAGTTTACGACCTTCATTTTCGAAAGAGATCTCCCCGCAGAAGATCGTCAAGCAGACGACGTTTACCTAGAGAAATTCGGCACCTCCGATCTCTACATCCCATCTCTTCGAGACATAAAATTATGAATTCTTGGACTAGTGCTTTGCCCTTAGTGAGTTATTCTATTTTCTACGTTTGACCCTTTTTCAGTCTCCGAAATTGCAAACATAACGACATGACCCTTTTTTCAGTTC
>Ga0306899_1000464_pt1 | contig 20730 bp, 18 predicted proteins | sample AntRauMFilla3764_FD_190407 | JGI IMG/M metagenome (GOLD analysis project Ga0306899, IMG submission 190407) | Saline lake microbial communities from Rauer Islands, Antarctica - Metagenome Filla 3 #764 (v2) (version 2) | ecosystem: Environmental > Aquatic > Non-marine Saline and Alkaline > Saline ... | reverse complement strand
CTCTTTGAAATAGAACTCATGGTCTCTTATTCGTAGAGGTAATAATCGGGGTTCCCGTTGGTATCGCGATTCACATAGGCCGTCACCTTGGTTCGAATATCCACGGTAGTTCCTACACTATCCGGGTCCGGCAAGCCCTTGATGAGCCCGTCGCCATCCCCGTCGATCGCGATGAAGATGTTGGTGTTATTAAAACGATCCGAGATTTGCTCCGTTGTTGAATCGCCTTCGAGGAAATCACTCTCCGAGAAAGTATAAAAGTCGATGAGCTTCCGGTTGCCAAAGTCTCCCGCACTGGTGATGCGGGTGCCATCAGGATTCGTCGCCGAAAGTTCTCCGATGAACTCTGCCTCAGTAATATCGGAAATGAGTGCCCCCCCGTCCTCATGCGCAAGTGGGAAGGGATAGTAATTATACTCCCCCTTGAATAGGCCGATCGCATTGACGTAGCCGGAAAGCTGAGCCTTGGAGGCGACAATGTTGCCCCTCTCTTTAACTTTGCCGACAATCGGAATCAGGATTCCGGCAAGAATCCCAATAATGGCAATGACCATCAAAAGTTCGATCAGTGTAAAAGCGTTTTTTCTATAGTGTCGCATCGTTCTCATTATTCACCAGCATAGATGTTATCTAAATTGACAGGGTCGCCTTGGTCAGTGGCCTCACGGATATTTATTGTCATAACCCCATCCCAATCGGTATCGATCGCGTCTTTTCCGTCCGGGCCTATTGAATAAAGGACAAAGCCGAAATTCTCCCAATCACCTGTGGCATCTTTTTTATAATAATAGCGGTAAGGGTTGCCCCATGGATCAATTAGCAGGTGGTCAACCGGCACAGCAGCGCCACTCAGTTCCGGATTAAATTTGCCGGGATCACCTGTGTCAATGTAAGTCAGCCTACCGACATCGATAAAAGCGTCTGGGCCCTGGTCAGTCACCTCCGTAGTTTCTTTGTCTCTAAATACAGAGCCCGCAGAATCAAACTTCTTCCACCCCAGCAGTGACTTAAATAGTTCTTCCGCACTAGCATCTTTATCTGCTGCGGCCCAGGGAAAATCGGCATGAGTCATTTTAAAGCTGTCAAGTGCCTGAGAAATCATAGCGAGCTCGCCTTTAGCCTTGGCTTTTCCCTGAGTGTTGCGCACGCCACTTGAGATACCGAAGGTAATCGCCGCCAGAATAGCAATGACGGCAAAGACCATGAGCAACTCGATCAGAGTAAAGCCTTGACGGGGGCGTTTACGGGGGCCTTGGCGAGGGCCTTGGCGAGGGCCTTGCCGAGGGCATTCGGCAACTTCTGCAGAAGGTGAATAATGGGCTGGGGCGAGGTAAGAAGACATGTTTAAACGAATACGTTATAATATGCTGGCTGCAGAGGCGGCTGTCAATACCGAGTCCTGTTTCAAAACTTATTTCTATGAATCAGGTGGCGGGCAGTTTCAGCTCAAGCAAAACCGGCCTATGGTCGCTGACAAAGGAGCGCAAAACCTCACAATTGGTGACTTCGTAGCTTTGCGGCACGAAGAAGAAATCGATTCCGTGGGTAGGGAAAATAGAGGGAAAAGTCCTGGATTTTTTCTTGGGGAAAAGTTGATAGTCCAAGCTTTCTAAAAGATAACGGAAGAGGTGGCGCACCGCATCAGCCGGCTTGCCTTGGCGGGCATTGAAATCCCCGCATATGATGGGAGAAAAGTGCGGCTTTTTATCACTGGTGTAGTGCTTTTCTTCTAAAAACTGGATGAGGCTTTCCACTTGTTCGATCCGGCGTAAACGCGATCTGAAATCCAGATGAAGGTTAATGAGGGGCAGGATGCCTTGATCGGTCTCCAATTCAGCGCAGAGGAAGCCCTTTTCGCCTAACAATGCTTGCCCAAAGGCCTGGTGTTCGGCGCGTCGAATGGGAAATTTGGTTAATAAACCGTTGCCGTAGGCCAAAGGGAGCCGCCCAGCTCGCCGGTTGTGTACGCCCAGATAGCTATGACTGTAGTGGGACGCCTCTTGCAGGACATTGAGCAGGTGGATACGCTTGTTCCAGTGCGAGTCCTCATCGACCTCTTGAAGGGCCACCAGGTCGGCATCCACGCGACGAAGCAAATAGGCAATACGATTGAGGTTTCGCTCAATCGATTTTGCACTGTGAAAGCCTTGATAAGGTGAAAGACCGCGCGCGTGCGCAATATTCAGGGTCATCAGGCGGAGGTTCGTGGAGGAAGACATCCGTAAAATGAGCTGCGAGGAATTAAACCGAGAGCATCAGTCAGCCAAAGCCCATGGTAATCTGGATTCGGTCATCACTCCGGTGGATTTTGAAATGATTTAGCATAATGCGCGACTGACTTAAAGAGCGCATCCGCAAACGAGGCAATGGAGACAAGGACAAGCTGAAGTTCCAAATCGGAAAAGAAAATGGCGTCACCCTCGGTGAAGGTTTTTTGCTGATCCACGAGCTTGCCTTGCACTTGTTTACTCTCCGCCGCCCGGCTAAAAACCTTAAGTGCCTTGAGTTCAACAATAAGTTTACCCTCCGCATCGAGCTGAGGCTCCTTCACTATGCCGTTCTGCTGCATGAGGGCCTGCATACAAAAGCCCAATGAAGTAATGCTATCTTCGAGCTCGCACATGATCGCATAATCCTGCTCCAATTTATTGAATTTCTGGTCCAGGGGGGCGGCAACAAAGGCTTGCTGCGACTCCTGTGCTACTTTTTGAGCTTCGCCACTCACCTGGCTGTTGGCTTGTGTTGCTTTGACCAGAGCCAGAAAGAAGTGGGCGTTATTCATCGCAGTTACGGTGAGATTCATCCCGTCCCCAACCACTTGCCGCATCAGCAGATCACGCGCATAAGCCTGCATTTGCTCAAAGTTTTGGTGCGATTTGGCGGCAGGCATGATCTTGGGTCCCTGCACAAACTTATTATAGTCTTCTTCGGTTACATCTTTACGGGCCGCTAAATTAAAGGCCAGCATGTCGAAATGGCGCTGCAATCCGGCCATGAATTGTTGTGCGATCTGCTGCAGATTTACCTGCTGCGGGCGTGGTTGATCATTATCTGGTTGCGATGAATCGGGCATAACGAATAGGTTTAGCCATCAGCTCAACAAGTTTGCCTGTGTTCGACAACCCCCGATTGTCATATAATTAAGAGTATGGGGCGCAATGGGGAGCCCCTATCAAAAATATTTATTTCATGTGGAGTTGGCTTAAAATTAGTATCCTGAGTCCGGTAGCCGACTTTTTAGGGGCGGGTATGCTGTTCGTGCTGGCGAATCTGTCGATTGTGCTTGGCCTTATCTTTGCTGCCTTGATCATTCGTCGCGTCTCGGATGAAAGGCGACGTCCCAACAATATCCTAACCTGGCTTTTACTGGTCCTGTTACTGCCCTTTATCGGCGTGCCCCTCTATCTGATGTTTGGTGGGCGTAAAAGCCGACGCAAAGCACGGGCCAAAGCAGAAGTAAGCCGCTACGCGCAAACGCTTTCACGCTATGAAGGCCAGCAGGATGTGGAAACGCTGGAATTTTCCAGCGTTTCGGCTGACCAGCACTGCAGCCATGGGAATCACTTCGAGTTGCTGCCGGATGGCACGTCCACCTATAGGCGTTTATTGCGTGAAATCGACCAGGCAGAGCATACCATTCACATCGCGACTTACATTCTGGGCAACGACCGCAGCGGCCAAACCATCGTCGACCACCTGGTAAAGCGAGCCGAGCAAGGCATCCGCGTTCGCCTCCTCCTGGATTCTCTCGGAAGTTGGAATAAAACGAGAATGGCTCGCTTTAAAATTAGGCAAGCTGGAGGCGAGGTCGCGATGTTTATCCCCGTCATTCCAATTCATCCGCAAATTTCAACCAATTTACGCAATCATCGGAAAATCGCAATTTTTGACAATTTTCGTGCCATCACCGGCGGTCAAAATTTAGACAACCGTTTTCTGGGTGATTGGCCGGACTCGAGGCGATTCACGGATTTCAGTGTCGTCACCCAGGGCCCCGCTGTTGCCGGGCTGACACGCACATTTATCGCCGACTGGACCTTTGCCGCAAAGCAAAGCCCTTCCGGGTTTAAAGAGCTGCTTCAACATATCCCGGAAGAGGCGGGCAATAGCACGATTGAGGTCATTGCCAGCGGACCGGACATTCCTGAAGATGCTCTTTGGGAGCAGCTCCTGCGTATTGTTCAGGAGTTCAAGCAACATCTCACCATTGTAACGCCCTACTTCATTCCCGATGAAGTTTTGCTGGAGTCTCTCGTCGTCAAGGCTCATACGGGGAGACGGATTCGGCTGATACTACCTCTGCGCTCCAATCAACGTGTTGCGGATATTGCGCGCTTCCGAAGTCTGAGCCGACTTCATACCGCTGGTGTCGAGATTCTCTTCTATAAGCCCGACATGCTCCACGCAAAACTCATTATTGCCGATGGCATTGTGGCCCTCACCGGTTCGGCAAATATTGATATGCGCTCACTATTCGTTAACTTTGAAATCGCGCTGGCACACTATACCAGAGAAGATATCCAAGCACTGGAGAATTGGAGTCAAGAACTTGAGGAGCACTGCATCAGCTATCGCGAGGCGATGCGTGATGCCTCACTCATACCATCAAAAATCAGTCAAGACTTGGTCCAATTGCTTGTGCCCTTACTTTAGGCCATCGACCCAGCGCCCGATACTCAAAACCGACCAATCTTCATCATTGCCACCGATGCTTGTGGTCACTGTCGCACCGCTAGTCTTGCCGAGTAGGGCCTTCGCGAGCGGTGTTTTGTAGGAAAGTATGTCATTGTCTGGATCACTATCCCATGCACCCAGGATAGAATAACGATGCGTTTTTCCGGTCGATTTCTCCTTTAGTTCCACCACGCTGCCGATGCCGACATTCTCCTTGGTCACGTCCTTAAACTCGGTAACGCGGGCCCGGGATAGATCCACTTCCAGCTCATTCTTGCGGGAAAGAAGAATATCCTGATCCTGACGTGCCATCTTATACTCGGAATTTTCCTTCAAGTCGCCGTGGTCGCGGGCAGTAGCGATCGCTTCCTTATTCTCGGGGATCTTCTTCATGATGAGTCCTTCGTATTCCTTTTTAGCGGCATCGAAACTTTTCTGGGAGACGATCAATGCTTCTGTTTGGGACGATTCAGCGGACTCTCCTTCGAGTAAACTTTGCACCGTGGGGAATTGCTTAATAAAGCGGGCAATCAGCGACTTCTTGGTCAGATTCTCAAAACCCTGGTTAAGCAAGAGCGTTTGCGCCAGGTCCTGAGCGGTCTCTACATTGGCGTCGGCCAGCAGGTCAGGAATCAACTCCGGGTCATCGCTGAGTAAGTCGGCCAATGGGATCCGTCGCGTGCTGGCGTTTTGCAGCGCTTCGTAGTCGATGGCGTAAAACATCGCAGCGAGCAGACGGGGCGTAACCAGTGGAGCGATGATGCTCGAATACTTCTTTGAAGCCCGGTTTTTGACCACCCAGTAAAGAAGCGGGCCTTTGATCGTTTGCTCCTTAAGCCAGCGATCTAGGCAGTAGCTGATGCGATCCTCCATCTCGTTATCGAGCATGAAGATAATGCATTCGTTAGTAAATTTCCCGCTGGAGTTCCTTAATAAATCCTCGATCATCAGCTTCCACTTATCGGGATAGGTGCGGCTGATCAAATCGAGGTAGCGCTTAAAATACTGCGAAGGCAGATCGGCGGCCAGTCCCGAGTAATCATTGGTCGAATCGAGTATGGAAGCGGAAGAAGGCTGGAGTGTTTCCACATCCTCATGGAGATCACGTGCGAGATTATTACGCACCCAGACTCCGTGCAGGCGGTCGGCCTGACTGAGGCTCTTGGCATTCGCAATCGCGTCGGTCAATTCAGCGAGGATTTCGGGCAACTCTTCACGGATCACGGAGATGTTCTCGGAAAGCGCATAAAGCTTTTCACCTAGCTGAATTTTGTGCTTCGAGTTTTTCGTGGCCTGGAATTGCTCTAAAATTTCATCCTCGGGTTTAACTGGCTCATTACGATAAATGTAGGGGTCCGTTTTCTTGATGGGCACCCCAACACGTGGATCTTTGGCCAGCACCTTCTTAGTCGCCGTCCACCACTTCTTATATTTGATTGGTCCAATCACCCGCGCAAGTGCGCGTTCCAGCTCCGAGGTCGCCATTGCTTGATCCTCAGTCGCCTGAAGAATCTCGCAAATAAGATCGGCGGGCTGCTTCTTGATCATTTCGTTGATCACGTCCGGTTCGGTCCGGGAACGAACGAGGATGTCGTCCGGCTTCAGGATATCGAGCTTATCCACACAGAATGCCGGTGCCATGGCATGCCCTTCTTTGCCGTCTTCAAAGTCGATGATGAGGCGATCCTGTGCCTCGTCGTAATCGACGATCTTGCCGAAGCCCCATGCGCGATGCAGACAGTAATTGCCTGGCACCATAGTTTGGAGCTTCGCACGGTGCGAAGCTAAATTAGGAGACTTTTTAATGAGTGCGTCTATTGCCGCTGAATTCATAATTGATTGCTTATCTGATTCGTAAACGGTCTAACATGCACAGATCTTAGACCAATGAGAAGTATTAAAATTAATTTATCGAAAAAGCCAGTCAATGCTTGGGATGCGGCGGTCCTTTTGGTTGAGGCCTATTTCACATCCAAGCTCAAGGCAGATCAGGTATTGGATTTACTACCTGATCTATATGTAGATCAAACTCGGGCAAGCTGCCAATCTCTTTTTCTCGGCGCATTACGTCATGGCCACCGAAGTTGCGCCGCATTTCAACCACTGTTGCGTAAATCGCCTAGGCCATTGGTGCAAGCAATTTTATTAGTGGCCGGTTATGAGTTCTACTCGGAAGCGTCTGAACGCCACCCCAAAATCGTCCACCACGCGGTGGAACGCAGCAAACGACTGGTGAATCGTTTTGAGCAGGGCTTTCTCAATGCGGTATTGCGCAAACTTCCCGCAGCCCTCGCCTCCATCGACGAATCCTCCGCTCCGGCCGATTCCTACAGTCACCCGGATTGGCTGGTTGGGCATTGGATGGAGCAATTCGGCCAGAAAGAAACGCGTGCGCTTTTACACTGGAATCAACAAATTCCTGAACAGGCAATTCGACTCTACGAGCACCCCGGCACGCTCCCGGAGTTCCTCCTGCCGACGGAATGGCCCGATTTCTACAAGATCGCTAGGCCCGCTCACTGGCAGCAGCAGGTTGAACCCTTGCTCAATAACGGAAGCGCTTACATTAAGGACCCCTCAACACGCCTGGCTCCAGCACTGCTCGCGCCGAAACCTGGCATGGATGTGCTCGACCTTTGCGCTGCACCGGGCGGCAAAAGCTACGACCTCGCCCACCACATGCAGCATTCCGGACGAATTGTCGCGGTGGATCTCCCGGGCAAGCGTATCGCACGCCTCAAGGAGAACCTCCGCCACCTCTCCGGCGCGGATATTAAAGTCCATGTCGTCGAATCGGATGTGTTGGAGTTAAAATCCGAGACCTTCGAAGCACAGCAGTTACCCATTATCTATGATGCCGTCATGTTGGATGCGCCCTGCTCCAATACCGGAGTGATCCAGCGCCGGACAGATGTCAAATGGCGGCTACAGCCGAAGGATATGAAGGAATGTGCGCGACTTCAGTTGGAGTTGCTGACGACTGCCTCGGCGTTCGTCAGGCCCGGTGGCCGCTTGGCCTACAGCACCTGCAGCATCGAGAACGCAGAGAATCGTGCCGTCGTGGATGCCTTTCTCCGCTCAAATTCGGGTCAAGACTTCCGGGAAAAGGATGCTGTAATCAGTCTGCCCTGGCAGACTGGGCACGACGGTGCGGGTGCGTTCCTGCTGGAGCGCGCCAGCTAGTTAAAAGAGCGACCGCAACCGCAGGTGCTGGTCGCATTCGGATTTCTCACCTCAAAGCCCTTCCCTGACAAACCATCGTCGAAGTGGACTTCGCAGTCGTCGAGATAGTCAAAACTCGTCGGATCGACCAGGAACCGGACCCCCTTATCCTCCAAAGTATGGTCGTCCGGTTTTGTCTCGTCAAAAGACATCCCATATTCGAAACCCGAACAGCCGCCGGGCTCGACGAAAATTCGCAGCATTTGCCCGGCAGAGGACTTTTCGGCGTGCATTGTTTTGATCTGAACCACGGCACTATCTGTTAAAGTAATCATTCCTTTAGTAAAAGCCATGCCTGGGCCGACTGTCAAATCACAGATGACCAATTTATTTTAAGCAATTTCCATGCTAGTTATAAAACAACTTGCGAAAAAGTTAACTTCAGCTTCTATGATTGACCTGAGATTAGACCAATACCGATGCAAGGATTTCAACAAACCCAGAAACAGACGCAAGGTCTGGTGCTCGCCCCTCAGCTGCGCCATTCGCTAAAAATCCTTCAGGCCCCGGCGGTGGAACTGCGCACCTCCATCCTTGCAGAACTACAGGCAAACCCCTTATTGGAAGAGTTGCCTTCGGAGAATACACTTTCGGTTGAAGAGCAGATCGAACCGGGCAACGAATCAGGTCCTGAGCAGGACGAAGAAACCAACTTCGACGCAGAAGACTTCTCCGTTTTCGAACGGATGAGTGAAGACTTGCGCGAACAGTTCCATCAGGAAAATTCGGGCCAGAGCTACACGAGTGAGGATGAAGAGCGCCGCGAGCACTTCATGAACTCGCTTACCGAAAGCGTTTCACTTCAAGAGCACCTCATCGAACAAGCGAAATTGGCCGACGCCAGCGATACGGAACGCGAGGCGCTCTTCTACCTCATCGGATCTTTAAACGATAATGGTTACTTAACTGATACCGTGTCCAATATCGCCCTGATCGCGCGCATCCCCTACTCTATGGTGCAAAAAGCGATTGATACCCTCAAGACATTTGATCCGCCCGGTATTGGCACGGACGGGCTCCAGGATTGCCTCGTCACTCAACTGGAACTTCGCGGGCGGGGCAATTCCCTCGCGGCTCAAATTTTGCGTGAGCACTTTCAACTCCTCGTCCGAAGGCGCGTGCCGGACTTAAAGCGCAAAACAGGGGCACGCTCCGAAGACATCGAAAAAGCGATTGAAGAAATCGGCAGCTTGGAGCCCGCCCCCGGTCGCCGGTTTTCCGCAGATTCCAACGCCGTCATCGAGCCGGACGTAACGCTCTATAAGGATGAATATGATGCTTGGCAAATCGTCCTTAACAGCGACTACATCCCCCGACTGCGCATCAACTCGGTTTACAAAGACTTGCTGGCCAAAGGAAAGCTGAGTAAGGAAGAAAAGAACTTCCTTCTTGAACATATACGTTCCGGTAAGTTCTTGATCAATTCCATCGAGCAGCGGCAGCAGACGATTGAACGCATCACTCAGGAGATTTTAAAGGTGCAGTGGGAGTTTTTTGAAGAAGGTGTCTCCAAGCTGCGTCCGCTGACGATGAATGCGATTGCTGAACTTGTCGGCGTGCACGAGACGACCGTCTCCCGGGCAATTGCCAACAAATATATTCGCACGCCGCACGGCGTCTTTCCCTTTAAATATTTCTTTACGCCCGGTTTTACGGTCGCCAATGGCGAATCCGTATCCAATAAGACCATTAAAGACCATATCGCCCAGATCGTCGCCCAGGAGGACTCAGCCAAGCCTCACTCGGATCAATGCATCGTCAATCAGTTGAAAGAAAAAAATATTAAGATCGCGCGCCGCACCGTTGCCAAATACCGCGAAGAGCTGGGCATCCTGCCGACCAATCTCCGGCGCAGATACGAGTAGCCCGGGGGATTTTGATTCACCAAGAGGTCAACCAATGCAGTCGAGGGCATCGCAAGATTTGTTCCGTTTAACCGGAATTGGAAGATCAAGATTCGCGACATCCGCAAGCGAAGTCCCTACCGTATCGACCGCAGGGACTTCGCTTGAGGATGACCAGTTTGAGCCGAAGCTAGCAATCGCCCATCTGCTCCAGCACCCCGCTCCCGACCGCATCCGCCAGCAACCTGCCCTTTTGCGTCAGTCGCAGCTGGTTCTTGTCGCTGAGGAGTATGTGCGCTTCCACCAGACGATTCATTAATTCATCTAGCGCTGTGAGGTCACCGGCCTGCGGGAATCGTTGGCGCAGGGCAGCGTAGTCAACCCCCTGATTCATTCTCAGGCCGAAGACGAGGCTATCGGCGAGCAGAATGCGGTCATTCAAAGAGACGCGTTCTTCCTTCGGCGGCTCGCCGGACATCATTCCTTTGATCCAATGGTCCAAGTTAGCGGGGCGTTGGTAGCGCTCTCCGGCATATTGGCTGGCCGCCGAAGGACCGCAACCGAGCCATTCGTGCATTCGCCAAGTATTCAGGTTATGGACGCATTCCATGCCGGGTTTTGCGAAATTTGAAATCTCATATTGGGCAAATCCCAGCTCATGAAGCAACTGCCAGCCCGCTTCGTAGAATTCGACTTCCCGGGCTTCATCGATGCTGACCTTACCCTCCGACAGTTTAACGTAAAGGGCAGTGTCCTCCTCAAAGGTCAGGCAATAGGTGGATAGATGACTCGGCCCGAGTCTCGCGGCCTCGCGGATGTCAGCTTGCCATTGATCCAGCGACTGACCGGGAATCGCAAAAATCAAGTCCAGATTCGTAGCCGGGAAGTCGGCATCCTGAATCGCCTCCCAAGCGCGGTAAATTTGCTTCGGATTGTGGAGGCGGCCCAATGAGTCCAGCAGCGCGGCATCGAAACTTTGCACCCCCATCGAAATACGGGTCACGCCGAGGTCTTTCAAAACGGCCAACTTATCCGGCTTTACGGTAGAAGGGGCCATCTCGATCGTCCACTCCTGAGGCACTTGGGGCAGGCGCTCTAACAAAGAGCGCCCCAAGCGTTCCAAATCCTTGGCCGCGAGCAGCCCCGGCGTGCCACCACCCCAGAAGATCGTATCGATGGTTCGGTCTTCTGGCAGTAAGGCAAACTCTTGCTCCATCGCCTGGAGATAGCGGTCCAGGTCACCACGGCGAGGCTTCTCCTGATAGAACGCACAAAAGTCGCAGGTGGAGGCGCAAAAGGGCACATGGCAGTAGAGGCCGAGGGCTGAAGAAAGATCCGACATAAAAAGACGGCCCGTTGGCCGCCTGCTGTTAAAGGTTACAAAAGCCAGCCAATGGGAGCTTCAAATAAGTTTTTCATGTAGCCGAAGCCCTTCGGCTTTGGATTACGCCTCGAAGTTCCTGAACGTTGGGACCAAACACGAAGGCGTTCGGCTACAGTTTAGAATCGAAACATTCTGACCAAACACGAAGGCGTTCGGCTACAGTTTAGAATCGAAATGTGAAAAATCGATTTGAACGGATACTAGTCGCCGGCATTTTGCATGGATTCGCCCATGGCTTCAAAATCTTTGCCGACACCTTTGACAGTATTACAGCCAGAAAGCGCAAAGAGTGCGAGAGTAAGCAGAGCCGCGAGAGTTCGTTTAGTAATGATTTTCATGAGGTTAGTAACTAAGTGATTATTACGAGAGTGCAAGCCAACTATTCCATACCGGCAATGTCTTGGAGGACTTGCTCAAAGGCATCGATGGCACGGTCCATGATGGACAGATCGAAACTCTCATTCGGGGCGTGTAGGTTATCCAGCGGAGTAAACAACCCGACCATGAGCGAATCCAGACCGGCGCGGTTTTTGAAGTCCGCGATCACGGGGATGCTCCCCCCTTCGCGCAGGTAGATCGGCGGCCTGCCAAAGGTTTTGGCAATCGCGGCGTCCACGGAGTGGAACGCACGGACCAGAGCCTCGGGTTGGTCGGCAGGCGCATCCGGGTGGCCGGGCGGCACGACCATGTAAGGTTCCCCGCTGCCGCCGCGACGGATGTCCAGTTCCAGAGCATCGGGGCAGCGCGCTTTGATCGCGGCAATGACGGCCTCTTGAATTTTGGCCGGGTCCTGATTGGCCACCAGCCGACAGGTAATTTTGGCAAAAGCTTCGCTGGGAATGACCGTCTTGCTGCCCTGCCCCTGATAGCCGCCACCGATGCCGTTAAACTCAAGTGTCGGGCCGAAGCGAACCGCCTCAAGGGGGCTCAGGCCACCGGCTGGGAAGAACCCGCGCACCCCGAGTAGTTCACGATAGCTCTCGTCGGTTTCCGGGTAGCGCTTCAACTCTTCACGTTCCCAGTCGTGTATGGGGAATACATCATCGTAAAAACCGGGCACGTTGACTCGACCATCGCTATCATGGAGCGAGGCGCAGATTTCGGTGAGCGCCTGAATCGGATTGTAAACCGCTCCACCGTGAATGCCCGAGTGCAGGTCGCCTTTGGGCCCTTTCAGTTTGATTTCCAGGTCCACCAGTCCTCGAATCGCAGTCGTCACAACAATCTGCTCCGCATTCGGACTCCCGGTATCCGAGACCAACAGGAAATCAGCCTGGCTCAAGCGCTCGCCGTGGCTGTCGAAAAATCTTTCCATGCTCGGGCTGCCAATCTCCTCTTCGCCCTCAATCACATAGGACAGGTTCAGTGGCAGATCGGGATATTTCTCCAGAACTCTGGAGAGCGCCGACATGTGGACGATGGTGGGGCCCTTGTTATCTGCTGCGCCCCGACCGAAGAGGCGCCCATCCCGAACCTGGGGGTCAAAGGGCTCGCTGGTCCAGCGTTCAAAAGGATCGGCCGGTTGCACATCGTAGTGCCCATAAAGCACAATATGCGGCCAGTCCGGGTTCCGGATACGCTCGGCGTAAAGGATCGGATGCAGCTCTGTCGGCACAATTTCGACGGCGAAACCGAGCTGCTCAAGCAGCCCAGCGGCATAGTCGCGTGCCCCTTGCATTCCTTCGACGTAGGCGGGATCGGTGGAGACAGATGGATAGCGAATGTAGTTTTTGAGAGTTTCGAGTGGGTCCATATACTCGCAACAAGACAACAAACCGGAATATCAGCAAATACGTTTTCATGCTTTCTTTTCAGGGAGAGCCGCGCATTACAGGGAGGGCGAACGTCCCCGTGAGCCGCGCGACGGAAAGCCCGCAACACCAGTTGAGCCCACGCCCGCGACGCGACACCGTTGCACCGGAATATCAGCAAATACGACTTTTTCATGCTTTCTTTTCAGGGAGGGCGAACGTCCCCGTGAGCCGCGCGACGGAAAGCCCGCAACACCAGTTGAGCCCACGCCCGCGACACGACACCGTTGCACCGGAATATCAGCAAATACGACGTTTTCATGTTTTCTTTACAGGGAGGGCGAACGTCCCCGTGAGCCGCGCGACGGAAAGCCCGCAACACCAGTTGAGCCCATGCCCGCGACGCGACACCGTTGCGAATGGCCTTGCTTACCTTTTAAGGCAGGGCCGAAACCACCCCTGTTTAATCGCCTCTAACCATTCGACAGGCTCAGGTCAGGCCGACGATTAAACTGTCCCCTCCTTGAAAAGGCGGGAAGCTTTTCAGGGTGCCCGTGTCACCATCTACCACGGCTCAGCGATTTTGATAGATTTGCACGGCGCGGGGCATGAGCGCATTCAACTTACGCATTCGGGTATTGTCCGAGGGGTGCGTCGAAAGAAACTCTGGAGGCGTGCCACTCTTTTGTGCTTCCATTCGCTGCCAAAAAGGAATCGCCGCCCGGGGGTCGTAGCCTGCCTTGGCTGCGTAGATCAGGCCGATTTCATCGGCTTCTGATTCGTGTAAGCGGCTGTAGGGCAGGATGACTCCAAGCGTCGCACCCGCCCCATAGGCGGCCATCAGCAGTTGCTTTTCACTGCGGCTCAGGTCGCTCTGATTGGCTCCGATTTGGAGGACAAGCGCACCGCCAGCGGCGAGCATCTGCTGGGAGACGCGCTCGGCACTATGCCCCGCGACAACGTGGGCGATCTCGTGCCCCATGACGATTGCAAGATCCGCCTCCGTCTTGACCACTTTAAAGAGGCCGGAATAAACGGCGACCTTTCCGCCCGGCATGGCAAAGGCGTTGATCTGGTCATCATCAAATACCACAAACTCCCACTGCGCGTTCGGCAGGTCAGGCCCCGCCACATAAGCGATGCGATCCCCCACCCGCTGCACCATGTCGTTCATCCTGCGGTCTCGCGAGATCGGCGTCTCTTGCTTGATCTGGCCAAATTGCGACGCCGCAGTGGACGCGAGCGCATCGGGCGAAACTAGATGAAAGGCCGTGCGCCCGGTTTGCGGCACAGTGGTGCAACCCGACGAGAAGAACCCCAGCAGAATGAGCGGTAGGAGCAGTAAAGAATAGGGCAGTCTGAGTTTCATAGCATACAATTAATTGAATCGAAGGAACACTCGCAAACATTGCTGCCTACATCTAATTGTGCAAATAAGTTTTTCGCAACTCCAAAGCCTAAGGGCTTCGGCTACCGTTTGTTCGTTTCCGTAGCCGAAAGCCTTCGCTTTTGGTCCGGGCGCTGCCTCCAATTCGAACCGCAACTCCAAAGCCTAAGGGCTTCGGCTACCGTTTGCCGAAGGGCTTCGGCTACCGTTTGTTCTTTCCCGTAGCCGAAAGCCTTCGCTTTTGGTCCGGGCATGAATGAAATTACTGGCCGTTCCTGGCTAATGCTTGAAGTGGCGCTTGCCGGTGAAGATCATGGCCATATCGCGCTCGTCTGCGGCCGCGATCACCTCTTCGTCCCGCACCGAGCCGCCGGGCTGGATGGCCGCGACAGCACCTGCTTCTGCGGCAGCAATCAAGCCATCCGAAAAAGGGAAGAATGCATCGGAGCAGACCACGGAACTATCGAGTGAGAGACCCGCCTCGCCCGCTTTCCAGACCGCGATCTTCGAACTATCGACCCGCGACATCTGCCCGGCTCCGACACCCAGGGTGTGCTCGCAACCGGCGTAAACGATGGCGTTGGACTTGATGTGCTTCACCACATTCCAACCAAAAATCATGGCGCGCATTTCCTCTGCCGTCGGTGGTCGCTTCGTCACCACTTTCCAGTCGCTGGGACGGTCGGGCATGGTATCGCGGTCCTGCATCAGTATGCCACCGACGACGGAACGCACTTCGCGCAGCGAATCTGGAGGCAAGCTGTCCTTCACCGTCATGAGACGGAGGTTTTTCTTTTTGCCAAAAATTTCACGGGCAGTCGGGGTGAATTCCGGCGCGATGATCACCTCACAGAAAATCTTAGCAATAATTTCCGCCAGGTCGGTATCGATGGTCTGATTAGCCACGATGATGCCGCCAAACGGAGCCTGCTGGTCGGTGGCGAAAGCCTGATTCCATGCGGTGACTAGATCGTCTGCGGAAGCAACGCCGCAGGGGTTGGTGTGCTTCAGGATCGCAACAGTCGGCTTCTGAAACTCGCCGATTAGATAGGTGGCGGCGGTGATATCGATAATGTTGTTGTAGCTGAGTTCCTTCCCCTGAAGTTGCTCGAAGCAGTCGAAAAAGCTACCGTAGAGAGCAGCCTGCTGGTGCGGATTTTCGCCGTAGCGCAAGACCTTCGCCTGCGGGAGTTGGATATCGAGTTGGGAAGGGATGCCGGAAATCGCAGCGAGGTCCGGCTCGTCGCCCTTCACTTCCTTGGCCAGATAGTCGGCGATGGCACCATCGTAGCTCGCGGTGCGCTGAAAGACTTTGAGCGCCAGTTCGCGACGCAGCTCCTCGAGCGCGGAATCGTCGTCCATGGCGGCAAGCACACGATCATAGTCGGCGCTATCGACGATGACAGAGACTGAAGCATGGTTTTTAGCGGCGCTCCGTAGCATGGAGGGTCCGCCGATATCGATATTCTCGATGGCCAGCTCGAAGCTCACATCAGGCTTGGCGACCGTTTCCTCAAAAGGATAGAGATTCACCACCACGAGATCAATCATGTCGATGCCGTGCTCGGCGGCGGCAGCCATGTGGTCCGCCTTGTCGCGACGGGCGAGCAAGCCCCCGTGGATTTTCGGGTGCAGGGTCTTGACGCGCCCCTCCATCATTTCCGGGAAACCGGTATAGTCACTGACTTCGGTGACGGGGATACCCTCGCTCTCAAGGAGCTTGGCCGTGCCTCCGGTAGAAAGCAGGCGGTAGCCATGCTGCTCAACCAGAGCCTTGGCAAAGGGCACGAGGCCGGATTTATCGCTGACGGAAAGTAGTGCTGTTTTTGACATATTGAAAGTTAAGTTCGTGTAAGATATCCAATTAAGGTTCTGCGGGTTATTCGACAAAATAAGCTTCGAGTTGCTCTTCGACGCTCTTTTTAAAATCATTGATCAGCGATAGTGTGATCTCTGCGGGGGTGAGGCTCTCGTCCATGATGAGCGGGCTGAGATCCATGCCGAAACAGACGCGTTCGCAGGCATCGGCGCTGTGGCTGTCGAAGAAAGTGGCGTTGGCCCGCCTGCGCCCTTCAACCGCCAGATCATAACGCTTACCTGTAATCTGCGACTTGAAGATGCCGTTGAGCTTGGCCGCAAATTCTTCGTTTTTGCCGAGGTCCATCACGACTTTTTTATCATCAGGCATCCAGTCCAAGTCCCGCCAGACCTCACATCCGATTAATTTTTCCGGTCGTTTCTCCCGAGGGAGTTCCCGAATTGCCTTAATCAGGGCTGCGGCCACGGCAATGTGCGTTCCGTGCTTGTCGGCCAGATTGTGGGTGTAGATGACCTTGACGGAGCTGCGCTGGAGGAGGTTCACCAAGTCGTTCACCAAATTATCAGCCGCTACCGGATCTTTGATTTCTGAACTGGGATAGGCTAGCTGTGCCATGTAGGCATACTGCCCCATGCGAGCTGCTTCGCGCTGCTCCTCCGCGCGGATGCCTTGCATCACTTCGTCCGTGATATCGGCAAACGGCCCCTGGCGGGCACTGCCTGCCCCATCGGTGCAGGTGACGCCGCCGAACCAATGATCCTCGCGATCATAGCACTCTAGGATGCCGTGGAGTGCCATAAATTCAAGGTCGTCCTGATGAGCGCCAACGCCTAGGTGCGTGGTATTTTCCAGTGCGGATGCCAGATCATCGCCCCCGGGCAAGTATAGGTCGGCCTTGGTGTGATGGAGTTGAAATCCAGGGTCGCCGCTGGAGTTTGCGTTCGTGTTCATGGATAAAAATTTTTATTTCGAAGTGAGAGGCGGCAGACTGGCTGCGGCGATGGCCTGCCCGTGACGCCGCAAGCGATCATCGGGGACGGAGATACGGATTTGATCGGCTAAGTCAGGAAACTCTATGGCGAGCACTTCCTTGGCCTGTTCGAGGATCCATTCCCCACCCGCGCCACTCATGACACGTCCGAGCAGCAGGACGTGTTTGATGGCATAATGCTGCGAGAACAGGGCCAGTGCATGCGCGAGGTAGACGCCGATAGTCTGAAAAACTTTACGGGCGCGCTCGTCGCCGCTATCGGCGAGTTGTTGCACCTCTTCCAGAGTAACGGCCATTGATTTTTCCGAGTCGACGGGGATGCCGGCCTTCGGGGCCAGACGTGCCACGGCTTGTTGAGAAAAGTATTGCACGCCGCAGCCCCGATCACCGGACCATTCATCAAGCGGCCCATCCTCCTGGAAATCAACCGGCACAAAGGCCAGTTCGTTGAGCATGCTGGTGATGCGACGCTCGCGGTCCACATAGCCGCAGGCCAGACTCGTGCCCATCGAGATGCCGAGGTATTCGCCCTCCCCTGCTTGCATGGCACCCGCGAGCGCGGTGATGTCGCCATCATTCGCTATTTGAAAAGGCACGCCGTCCCAGTCCTGAATGAAATTCCGGAAAAAGGGACGCACCTTCGCATCCAGCGATTCAGGCGATAAGCCCCTAAACAAAGACGCGATCCGCGGTTCATTATTGATGTATATCCCGGCTGCGCTGCCTCCGATCGCATCAATCCGAGGTAAGTGCTTGGCCGCACGTTCAATGCTGTCCCGGATCCCATCGACATGATAACTGGGGTCCGACTCAAAGTAAGGCGACCAGGGGATTTCTTCGGAAAAGACGACCTCACCATCGATCACGGCCGCACATTTGCGGTCACTGCCACCCAAATCGAAACCGATCCGATTGCCTCTCGTGTGGCCCCCGATGTCCTGAGCGGTCAGGCTTGGCGCTGGTTTTGCAGCGAGTTCGGCCTGCTCGAATTGCAGCGCCTGACCATAGACTTGCAGGCCGATCATTTCGTTATCAAAAGAGCGCTCACCGTCCTCGCCATATTTCCGTTGCAGCGCGTTCACCCAAGATTCGGGGCCGTCGATAAGGATGCGTGAGCCGCCTACCTGCCAGAGCAGCAACTTAACGAGGCGCTCAATTCGAAACAAGTTTGCGCCCTGATAGGCCGCTGTCTCCGGCAAGCTAAGCAACTCTATCCGCTTTCCGGAACCATCAGGACGTAAAATATCCACGATGGCATCAAAGGAGCCTGATTCAGTCTTGGCCTTTTCCAGATAAGCCTTCTCCCAAAAGACGGGAGAAACGAAATCAGGATCCAGCGGTGGAACGATGCTGAGATTTTGGAATGGTATCGGTCTAGTCACGAAGTTTTATAGGTAAGATCAAATGATGGAATTTTTAGCTCATACTTTCTCATTCCAGAGTTGGAAGCGTTCCAGTGCTTCATACTCGGCCAGGCCGAGTGCGTCGACTTCCTCGGCTGCCTTGAGCCCCAGGTTGCGAGCGACATCCCAAGCCTCTTGATTGTCGACACCGGGCACTTGGCTGCGCTGGCTATGATAGCTATAGATGGCCTTCACCTTCTCCTGCAGTTCATCCGGGCTCACTGGGACACTCATCTGCGTCTGATGGCAGGGCATAAGGGCATCGGAAGGGCTGTAAAGCCAAACACGGCAATCCTTCCACCAATCATCGCTGGCGACCTCGCGAATGGCTTGCTGGAATAAACCGAAGCTGACGGCGTCGAGTGAACTGGGGTCGGAGAGATGACCGGTCATATAAATCTGGTGGGGCTGGATCTCTCTCAATAATGTAACCAGAATATGGCTGTCCTCTTCACTCGGGTTAAACCGCCGGTAGCGGCCCTTTTCATAAAACGGAAGGTCGAGATGACAAATCTGGTCGGATTCCAGTGACAAAGCCCTGCCCGTTGTCATCGCCTCGCTCTTACGGAGCAGGCCTTTGAAATCGCGAATGGTGGGGCTGTCATCCTCGTAAGGAGACTTTTCACGTAGCTCTTTTAAGACAGGAATACGGGAACCTTCTGCTGTATTGATCTCCTCTTCCTCGACAATAACTGAACTCGCGAATTCAGCCGCATGGAGCGCATCGCGGTCGGAAACCCCAAGATTGCCGGAGCACATATGCGCCAGCGTCACTTGGTGCCCTTGACTCACCAGTCGCCGGATTGTCGCGCCCATGCTCATCTCGGCAATCAATGGTTCCGGGCTCAGAACTAGTGAGCGCTTCTGCTTCGGCGTGGCCCGCTCGGGCCGATGGGTATCATCGGCATCCGGTTTGCCACCCGGCCATCCGGTGATGGCGTGCTGCAAGTCGTTAAATATCCCAATATTCAGATCATAGACGGGACCGTGGTCGATGAGCAGTTCCGAGAGGCCGGATTCACTGTAGTCCTCATCGCGCAATTTGAGAACGGGCTTATCCCGCTCTCTTGCCAGCCAAATGACAGCTTTCCGGATCAGAATGCGATCCCAGTGCACGGGTCCCACCAACCAGGGGAGCTTCATTCGGGTCAGTTCTGAAGAAGCTGCCTGATCGATGTAGAAGGTGACGTTCTTATGGAGTTGAAGGAAGCTTGCTGGCAATGTCGCAGTCGGTTCCGCCTCGATGGCCTTTGCCAGAACTTCTGCCTTGGACTGCCCCCAAGCCATCAGGAAGATTTGCTTCGCTTGAAGAATGGTGCCAATGCCCATGGTGATCGCGTTGCGCGGCACGGCATTTTCTCCCTGGAAATCGCGGGCCGCGTCCTTACGGGTCAGCCGGTCGAGGGTCACCAAGCGGGTGAGTGATTCCTCACTGGAGCCGGGTTCATTAAATCCGATGTGCCCGGTCCGGCCGATGCCTAAAATCTGGATGTCCAGCCCGCCGGCTTCTTTAATGCTCTTTTCATAGCGTTGACAGTATTCGAAAACCTCCTCGCGCGCGATTCTGCCGTCCGGCAGGTGTATATTCTCCGGGGCGATATCAATATGATCAAAGAGCTGATCATGCATGAAGCGCCAATAGCTCTCCGGATGCTCTCTCTCCAGCCCGTAGTATTCATCCAGATTGAAGGTAATTACATTTTTGAAACTCAGCCCCTCCTCACGGTGCGCCTGAATTAAACGCTTGTAGAGCAGCAGCGGCGTTGACCCGGTGGCTAATCCCAGAACGACAGGCCGGGATTCTTCGGAGCGCTGCCGGATCAAATCGATGATCTGACGAGCCACTTCTTCGCTGGCCTCGCTCGCATTTCGGCAAATGACGGTATTAATTTTTTCGTAAACTTGAGATTCAGCTTTCATACAGATTGCGGATTTAAAATGTTAAAAAAAATAGGGCAACAGCGTAAAATTAAACAGCCGAGGAAAACAACCCTGCTTTTCTAAGAAAGCGCACACTCGAATAGCCCTTAAACATTTGCAAAGCCCTCAGTTCTCAATCTCTGGTCAAGACGAAGCAACCGGTTCAACCTGGAGATTTCTGAATGAACGCAAGTTGCCCCACTCCCCCGAACGCATGGGATAGGCGTCTTTTTTTCGCTCGAGTCCATGGCGGGCCCTCATTTCCGCCCCGACTTCTTTCAAAAACGAGGCCGACCCAATCGCTGTCCCCGCCGTAAAATAGCGAACTCGCAATC
>Ga0306899_1000463_pt1 | contig 20762 bp, 20 predicted proteins | sample AntRauMFilla3764_FD_190407 | JGI IMG/M metagenome (GOLD analysis project Ga0306899, IMG submission 190407) | Saline lake microbial communities from Rauer Islands, Antarctica - Metagenome Filla 3 #764 (v2) (version 2) | ecosystem: Environmental > Aquatic > Non-marine Saline and Alkaline > Saline ... | reverse complement strand
GGACCCTGAAAAACGACGCCACACGCCAGCGTGAATTGAGAGCACTGGTAGAAGCCTCCAAGGAATTCAAGCAGACCAAGAACATCATCGTCACCTTGGATGAAGAATGGATTTCGGATGATAAACAAATTCAAGTCCTGCCTCTTTGGAGATTTTTGCTTGAAGACTGATCGCAGTTATTATGCTCATGTTCACAGCCTGCACAGAGTATTACGACACCCATCAAGCCAGTCCTGATAATCACATCGAAACTGGTGAATTGGAGGTGACGCTTCACGATGGTCAGAAATGGGAGATGAACGAGGACCGGTGACTGTGAAGACGAGCAGAGAGCGGAGACTTGAGGTTTAAAGTTGGAGGTCAGCAGGCAGAGGGCTGAAAATTAGAGATCAGAGGGCAGTCGCCCCTCCCCTTCTTGTTCGTGGGTGCGTCCGTCGCGGATCTGGTAAATGCGGCGGAAGGTGGGGATGATTTTTTCGTCGTGGGTGACGACGATTACGGCGGTGTTGAAGCGGCGGGCCATGTCGTTGAGAATGGTAATTACAGTCAGGGCGCGTTCGCTGTCGAGCGGTGCGGTGGGCTCGTCGGCTAGGATGACGGGCGGGCGATTGACTAGGGCGCGGGCGATGGCGACGCGTTGTTGCTCGCCGCCAGAGAGCTGAGTGGGCATGGCCATGGCGCGGTGGGCGATGTCGAGCGTTTCCAGGAGGGCGGTGGCACGTTTGCGCGCTTCGCGGTTGGGGACGCCTGCGAGCATCGGGAGTAGTGCGACGTTGTCGGTGACATCCAGAAAGGGAATAAGGTGCGGGGCTTGGAACACGAAGCCGATGAGGTCGCGGCGCAGGGCGCGTAGGTCGCGGACTTTCCAGCCGTGGTCGTAAATGATGCGGTCGCCGAGGGTCATGCGTCCGCCCGTGGGTTCGATCACTGCGCCAAGGGCTTTGAGGAGCGTGCTTTTACCCGAGCCAGAGGGGCCGATGAGGCCGATGACTTCGCCTGGAGCGACGTGCATATCGACGCCTTTGAGCGCATCGACGGCGGTGGCGCCGTCGCCGTAGCGTTTGCGAAGATTTTCGATTGTTATGCCGTAGGTTTGCATGGAGATAGAGATTACCCAATGGCTTCGGCGGGATCGACTTTGAGGGCGACTCGGATGGCGAGTAGGCTGGCGAGGGTGCAGATGAGGACGACGGCAATGAAGCCGCGGACGGTGTCGCCGGGGAGCAGTAGGACGTATTTCGGGAAATAGGGAGCCCAGGCGGTGGCAATGATTTTCCCGACGGCAAACCCGATTAAGCCGAGGCCGAGGGCTTGTTGCAGAATCATGGCGGCGATGGTGCGGTTGCGAGTGCCGATGAGTTTGAGCACCGCGATTTCGCGGATCTTGGCCATGGTCATGGTATAGATGATAAAAGCGACGATGGCGGCGCTGACGATGGAGAGGATGATCAGAAAGAGGCCAATCTGGCGGGCGGAGGTGGCGATGAGTTTACCGATGAGGATGGCCTCCATCTCGGGGCGGGTGTAAACTTGGAGCCGTTTCCAGCGGCGTATGGAATCGGCGGTGAGGTCGGGGTCGGCTCCGGGGGCGAGGCGGATGAGGACGGCATTGACCTGAGAGTTGGTCGTTTGCGAGGCGATGACGGCGTCGGCGAATCCGGGATTCTGGGGCGGATTAAAGGCCGGGTTGTCCAAGATTCGGGCGCGCTGCTGATGGATGGCTTCGTTGTCCTTAAGAAATTGCGCTTCTTGGGCATCGCGCAGTGGGATAAAGATCATCGGATCGCCGCTGGAAGAAACCATGCGGCGGGTGAGGCCGACGACGGTGAAGCGGTGACGACGGATGCGGATTTGATCGCCGAGGCGCAGGCCGCTCGCGAGGTCGGCGATGGCTTCGTAGTGGTTGCGCACGATGGGGCGACCAGCGACGAGGCGCGGCGGTTGGCCGGGCTCGCCAGGGCCTCCAGCGACGATCCCGACTACCAGGGAGCGGACGTCAGCTCCGCCGTGCCCGACTTGCATGGTGAGGTAAGTAACATTAGCGGCGCGCTCGACGCCCGCAAATCCAGTTAGGTCGCGGTAGAGATCGTCGGGGATGCTGGAGGGCTCGGCGTAGGGGCCGAGCGTATCCTGCTGGACGACCCAGAGATCCGCGCCGCTGTTGTCGAGCAAGGCGCGGGCGTCATCGACCATACCTCGGTAGATGCCCGCCATGCTGAGGGTCACGCCGATGAGCAGGCCGAGGCCCGCCCCGGTCAGGAGGAACTTTTGCCAAGCATGAAGAATATCGCGTCCGGCAAGGTTGATCATGGCACGAGGGAGTCGGTGATGTGGAGGCGAGAGCGGGGCGAGAGAGCGCTAGTGCTGTGGACGACCACGGATGCATCGTCGGTGGTGAGCCCATCAAGAATTTGAATCAGTCCATCGGCAGAGCGGCGGCCGGTGCGGACGGGCACGAAGCGAGGCTTGTCGCCATCGATGAGCCAAACTCCTAGGCGACCGTCGCGGCGGAGGATGGCGGCGGCAGGGACGACGGACGTGGCGGGCTCGGCAGGCAGATCGATATCGACCTCGACGAGTTCGCCCAGCGGTGGAAGCGTCGCGAGCGGGGAAGCGAAAATAACTTTAGCGAGCAATTCTTCGGTGACGGCATCGGCGAGCGGTTCGACGCGCAACACGCGGCCGGCAAGCACTTGGTTGGGGCGCGAGCGCAAGGTAATGCGGGCGGGCAGATCGGCGCGGAGGCCGCCTGATTCAAGTTGATTGAGGCGGAGGTGAATCCAGAGCGAGTCGGGCGCGATCATTTCAAGGACGGCTTCGCCCGCGACTGCGGTGCTGCCAGGCTCGATGTGGCGTCCGACGATCAAACCATCGACCGGCGCGCGTAGCGTGAGTTCATCTTTTTGGCGAGTCAGCGCGTTGAGCGTAGCCTTGGCTGCGGCCTGATCGCCTGTGGCTGCGAGCACGGCGGTGCGTGCGGATTCGAGGGCGGCTGAGGCTGCGAGCTGATTGCGAATGGCGGACTCGAGCGCTTCTTGACTGACGGCTCGGCTTTTGAGCAATTCTGCGTAGCGACTGCGCTGGCTGGCGGTATAGTCCACCTGAGCGTCGGCCTCGGCGACTCGCGAGCGTGCCATGGAAACGAACGAGCCGAGGGCGTCGAGTGTGCTTTGTTGTGAGGCGATGCGGTCGTCCAGATCGATCGGGTCCATGGTCCCAAGTGCCTGGCCTTCTTCGACCGAATCACCGACATCGACGCTGAGGTTTGTCAGTCGCCCGGTGCGAGTCGGGCCTATCTTAAAGCGGTAGCGAGCTTCGACCGTGCCGATGCCCGAGAGGTTGGGCGAAAGTGCTTTGGTTTGGATGTCGATCACAGTCACGGCCACGGGCGCCAAAGGGCCAGAGCGGAACGCGGTGTAGAGAAACAGCCCGGCAAGCGGCACGAGTATGACGACGATCAGGAGGACGCGGCGGGCGCTAGGAGAGAGTTTCATGCTGGGTGGATAATGCTTTGACGAAAGAGTGCGAAGGTGCCGGGCGCGGCCCGTAAAAGGTGGTCGGGGTCGCCCTTGAGTAGCGCCTGCATGACTAAGCCCTGGATGCAACCGATGAAGAGGCTGGCGACGGCGTCAAGATCGAGGTCGGTGCGCAGTTCGCCCGATGCGCGACCGCGTTCTAGCCAATGGTGGATGCGGGTCGCGTAGCGTGCTAGGAATTCGCGCACGATACGCTTGGCTGCGGTGTCGTCGGGGCGTTGCAGCTCGGCGAAGAGCAGGCGCGGCACGCCTGGATGCGCATGGACGAAGTCGATGTGGCGCTGAAATAGCCGTTCGAGCACTTCAAGTGCGGAGTCTGCGCCGGCTTCGGCTTTGTTGAAACGGCCTTCGAGGGTGGTGGCCACCCATTGCATAACAGCAGTCCAGACCGCAGCCTTGTTGGGGAAGTGGCGAAACAGGATGGCATTGCTCAGACCCATGTGCTTGGCGATCTTTGCAGTGGTGAGCCGCTCGGGGGAATCGCCAGCCGCCAGTTCGATTACAGAGGCAATCGCGCCCAGCTTTCGTTCTTCAGTGGACTGACGGTCGCGGGTAGGAGGTGAAGACTCGTTGCTCATCATGTAAGTAAGTGCTTACTTACATTGAATTTGCAAGCGATAAACAAAGAAAAGGGAGAAGCGCATAAGAGAAGTTTTCAGGTATCATCGCAATCTTCTTCTAGCAAATGTCCATAGCATACAGAGCTGGCACGTTCGCCAGTGATGATCGGCACCGGCGCCTGGGCGACAGCTAAAGGGCCGTCCGACATCGGCACGGAGCTCGCGCTCGTGTCAATCAAATCGGCCACGGTCGAACCCTGGAACGTCGCTTCGATCGTCGCCATGGCATCGTCGATTTGCTTGTGCATGGGGCAAAGGCAGGTGCCGTGTGATTTCAGCCCGAGCGGACAAGTCCGAATCCGCTCGATCGGATCCACTGCGTTGATGATTTCCAAAACGGACAAATCGCCCGGCTCGCGGATCAGCGAAAAACCACCCATGCTACCACGCTGTGCTGAGAGGATACCTGCTTTAGACAAATTCTGGAGGACTTTGATTAAATAGCCGGGCGCGGCCTTCGTCCCTGCGGCGATCTCGCGGAGCTTAAAAGTCTGCCCTTCACGCTGTGCCAGCCAGACGACCCCGCGAAGGGCGTATTCAGATGCGTCGGATAGTAATTTCATAGTCGATACTTTTAGTTATTGACGGATACCTCTCACTTGTCGAGAAAGAACGCCTTAAGGAATTAAAGCCTTGAAGCGTTCTTTGAGGGAACGTATCTAGCATCTCTTATCACCATCACAAATCAAAAAATATTATGCAGACCATAGACATCCAAACCACCGTCGGCGAACTTGTTAAAGAACGCCCTGCCCGCTCACGCATCTTTGAAAAGAAGAGCAGGTCCTCTTCCCCATGATCCGCACCATTGATCAAGCAGAATCGGCACCCGATCTCCACGGCGGCTCCATCGCCACCCCGATCCGTGTGATGGAGAGCGAGCACGACAATGCAGGCAATGCGCTAGAGCAATTCCGCGATTTTACCGACGACTACACCCCACCCGAATGGGCCTGTAACACCTTCCGCGCGATGTATAATGGACTCGCCGAATTAGAGCAAAACATGCATCAACATGTGCATAAGGAAAACAACGTGCTCTTCCCCAAAGCACTGACTCGCGAAGCTGAACTCAGTCAGACTTAAAAAACCTGCCTTGCCATGGACAACATCTCGCCACGCCCGCTCATCTACTCATGCTCAGGCTGCTCTAGCGCCGCCCAGCTCGCGAACTACATCGCCGTCCGCATGGATCGCGAGGAGGTCGCGGAGATGTCGTGCATCGCAGGATTGGGCGGCGATGTGAAGCCATTGCTCCGCACCGCCCAAAGCGGGCGCCCCATCATCATGATCGACGGCTGCCCGCTAGCTTGCGGACGGCACACACTCAAACGCCACGGCCTCCAGCCCGACTTGCATTGGGATCTGAGCAAAATGGGCGTCAAAAAGCAGATGCACGTCGACTTCGATCCCAAGGATGCCAAACGACTAAAGCAAAAACTTCGGCAAGAGATTCGGAGCCCAATGTTTGCTTCGCCATCTCCGTCATAATTTTACTTGCTTCTGTATATCAGAGGCAAGAGACGGGAGTCCACGAGGGAACTGATGGGGGCAGTCCACGCATTCTAACAAAATCGAAGACGAGCTTTAATAAATACGTTTTCTCCCCTCCCGAGCCGCACCTTATTTTACGATTATTTTTCCTAGTATCCCTCGGAGGGTTCTCCCCTTTTTCCCCTGCTACGAGCATTCTGCGCCCTCCACTCCGAATTATAGATTCGGAGTGACCCCTAAGACAGGAGTCCGTTCGATCTGGTCTATGTTCGGTGCATCCGGTGCACGCAGCTTTAAGGCAGAGGCTTGGGCTTGTCGGCTATAGTCGATAGACTCCGCCAGTATGCGTGCGGCTTCCTGGTCGGCATGAAAGCCTCTGGAGTTTTCACTGCTGATATAATCAAGCCGCCACATTGCAGCGCGTTGTAACTTATAGATCGGTGCCAACTCCTCGGCACTATGGCCAGCCGCCTTTGCCTCGAGAATTGCATCTAGCATATCAGTCATGGCATGTGCAGCACGCTCTTTCATGGCGATGGTTTTCGTCTGAATAACCATTACGCGCTCGCGTAGATCACCTTCGGATACTTTGTGGCAAGTTTGACAGGCATTGTTGATATTCGTTAAAGGACTACTCACATTGTGCGAGCTGAGTTTCATTGCCCCGACACGCTCATAAGACATGTGACAATCGGCACAGCTGACTCCAGAGCGGGCATGAATCCCCTGGCTCCAGAGTTCGAACTCGGGATGCTGTGCTTTGAAGACAGGTGCACCCGTTTCGCCATGTAGATAGTCCAAAAAAGGTGATCCATCCGGAAAGGTTTTTTCAGACCATTCTTTCTCTGCATCTTCCGCGCGCAAGCCATACTTCCAAGGGAAGGTCAGCGTGTCTTTATTCGCACAATAATACTCAACATGGCACTGAGCACAGGCAAACGAGCGCATTTCTTGACGACTGGCGAGCATGTTGGGATCATACGGCGCTTTACGATCCCCCCGCCGCCAGCGTTCGATACTGGGAAAAATCGATGCATCCCCCTCGCCTTTGGCGAGCTTGGCAATCCCGAGCATGAAGCCAGGCCGCGTCACCCGCAGCTTCATGTTTTTAGGATCATGACAGTCAATACAACTGACAGGATGCACATCATCGAGAGCGAAATGGCCTTCCGGCAATTCCTGTCCCTCAAAACCACCCAGCGGGGGCGGATCAAATGGAGCCGCTTCCACTGGACTCGATGCATCCGTGCCATCGGGCATTTCAGAAAGTAATTTGAGCACTTCATGATACGGCTTCTGACTCAATTCTTGGAAACCACGTATCACTGCTTCTCGCTGAAAATCGGAGGCCAGCGCCTCATGATCGGCAGGTAATCCCATCGCTTCGAGCCCTACCTTGCGGTAAAGCACATTAACCGAACCATGACAATGAAGGCAGGCACCCGCTTGCTTGCGTTTGTTGACGCGTTCAGTCACCACCTGATCAAAAAGCATATAGGCATGGCCGCGAGCCTCCCGATAATCGATACTAAAGGCATAACCGGCATACAAGCGCTTGAGCCAGGGATCTTCGTCGAGTTTACTCTGCGGCATCGCACTGCTTCCACCATAGAATTTATCGCCGGCAGTTTGCACATATTGGTCATATTGATGTGGCCAGTTTACTGCCCAGATCGCTGGGTCGGTGCTCGTCTCATCCAGCTTTGCTACTTCCAAATACGGACTGCGAGCATCGCTCTTGTGTTCAAACATCGTGACCAGCACATACAGCACAATGACCGTGCCCAGTGCAACGCCACCAGCGAGCAGACCAAGCCAGATCGGTCGGATAAAACCGAAACAATTCGACGGGGAAGAAGTTCTCACGAGGAGGGGTTGTTTGAGTTTTATTTTCATAACAGTTCGGAAGACAATAGATGTAATGGAATAAACTAGCGCTGAGCATGGCCCGGAGAGGTATGGCAATGGACACAGAGAAGCATTTCACCGCCGGGATCCACCGGTAGCATCTCATGCACAAAATCCTTATGACAATGCAGGCAGGCCTTCTGCGTCACCCGTCGATTACGCGGCTTAATCTGAATAGGGTCTGGATAGAACCCCGTGGTGAAAGCCAAGGAATGAAAAAACCCATTATCAGCCTTCGTGACCCACTTACCGACAGGGTGATGACTTAGGTGACAGTCATTACATGTCGCCACCGCATGGTGACTCGATTGCAACCAAGAGTCGTAGTGATCCTGCATCACGTGGCAATTGGCGCAGACCATTGGGTTATTACTCAGATAAGCCGCGCCCTCCCCATAGCCAAAGGTAAAAATCCCTAAACCGGAAAAAACACCGAATAGGAGTACAATAATGACATAGAGAACACTGGAGCTAATCAAAGCAGTGCGAGGTGTCATGCCCATTAATCGTCGGAAGTGCTTTACCGATGGATCACTATGAAATTTGATGCTTAAAAATCAACAGAAATCTTTCAAATATTTAAGACTTCGAAGCTTAACTTTTCTACCTCTTTTGATGCCCTCCCATCTGAAACTCCGAACGATACGGCTTGCTTTGTGCCGTGATAGAGCTGCCTGCTACCAGTTTGCCCTCTGTTTATTTGGACGGATATTCCGCCTCTGACACACTCCACTAAAGACAAGTAAACGCCAAATCCGCGTCCTCAAAAGGGCTTTCCGAGTCATTGATATGTGGGTGTCCTATAAATTCCTTATCAGCTACAGAACAGCTGGTTGGCACAAGAGCCGGTCTCGCTGAGTTCTTCCAAGTTTTGGAGCGTGGTGCCAGCGATCTGGGTGAGCGCATGACTCGTGAGGAAGGCTTGATGCCCGGTGATGAGGACATTGGGAAATGTGAGTAAGCGCGCGAAGACATCATCCTGCATGATGCGGGTGGATTGATCTTCGAAAAAGAGATTATCCTCTTCCTCATACACATCGATCCCCAGGTAGCCGATCTTTCCAGACTTCAGCCCGCCTATCACGGCTGAGGTATCGACCAAGGCACCGCGACTTGTATTCAGCAGCATCACGCCCGATTTCATCTCTGCGATCGCTGCGGCATCAATCATGTGGCGGGTCGCTTCCACCAGGGGGCAATGCAGCGTCACGATATCGGAACGGGCCAACAAGACCTCGCGCGTCACGTAGGTGACTCCCAGTTCTAGGGCCGCGTCGTTTTCTTTAACGTCGTTACACAGCACTTCGCAGCCGAAGCCTTTGAAGAGGCGCACGACTTCCAGCCCGATCTTGCCCGTGCCCACCACGCCGACCGTTTTGCCGTGCAGATCGAAGCCGACCAACCCTTCGAGCGAGAAATTGCCCTCACGCACCCGGTTATAAGCGCGGTAGAGGCGCCGATTGAGCGCGAGCAGCAGGGCCAGCGTATGCTCGGCAACGGCGTAAGGCGAATACGCCGGCACCCGCACCACTGAGATGCCCAATTCCTGGGCCGCCCGCAGATCCACATTATTAAATCCCGCGCAGCGCATCGCCAAAAACTGCGTGCCCCCCTGGTGCAGCACCTCGAGCGTCGCACGATCGAGGTGATCATTGACAAAGGCGCAGACCGCTTCCGCCCCAGCGGCCAGTTTGGCAGAATTCGCATCGAGCTTAAACTCGTGAAAAACGAGTTCGTAGCGCTCATCTTCATTCGCCTGCGAAAAGTAATGCTCATCGTAGGACTTCATACTATAAAAAATCACTTTCATGCCTGGCAGCTTGAGCGAACCGTGAAATAAATGCAACCTATCCCGCATAGCCCAACAGTCAGAGCAGAATTTAAAGAGAGCAGAATTTAAAGAACACCCATATTTTTCAGCAATCACAACAACTAGCCTTAATTACTGTCAACTTCGAAGCCTCTAGTCGGAAAGCTTACCTTTCCTTGGGCAAATGAGACTTCGTTTGTAGCGTGCGGCTTCAGCAAACGACCGAGCACCAGCCAGCACGACGCACGTTCGCTGAAGCTTCACGCTACGGTATATTGCGGGAGCTGCGATGGCTTTCATCTCGGTATCGGTGGTCACAAATGCACTTCGATTGAAAAAACTCTCCCTCGATAACTAATCCAAAACTCGAAGCGACGAGCAATCTTCTTACTTGCGTGAGTTCAGCGGATCGAATATAGAAATAGAGAAATTATGAAGAATCATACTCCCCTTAACTCCATAATAGATCGACGTCGGTTTCTTCAGCAATTGGGTGCGGGCGTCTTTGTCACCAGTTTGGGTGGCTTGCTCCCGCGCCCCGCCTGGGCGGGCGTTGTCGGCCAGAGTCTAACAGACTTAGACATTCGAAGGCGCTACGATCTGAACATCGACTATATGCCGTTCTTGATTAACGGCAAAAAAGAGTCGGTTCGGGCCACTGCGATCAACGGCACTGTGCCGGGGCCGCTCCTTCGATTACGCGAAGGAGCCGACGTGCAGCTGAATGTGACGAATTCGCTCATGGATACGAAGCACTCCTCGATTCACTGGCATGGATTACTGGTTCCATTTACCATGGACGGGGTGCCGGGAGTCAACTTTGCAGGTATCAAGCCCGGAGAAACTTTTAACTACCGTTTCAAGCTCAAACAGTCGGGCACGTATTGGTATCATAGTCATTCAGGTTTTCAGGAGCAGACGGGCGCCTACGGCCCACTCATTATCGAGCCTCGGGGCGGCGACCCGATCCGGAGCGACCGCGATTACACGGTGATGCTCTCCGATTGGACATCGGACGGCCCGGACGCCGCCTTTCGTAATATGACGATGAGCGACGGTTATTATAATTTTCAGCAGCGCACGGTCTGGGATTTTTTCGATGACGTCAGTCAGCGCGGGCTTAAAAATACGGTGGCAGATCGCATGGCATGGGGGAAGATGCGGATGAGTCCGGTCGATTTGGCGGGTATTACTGGCGCGGAATATACCTATCTAATGAATGGGCTGGCACCGGATTCGAATTGGACAGCACTCTTCAATCCGGGTGAGACGGTGAGATTACGCTTTATAAACTCCGGAGCCATGAGCACTTTCGACGTCCGCATTCCAGGTCTCGATATGCAAGTCGTGATGGTTGATGGAAAGCCGATCAAGCCAGTCGATGTTCATGAGTTCCGCATTAGCGTAGCAGAGACTTACGACGTGCTCGTGCGCCCCAAAGAGGACAGACCATTCACCATCTTTGCGGAGTCTCTGGATCGCAGCGGTTATGCTCGCGGCACGCTATCGCCTCAAGCAGGATTGACTGCACCGATTCCGAAACAACGTCCGCGGCCCGTGCGTAAACTGGAAGACATGGGTATGGGAATGATGGATGATAAAATCTTTGGCGGTGGCAAGATGAAGCATGGCGCTATGAAACAAGATGGTATGCAGATGGATTCCGGCATGTCGATGAGCGAGGCAACAACGGATCCGGGCATTCCCGGACCGAATGGCCCTGAACCTTTCAGGCCAAAGGATAATGTAAATGCTGCCATGATAATCATGAATCCCAAAGATCGAGTCGCCGAGCCGGGCATCGGCCTCGGCAGCGATGGATGGAAGGTGCTGACAATTGCAGACCTTAAAAATGCAGCTGGCCAGCCCTACTCGCCGACCGTGGATCGTGAAATGACAATTAATATTACCGCGAACATGGAGCGGTTCATGTTTTCCTTCGATGGGAAGAAATATTCGCAACATCCCGGTCCGTATAACTTTCGGCATAACGAGCGGCTGCGGTTGTGGCTCGTCAACCATACCATGATGGAGCACCCGATCCACCTCCATGGTATGTGGATGCAAATCGAGAACGGGCAGTCACATGATCGTATCCCCTATAAGCATACGATTCTGGTCAAACCCGGTGAAAAAATTTCCGCTTTGATCACGCCGATTGAAAAAGGTGATTGGGCGTTCCATTGCCACCTTCTGTATCACATGGAGGCAGGTATGTTTCAAGTCGTTCGCGTTTCTTAATTTTCAAGAAGAAAGAATCAACTATGCATTTTAAATTACCGATCCAACTGGGGGCGATGGCATCGCTTTTAATTTATTCGAACGCGCACGCTCAACACGAAGGGCACGCCCCAATGCCGATGGACATGTCTGAGCAAGCCAAGCAAAGTGCGATGCCGGCAGACTATCAATCACCCCCTCCGCCACCGCCCAAAGGGCAGGAGATTCGTAAATACGCAATCGATGATCCCGGCAATAAGGCGACCAATTTCGGCATGGCTCCGGTGCATGACAACAGGCTGTTTTACTACTTCAGTGGCGACCGTTTCGAATACCGCTCCTTCGATGAAGGTGAGGCCTACCTGTGGGATTTCCAGACTTGGGTGGCGAGTGACTACAACAAGCTCTACCTGGAATCCGAAGGCGAATGGTCGATTGACGAAGACAAAATCGAGTCAGCCCAAGTCGAATTACTCTATGCGCGAGCGATCACTTCGTTCTGGGATCTACGTGGGGGTGTGCGTTACGACTTTGAGCCAGATCCTGAACGGGCCTTTGCCGTGCTAGGGATCAAAGGACTCGCTCCTCAGTGGTTTGAGGTCGATGCAAATCTCTATCTCAGTGACGAAGGAGATGCCTCTTTCGGCTTAGAGGCCGAATACGACATCTTACTCACTCAGCGCCTGATTCTCCAGCCACGGCTTGAACTCGGAGTCGCGGCGCAGGATGTGCCTGAGTATGGCATTGGCGCAGGTTTTACGGGCGTCGAGCTTGGCCTTCGCTTACGCTACGAAATCAGCCGAAAGTTCGCACCCTACATCGGGATCAGCTGGGAATCCGCACTCGGTGAAACTGCAAATCTCATTGAGTCCGGCGGCGGTGACCCAGATACCACTTCCTTCGTTGCCGGTGTGAAATTCTGGTTTTAGCGATCAACTATCACCCCCTGTTTTTCCTCTCAGATTTTCGTCGAAAATTTTCGTCGAAAATCTCGTTGCCCTTTGGCGCGGATGGAACAGTTTGCGCATCTGAGCACGTTTTACTGACCCATGAGCCAACGCCTAGCCTGGAACCGAAAAGACCTGATTGACGTCGAGCAACTATCGCGCGACGAGATCGAAACGATTTTTACTGCCGCCACCGCCTTCAAGCGGGCGATGGAGGCGGGTGACAAGAAGCAGCCCTACCTGGAAGGGCGCACGGTCGTGAACTTATTTCTGGAGCCAAGCACGCGCACCCGACTGGCCTTCGAAGTCGCCGCCAACCGCCTGAGCGCCGACACCATCACCGTGACCGGAGCGGCCAGCAGCCTGACCAAGGGCGAAACCTTGCGCGACACCGCCCGCAACATGGAAGCACTCAAGGCCGACATGATCATCATGCGTCACTCCGCATCCGGCGCACCCAACTACCTCAGCAAAGTCGTGAACATCCCGGTCATCAATGGTGGCGACGGCTCTCATGCCCACCCCACCCAGGCGCTGCTCGACGCCTTTACCTTGATCGAGAAGCTCGGCCCCCTGGACGGTAAAAAAGTCACGATTCTGGGCGACATCCTCTTTAGCCGGGTGGCGAGGTCCAATATCTGGTGCCTGCAAAAACTCGGCGTTCAGGTCACCGTCGCTGGCCCCAGCACGCTCGTGCCGAAAGGATTTGAAGCGCTAGGTGTCAAAGTCTGTCACGACTTGCGGGAAGCATTGGAAGATGCCGACGCGGTCATGTTGCTGCGCATCCAGCATGAACGCCAGACTGCCACCCACTTCCCCTCGATTGGCGAATACACCAGCACCTTTGGCCTGAATAAACAACGCGCCCAATGGCTCAAGCCCGGCGCAATCATCATGCATCCGGGGCCGATCAACCGGGGCGTCGAAATCGACTCGGAGCTGGCCGACTCCGAAAATTCGGTCATCCTCGAACAAGTCACCAACGGCATCGTCGTGCGCATGGCGGTGCTCCACCTCTGCTACTGCGCCCACAAGGGCAAGACCGTCGAACTGCCAAATCTGTAAATAGCAAAGTTTGACATTTATTAGCCTTCTCATTCTGTAGAAACCATGAATGTTTCACTGACTTCTGAGCTCGAAAAATGGGTTCAACACAAGGTTGAATCAGGTCTCTATGGGTCTTCTTCTGAAGTTGTTAGAGGCGCACTTCGTATTCTGCATCAATTTGAAGAAGAGATAACCAGGAAACTGTCATCCCTTCGATCAGATATTCAGCTAGGCTTGGAGCAACTCAAGGCGGGAAGGTTTAGATATTACAGTTCTTGACGGGATCGGGAGAGCGCGAGACTAATTAGCTGATGGACTACTCAGCATCCCTCACAAAAAATACATTATATTCTACGTCAGGGATGACAGGCGGATCAGTGTTGTTCGAATTCTTCGAGCCTCTAGAGACCTCGTTCCTCAATTTGGAAACTAATAGGCTATCGATAGTAAAAATATAAGATCATGAGCGAAATTCTTTGGATAACCGGCGGCCGGGTCATCGACCCGGCCAATCAGCGCGACGAAATGGGCGACATTTATGCTGTCGATGGCGTGCTCGTCGAACAACTGGACGACGCACAAAAGCAGGCCGCGACCAAAATCGACGCCAGTGGCCTCGTGGTCGCGCCGGGGCTTGTCGATATCCACGTGCACTTTCGTGATCCGGGCCAGACCCACAAGGAGGACATCGCGAGCGGTTCCCGCGCCGCAGCTGCCGGTGGCTTTACCACAGTTGTTTGCATGCCCAATACTAGCCCAGTTTGTGACAATGCCGGCACCATCCAGCGCATCATGGACAAGGTCGAGCGCGAGTCGGTGATCAAGATCTACCCCACCGGCTGTTTGACCATCGGAATGAACGGCGAGCAACTGGCCCCGACAGGACAACTTAAAAAGGCCGGGGTCGTCGCCGTCACCGACGATGGCAAATGCGTGCAGAGCAATGAGATCATGCGCCGAGCCGTGGAATACGCCAAAATGCTCGACCTGCCGATTATGGACCACTGTCAGGACGCCAGCCTGACAGAAGGCGCGGTCATGAACGAAGGCGAATGGTCGCTACGTCTCGGACTGCGCGGTTGGCCAAAGGCGGCCGAAGACATCATTGTCGCTCGCAACGTCATCCTGGCAGAGCTTACCGGTGCCCACATCCATATGCAGCACGTAAGTTCGGCCAACTCGGTCGATATTCTACGCCGCGCCATCGCGCGGGGTATCTCCGTGAGCGGTGAGGCCAGTCCGCACCACATCGAGTTTACCGACGCGGACCTGAAGGACTACGATACGGTTTACAAAATGAATCCGCCTCTGCGCACCGATGCGGACAAGGAAGCGCTCATTGAAGGCCTCTGCGACGGCACCCTCGCCTGCATTGCCACTGATCACGCCCCACACAGTCCGGACGAAAAGGACCGCGAATTCGACAGCGCACCATTCGGCATCATCGGGCTGGAGAACTCACTCGCGAGCAGCTTGGGCACACTCTACCACAGCGGACGACTTTCCCTGAGCGACGTCATTGCCCTGATGACCCACAAGGGCGCAGCACTCTGCCGACTCGATGCGGGCACCCTAAGCGCCGGAGCGGATGCCGACATCTGCCTCTTCGATCCGGATGAAGAGTGGACAGTCGATGCAAAAAAATTCTTCAGCAAGTCCCGCAATTGCCCATGGCACGGGAAGACGCTTAAAGGAAAAGTAAAAGCTACCTTGGTTGCCGGCACGCAAGTGTATGATGGCAGCGTGATCACCGCATAAGGACGAACATGGAAACGCCACCGCTCGATGCGCCTATCGTCATCGCATCATTGATCATCCTTGCCGTGCTGCTGGCCAGCGCCGCGCTCTGGATCCGCCAAGTTCAACGCCCGCGCGATCTGATTCTGTCGGACAAGGGCGTCGATTCCTGGTCGATTGGCTGGGTTAATTTTGGCATTTTTATCAGTGCCATAATTTTTGCGGTATTTTTGGCCCAACAAATTGGCCTAACCCTGCTGCTGGGACCCGAGGCAGGCAACATCACGGAGCTCACGCCTTGGCTTGCGGTGGCCGCCGTGATTCTTTTGCAGGGGCCGATGATTGCGGTTTTTCATCTGGCCCGTCGTTTCTACCCGAGCCTCTACGCAAGCCGTCTCAGCCGGGTTGCTTTAACGCCCGGCCGATCTTTCAAAATTGCAGTCCCGCTCTTTCTCATGTTTCTGCCCGTGATCTGGATTGCGACTTTGTTGTGGTCCAATGTTTTATCCGGCTTGCAAAAAGCTGGGATCATCGAGGAGTTTGCGCCTCAGGAGCTGATCACGCTTTTCCAGAGCGGCGGCGACTGGGCCGCCATGATACTCCTCGTATTGATGGCCGTCATTGTCGCACCGCTTGTCGAAGAGATTATCTTTCGCGGCTGCATCTACCGTTTCCTCAAGAGCCAAACTGGCATGTTGAGTGCGCAGCTCATCTCTGGTCTCATTTTTGCGAGCTTGCATGCAAATTTGCTCTCATTTGTCCCACTGGTCATCGTGGGCATAGTTCTGGCACGCGTTTACGAAAAGACTGGCAGCCTTGCGGTTGCGATCTGGTTTCATGCCTTTTTTAATGCCTTTAGTCTGTTGATGCTCTTCATCACCAGTATGTCCGAAAGTTTACCTCCCCATCTCTAATGCTCACACCACACGACAATATCCGCATCGGTGCCAGCCGCCCTCTCCTGCCACCGGCTATCCTGATCGAGGAACTTCCCCTCAGTAAGAAAGCGCAGGACGTGACGCACCGAGGTCGAGCCGAGAGTGCCGCTATCCTTTCCGGAGAGGACGACCGCCTCTGCGTGATCGTTGGGCCCTGCTCCATCCACGACCCGCTGGCTGCACTGGAATACGCGAGTCGCCTGAAGCCCCTGCAAGACAGATACAACGATGACCTGCAGATCATCATGCGGGTCTATTTTGAAAAGCCGCGCACTGTCGTGGGCTGGAAGGGCCTGATCAATGACCCCCATCTTGATGGCAGCTTCGAGATCAACACCGGACTACGTTTCGGTCGGAAGTTACTGCTCGACATCTGCGAGATCGGCCTGCCGACAGGGGCAGAATTTCTCGACACCATCATTCCGCAATTTATCGCCGATGCCATCGCCTGGTCGGCGATCGGCGCCCGCACCACCGAGAGCCAGGTGCACCGCGAACTCGCCTCCGGGCTCTCCATGCCAATCGGCTTCAAAAACGGCACCGGCGGCAATGTGCAAATGGCGATCGATGCCGTCCGCTCCGCCCGCCAGCCGCACTGGTTCCCCTCCGTGAGCAAACAGGGTGTGACCGCGATCTTCCGGACCACCGGCAATGAAACCGCCCACATTATTCTCCGAGGCGGCAGCCGCACCGGCCCCAACTACGAGGCCAAAGATATCGAGCCCATACTCGAACAGCTGCGCAGCTACGATCTGCCCCCGCACCTGATCGTCGATTGCAGCCACGGCAACAGCAACAAGGACTACGCCCGGCAAGTCAAAGTCGCCCGCAACCTGGCCGGGCAAATTGCCGGCGGCCAGCACGGCATCGCCGGGCTCATGCTAGAGAGTCACCTCGTCGCAGGAAGGCAAGATTACGACCCAAAGGGCAACAACACCTACGGACAAAGTATCACCGACGGCTGTATCGATTTCAAAGAGACCGAAGCGATCCTCGGCGAACTGGCGGAAGCCGTCAGGCAGCGACGTCACAATCGTTCCTTTTCTCAAACAACCCACGTCAAACAACCATAACCATCAACACTATGAACATTACCTTCGACCACACCCGTATCCGCGTTTCCAATCTTGAAAAGTCCATCGACTGGTATTGTCGCACCTGCGGCTTTGAAGTGCTTAAACGCACGGACAAATCGCCCAGCGGAAACCAACTCGCGCATCTTCAAATCCCCGGCAGCTCGCATAAGCTTGAACTGACCTACTCGCCCGACTTCGTAGTCAAGTTCCCCGAGGATCTGGTGCACACCTGCATCCGCGTGGACGACATCGTCGCCTATTGCGAAATGCTGGAGAAACTGAATCTTCAAATGGATCTTTGGCCCGAAAACTGGCGCGAGAAGTTTGCCGACGGCAAGACAATGGCCTTCATCACCGATCCCGACGGCTACGAAGTCGAGATCCTGGAGCACTCGTAGTTCCGACCGTTTTATCCGTAGCGGCAACGCGAGAGCGATGCCGTGTAGCTGCTCTCGAAACCTTAATCGATACGGCTCTCGCCTGCCGTGAGCTTGTCGAACTGCCAATCCGCTTTCGAGCAAATCCTATCCCACGCGTCCCAATGGATGCACCGTCACATCCACCCCGCCCGAGCAAAGAACACTGACCGGTGCGCCCTCGGGTTCTTGCATCTTGCTCAAACTAAAAAGACGCTTCGAGTAATCGAGTTTTGCCACCGTCTGTAAGAGATAAGGCTCGTGATGGACCTGCCCGCTAAAGAGCCGACCACGCTTCCAGTCATACGAAAAAAGCCGGTAACGCTCGACCAGGAAGAGCTCCAGCGAGCCGGGCTCTGCTTCAAAGGGTGCCCCTTGGCGCGACCAATGGTATCGTTGCGGGGCATCCCATCCGTCCGCCAGTCGCAGATTGGCTTCGTATCGAAGCGTCTCCGCAGACTGCTTGATCTCAAAGCGCGCCCGCCGGTAGTTGAGATGAAAAAATCGGCGCGCGATCCAGTTGGCAACCGGTTGCGGGGTATCGAGCGAGTAAAACCAAACACCCGGCCGCCCCAGGGAATCGACCACGTAAGTGCGTAGGTTCAGCTCGGGGAAGTTCGAGAACCAGGGAACTGACGGAAGAAAACGGGGGCGGACCTTCCGCATCTGAAACGGCACCACGCCAATCCAGGCAGCCCCGTCAAACGTATCCACAGTCAAGCCGCCCGGCAAATGCTGCTGCACTTGCTCAGGCTCGACCGCCCAGTGCAGAAACAAGAGTTCCTCCCAGCGTTGATACATGACCGAGAAGGAAGCCGGCCGTTGCCTTTCATTCAGGCGGGCTTGGAGGGGTAAATCTGCGGAGGAGAGAGTCATGGGTGATAGATCGTCCGAAGCCGGAAATCATAACTCGGAAGCTTTTAGTCGGCGTCCTGTGAGCTGTGATAAATCTACTTCTCGGAATCCAGCAGTATTTTGTATTCCACGGAGTCCATCAGGGCTTCCCAGGTCGCTTCGATGATATTATCACTCGCTCCGACCGTGCCCCAGATTTCCTTGCCGTCGGTGGACTCAATCTGCACCCGGATAATCGCATCCGTTCCGTGTTGGCTATCAAGGATACGCACTTTGAAATCAATCAGTTCCACTTCGGAAATTTCCGGGAAAGCTGGAGCGATGGCCTTGCGCAAGGCCGCATCAAGTGCGCCCACCGGACCATTGGACTCCGCAACCGTGTGATGCACTTCATCGCCGATTCGGATTTGAACCGTAGCCTCGGAAACGGTCCGGTCCAGCGCGGATTGATGCCCCACGATCACACGATAACCAATCAACTCAAAATCATCCTTTTTATTTTTGAGATATCGATTGAGCAGGAGTTTAAATGAGGCATCAGCGGCTTCATACTCGTAGCCCTGATATTCGAGTTCCTTTAATTTACCCAGAAAGTCCTTGAGCTCGGAAGAACGGGCATCGACCTCGACACCGATCTCCTTGGCCTTCATCATCACACTACTGCGCCCCGACATATCAGAGACCAGCACGCGCGTGCGGTTGCCCACCAACTCGGGTTCGATATGCTCGTAGCTTTCCTTCACCTTAGCGGCGGCATCAGCATGCACGCCCCCTTTATGAGCAAACGCACTGGCACCGACAAAGGGAGCCTTGATATTGGGTGAGCGGTTAGCCATCTCATCGACAAAGAGCGAGAGGTCTCGCAGCTTGCGCAGTTGGCTGCCGCAATTCAGGTCTTTCCCCATTTTGAGTGCTAGGTTGGGAATGATCGTCGTCAGATTGGCATTTCCATTGCGCTCGCCCACCCCATTCATGGTGCCTTGAACCAGCACGGCACCAGCCTCGATCCCGGCAAGGGAAACCGCGACTCCCAGCCCCGAATCATTATGACAATGCACCCCAATCGGAGTATCCGGAAAGTGCGCACAGACCTTAGCCACGATTTTCTGGACCTCGCCGACAAGTTTGCCTCCGTTGGTATCGCAGAGGGTCAAGTTAATGGCCCCGCCCCGCTTGGCCGCCTCCAGAGTCTGCAGTGCATATTCCGAATTATCGCAGTAGCCGTCGAAGAAGTGCTCGGCATCGTAGATCACCTCGCGCCCGTTTTCAGTGAGGAATCGGACCGAGTCCTCGATCATCTTTAGGTTTTCCTCCTCCGTGGTGCGTAAAATTTCCGTAATATGCAAGAGCCAGGTCTTTCCAAATATGGTGACGACCGGGGTTTTGGCATCGAGCAACAACTTGAGCTGAGGGTCTTCCTCCGCAGGCAGGCTGGCCCGGCGGGTCGAACCAAAGGCAGCGAGCTTAGCATGGCGCAAATCGAGTTTGTGTGCCTCCTCAAAGAAAGCCAGGTCGCGCGGATTCGAGCCCGGCCAACCGCCTTCGATGTAATCAATACCGAACTGGTCTAGTTTCTCGGCGATACGAAGCTTCGCTGCGACAGTAAAAGAAACACCTTCGCCCTGCGTGCCGTCACGCAAGGTGGTATCGTAAATCTGGATGGGTTCACTCATAGCTCAATTAAAAGCTGACAAAACAAAGCGATCACTCCCTCGGGGCAAACTCAAAAATTATTCTTAAAAAGGGGTTGAACTCTGAGGGAATCGCCTGATATCACTATAACTTCCGGTATGGAGACGTGGCTGAGTGGCCGAAAGCGCTTCTTTGCTAAAGAAGTGAACCTCAAAAGGGTTCCATGGGTTCGAATCCCATCGTCTCCGCCATTCGACGCGTTCCGCAAAGCTCCACTTGCTCATGGCAGGCCACGATTACTCAGGAAATACCGAACCGGCAGATGGTCTTCCGTGCGTCGGATGCCCTGAGCCTGTCGAAGGGCTTGCGAAGGCTTAGCAAATCAAGAGACTGAATCGTTCCAAAAATGTTCACCGTCCCATCCGGGCGTCCAGCCAACCAGCAAGCAAAGGCAGTCTTGCATCGGGCACGAACTACCCATTTAGAATTTAAACGTGCCTGAGAAAAAGAACAGAACTGTCGCCAT
>Ga0306899_1000462_pt1 | contig 20778 bp, 13 predicted proteins | sample AntRauMFilla3764_FD_190407 | JGI IMG/M metagenome (GOLD analysis project Ga0306899, IMG submission 190407) | Saline lake microbial communities from Rauer Islands, Antarctica - Metagenome Filla 3 #764 (v2) (version 2) | ecosystem: Environmental > Aquatic > Non-marine Saline and Alkaline > Saline ... | reverse complement strand
AAAATAATTAAAAAAAAAAAAAAAAAAAAACGAATGCGTAGCATTCGTTTTTTTTTTGTAAATCTCCCTTATGGTTTTACCTAAAATGCCTAATAAAAAGTGTAGGCGCTGTGATTAAAATTTAATCAAACATATACGCATATGCAAAAATTGTTTTAAATTTATAGTACTACTATGCATACGTGCGAAATGAGTCCAATTTTGACAAGACGATAAAACAAAAGCGCGTACATTTTTTATTTATGTAAAGGGAGTTAAAAAATTTATTTTCTTTTGTTTGCTGACGTAGGAAGCCCATTTCCAAAGGACACCTTTGGCTAGAACTTTCTACACTCCTTAAGTGGAGTCAATGTGCGAAAAATTAAAAACAATTTGAAGAATTAAAAACCATTCAAAGCCTTACTAAATACCCCCTACTCTTCTTACTCTTTCAGAGTCGGAAGAGTAGGGGGTTAGGGTAGGATGTTTTTAATTCTTCAGGGTTTCTTAAGTTCGCACGTCACAATGTTATATTTTTTTGTATTAATTTTTTTGTAAAAAAATCAAAGTGTTATTTGCAGAGATAAAAGTGGTCTTACGAGACCGTAGGAGTAAGATATGGCAACAAAGCTGTTTCCGAAATTTAGCCAAGGACTAGCACAAGACCCAAGTACTCGTCGTATTTGGTATGGACTTGCTACAGCACATGATTTTGAAAGTCATGATGGTATGACTGAGGAAAATCTTTACCAAAAGATTTTTGCTTCTCATTTTGGTCAATTAGCTATTATTTTCTTATGGACATCGGGTAATTTATTCCATGTAGCTTGGCAAGGTAATTTTGAACAATGGGTAACTGATCCTATTCACGTACGTCCTATTGCTCATGCTATCTGGGATCCACATTTTGGTCAACCAGCAGTTGAAGCTTTCACACGTGGAGGTGCTTCTGGTCCAGTAAATATTGCTACATCTGGTGTTTACCAATGGTGGTATACAATTGGTTTACGTTCAAACCAAGAATTATATGTTAGTTCTGTATTTTTAGCTTTAGCTTCAGCAGTTTTCTTATTTGCTGGCTGGCTTCATTTACAACCTAATTTTCAACCATCATTATCATGGTTTAAAGATGCTGAATCACGTTTAAACCACCATTTAGCAGGTTTATTTGGTGTAAGTTCTTTAGCATGGACAGGGCATTTAGTTCATGTAGCTATTCCAGCATCGCGTGGTCAACATGTTGGATGGGATAATTTCTTATCAGTATTACCACACCCTCAAGGTTTAACACCATTCTGGTCTGGAAACTGGGCTGCTTATGCACAAAATCCAGATACAGCTTCTCATGCTTTTGGTACTGCTGATGGTTCAGGTACTGCAATTTTAACATTCTTAGGTGGTTTTCACCCACAAACTCAAAGTTTATGGTTATCTGATATGGCTCATCATCATTTAGCTATTGCAGTTCTTTTCATTGTAGCAGGTCACATGTATCGTACAAACTTTGGTATTGGACACCGATTAGAAGCTATTTTAGAAGCTCACACTCCACCTGCTAATTAACTGGCACTTTTGGCAATAAAGCTAATTGAAAATTCTGCCATAACGGAGAAAATCTTGACAACACAATGACAATGTTTAACTATTTAAAATTAAAAGAATTAAAAATGAGTTTTTGTCTAGATAATTCCGTGCCTAATGATAAAAATGAAAGTAAAATGAAAGTAATGAAAGTAATCAAAGTAATGAGAGCCAACTAAATTTACCTCTAATTACCAATGAATTCAATCAAAAACCTTACTCTGAAAGAGTAGGGTTTTTCGAATTAAAGATGGGACCCGGTTTATATGTTATTTGGAATACTGCTATTAACAAATTCTATGTGGGCCAATCAAATAACGTACCATCCAGACTTTCTTCACATTGGAAAGAATTAGAATTAGGGAGACATGAATGTAGACTAATGCAGGAACATTGGGATAATATTGGGAGTCAGCATTTCAAGTTTATTTCTCTTGACGTGAGTGTAAAATGGGAAAATGAAGAGATACGAAAAAATATTGAATTTGAACTTATTCGTTTAAAGGATTCTGTTGTTTATAACATACTAATCCCAGTAAAAGAGCAAAAACACAAATATAAAAAAGCGGTACGTTTTAGAGATATTACTTATCCACGTATAGCCAAAGCAGCTAGAATGCAAAACATAGGTGAAACTCAGGTAAAACGTTTAATCCGAGATATTCGAAATTCAGATTGGAGTGAAGTATTAACGGATAACGTTTTAGAAGAAAATCTTATTAATATTGAAAAAGCACGAAAAGTTCGAGTTCATGATCCAGTTTTTCGAACTATACGTCAAGCTTCAAATCAAACTGGAATCGATAGAATAACTTTAACGGGTCATTTAAATTCATCTACTCATGATTATTGTTCTGTTATTCTAACAGAATAAATTATTTATCGTGCTCTTTTCTATTAGACCAACAATACGGTAGAGTTTCTAACTCTAAAAATTTTTATTTCCGTTTACAGCAGTCGCTCATCTCAACATTATACTCAACATTATACTAGATTCGTTTATTTTTTATGCCCTTATGCTCGTATCGCCCTTATGCCCGTATCGCCCTTATGCCCTTATGCCCTTACTGCCCTTCGGGCATAAGGGCGATACGAAGGGTAGCAGAGCGCCGAAGCGAAATAGGCTAACTCTTTAACTTTTTATTTTTATCATTAGGTCTAACGACTATCCTTTCGAGGAGTAGGCTAAAAAGCTGAAACGGCAGAGACTCTTTTTGTGTTTTGTGATGCGTAAAGTTCAAAGTCCGCTTACGAACGAGATGATTTATGTTATTCGGGAATAGAAACAGTCCGCTTTTCAAAGAAAAGCGGAGTCTTGAAAAGCAAAGCTTTTCGACAGATAAATTTTCGAGTCTAATTGTTTACTTGTCTACAAGAATCAAAACACTATTTGTGATTTTGCCGTACTTCATTTAAATTAACAAAAAATAAAAGAGTCAAGATATAGTCTGATCTCAACAGCGATGTTGAGTTTAACATAAATGGGTGGTTTAGGAGCTGGTCATAAAGGATTATTTCATACAGTAAACAATTCTTTACATTTCCAATTAGGTTTAGCTTTAGCTTCAGTAGGTACTGCAACATCATTAGTTGCTCAACATATGTACTCATTACCGCCTTACGCGTATTTAGCAGTTGATTTTACAACACAAGCAGCTCTTTATACTCATCATCAATATATTGCTGGTTTCATTATGTGTGGTGCTTTCGCTCATGGTGCAATCTTCTTTATTCGTGATTATGATCCTGAGCAAAATAAAGGTAATGTTTTAGCACGTGTTTTAGATCATAAAGAAGCTATTATTTCACACTTAAGTTGGGTATCTTTATTTTTAGGTTTCCATACTTTAGGTTTATACGTTCACAATGACGTAGTACAAGCTTTTGGTACACCTGAAAAACAAATTCTAATTGAACCAGTTTTCGCACAATGGATTCAAGCAGCTCAAGGTAAATCATTATATGGATTTGATTTATTATTAGCTTCTCCATCTAGTCCAGCTTACACAGCTGGACAAAGTTTATGGCTACCAGGTTGGTTAGAAGCTATTAATAATAACCAAAACTCTTTATTCTTAACAATTGGACCTGGTGACTTCTTAGTACACCACGCTATTGCTTTAGGTCTTCATACAACAACACTTATTTTAGTTAAAGGTGCGTTAGACGCACGTGGTTCTAAATTAATGCCAGATAAAAAAGATTTTGGTTACAGTTTCCCTTGTGATGGTCCTGGTCGTGGTGGTACTTGTGATATTTCAGCTTATGATGCTTTCTATTTAGCTGTTTTTTGGATGCTTAACACTATTGGTTGGGTTACTTTCTACTGGCATTGGAAACATTTAACATTATGGCAAGGAAATGTATCACAATTTGATGAATCTTCTACTTATTTAATGGGATGGTTAAGAGATTACCTATGGTTAAACTCATCACAACTTATTAACGGTTACAACCCATTTGGTATGAATAGTCTTTCAGTTTGGGCATGGACTTTCCTTTTTGGACACCTTGTTTATGCAACTGGTTTCATGTTCCTTATTTCTTGGCGTGGTTACTGGCAAGAGTTAATTGAAACTCTTGTTTGGGCTCATGAAAAAACTCCTTTAGCTAATTTAGTTTACTGGAAAGATAAACCAGTAGCTTTATCAATTGTTCAAGCTCGTTTAGTAGGTTTAGCACATTTCTCAGTAGGTTATATCTTTACTTACGCAGCTTTCCTAATTGCATCTACATCAGGACGTTTTGGTTAAAAAACCTACAAACAAATCCAAATTATTTTTTTTTTTAATTTTACATATCGTTTAATCTTTAAACGTTGCTGTGAAATAAGCCCTAGCCTCTCACTTTAGAGGTTACAGGGCACACATATAATTTATAATTTATAATTTATAATTTATAATTGGCGTGCGCCCGTGAGGGCGCACACCAGGGCAAGGTTTTTAATTCTTCGCACATTGTAATATTTCTATATATACAATTGTTTTAAGAAATAGTAAGTCTTTAAATAAAAAGGTAGATCTTTATCTACACTATATTATATTTTTATATAATATAGTGTAGATAAAGATCTACCTTTTTATTCTATTCTTGTCACTTGTTTATTTTTTTTTTTTAGTGTGACAAGCTCTCCCAGAGAGGTTTTAAAGGAGGGCGGACGCCAACTATCAACGGCACAATTTTATATCGATTTTTTTATTAGTTAAGAACTATATTACATTTATAGAATAAATGTATTTAGATTAGTAGTTATTACATTTATAGAATAAATGTATTTAGATTAGTAGTTTTATCTATTTGTATTATTATGATAATTATATGAAAATATAAAACTGATCAATGTAATATACATAAATTTTTTTTTATAAATCTTTTTTGCAAAAAGTTTGTGCAAAACGCTTTTATTTTTACGATGCACTATAAATAAAAAAAATAGGACGTTAATTTTATAGCCCGTTATATTAGGCGAATTTTGCACTTTTTCTGAGGAAGGGCGCCGAAGGGCGCCCATTTCCTTAAACTTTATGAATTGTATTCTTTTAATATAGTATGGCTACTGCCACGTTTAACAACGTGGCTTTCAAAAGAAATAAAATTTACTAAATTAAATAACAATTTTTAAAAAAGTGGAATTTTCTCGCTCCTAGGCCCCCTCTGGAATCAGGAGGGCCTTTTAGACCCGAGCTTCCCTTAGAAAGCTAACGTGCGAAGTTAAGAAACCCTACTAGATACGCCCTACTCTTACTATTCTGAAAGAGTCCCGTGAGGGCGGCCCAATATAACCACGAACCTCCTACTCTGAAAAAGTAGGGGGGAGTATTAAGGCCGCCCTCACGGGACTCTTCTTACTCTTTCAGAGTAGGAGGTATTTAGTAAGGAGACCTTACTCTTTCAGAGTAGGGATTTTGAATTCTTCGCACATGTCTCACACGCAGCAATTTTATTTTTGATTTAGAATAAGAATACAAATAGGATTATTAAATTTAATTTTTAGTGTTTATTAAGAAAAAACACTAACTTGGGAAAATTGAAATATAAAATATATTTAAAAATTTTTTTTTATGTAATAAAAATTGAGATTATAAATAGTATAAACAGTACTACCTTATAAATAAAAGGGCAGCTGACGTGCGCCCTCACCAGAGGACCCGTGAGGGGGGCGCCCTCTTTTAAGGGACTCCTCTGGTCCCGTGAGGGGGGCGCACGTATCTATGTATAACATTATAATATATAAAATTTGGTAAAATAATTGAGATTCATTTATTTGGAAAGAGTTAAATTTTTATTCAAAAAAATTTATCTTTCCTTGATGCGTTTGTTTTAGTTTATTATAAAAAAGACTGACTAAATATCCCCTACTCTTCTTACTCTTCTTACTCTTCAGAGTAGGAAGAGTAAGAAGAGTAGGGGATTAGGGTGGGTATTTGAATATAAATTAAAATTTTAATGATCTTATTTCACAAACACATTATAAATTAGAAAAAAAAAATAAATGAATGCGCAACTTGCAAATCTTTCTTTTTTAGTTTTATTATGTTCCATGATTTGCTATTGGATTGGACCTTTAAGTCGTGATCTATTTGGAAATGATTCTTCAAAGAACATGGTTCAAAAACAAAAAGATAAAAAACAATTAACATCATCTGAAGAAAACAATATGGTGCTTCCTAAAGGAAGCACTGTTCTTTCTACTGAACTAAATAAATCTTCAATTCCATCTGGCGTGTTAGCAGATGGCTTTCCTACAAAAGGTAATAATACTAGTAATAATACAAATAATAATACTAGTAATAATACTTATATGTTGTTCCCTTCTGACACAAACGCCTCACCCTGGGGTACTTTACAAAAAAGTTATTCGTTATTAGAAAAATTGTTTAATAACATTAAATCAAAAATTAGATATGTAAAAGCCGCCCTCACGGGACTCTTACAGAGTAGGGCTTTTAATATAAGTCAAAATTTACAATTACTAGGCCGTTCAGGAATTATCTTATCTAATGTTTTATTAATAGTTTTATTATGTAATCGTTGGAAAGAATCAGGACATTTTCCATTAAGTAATTTATATGAATCTTTAATGTTTCTTTCTTGGAGTTTTACTGTTCTACATTTATTTATTGAAAATCTTACAAATTACCATACAACATCAAATCAAAATATAGGAAAATTCATTGGTGCTATAACTACACCTAGTGCTTTATTTACTAACGCTTTTGCTACATTTACCTTACCTAAAGAAATGCAAGGTTCTTCATCCTTGGTACCTGCTTTGCAATCGAATTGGTTAATGATGCATGTTACAGTAATGATCATCAGTTATGCAGCTTTAATTATAGGTTCATTATTATCAATTGCTTATTTAATTATTACTATACAATTTCATTCAAATTCAGATACAAATAATAATAAAAATATGGGGCTGCCTAACAGTAGTACGTCTGCATTAACATTAGATAATTTAAGTTACAGAATTTTAGGTATTGGTTTTCCTTTTTTAACTATTGGTATTTTGTCTGGGGCTGTTTGGGCTAACGAGGCATGGGGTTCTTATTGGAGTTGGGATCCAAAAGAAACTTGGGCTTTTTTAACCTGGTTAGTTTATGCTATTTATTTACACACTCGACTTAATAAAGGATGGGAAGGTAAAAAACCAGCTATAATTGCATCTTTCGGTTTTATTGTAACTTGGATATGCTATTTAGGCGTTAATTTAATAGGGGAAGGTTTACATAGTTATGGTTGGATCCTTAAATAATAAACAATAATAAAAAGAAACTGGGAAGCTGACCTGAATCGCCTACTTTTCAAGAGTAAGGTATTGGATTTCTGTTTAGGTAAAACATTTTATAATAAGAAAAAAACATACAGAATAAAGTTCATCTGTTTGACTTCACATTAAAAGGAAAATTAATAAAAAAAATCCCTTACCCTACCCGAATTCCCTACTTCCCTACTCTGAAAGAGTAAGGAGAGTAGGGAAGGGGTATTTCGTAGAGTTTCTTAGTTTTTTTATAAATTGATAGATCTTTTAATTTTTTCATAAAATTTATTTGGTTATTTTAATTTATTTATAGGACTGGTTTTCATAACTAACCTGTTATGGTTCCAATTTCTGGATATGCAGATATATTAAATAATAAATGGAATATATATTTATAAAAACCCCCTACTCTGAAAGAGTAAGGCCACCCTCACGGGTCGGGTAGGGTTTCTTATAAAACCCTACCCGAAGGGTAAGGTTTTCTTATCAAGTCTTACATATAAATTAATTATACGTAATTTAAAAATACGGTAATTAATATAAAATTTATATGAAAAAAATTATATTCTGGGGGAAATCATTTTGAGGACTCCTATAGAGTAATCAACTCAGAAACATAAGCGGCAAAGTTGAGTTTCAACATATATAAGATAATTTCCATCTTTTCAGATGGAAATCATAAATTATTTATCTTCAATTTTAATCGATGAGAAATTTGTAATTTTTAGAATATAAAATAAATCCATTAGTATCCAAAAAAAAATTTACAAAGCTTTGCTAGATACCTCACCCCCGAATCTCACCCCCCCCGAAGGGTCTTACTCTTCAAGAGTAGGGGGTATTTAGGCCGCCCTCACGGGACTCTTTATCTTTAAGCGTAGGGGGTATCTAGTAATGGGAACGGGATCCGCACACTTAACTCCTCATATTGTTTATTTATTAAAGTTATGTTAATTATAAATTAACATCCAAAATCTTATTTCGTCCAAATAATTGGATATCTTATCTTATTTTATATAATGTACATATATTAGTAGAGAAACTAAATAAAAGAAAGATTTTTCTATTCGCGTTTTCACGATAAAGTGTCTTTTTGTGAAAACTCTAACATCGCGTCCCCTAAGGCAACACTTTTCTCCGATTTACGAAAAAGTGTTTTTGTGCGAAAGGCTGACGGGCTAACCTATAAATAAAAAAGTAGAAAACCTTGCTAGATACCTCCTACTCTTAAAGAGAAAGAGTCCCATGAGGGCGGCCTTTGGGCGTTAATCTTCAAGAGTAGGAGGTTCGGGTAGGAGTAAATTTACTAAGGTAGTGCGTCTGCTTAAAATTATTTTTTTGTAAAAACTTTATCGTTTCTCATTTATAGGGTTATTTTGTTACTTTTTGAAAAAAATACCTCACTAAATACCCCCTTCTCTTAAAGAGAAATAGAAAGACTAAGGGATTCTGTGCCTTATTCTTGAAGAGTAGGGGGTTCGGGTGGAGGTATTTTTATAAAATATTTATAAAAATATTTTATGTATTTAATAAAGTTTCTTCGTAACAAAAACAATATTTTGAATTTTCATTCATATGACATCAATTCTTCAAATTGCTTTACTTGGTTTAGTTTTCGTTTCTTTTGCATTAGTTGTAGGTGTTCCGGTAGTGTTCGCTTCTCCTAATGGGTGGACTGAAAATAAAGGTGTAGTTTTTTCTGGTTTAAGTGTATGGTTATTATTAGTTTTTGCTGTAGGTGTGTTTAATTCTTTTGCAGTTTAACTCAAAAAATATCTAATTTTTTTACTAATTTTTTAATTTTCTCAATATGAGATTCCGGATTAAATGAATCCGGAATTGAAATAAAAAAAATTAAATCGCAAAAATAAGTCTAAAAACCTATAAATCATTTTATAATCTTAGATAAATTATAATTTTAGTTATAGAATATACATATTATTATATGTAATAATATGTAGTGTAAAGCTTAATTATTAGCACAATACCATAATTAATCATATGATGTTTTATCTTTTAAATAATTTTTTTATTTACTCGTTATTTTAAGAATAAAACCTTCATAGGTATAGGACTGATTTACTTAAAAATCCTTTGCAGGTTCATCTTTTCCGAGAGAAAACCACTAATGTATTAATGTATTTTAAACGGTCTAATTTTAATACCCTTTTTTCCAAATTTTTCATCAGTTTATTTTTTAAGCCAACAAAGATTGTTCTAAAATAATAAAAGAAATTTTGGGCATACGTATAGGTGTAATTTAATTTTGTAATTTAATCATATCATCAAAACGAATATTTGGTTTCGTTTCTGAGGCATAAAATATATATACGTTATTTTGTTTTATAATTTAAACGAAATCAGACTTATTTTTAGTTTGGCATAAAGATTTACTGGATTTTGCATGATCCGTATGTATATCTAAATATAGTTTTATTGTAATTAATTAATTACACATTAATTATACTAATTATTCTATTAAGATATCGGTAAAAATAGTTTTACCGACATTAAAACTTTTTACTTTTTTTGTTTGTATGATCAGATTATAATTTAATATTATAATGATCATATTGTAAATAAGAATTCATTCTTACAAAATTTTTCTCCAGAATTCCTTAAACTCGAATTAAAAAAAAAAATTAAAGGATTGCAAAATGGACCCTCACCAGAGGAAAGCGGGCCCGGATGTAGAAAATTGACTTTTTTTTTGTCAATTTTCTTAATTTATTTGTCAATTTTCTTAATTTAGAAGGCCCCCCTCACGGGCTCTGAAAGAGTCCCGTGAGGGCGGCCTTATGAATTAACATCCTAGGAAGCACGTCTGACTTTAAATCCTCGAGTTTAATTAAAGATTAATTATTACAATAATCTTTGATAAAAGAATTCATTAAATTCTCTTTAAAAACTATAACTAAACAATATGGAAGTAAATATTCTAGGATTAATCGCGACTGCTTTATTTATTATTATTCCAACTTCTTTCTTATTAATTCTTTATGTTAAAACAGCAGCATCTGAAGAATCTCAATCTTAATTCTTTTTTATAAAAAAATTACAATATTTTTTGATATAAATTTATAAAATACTAAAAGATAATAAAATATTATCTAATGTCGCAGAAATATTACTCCTTTTAGGAGTAATATTATCTGCGATATTCTCAACCCTATTTTATATAAGAAAATAGGGTTGAAATGAAAGAAAAAAAAATATTTTTTTTTATGATTTATTTAACTATATAATTTTTTCATTAGTTTATATTCTTACTAAGCGTGTGAGGGACGTGCGCCCTCACCAGAGGACCCGTGAGGGGGGCGCACGTCCCTCAAAGGACTTAAGAAAATTAGAAACCCGGTAGGGTTTCTAATTTTCTTAACTTTGCAAGTCTGCTCCTCTAACATAAAAATGCAGTATTATTTATCTTATTTTGTATTTTTACAAGAAACTTATTCGATTGCATTTCATATATAAACAATGAAGTAACAAGTTACAGTAAATTTTAAATATTATATTTGTAGAATATTCCAATAAAAAAATACGAATATCTAATTAATTCATTAGATATATATAAATAAACACATATATAGAAATATTCTAAGGATTTCAGTCCTTTACAGCCACATTCTTACATCGTTTAAAATTGATTAATTTTAAGTTTTATTAAAATTTAATTAACATAATTATGTTATTTTTATAAGACTTATTATTATTAAATTTAAAGTTTTCTTAACTTCGCACATCAGGGTAATGTTTGGTCAGAGACGAAAGTAAAAAATAAAAAAAACCTTACTCTTTCAGAGTAGGGTTTTTATCGGATTAAAAACAATAGAAAATTCGAAACCCGGTAGGGTTTCGAATTTTCTTAACTTGGCACAATAATTTTAATGCGATTTTTTAATTAAATGTTGTAAATGTGCGTACACAAGGAAAAACCCCTACTCTGAAAGAGTAAGGTCTTTGGTTGCTACTCAAGAAAATTCCCTACTCTGAAAGAGTAAGGCTTGTTAAGAATATTAAAAAAAAAAAAAAAAAAAAAAAAAAAAAAAAAAAAAAAAAAAAAAAAAAAAAAAAAAAAAAAAATAAATAAAAAATGGCAAAAAAAAGTATGATTCAACGTGAATTAAAACGTCAACGTCTTGTAATGAAATATGCAAAAAAACGTGAAATTTTAAAAAAATTAATGAAAGATTCGACCATTTTAAAAGAAAAATTAGCTTTACATAGAAAATTACAAAATTTACCAAAAAATAGTTCGTTTGTACGATTACATAATCGTTGTATGATTACAGGTCGACCTAAAGGTTTTTATAGAGATTTTGGTTTATCACGTCATGTTCTACGCGAAATGGCTCACCAAGGTTTATTACCTGGTGTACAAAAATCAAGCTGGTAATTAAACAAAATACTCATAAACAATAAACGATTAAATATATAAAGTTTTGTTTGACTTTATTTATAGGACAACGCTAGTATAAAATACTAGATATATTTAACTACCGAAAATTAAGACTTAGTACCTTGATGTTATTAGTTATATTTTCGAGTTTTGTACTTGTTCCATTAGCTACCCGTGAGGGGGGCGCCCTCACCAGAGGACCCGTGAGGGGGGCGCCCTGCCCTACTAGATACCCCCCCTCCTCCCCTACTCTCAAAGAGAAAGAGTAAGAAGAGTAAGGGATTCGTGGTAAGGTAAGGAACTTTTGTTTTTTTCAATTTTCTTAACTTCGCGCAATTCATTCGAATATACTTATATCTTAATAATTTATATTATGCCGCCCTCACGGGACTCTTTCAGAGTAGGGGTTTGTTCTTTAAAATACTAGCTAGGGGATGACCGGAAACACGTTCTCCCAGCCGTAGGTAAACGTGCTTCCTACGTCTGCTTTTAAATTAAAAAAAAATGAAACCTCTTTCCTTAAGTAAAAAAAGCAAGCAGACAAAATACGATCCATAGGAGTCCTTCGCGAAAGTTTTTTCCGAAACGTCTGCTTATTTTTAATACTAAAATAAAACGAAAAAAGAAAAATATTTAAAATATGCAAAATAATTTTTTTTTAGTATGTTGTATTTAACAATAAGCTTATTATAAATAAACCTGCCTCCCTTTAGGTGGGCCCCCCTCACGGGACCTCTGGTGAGGGCCACTACTTGTGGGGAGCGGAATATATAAATATTTAAGTATTTCGTTTTATACCATACTTTCCTTATAATGTATTTTGCGTTGCCTCTACTTTTTATTTTTTTGTATTTGTGGACGTGCGCCCCCCTCACGGGTCCTCTGGTGAGGGTGCACTTTAACAGTAATAAATTAATCTAGAAAATTCCCTACTCTTCCTACTCTGAAAGAGTAAGAAGAGTAAGGAATTTTGATTATATTAATAATCTATTTTAGATAATTAATTTTTGATATCTAGTTTTAAATTTAGTGAATTTAAGAGTTTTTTAATAATTTTAAACAAATGTCGCAGAAATATTACTCCTTTTAGGAGTAATATTATCTGCGATATTCTCAACCCTATTTTATATAAGAAAATAGGGTTGAAATGTTTAAACTTTCAAATTCCGTATCTGACACGTGACAGATCTTAGATACGGAGGGCTTCTGAATTATAATTAAAAACAACAAATTCAAAAAAATACAATTGAATATTATTATAAAAAAACTATTTAATAATTTTTTTTTTATTTTTTGAGTAAATGGCTGATTTGCCTCTTTGGTTAAAAAAAAAAATATATATATATGCCTCGTCATCCGTTAAAAAATAAAAGAACTCTTTTACCTGATCCTATTTATAATAGTGTTTCTGTTCATATGTTAATTAATCGTGTATTAAAGAGTGGTAAAAAATCGCTTGCTTATCGAATTGTTTATAATTCGTTAAAAGAAATTGGAGAAACTGTAGGACAAAATCCTGTTGAAGTTTTTGAAACAGCTTTAGATAATGTTACTCCTAGAGTAGAAATTAAACCTAGACGTCGTGCTGGAGCTATTCAATTAATTCCTCGTGTGTTACGTACAGGAGATAGATCAAAAGCAACTGCCCTTAGATGGATTATAGAAGGTTGTCAAAAGCGTTCAGGACAACCTATGTTAAGTCGATTAAAAAACGAAATTATTGAAGCTTATAAAAAAACAGGTTATGCTACGCGAAAAAAAGATGAGTTACATAAAATAGCTATTAATAATGCAATGTATTCGAAAAAACCACAAATTGTAATTAATGCGGTTAATCAAATTACACTTTAAAAATAAAAAATAAAGTTATTAAAAAAAAAAATGGAATTATTAAATAATAATAAAAAAAGAGACATATAAAATAAAAAGATAATTTTTATTAGAAAAAAAAAAATAAGTAAATTACTTATAGTTCTACAAAGCCTATTCATTTTTTTATTAATTTTGAGTGCGCCCCCCTCACGGGTCCTCTGGTGAGGGCGCACGTCAGCATTTTTTATTTATAATATTTTAATTGATACTAATTGTATTTATATAATAGTTACTTACATCTTTAAATAATACAAAAAATATATACGTTAAGTTCTGACTTTTTGAAAGTATTAAGATAATAAAAATAAATAATTATAAATTTTTTTATTTGTTTAATTAATCTTAATATTTTTATTAATTTCTTTTAAAAAGACATTAAATAAAAGAAAAAAAACGTCAAAGTTTTAAACTTTCTAATATCAAATAAATTTATATTTCTAATATATATTTTGAATATATATATATAAAATTTTTTAAAAATTCGACTTTTTTCTTTACGTAATATAATAAATTTATGTGCTAGGGCTTATTCGATCTTTCGTTGAAAACCCCCCTACAGGAAGGAGCTCTTAGTAAAATTTTTTCATTGAAAAGATTTTTGATTTTAAATTTATTTTATAGTGATCTTTAAAAAATTTAATTTAGGTTAAAATGATTCTAGATGACTAATTTAAAATATCGTATACATATGATTAAAAATGTGCGCTTCCAAGAGGGCCGCCCTCACGGGACTCTTCTTACTCTTTCAGATTAGGAAGAGTAGAACCTTTGGTCCCGTGAGGGGGGCGTAAAAAATTGACAAAAAAAAGTTTCTAACCCGAATTTCACTCCGAAGGGTCTTACTTTCCTTACTCTTTCAGAGTAGGGGATATTTAGTAGGGTAGGGGGGTTTTTAAAGGTTTTGTTTGTCAACTAAAAAAGTTTTAATTTAAGGTATTTTAAAAATTAAGTTATCCAGCATGCAAAAACCTAAAAAAAAAAAAAAAAACGCAATGAATTTACAAATTTCAATTTTAACACCAGAACGTCCTTTTTGGAATGGTCAAGCTGACGAAATTATTTTACCAACTGAAACAGGCGAAATGGGTGTCTTAAAAAATCATGCTCCTATTATCACGGGTTTAGATGTAGGTGCAATGCTTATTCGTACAAATCAAGAATGGACTTCTTTAGCTATTATGGGTGGTTTTGCATTAGTTAAACAAAATGTTGTAACTATTTTAGCAAACGAAGCACAATCTTCTGAAAACATTAATCCTGAAGAAGCTAAAAATGATTTTGAAACAGCTAAAAATAATCTTGAAAAAGCTGAAGGGGTTAAAGATAAAGTAGAAGCTAATTTTGCATTCAAACGTTCTAAAGCTCGTTACCAAGTAGCCGTAAAATCAAAAAATATTTAATTAGAATAAATTAAATATCCCATTTTCCTTAGGCCGCCCTGACGGGACTCTTATTACTCTTTCAGAGTAGGAAGAGTAGGGAGAGGGGGGCCCCAAATGTAGAAAATTGACAAAAAAAGTTAATTTTCTTAAGTCCTTTAGAAGACGTGGGCCCCCCTCACGGGACCTATGGTCCCGTGAGGGGGGCCCACGTCCGCTTAAAACATAAGTTTAATATTTATTAACGTACCACAATTAATATAAATAATTATAGTTCGTGTTTGTTATTTTTTTCGTAAGTGCCGTTTTTTCTTTTGAAAGCCCTACTCTGAAAGAGTCCCGTGAGGGCGGCATCTCCGAGTTATGAATTAGATGTCAGATTATTAATTATAACTGATGTTTTACACATGGTTATAATTACTGTTATAGAACTCTTTATTTAATAGGATTGCTTGTGTAGTATAAAATATAAATATACAATTTGTTCTTATTGTGCTTAAAAAAATTATTTTAAAGAGAATTAGAATTATTCTATTGATATGGTTATAGACTTGAATAATTATAAAAAAGCGTTAACATAACATTATGAATTTATTTGCCTTAGCATAAAGATGTTTTGCCCCTCTACACATATTTTATTTTGATTTTTTTGATAGAAAGCCACGTTGTTAAACGTGGCAATCTTACTATAAGTAAGTAATTTTAAGAAGGACGTATAGCAAATTTGAGTCACTGACAAGTACCGCGTTAAACACCTTACTCTTTTAGAGTAGGGAGTTTAACGCGGTACTTGGATAAGCGTATGGCTGCTCTATAGAAGAAAAAATTTTGCATTGAATCCTAAACCTTCTAAGTGTTAAATATTCTAAAATTACTTTTTAGTATTTAAACACGTATTTTTTTGTAATAATTTATAAAATTTTTTTTTTCACTTTATGATATATTTATGTATATAATTATATACAAATATGTACATATGAATATATCTATATTCTATTAAGTCTACTGCTGCTTATCTCCCAGGGTCCCTTAGGAGCCTAAAACAGCGATTAGTTAAGAATATGTGGAGCGTGTTTCTAGGGAGAAACGCGCAGGATACAAAATACATAATACAAATGTATTATGACATATGCTTGTATGATAAAAAAAAGTAACACAGTTCAAAATACCTATAAAGATATGTTAATTAATTATGGCCTCTGGTATGTTGATAATATCAAAATATTATTGATATGGAACCATATTAAACGTGCGTGCGTAAGAGCGCCCTGCAGCATATAATTTAAACTTTAAACGAATAGGAGCCGTGTGCAATGAAAGTTGCATGCACGGATCTGAAGGATTAACAAAAACCTAACTATGTATTTTCATGGTGCTCGTTTCTCAAATTATGAAGGTTGGTTATCTGACCCAACACATATTAAGCCTAGTGCACAAGTAGTATGGCCAATTGTAGGTCAAGAAATTTTAAATGGTGACGTAGGTGGTGGTTTCCAAGGTATTCAAATTACTTCTGGTTTCTTCCAACTATGGCGAGCTAGCGGTATCACTAGTGAATTACAATTATATTCAACTGCTATTGGTGGTTTAGTATTAGCTGCGGCTTGTTTCTTTGCTGGTTGGTTCCACTACCATAAAGCAGCACCTAAACTAGAATGGTTCCAAAATGTTGAATCTATGTTAAACCACCATTTAAGTGGTTTATTAGGTTTAGGCAGTTTAGCTTGGGCTGGTCATCAAATTCATGTATCATTACCAGTTAATAAATTATTAGATGCTGGTGTAGATCCTAAAGAGATTCCGTTACCTCATGAATTTTTATTAAATCAATCTATTATTGCTGATTTATATCCAAGTTTTTCTAAAGGATTAGCACCATTCTTTACATTAAATTGGGCTGAATATAGTGATTTTCTAACATTTAAAGGTGGTCTAAACCCTGTAACAGGTGGTTTATGGTTATCGGATACTGCTCACCATCATTTAGCTATTGCTGTATTATTTTTAGTAGCTGGTCATCAATACCGTACTAACTGGGGTATTGGACACAGTATTAAAGACATTTTAGAATCACACAAAGGTCCATTTACTGGAAATGGTCATACTGGTTTATATGAAATTTTAACTACTTCTTGGCATGCTCAATTAGCTATTAACTTAGCTTTATTTGGTTCGCTTTCTATTATTGTAGCTCACCACATGTATGCAATGCCTCCTTATCCTTATTTAGCTACAGATTATGGTACTCAACTTTCTTTATTCACACACCATATGTGGATTGGTGGTTTCTGTGTTGTTGGTGCCGGTGCACATGCAGCTATTTTCATGGTTCGTGACTATGATCCAACAAACAATTACAACAACTGTGCGACTCGTTCTTCTGAAACAAAATCTGAAATGATTTTAGGGGAAGGAGGGAATGTGGGATAATTTCTAGCAAATTATCCTCACATTCAAACTTAATCATTGTGCAGGTGCAAGTCCTGTCGCCTTGGTCGCTAGGCGAAAGCGCTTAAACAACCTACCTGATAGGTTGCCCGAGTACATACAGATAGTTGTATAAATCTGTGGTATTAAGCCGGGAAGAAAGCATGTAATAGGCATAGAATCCGACTGTGCAAACTCATGCGAGCTATGACTCTTATATTCGAGCTGGACTGAGATTATATCAAGGAATAGGATCTCGTGGGATAATAAATTAAATCATCTATATACAAAACCATCGTTAGTAATTTGTAGGGTCATTCGGATGATCTTCTCCTTTCGGGTGAGAAGCCTATGTTCAAATATGGATAGGGTAGTCCCCGCTAAGCTTAGTTGTCTGAAGCGGAGCGACAATGGACAGAACCCCGGTGGAATGGTGAATCCTAAGGAGTTAAACAATGATTAGGAACGAGTTAACGCCAACTGGCTCCTCATGGAGGTAGGATTACAACACCAATGCCAGTTGGATGAAGGATGCTTCTAAAAAGCAAATGGCTCTGAGGAATCAACCTCAGGACAAAGACCCTGAAAAGGGGGGGATGTAATGTCCGGCATACGCTGACTAGAGGCGCGGAAATCTGCTAGTAAATCTCTGAAGTTATGAACATGCCTATTAGTGGATGGAAAAACATTGATTGGACTTCGGTCCGAAAAAAGGTTTTCAAGTGGCAACAGGATATTTATTTAGCGTCTAGTTTAAATAATATTCGTTTAGTACGGAAGCTGCAACATAAGTTATTATGTTCTCATGAAGCCAAGTTACTTGTCGTAAGACAAGTAACACAAGACAATACTGGTAAGGTTACTGCAGGTGTCGACGGGGTTCAAAGGTTAACTCCCCCCCAACGACTAGCACTAGTGGCACAGCTTAAATTTCCAACTAAAGCGAAACCTCTTAGACGTGTTTGGATTTCCAAACCTGGTACTAATGAGCAAAGACCACTAGGTATTCCTACTATTAAAGATAGATGTTTGCAGGCACTATTTAAATTAGCACTGGAACCTGAATGGGAGGCTCGATTTGAGCCGAACTCCTATGGTTTTAGACCGGGGAGAAATTGTCATGATGCTATCAAAGCAATTTATGACTCAACAGTAAAGGGTAGTAAATACGTGTTTCACGCAGACATTGCAAAATGTTTCGATAAAATCAATCATGACTATCTGCTAAATAAAGTCGGTATGACGGGGGCATATAGGAAGCAACTCCAATATTGGTTAAAAGCTGGTGTACTGGACGGAGAAACCTTTGCGGAAGTATCGCAAGGTACACCTCAAGGAGGTGTAATCTCTCCACTTTTAGCCAATATTGCTTTACATGGTCTAGAACTGCATTTACATAAATGGGTTCTAGAAAAACCCACGTTGAGTCGTACCGGTCAGCCTATAGACAAAAACAGACGACAAAAAGCTCTCAAAGTAGTTCGCTACGCTGATGACTTTGTTATCCTACACAGGGACAAGTCAATTATCCTTGAAACAAAAGAAGAAGTTAAACGCTTCTTGCAACCTATCGGTCTTGAACTCTCTACTGCCAAGACTCGACTTAGCCACACTCTTGAACTTCAATGCGATGACACCACAGCAGAAGGCTTTGATGGAGAAGTTGGTTTTCATTTTCTTGGTTTTACAATCAAGCAATTTAAAACAAAACGCCGAAGTGCGAAAGCACCAACGGGCGAGCTATTAGGTTTTAAGACACTTTTCTATCCATCAAAGAAATCTATTAACAAGCACCAGTCAAGGTTACATTACTTAGTTCTTAAGGATGGAAAGGCATTCAGCCAACCTGATCTTATCAAAAAGCTTAACCCAGTTATTCGTGGCTGGGCATCGTATTTTGGCATTTCAGACGCAAATACCACAGGCCATTTAAACAAGCAAGATTACTTGCTCTATCTAAAACTAAGACAATGGGCTAAACGAAAAACAGGTACTGCTAGCAAGGGCTCGATGAAATTTTGGTCTCGAGTAGGAAATAATAACTGGACGTTCTGTGATAAAAATACCGTGCTTCTAAAGCATGTTGACTATTCCAACCCGGTATCTACATATGTAAAGGCTAGGGGTGAGTCAAGTCCTTATCACTATAAAGACTCGATTTATTGGTCGCTAAGGATGTCTAAATACCCTGGTTTCAACACTAGAGTACGTAAACTTATTACGAAACAAAAAGGTCGTTGCAAACTATGCGGTCTACCGTTTTGGTCTGATGAAGTCATGGAAGTGGACCACATTGTTCCCTTATCTCAAGGAGGTAAAGATCAATACAGTAACTTTCAATTACTACACCGACACTGTCATGATGTTAAAACTGCCGGGGATTCCAACGCTAAACGTACTTAAAAAAAAACTAGGATTCGTGGAGAAGGATTTCCGAGGAGCCGTATGATGGGAAACTATCACGTACGGTTCTGAATAGGAGGCTTTTACTGGTAACAGAAAAGTCGACCTTACCTATTAGATCGTGTTATTCGTCATCGTGATGCTATCATTTCACATTTAAACTGGGTATCTATTTTCTTAGGTTTCCACAGTTTCGGATTATACATTCATAATGATACTATGAGTGCTTTAGGTCGTCCACAAGATATGTTCTCTGATACAGCTATTCAATTACAACCTGTATTTGCACAATGGATCCAAAACACTCATTTTACAGCACCTCAATTAACAGCGCCTAATGCATTAGCTGCTACAAGTTTAACTTGGGGTGGTGATGTAGTTGCAGTAGGTGGTAAAGTTGCAATGATGCCTATTTCTTTAGGTACAGCTGACTTCTTGGTTTGGGTGGCGATGGACCAAGTAAAACTTCGCTATATGCTGGAACAACTTGTTCGAAACTTAGGTCCCTATTCACAAAACAAATCCTTTTTCTTAGGTGGGTTTTCAAAATGCAAGTTGACGTTTAAAGTTCCTACATACAAAAACGTAGCGTGGAAAGCGCTGCAGAGCTTTGAGCAAATAAAAAAAAATTTAACTAAAATAAAAAACTTGGTTATTTATTCGACTTTTGTTTTTTGGGGAATAGGGGAAAATCCTAATGTTAGAGTCAATCAGCAGGTAACAAAGAGTTTTGACGAACTCAATGGAACCTCAGAGACTATACGCGAAGCAGTCTCTTCTTTTAACTTTTCAGATTATAAAATAAACAAACCTCAACATATTAAAGATATTGACCCCTTATTTTTAGAATGCCACGTTTAACAACGTGGCTTTCCACGTTTAACAACGTGGCTTTCCACGTTTAACAACGTGGCTTTCCACGTTTAACAACGTGGCTTTCCACGTTTAACAACGTGGCTTTCCACGTTTAACAA
>Ga0306899_1000458_pt1 | contig 20912 bp, 18 predicted proteins | sample AntRauMFilla3764_FD_190407 | JGI IMG/M metagenome (GOLD analysis project Ga0306899, IMG submission 190407) | Saline lake microbial communities from Rauer Islands, Antarctica - Metagenome Filla 3 #764 (v2) (version 2) | ecosystem: Environmental > Aquatic > Non-marine Saline and Alkaline > Saline ... | reverse complement strand
ACCTCATGAGAGTTGGCGATATGGTCCATTCGTACAAATTTTGCACATTTACACCTGTATGACCCATAGGCCTTCGACCGTTACAGGTGTAACGAAAATCCTCCCTTCCTTACAGGGGCCAGATCTTCAAGCTTCCGCTTATAAATTTATAATTCGCAATAAAAACAGATATCTGAACAAATAATGATTTGATAGCCCGGGGTTGGCATGGTCCATGCAAACGCAGGAATACACGCCGGAAATACCAGGGCGTGTTCTTGCCCTTACAAACAAGACCAAAATTGACAAGGGAAAAATCATGACGAATCAAGCGTTAACCCCTACCCAGAAGATCCAGAACTGGCTGGCCGAACTGGAGTCTATCCTGCAATCGGATCAACCACAGAAGGCCGCGGAGCTATTCGAAGAAAACGGCTTTTGGCGCGACCTTGTCGCACTGACCTGGAATATAAAAACCGTCGAAGGGCGGCAGAGCATCCGCGATATGCTGGGCGCCACGGCAGCCGGCGCCCACCCCCATGATTGGAAGTTAGACGGTGAAGCCATCGAAGCCGATGGCGTCACCGAAGCCTGGCTGACCTTCAAAACCGATGCAGCACAGTGCGAGGGCCAGATCCGGCTAAGGAACGGCAAGTGCTGGACCCTGTTGACCGTAATGACCGAACTCAGGGACTACCCGGAACCACGCAACTCCCTGCGTCCGAAAGGCGCCAGACACGGCGCGGACAAAAACCGGGCGAGTTGGGCCGATGAACGCCGCGAAGAAATCGAATCCCTCGGATACACCGAACAGCCCTACTGCGTCATCGTCGGCGGCGGCCAGGGCGGCATAGGCCTTGGGGCGCGCCTGCGCCAGTTGAATGTGCCCACTATTATTCTGGAGAAGAACCCCAAGCCGGGCGATTCCTGGCGCAACCGTTATAAGTCGTTATGCCTGCACGATCCGGTCTGGTACGACCATCTGCCATATATCCCTTTCCCTGATAACTGGCCCATATTTTCACCCAAGGACAAACTCGGTGACTGGCTGGAAATGTATACCAAAGCAATGGAACTTAATTACTGGGGCTCAACCGAGTGCACAAGCGCAAGCTACAATAAGCAGACCGGAGAATGGACGGTGGAAGTCAATCGGGACGGCGAAAAACTGACCCTGAGACCTAAACAACTCGTGCTTGCCACCGGGATGTCCGGTGTGCCCAATATGCCGGACATCCCCGGCATGGAAACTTTCAAGGGCGAACAGCAACATTCAAGCCAGCATCCCGGCGGAGAAGCTTATAAAGGGAAACAAGTTGTGGTTCTGGGCGCCAACAATTCGGCACACGACATCTGCGGCGCGCTCTGGGAGAACGATGCTGACGTCACCATGGTTCAGCGGTCTTCAACGCACATCATCAAGTCGGATACCCTGATGGAACTGGTTCTGGGCGGGCTTTACTCGGAGGAAGCCGTACAAAGCGGCATCACCACCAATATCGCCGACATGACCTTTGCCTCCATTCCCTTCCGGATCATGCCGGATTTTCATATTCCCGTTTACGAGCAGGTCGCCGAACGTGACGCCGACTTTTACGAACGCCTGGAAAAAGCCGGGTTCATGCTGGACTTCGGTGAGGATGGATCCGGGCTCTTCATGAAGTATCTGAGGCGCGGCTCCGGCTACTACATCGATGTGGGCGCCTCGGAGCTGGTGGCCGACGGCGAGATCAAACTGAAGAGCGGTGTCACCATCGAAAGAGTCAACCCGGAGTCAGTCACTCTTTCGGACGGCACCGAATTGCCCGCTAATCTCATCGTCTACGCGACAGGTTATGGCTCGATGAATGGCTGGGCGGCGAAAATCATCTCCCAGGAAGTGGCGGACAAAGTCGGAAAGTGCTGGGGCATGGGCTCTGGCACCACAAAAGATCCCGGCCCCTGGGAAGGCGAGCTACGTAACATGTGGAAGCCAACCCAGCAACCGGGCCTCTGGTTTCACGGTGGCAACCTCCACCAATCCCGGCACTACTCCCGCTATCTCGCCCTGCAGTTGAAAGCCCGGATGGAGGGCATCGAGACGCCCATCTACGGTATGGAAGAGGTTCATCACCTGTCTTGATATTAAGGGCAGATATCCTTTAATAACACCGGCCATACTTGCATACGCAGTATTTAAGTATCCGGGTTTTCTATCTACATTGTATGGGTAAACGCGAAAAGCCGCGTTGCCAAGCAACAATCACAACAAAAGGCCAACACCATGATCTATGCAAACCCCGGTACCGAAGGCTCAGTTGTCTCCTTCAAATCCCGTTACGAGAACTACATCGGCGGCGAGTGGGTCGCCCCGGTTAAAGGCCAGTACTTTGACAACATCACCCCGATCACCGGTGAGGTATTCTGCCAGATCCCCCGGTCCCAGGCGGAAGATATTGATCTCGCCCTGGATGCCGCCCACAAAGCGGCGCCCGCCTGGGGCAAAATGTCTACCACCGAACGCTCCAATATACTGCTGAAAATCGCTGATCGCATGGAGCAGAATCTGGAAATGCTGGCGGTCGCGGATTGCTGGGATAACGGCAAGGCGGTGCGGGAAACCATCAACGCCGACGTGCCCCTGGCGATTGACCACTTTCGCTATTTTGCAGGGTGTATCCGCGCCCAGGAAGACACCTCCAGCGCTATCGACAGCAATACCGTGGCCTACCACTACCACGAGCCGCTGGGTGTCGTGGGCCAGATCATTCCCTGGAACTTCCCATTGCTGATGGCTACCTGGAAACTGGCACCCTGTCTGGCTGCCGGTAACTGTACGATTATGAAGCCAGCCGAGCAGACGCCAGCCAGCATCCTGATCCTGATGGAACTGATCGGCGACCTGCTGCCACCAGGCGTGCTTAATGTCGTTAACGGTTACGGCATCGAAGCGGGGCAGGCACTGGCTTCCAGCAAACGCATCGCCAAGATTGCCTTCACCGGCTCAACCCCTGTCGGTGCCCACGTTCTCAAGTGCGCGGCCGAGAACATCATTCCCTCCACCGTTGAGCTGGGTGGCAAGTCTCCCAACATCTACTTTTCTGATGTGATGAAGGCTGAGCCCGAGTTCGTCGACAAGTGCGTGGAAGGTCTGGTGCTGGCGTTCTTCAATCAGGGCGAAGTCTGCACCTGTCCGTCCCGCGCGCTGGTGCAGGAAGACATGTACGACGAGTTCATGGCCAAGGTTGTTGAACGCACCAAGGCCATCAAGCGCGGCAACCCGCTGGATACCGATGTTCAGGTAGGTGCCCAGGCCAGCAAGGAACAGTTCGACAAGATCATGTCCTATCTGGAAATCGGCAAGCAGGAAGGCGCGGAAGTGCTGATCGGTGGCGGCCGTCAGGAAATGGAAGGCGAGTACAACAACGGCTTCTACGTTCAGCCCACCCTGTTCAAGGGCCGCAATGACATGCGCGTGTTCCAGGAAGAAATCTTCGGCCCGGTGGTTGGTGTAACCACCTTCAAGGACGAGGAAGAAGCTCTGGCCATTGCCAACGATACCGAGTTCGGCCTGGGTGCAGGCCTCTGGACCCGCGACATCAACCGTGCCTTCCGTGTCGGTCGGGGTATCCAGGCGGGCCGGGTCTGGACCAATTGTTATCACCAGTATCCGGCGCACGCCGCCTTCGGTGGTTACAAGAAGTCCGGTGTTGGCCGTGAAAACCACAAAATGGCACTGGACCATTATCAGCAGACCAAGAACCTGTTGGTCAGCTACGATATCAATCCGCTTGGCTTTTTCTGAGTTATCAGAGCGGGTAACCGGGGCTCTTCCACAAGGCCCCGGGGTGGCGTTTTGAGTAAGGACGTCGGCTGTTACGATCGAGAGTTATCGGCAGCCTGGCGGATCTAATCAACCGTTGCGAACAAGGCCGTGAATACCGCTAGAAACGCTAAGTACCGAACTCTCCATTCTGAAGCAGGGTCAACTGATAGGCTGTATGCAACGATAGTGGGTAACGGTTGGCGCGATACTGCCATCATTACAACTTAGCCCCAGCCCCCCAGGAAAAATGACCACGTAGCAAAAGGTCACAAAATGCGAATAATTAAAGAAAGCGATTCCAAGGAGTTGGTTAGTTAATCGCATGAAATCGCATAACAATACTCGTCACACGGATGCCCTTTACGCCGCTTCGCTCTGTAAAGGTCACAGGTGCGCTCTGCGTTAGGCAGGGATGGTCCCGACGATGGAATATAGTCTCGGTTTTGCAAAACAGTTAATCGAAGCCGCTCGCGTGCTAAAAGGAGCAGGCCATCTTATCGAAGAAAGCAAACGTGCTCTTCTGTACTTAAGTTTGCTGTCGATAGAGATTAGCTTGAAATACCTACTGGAAAAGGCAGGCGTTCCTGTCGCTCAAATTCGCCGAAGATCGTAAGCGTCTGGGCATCACACCTTGTCAGGTATAGCCGGCTTCCAGTTGTGGGGCAATAACTCGTCGATCGCGTTGTTCTTCTGTGTCGGCAGCCGGGTCAGCACATCCTTCAGGTAGGCATACGGATCATGCCCGTTCAGCTTTGCGGACTGGATCAGTGTCATGACCGCAGCCGCACGTTGACCACTGCGCAGTGAACCCGCGAACAGCCAATTGTTGCGCCCCAGCGCCCAGGGTCGGATCTGGTTTTCTACCCAGTTGTTGTCGATGGGCACAGCGCCATCGTCCAGGTAGCGCGTCAGCGGGTCCCAACGTTTGAGGCTGTAATCCAACGCTTTGGCCGTGCCGGAACCATCCGGCACTTTCTGGCGATGCGCGAGCATCCACTGATGCAGCGCATCGGCAAGGGGTTTGGCTTTGGCTTGCCGGATTTCCCGGCGCTTATCTGGTGGCAGGTCTTTGGTTTCTCGCTCGATCTCGTAGAGTCCACCGATGTATTCCAAGGCCTTGGCGGCCAGTTCGCTCTTGTTGGCTTCGTGCAGGTCGTAGAACGGGCGTGGGCCATGCAGCCGATTTCGGTAATGCCGTTGCCGAACCCGGCTTTGTAGCCGGCGTAATCGTCACAGACCAGCTTGCCCTGCCAGTCTCCCAGAAAGGTGCGGGCATGTTCACCCGCCCGGCTGGGCGCGAAGTCGTAAACGGTAGCTTTCAGGTCTGAGAACGGCGTGGTGCAGTAGGCCCAGACGTAGGCCTTATGGGTTTTCTTCTTGCCCGGGGCCAGCATGTTGACCGGGGTTTCATCGGCATGCAGAACGTTGTGTTCCAGCAAGGTGTTTCTCAGCGCATCCACCAGGGGCTGCAACTGCACACCGCAGGCACCCACCCATTCAGCCAGAGTGGAGCGCGGGATTTCGAGGCCGGCACGGCCGAAGATACGTTCCTGGCGGTACAACGGCAAATGGTCGGCGTACTTGGCCACCAACACCTGGGCCAGCAGGCCAGCCGTTGGGATACCCTTATCGATCACCTGCGCTGGTACCGGTGCCTGGATCAGGGTTTCACAGCTATCACAGGCCCACTTGCCCCGGATGTGGCGCTCCACGGTGAACTCGCCCGGTACGTAATCCAGCTTTTCACTAACGTCCTCGCCAACGCGCTTGAGCCGGCAGCCACACTGGCATTGAGTATTTTCTGGCTCGTGGTGGATCAGGGTGCGGGGCAGTTCCGGTGGCAGCGGTGTGCGTTTGGGTTGTTGCTTTGGCCGAGCGGCTTTCTGCTCTTCGGTCATCGCCTGATCCAGTTCGACCTCGATGGCGGCCAGATCGCTGTCGATCAGTTCGTCCAACAGCTTTCCCTGAACTGCGTCCAGTTGTTCACTGCGCCGGGCGAACTTGTGGCGCTTGAGGATGGCCACTTCGTGGGTCAGCTTCTCGATGATGGCATTGCTGCGCACCAACTCTCGCTCCTTCCGGCCCAAGGCTTGATCCTTGGCATCCAAAGACCCCATCAGTTCCGTCGCCAGGGCACGGAGCTGATCGGCAGAGAGTTGGTTGATGTCGGGGCGCTGAGTCATGCCCTAAGTATGCCAAGCCCTTGTACTGCAGGCGATTCGCAGTTCTGGCTATGGCGATATGACTCAGCTTGTGGTTACAGGATAGAGATGACGCCGTCGGCACCAAGGCGTTGCCATGGCAACCCCTGAACCAGGGCGGATAACTGTTCTTCGGTCAGACATAACTGTTTGCCTCGCCAGGATTCGCCCCAGTGGAACTTGCCCCGATTCAGACGACGGGCACACAGCCAGAGGCCCAGACCATCGTGGATCAGCACCTTCATCCGGTTGCCTCGTTTGTTGGCGAACAGGTAGGCGCAATGGGGCCTGGCCGAACCAAACACCTGAATCACCCGAGCCAGAGCTTTGTCGGGTCCGGCTCGCATATCCAGTGGTTCCGTGGCCAGCCAGATTTCGTCAATACGGATCATCCCAGCAGGTCCCGCAGCAAAGCGGCACACTGATGGGCCTGCTCCGCAGGCCACTCCACCACCACCGCACCATCGGCTCGGGGAATCTCGATGCGGATGGTGCTACGCTTATTTGAGGCTCATTGATTGCCAGATGCAGAAGATGCTGCCGGCAAGTTGACCGGCACGAACCCCGGTGTTTTCGAGGGTACTTTATCCGCTCGATGCGCCTCACTGACCCAGCGCCGAACCATGTTGGCGTTGAGGCCATTATCCAGAGCGATCCGGGAGACGGATGCGCCGGGTTCCTGGCATTGAGCGACAATCTCGGCTTTGAATTCCCGGGAAAACCGGCGACGGCGTTGGTAGGGTTTGGTTGCGCTTAATTCGTTCATATTAAGTGTCCACTAGAAAATAAGTGGACACTATCCTGACGGCGGCAGCGCCAGGCTCAAGATGGGATCACCGGACGGTTACCGAAGATCTCACAATATCGAGACTCTTCTAAAAGATTTGGGGCATTGTGAAATACTGGCTGGCAGTACAAACCAACAAAGGTATGTGCCCGCCACGAGAATACGAGCTCGGGTTGTCAATCAGATGTTTGGTGGAGCTACCATAGGTAATTTATTGGCAGGCGAATCCAAAGGTGCTTCGAGATACCCGAATGAGGTTCGTTACGGCCCAGGTAGTGGGAACGACTCAGAACCGAGTTTTTCTACAGCCTCGTTAATTCTTGCCGTCTTTTCTGTGGAATGTCGCCATCCAGACTGCCAAAATTAGCCTTTCCTGGCGCGCCCAAAAGGTCCGCTTTCCAATGAAGGCAACTGCGGTATAGTCAGCAGTGATCCGACCGAGGCAGATAACGGTTAAGCCTAAGAGGATCAGGTCACACGCATCGATAAGTCCTGAGATGCCCGCTTCATTTTTGTGTTGGGCACGTACTATAGAAGTCAAAGAGATTCTTAATGATTTCAGAGCTGGAACTAGACCGAGCTTTTGCCGATAAGGCAGTGGCGTCCCCTGATTTCTTGCGATGGGTATTGGAGAAAACCGAATTTTGCGGATTGGCAGAGAACTTGATTCTGTTGAACAGAGAGCAGGCAGAAGCCAAGCCTAATAAAAAGCCAGAAAATTGGTGGAGGCACTGGTGGTGTCGCTTGGATGATGGCTGTGAGTCTGAAACAGATATTTTCTTTTTATTAGAGATGGCCAATTCACAAGAGCGCATCGCTGTACATATAGAAGATAAACCGCCACACGGAAAATTTACTCCTGGCCAGTACCTGAATTACAGGAAGAGAGCAAAGTTCATGGCGAACAAAGCGCAGTACATGAATTACTCAAAATTTACGACGGTACTACTTGCTCCGAAGAGTTTTATCGATGGTCACGAAGACGAGGTGAAACACTTTGATTCGGTCTTAACCTATGAATCGGTATCAATGTTCATTCCTCTGTTTGCCAAATCCATACAGGAGGCCAAGTAGCCTCAACCAAGCGGCAAAACTGACTTATCCGCGCTGCCTTTTTCTGCTCCAAAGCGACACATTGCCAGCGGCGTTTGCCGCACTGCATATTCAGGCCCATTCCGATCACTGATACCGGTTTAATCCGATCACCCATTCTGGAACTTTCCGATCACGGCCAAAAAGGTCCGCTTTCCAATGAAAGCGAACGTCTCTATGCATGGGCGCTTGCGGGGCATATGGAGCGTATCGGGAACGGCATTCGATTTCAGTATGACGGTCAATACTTCAAAAGCGGAAGTGCGAGGTGCCGGGGAGAGGCTAGCGTTCGGCGTCAACTATCTTGCTCGACCGTTCATCCTAATTGTCGCCGAACAGCCCGGTAGTGCTCGCAGAACCAGCTGTACTGATACCCCTCCGGATTAGCCTGCCGGTACTCCTGCCAGAGCAGGAACAGGGTGACGTTCTTGCCCGTGAGTTCATCACGGATGTGTTGCCAGTCGGGTATACCTCTGGCCTGTGCCGGGAGATCCGGTAGTGGATAGATGCGTGTTGCAATACGTAGCGCAAATCCAGGCTACCCGTTGCGGCCTCCATAGAGCCGCTTGTGAGAGCGTGAGCCAAGTTTTTTCACGTGCAAAAGTCGGAATTCCGGAAACGTTTTGCACTGTGGCAGAAAAACGATGATCCTTCTCAAAGAAAAGAGCAGGGGCCGTCTTACTAGACAAGTTGCACTTGCCAGTAGTGAGTATTTGCTTCGACCAAGCACCTGCAACAAACTTCCATCGTGCCGCTTCGAAGAAGCCCGGTTTGTAACGAATGACAAGCACGAGTGATTCCGAGCCAACGAGCGGAGCCTTCAAATTGACTTGCTGCACGTTTTTCCCAGTTGCTCTGATATACCCATCTTTGTCGTTAAAAATTCGCGTCGAATCGCATGATCTGAGAATTGTTCCCATGGATGACTTGTGATGGAGTTGGCCCATGAATAGTAGCGTTCCCCGTTCGCTAAGAAGGGGATATTGCACGTAGTTTTGGACTTGAGGACTTTCCTGTTGTTTTAATAGTTGAAAAGGTATGACGCAGGCGACCCCGTCAAATGGGAAATCTCTTGTGTTGTAGGTGCAGACGGCGCCGCATTCGTTCGAGATGGCTGTATCCAGAATGACCTGATCGTCTGGGTCATAGCAATCAGATCGCGATGTTGTCACATCACCGACCGTTTTCGCGTTTAGGTCCGAGAGGTAACGACGGAACAACGTTTTAGCTGTCTGGGCTATAATCTGACTTGGTGCCTTGCCATCAATGTTCCAATCGCATTCATCCAGCACTCGCTGGGATACGAGAAATTCAGTCTGGCTAACAATTTTTTTGAGTTGTTGTGCGGGTCCATATGGATTTAGCGCTCCGGTCAGGATGACATTTGTATCCAGCAACACTTTCATCGCTGAGACACCCTCTGAGTGCTAGTGTCCATAGGGTGCGACATCCGAACTTGGACGATATCCCAGTAAGCCAAGGGTTGCTCCTACGATATCCATAAAATTCGAACGATACTGCTTGCTCAAAAAGTCGGTGGCCACGCTCAGTACTTGTGTCCAATAGGTCACCTGAGTATGGGGCGCATCATCTTCCTCCACGAGCTCTTTTGAACTCTGGTGAAGTCTAGATAATCCGCTTTGTCCCTCAAGCATAAGGGTTAGGACCACTCTGAAATATGCCTCTTCCCCGAGAGATTCACGGAATATTAATGGGGCCCGGTGGCCCACCGTGTCCCATGCGTCGACCGCGGTTACATCTTGATTCAGAAGTGATTCAAAAAACTTCGGGTCGCACTGTTTTTGCACCAATAACCAAAGAATAGCCCTCGAAAGCAATGGTGGAAGGTTTGAGTTTGCAGAGTAAACGGCGCCTGCTTCCAGCAAAAGTCGTTCAATTTCGCGTAGCGAGAACTCGTAGGATGTCGCCAGCCGTGCGATGAAATCCGTTGAAAAGGAATTCCTGGCAGTGTTCGAAAAGCCTCTGCCTTCGAATAGGTCTGTCATCCCGAGCCTCGTGATCGTGTTAAGGCAAAATGCATGGAGATCTGGCTCAGGAAGCTTCAGCTGCAAATGAAAGAACTTGTTGAGATACCTGTGCCCGTCGTAACCCTGGCCATAGTGGCCTTTGATGGTCTCTCCGAGTTGATCGATATCGACCCCGATTACGAAAACAACACCGTCTACATTGAAGAAATGCTTTACTGATTCCAGGAGCTCGACGGCGTAATTGGGGCGACAACGATCTAGCTCATCCACGATTATGACCAGCGGGAAGCCATTTCCCTGTTCTTCAAGTTTTTTGGCGTAGTTTCGAAGTGAGTCCCTGAAACCGGTAGCCGAAAGCTTGGCGTTTTCGTGGTCAGCCAATTTTTTTTCGACTAGCTTTTCCGAGAGTTCATCGATCCCGTTGATGTCCACCAAACCGCTAGTCAGCACCTTCACCGCGAGAGGGGCTATGTGCTGGAGCAAATCGCTACCCTTTGCTTTGATTTTCGCAATAGAGTGAGACTCGTCATCTTTTTCGGTCAACTGCCCGCTTAGCTCCTGAATCAACGCAACAAGCGCATCGTGGGTGTAATCGACCTCCCAGGCGCTGAATTTGACTACCTTTGCACCTTGTAACCGCAGGGATACCGTCCACATATCGAGAAAACTGGTCTTTCCGGTGCCCCAGGGGGCGGTGAGCGAAATAACAGCTGGCCCCTCAGCTTGTTTAACGAGATTGGTAAGCCGTTCCCCAGTTTCTTTCAGTTCGAAGGCACTTACGGCCCAAGGATTATCAGGGGGTATTTCCAGTCTTTGTGGCTCGAATCGCATCAGTCCTTGTGCTCCGTCGTGGGGAAATCTTGAATGTCTCACGCTTTGCTTAACGTAGGCGGTCAATTAGCAGGCTTGTAGGCCTTGGGTCCGTTCTATCACTTCTCCGGATCGGCTGGTAGACTTTCGTGTTGCTCACTTTTCTGGTGCGAGTTAAATCAGCACGTTACGAGATTTTGAAGGCCTGTTGCCAATGAACGCAGTAGAAATCGAAGAAGCCATATCTGATCTCGCCCAGGAGGCGTTCGACCAGGACGAATTCCCCTTCGCCTTCTTGCGCGCCTTTGGCAACAAAGAAACCACCATCAAGCGCCTGCGGGCCGGTACCACGAACAAGTCCGACCTAGGTGGCGTGCTGCAGACAAACAATATCCACATTGCGGTAGCCGAAGCGGGGCAGGTCACTCACACGTTAAGTAAGTTAAGGCAGAGCCCCGCGACTACCAGGTCCAAGGTCCGCTTCATTCTCTCTACGGACGGCGCCGATTTCGAGACCGAGGATCTCGAAACCGGCGAGACAGTTGCCTGCGAGTATCAGCAGTTTCCGAACCATTTCGGGTTCTTCCTACCACTGGCAGGCATTTCCACTGTAAAACAGGTTCGCGACAGCTCCTTCGACATACGAGCCACCAGCCGCCTGAATCGTCTCTACGTTGAACTGCTGAAAGATAACCCGGACTGGGGTGGCAGTGAGCAGCGCCATGAGATGAACCATTTCATGGCAAGGCTAATTTTTTGTTTTTTTGCCGAAGACACGGATATTTTCGCCGGTGAAAGCCTGTTCACCGATACCGTGGAGCAGATGAGTGCCCGAGATTCGTCCAACACTCACGAAGTGATCAGCGAGATCTTCCGGGCAATGAACACCCGAGCTAGTAATCGTTCGGCTGAAAACCTGCGGGGATGGACCAAGGACTTCCCTTACGTGAATGGCGGCTTGTTTTCGGGCAGCATTCAGGTGCCGAAATTCAGCAAGATTGCACGCTCATACCTACTGCATATTGGCAACCTCGACTGGACACAGATTAACCCGGACATTTTTGGTTCGATGATCCAGGCGGTGGCTGATGACGAAGAACGCGGTTCGCTGGGCATGCATTACACCAGCGTGCCGAATATCTTGAAAGTGCTGAATCCTCTGTTTCTGGATGACCTTCGGGGAAAGCTAGAAGAGGCTGGCGACAGTCCTCGTAAGCTGCTGAATCTCCGCAGTCGGATGTCCCGGATTCGCGTGTTCGATCCGGCCTGTGGCTCCGGGAATTTTCTGGTTATCGCCTATAAGCAGATGCGAGAGGTTGAGAACAAAATCAATGAGTTGCGAGGTAATCCTGGCCGTAAAAGTGATATCCCGCTGACAAATTTTCTTGGTATTGAGCTCCGAGATTTCTCGGCAGAGATAGCTCGATTGGCTCTTATAATTGCAGAGTATCAGTGCAATGTGCTTTATCGAGGGCAAAATGAGGCACTTCAGGACTTACTACCTTTAGATGCTGACAATTGGATAACTTGCGACAACGCCCTTCAACTGGATTGGGCTAGTGTCTGTCCGCCATATGGAGGCAGCGCAAAATATGACGATTCAGATTTATTTGATAAGCCATTGGAGCAAGCTCAGATTGACTTCGACGGTGAGAAGATCGAAACGTATATTTGCGGAAATCCGCCTTATTTGGGGTCAACTTGGCAAAGCGAAGGCCAGAAGCAAGATTTGGGAAAAGTGTTCTCTGGTAGGACAAACAGTTGGAAATCTTTGGATTATGTTGCTGGCTGGCTCCTCAAAGCGGCTGAATTTGGCAGGCTCACCCCCACTAAAACAGCTTTCGTGACGACTAATTCCATATGCCAAGGGCAACAAGTTCCGATCCTTTGGCCGCTCATTCACGGCACTGGGCACGAGATTATTTTTGCCCATACCAGTTTCAAGTGGAGTAATCTCGCATCAAAAAACGCAGGTGTAACCGTTGCCATCATTGGTATATCCGATAGTGCTGGTTCCTTGAAAAAATTGTATTCACATGACAATGGAGAGGCAATTTACAAAGACGTTGCCAACATAAATGGATATCTGGTTGCTGCGCCTAATATTGTCGTAAAACCCTCAAGAGTCCCCTTATCCAGTCGAGCTAAAATGACCTATGGCAATAAGCCAGTCGACGGTGGTTACCTTTTTGTCGAGCCTCACGAGTTCGTCAAGGTTGGGGCAAGGCATATCGATAGTTACGTTCGTCCCGTAGCGGGAAGCCACGATTCGATTAACGGAACACGGAGGTTTTGCCTTTGGATTCGTGATGAAGATCTCTCTGATGCTCAGCTTGACCCTTTCATCGCTGAAAGAATCAGTAAAACTGCGCAAAATAGGCTTGGTAGTAAAGATCGGGGTGCTCAGAAACTAGTAGATAGGGCGCATCAGTTTCGGGACACCGCCGAAGCGAGGAAGTGGAGTTTTATTGTTCCTCGGCATTCTTCAATCAGCAGGCCATATTTGCCTGTCTCCCTTTTGCCACCAAATTACATTATTAATGATAGTGCGTTTGCAATCTATGACGGCGACTTCTGGAGTTTCTCGCTCCTGGTATCGAGGCTCCATCTAGTTTGGGTTTCCACGGTTTGTGGAAAGATTAAAACCGATTATCGTTATTCGAATACTTTGGGTTGGAACACGTTCCCGATTCCTAAATTGACCCAAAAGAATCGTGAGGATCTCGTTCGTTGTGCTGAGGATATCTTGCTTGCCAGAGAGCGGCAGTTTCCGGCGACCATTGCAGATCTCTATGATGAAGAACGAATGCCCGGTGCCTTGCGAGAGGCTCATGAGCGAAACGACGAGGTATTAGAGCGAATTTATATTGGCAGGCGTTTCAAGAACGATACCGAACGGCTTGAAAGACTGTTCGAGTTGTACAACAAGATAACATCGTTAAAGCCCGTTGCTCGTCAAAATTGAAAACAGGGAAGTGATCCGTGAGTGAACTAATCCTCTACACCTCAGATGATGGCCAAACCCAGCTACACCTGCGCGCAGAGAGCGGCAGTGTCTGGCTCACCCAATTGGAAACAGCAGATCTTTTCCAGACCACGAAGCAGAACGTGTCTCTCCATGCCAGGAACATCTTCGAGGATGGCGAGTTAACCCCCGAGGCAACTGTCAAGGAATCCTTGACAGTTCAAACTGAAGGCAGCCGCCAGGTTCAGCGCAATATCACCCGTTATAACCTGGACCTGATTCTGGCTATCGGCTACCGCGTCCGCTCGCCCCGTGGTGTGCAGTTCCGCCAATGGGCCAGTGCTCATTTGAAGGAATTCCTGCTCAAAGGTTTCGTAATGGACGATGAGCGCCTGAAGAACCCAGGCGGCTGGGATTACTTCGATGAGTTGCTGGAACGCATCCGGGAGATCCGGGCGTCGGAGAAGCGGTTTTATCAGAAGGTGCGTGACCTATTCGCTCTCAGCTCGGATTACCGGGCCAGGGAGCGGGAAACCTCTATTTTTTTTGCAGAGGTTCAGAACAAGCTGATCTACGCGGTTACTGGCTACACCGCTGCAGAGCTGGTAATGAAACGCTCAGACCCGGAGCAGCCCAATATGGCTTTAACCAGTTGGAAGGGCGCCCGGGTGCGAAAGCAGGATGTGATCATCGCCAAGAATTATCTGACTGCCGATGAAATGGACAGCCTCAATCGCCTGGTGGTGATCTTCCTGGAACAGGCCGAACTGCGGGTAAAACAGAAGAAAGATCTTACCCTGGAGTTCTGGCGCAACAATGTGGAGCGCATGCTGGACTTTAACGATCAGCCGATTCTGGACGGAGCCGGTTCTGTCAGCCGCGAGAACATGGAAAAGGTTGCGTACCAGCGCTATGACGAATTTGACCAGCAGCGCCGAGTCACAGAGGCCAGGTTGGCTGACGATGAAGATCTCAAAGAGCTTGAGCAGCTTGAGGATCAAGTAAAACGCCAGTCCCGCACTTCAGACAAAAACAAAGACAGGGATTAAAACAGGAAGTATCCATGAGCAAAACCGTCCCGTCCGTTTCAGTCTCTTACGCCCGCAACGGCAGCTCAACAAAGTCGAACGAGCTGGGCATGCGGCCGATGCAAGAGCGTGCCTTCGAGCGGCGCGGAGAGCAGTACTTGTTGATTAAATCGCCACCGGCGTCAGGGAAAAGCCGGGCGTTGATGTTCATTGCGCTGGATAAATTGCACAACCAGGGTCTTAAGCAGGCGATTATTGTGGTGCCGGAGAAGTCCATCGGCGCCAGCTTTGTTGATGAGCCTCTCAGTGAATTTGGCTTCTGGGCAGATTGGCATGTAGAGCCGAAATGGAATCTTTGCAACGCACCAGGCACCGAAAATGGCGGCAAAGTTAAATCGGTTGGCGCTTTCCTGGCCAGCGGGGATAGGGTGCTGGTGTGTACCCATGCCACTTTTCGCTTTGCAGTAGAACAGTTCGGTGTCGCAGCCTTTGATGATCGCCTGATTGCAGTGGATGAGTTCCACCACGTTTCCGCCAATCCTGATAATCGGCTGGGCTCTCACCTGGGCCAGTTCATTGCCAGAGACAAAGTGCATATCGTAGCTATGACCGGCTCCTACTTCCGGGGTGATGCGGAAGCCGTGCTGGCACCTACCGAGGAGGCCCGGTTCGATACGGTCACCTACACCTATTACGAGCAGCTCAACGGCTACGAATATCTGAAACAGCTCGATATCGGCTACTTCTTCTATTCTGGTTCCTATGCAGACAGTATTCTGGAAGTACTGGACCCGAATGAGAAAACCATTATTCATATTCCCAACGTGAATTCCCGGGAGAGCACGAAAGACAAGGTCCGGGAGGTGGAACACATCATTGAGGAGCTTGGGGACTGGCAGGGTACGGACCCCGGAACCGGGTTCCAGCTGGTGAAAACCTCAGCCGGTAAGGTGCTGCGTATTGCGGACCTGGTAGACGATGATGCGTCCAAACGGGACCGTGTGTCTGCCGCCCTGAAAGATTCCACACAAAAGAATAACCGTGACCATGTAGACATCATCATTGCCTTGGGCATGGCGAAGGAGGGTTTTGACTGGATCTGGTGTGAGCACGCCCTGACTGTCGGCTACCGTTCGAGCCTGACGGAGATCGTTCAGATCATCGGCCGTTCTACCCGGGACGCACCGGGTAAGACCCGCGCACGCTTTACCAACCTTATTGCGGAGCCAGATGCCTCAGAGCAGGCAGTAACGGAGGCTGTGAACGACACGCTGAAAGCCATTGCCGCTAGCTTGCTAATGGAGCAGGTGTTGGCCCCTCGCTTTGAATTCAAGCCGAAAGCAACGGCCACCGGCCCGGCAGAGGGTTACGACTACGGTGAGGACGGGTACGACCCCAACAAGTGCAATGTCGGGATTAATGAAGAATCTGGCCAGTTCCAGATCGAGATCAAGGGCCTGGCGGAACCTAAGAGTGAAGAGGCTTCCCGCATTTGCACGGAAGACCTGAACGAAGTGATTGCCAGCTTTGTGCAGGACAAGACCACAATAGAACGGGGCTTGTTTGATGAGGAGCTGGTTCCGGAAGAGCTGACCCAGCTTAGCATGGGGAAAATCATCAAGGACCGTTATCCGGAACTGGATGCCGAAGACCAGGAGGCGGTTCGCCAGCACGCCATTGCTGCATTGAACATGACCCAGCAAGCCAAGCAGGCGTTGCTTGAAACAGTCATTGGCGAGGGAGGTGAGGGCACAGGTGCTGGTGAGGAATCTACAATAAAGCCCAACACCGCATTGATTGCCGGTGTGCGAAAGTTTGCGATGGATGTGACGGAACTGGATATCGACCTGATCGACCGGATTAACCCATTCAGCGAGGCTTATGCCATTCTGGCCAAGACCATGAGTGAGGAAAGCCTTAAGAGCATTGCCGCGATTATTTCAGCCAAGCGCACCACATTGTTACCAGAAGAAGCTAAGGAACTGGCGTATCGCGCTGTGAAGTTCAAGCGAGAACGCGGTAGGTCGCCCTCCAGCACTTCTCAGGATGCCTGGGAGCGGCGAATGGCGGAAGGCGCTTCTGCGTTTATGAGATATAAAGAAGAGGGCCGTTACGATGGATCTTGATGAGCTGAGTGCGGAACTACAGGACTTTGCCCAGCCAAAAAAAGAAAAGCATCTTAGTGCCCGGGAAGACCACATCATTGCGGGATTTGAAGAGATTCAGCGATTTGTGGAAGAGCATGGCTGCGTTCCTCAGCACGGGGAAGACAGGGATATTTTCGAGCGTCTTTACGCGGTGCGGCTGGACAGGATTCGTACTCTGGAGGAATGCCGGGAGCTTCTGACGGATCTTGATCACCAGGGACTGTTGGACGGCAAGGCCGTTGTTAAGAACGAATCGCCGGAAGGGATGGATGACGAGGAACTGCTGGCCGAACTTCAAGACATGGCGCCCGGGGGTGAGCTCACCGAATTACGCCATGTTCGCTCGACCGCTGAAAAACGGGCGGTCGAAGACATTGCCAATCGCACCATATGTGAAGACTTCGATCAGTTCAGGCCGCTTTTCCAACAGGTGGAAGCCGAGCTTAAAGCCGGGATTCGCGAAACCCGCCGCTTTGGCCAGGACACGAGCATAGAGCAGGGCAATTTCTTTATTCTGAACGGCCAGATGGTTTACGTCGCGGAAATAGGGGAGATGTTCAAAGCCCCCAACGGCGAAAGAGACGCCAGGCTGCGTGTGATTTACTCCAACGAAACGGAGAGCGATATCCTGCTTCGCTCGCTTCAACGAGCCCTCTATAAAGATGAAACCGGACGCCGTATCACCGAGCACGATGCCGGGCCGCTGTTCCGGGATACCTGGGATGAGGACGATGTAGAAAGCGGCACCATCTACGTTCTCCGGAGCAAGTCACAGAACGAGTTTGTAGCCGAGCACCGGGAGCTGATACACAAGATTGGAGTGACGGGCGGTAAGGTGGAGGCGCGCATCGCCAATGCCGAGCATGATGCGACCTACCTTTTGGCGAAGGTAGAAGTTGTCGCCACCTATAAACTTGCCGGGATAAACCGGGGCAAACTAGAAGCGTTGCTTCACCGCGTGTTTGCGCCTGCGCAGTTGGATCTGGAGATCAAGGATCGGTTTGGTCACCCCGTTAAGCCGAGGGAGTGGTTTCTGGTTCCGTTATCGGTGATTGATGAGGCAGTTGATCGGATTCGAGATGGATCGATTACTAGGATGGTTTATGAGGCGGGCACCGCCCGACTAGTTGATAAATGTTGAGATTGATGAGATGAGGAATTGGTTAAAAACGTTACTTTTCGTGTCATCTTTTTCGCCAACTCTTTTAGTGTTGGCAGGCGTTAGATATTTTTCAGTTGGAAATTTAGATTCTCTGGTCATTCAGTTATCAATAATATCGATTATTGGAATATCATTACCCTTTCTAATATTGACATTGGTTAAAAAAGAGGCGCAGAGGATAAATTTTTCTGCAAAAAAGGTAGAGTCCGCAGACTATTATTTGTTGGTTTTTCTCGGAAGCTATGCGTCACCCGTAGTTATGAAAATTGCAGAAATTGACTTCTTTATGGCCGGTATCATAATTGGTCTAATATTTGTTGTCGCCTGGTTAATTTCTAATATCCCATCACATCCAATTCTTTATTTATTTAAATATAAATTTTATAAGGTAGAGTCTAGCGATGGAATGGTTTATACGTTGATGACGAAAAGAGTTATAAGGAGCCCTGGTGACGTGACCCGGGTTATGAAGTTATCAAGTGCTATGCTAATGGAGTAGAAAATGCCTCTAAGTCTTTTTGCGCTGACGAACGATCCAGCTCGTCGAATCGTTAAGTTTGAATTGTCAAATCCAGTACAATCTGAGCTTACCGATTATATTCAAGATCAGGAACAAAATTTTGATGAGGCGACCGAAGAGTTTGAGTTTGACGGAAATTACAAACCAGATGCGGGAGAGGTTCTTTATATTAATAATTACGACGATATTGATGGGCTTGAACAAGCAGTTGAGAATCCCCTAGGAGTGGAGCCTGTCGATCCTACTGAAGACTTTTTTCTTGATATAAAAGCGCTATTCACTGGCTACCGAACACCGCATGGTAATATAAAAATATTGCTTCAGAATTTCGATAGAAGAAAGATAATTTCGACGAATGGACTTTCAATATTCCATGCAGGTAATGTCTATAAAAAAATCGATGGTATTGGGCTTACAGTTGATCATAAGCTTACTGCAACTTTGGAGGCTGGAAAACTAAAGTTCTACAGTTTTCATGCAACCCGGCAGATGTTCGACCTAAGTGAGTATTATAAAGAGGCAACGGATACTGATGTCGTTGATTTTCTGCAAGTTGATTTAATGCAGACCGTGAACCCCGACAACTTTATTGCCCTCGCGGACTCATGGGTTAGAAGAAAAATATCTTTGGTTCAGCAAAGCGGAATTTTACAAAATGTTCCACTTCATGAAATGAAGGCTGTCGCCATTGATTTCGGCATTCCTTTTTCGACAGTTGATGAGAATGGTACTGATGTAATATGTGTTCCCGATAACAAGTCAGACCTGAAAAAGCTTCTTAGGTTTTTGGATGAGGACTATTATAAATCTCCGCTGTCAAAAACGCATTTTGTCACCAATTCTAAGCGAGTTGTGTAGGGTTGTGTGTAGTGGTCAACTAATCCCGGACAGTATTTTAAGTTTTTCTTCCGCGATCACAGGTGGCATGCCGTCATTGAATGTATGGGGACGCTGCCGGTTGTAGTAGTCCATCAGGTAGTCACCAATATCCTTTCTTGCATCAGGAATCGAGCGGTATCCAAGTGATGGGATCCATTCGCTCTTCAGGCTCCGGAAGACCCGTTCCATAGGGGAATTATCCCAGCAATTTCCCCGGCGACTCATGCTTTGCTCCATGCGGTAACGCCAGAGCCTCTGACGGAATAATCGGCTTGCGTACTGACTGCCCTGGTCGGAGTGGAACAGAACCCCAGTCGGCATTCCTCGCTGCTCATACGCATGATCCAATGCCTTCACCACCAACTCGGCATCAGGCCGGTCTGATAGCGCCCAGCCAACGACCCGGCGGGCGTAAAGATCCAGAACAACCGCCAGATAGCTCCATCGCTGACCAGCCCACACGTAGGTGATGTCACCGCACCACGCTTGGTCTGGGCGACTGACGTTGAACTCACGATTCAGCCGATTTGGAATGTCTGGTCTTTCCACAGTGGCCTGCTTGTAAGCGTGTGGGCCAGGTTGTTTGCAGGTCAGTCCCAACTCACCCATGAGGCGGCGAACCTTGAAGCGTCCGATCACAACGCCTTCCTCATTAAGCATGGAGGTGATCATACGGCTTCCTGCTGAGCTTCGGCTCTTGCGAAAGATCCTGTTCACATCGGCTCGCAGAACCACTCGTTCGGCATCCACTACGGACCGCCTGCGGCGATACTCGTAATAGCTGGATCGCGATACTTCAAACGCTTTACAGACCGTCTCAACCGGCTCCTGCTCACTCAACTGGTCTATCAGCGCGTACGATTCATCTCGTCCGACATCAAGAGAGCGGTAGCCTTTTTTAGTATCGATTTCTCTCGTTCCAGCCTTTCACAACGGGCTTCCAATTCTTGGATCCGCTGCTGCTCCGGCGTCATCGCTTTGGACTTGGGTGTAACACCACCACGTTCCTCGGAAAGCTGTTTTACCCATCGCCTGAGGGCGTTCTCGCCGACATTCAAAGATCGACTGGCTTCGGCAACACTGTAGCCTTGGTCAAGCACCAGACAGGCGGCTTCCTGTTTGAATTCTGGCGTAAAAGATCGTCGTTTCCTGGTCATCAGACACCTCGTTTATGGTGGCGATATTACCACCTACGTTGGTGTCCGGAATCATTGAACCACTACAACTGGTAGGGGCTGGTGATAGGGGACAAGGAGACTTCAGTATGTCGGTCACCTTCCTGATGTGTATTAGGCCTTACAAACAACTTATATGAGGGAAAACGCATCTTAACGGGAGGGCCTCTTATAGGTCTATACACAGCCACCGATGTCCATAGTGGTTTCAGAAATAATTAACGGCCCCAGCCTTTTGATGGTCCATTGCGTAAACCGCTGAAGATTGCCACCCATTCCACCTGAAGCCTGCCACTCGGACCGGCGCAAGGCTGCCACCCATCGGAGCGTAGCGACGCGGGGATTTCATTGTTACTCCGAAGCCGTGGTGCCCG
>Ga0306899_1000457_pt1 | contig 20913 bp, 12 predicted proteins | sample AntRauMFilla3764_FD_190407 | JGI IMG/M metagenome (GOLD analysis project Ga0306899, IMG submission 190407) | Saline lake microbial communities from Rauer Islands, Antarctica - Metagenome Filla 3 #764 (v2) (version 2) | ecosystem: Environmental > Aquatic > Non-marine Saline and Alkaline > Saline ... | reverse complement strand
GAAGCACTCAATCCTATTAAGGATAAAGCGGCCAGCATCAGTAACGGCAGAGCGGGGAGTCGGTGTGTCATAAACGACATGGCTGGGGTTAGTATTTTTGTATGCATGTTATGGACTTGATTATTAAAGTCAGCAAATTGTGAAATTTGAGAAAAGCCCGTCAAGACGCATCAGCACTGAACTAATCGTAAAAGTGAAGGGGCCACGGTTATCGCTGGCCTCCATTCCTATCGTTGCCGGCTGGCCGGATCCACATACAATGCCCGCCGCCAGGTGCCATCCGCGCTTCGATGGTGTCCCCGCCGGTCACATTGCCTGTTCGGATTTGGTATGCCTCGCGGTTTTTAATAAAGTGGGCCTCGGGTGCATCTTCGTAGAAAGTGACATGGTAAGATTTCCCCGGCTCCAGAAATTCGAGGGGGATTTTGAGCGAGCCGCCTTTCCCGTCGATCACGCTGGCGACAAACCATTGGTCTCCGCTTCGCCGGGCGGTCGTGATGTGCTCACCGATTCGGCTGTTAATAATTCGGCTTTCGTCCCAGGTTGCCGGCATCTGCCGGATAAACTCAAACAAGTCCGCCTTCTTCGCATATTCTTCGGGGGCGTCCGGCAAAATAATCAAACCGCTGAAAACGACCAGAACACGGGCGGTTTCCGAGACGACGGTTGAGTTATAGCTTTCCCTTTTTAGAGGGCTCTTCAGCCGCCCTTTGCTGTTAATCTCATCCAGGCCATATGTTCCGTTGTTCTGGTCGATCGGTCCGGAGAGACTGTTGATCATCGCCATTTTCAGGAACCCTTGGGGTGTGAAAGCGCGCCTCGCATCCTGTTGCGTATGACCGAATTCGCGGGTGACAAAGTTGGGCAGAGTTCGGCGAATCCCCGTCATGGGAGCGGGATAGTCGTGAAAATCGACCAGGAGGTGATTTCTGGCAGCTTGCTCCACCGCTCTGCGCGTAAAGGGTACATTGTTGCCCATGAACCCGTATTTAATCCCGGCTGCGCCGAGTTCGGAATAGAGTTTAAAGAGCGCTTCGTCACCCAAAGAGGCTCCTTTCTTTCGATCGTAGTAGAGGATGATCGCCACATCCTTCTCCTGCGCATACTCCATGAGGTGTCTGAGGTCCACTTCCGGCTTAATCATCAGCTTGCCGTCTTTCACCTTTTTAAACCAGGTGTCGTCAATCAGGAAATAGCGGATGTTATTGTCGGCAGCGAAGTCGATAAACCGCTTGTAGCTGGCAGTATCGATTCCATAGGTAAAATCGCCCGCTTTATAGCCATGCACCCGCCAGTCCCAAAGGCTTTTTCCCGGCTTGATCCAGGAGGTATCCTCAAGTTTACATTCGGCTGCCAGGTTGATTGGCGTGGTGGATACCGAGAGAGCGCCCGCTTGCTCGTTAAGAATAATGACCCGCCACGGCGTAACCGTCCGGGTGCCCTGCATGGTTCCAGAGGAAATACTGCACGCGATTCCGGAGCTGGTAGAGAGCGACGCTGTATCGTCAAAGCCTGTCGCTGAGTAAAGGTCTGACTCAAGGAGGCCGAGAAATGTGCTCTCATCCGCGCTCAAAAGAATCGGAAGTATGCGATCTTTTTCTGCAAGCTCGCTTAGCGGCATCGGCCCGATCGGCTCGTGTTCGCCTGCGGTAGCGTAGGCCGCAAATTCCGAGACGGGGTTATAAGTCACCACAAACGTGGCTTTCTTTCCCGAGACCCCTTTCTGCCCGGGCACTGCAAATCTGAAACCAAGGCCATCGTTGTAAACACGGCACACCAGATCAACCCTCACCCCTGAAATATCAAGTGTCAGGGTCAACTCCTCACAGCGGTCATGCACTTCACTGAACTGTCCCCACACGGAATCCCACCTCTTGTCGATCGAGGCTGTTTTCGTGGAAAGGACCTTATACCTGGGATTGGGGAACAGGGACAGCGGAGAAGGCTTGAGAAGTTCCCTCCCCTTCCATGTAAGCGAGTAGCTCAGTGCTGACTCCGTGCAGCTAATATCGACTTTTATTTTACCATCAGGCGAAAGCAAATTGTATTCGGACGACGCTGCCAACGAAGAGAGACAAAGCATCACTCCTAGGGTGACCGACAAAAGAATAGGACTCAGTCGGAATTTAAATCGTATCGTACGCATAAGGAAAAATTGGGTTATCTATTTTTATGAATATTTACGGATGTAATCCAACGCGAACTGCCCTTCTCCATGCCACCACAGCGCGTGGAGCCGTAACGTCGTTGTCTCACTCCGTCTGATTTTCTCTTTCCACCAAGTAGGCTGGGATTAGGGGAAATTTAACTCCGCAAGCTCCACTCGGTGGGAAAACAGCTCTTCCCCTTTGGGATTTATGGCGGACAGCCGAATGCTTTCTGAAGCCCAATCGATTTCTATCAGTCCGGCATTCAGTTCCCAGCTAGCTTTCCCCATGCGATATGAGTTGATCGCCCGAGCCCAGCCCTTCGAGGTAGCGGACATCCCACTGGAGGTGAAATCGTAGAACGGATAGCCGTCAATTTCCTTTTTGGACAACTCAGTAAAATGGACATCACCAGATATGAAAAATGTGTGGTGAGCCTTGTGTTTTTTGAGAAGTTCAAAAAGCCGTGCTTGTTCGTGAGGGACATTACCCCAGTTTTCCATGCCTTTCTCATGTGCCAGCACTTGAATGCTGCTGGCAATGATTCGGATGTCGGCCGGAACTTGCAACTGATCCTCCAGCCACATCCATTGCACCTCACCAAGCAGGGTTTTGGAGTGATCTTCGGTGGGTTCATACCAGCCTATATGTCCCTTCTTTCTTTTGCCTTTGGCACTCGGCAGCTCGTCTCGAAAGTAACGGGTGTCCAGGAGTATGATTTGGCAACGTTGCGTCGGTGGGCCGAACACGTAAGAGCCGTAAACACCCTCCCGCTGGCGCCGCGGTGAGTTCTGCGACTCCTTGAAGAAATCCAGGAAGATCTCTGCGGACTCCTGGCGCTTCGTATAAGATCTGCCGCCATCGTTGATGCCGTAGTCGTGATCATCCCAAGTAGCCAGCAGTGTGGTTGATTTACGTAATTTACGGAAACCTTCTACGGCCTCGAGTGCGCCCCATTTCTTTTCCAGCAACTCCATATCGTGCGTGTCGCCGTAGATATTGTCTCCGATAAAGAGGAAGACGTCCGGTTCCTGCATCAGGATGCCGTCGAATATGGCAAACTTCTGCTTACTCGGGTTAAAGCAAGAGCCAAATGTGATCTTGCTAATTGCCTTTTCGTATTGGAAATCAGCTTTGCTTTGACCCTGAGCAAGCAGGGCATTATTCAAAAGCAGATAAAACAGAAACAGAGGGATGGTTTTTTTCATCTTTTTATTTGGTTTTCCAGACGTGTGAGCCATCCACCAGTTCACGGTAACGGGTTTCAAGGCGTTGTTTAAGTTCTGCCAGGCGCTTGGGCTGTAATTTTGACAAGTCGTTACACTCGCCGATGTCCTTGCTCAGGTTGAAGATTTGAAAATCGGAAAGCTTCGCTGCCTTCACCTGCTTCTCATTCCGCTTGTTCACGCTTTTGAGTTCCGGAAGGTCGAGCTTGGCCAATACCTTCCAATCGCCGTCCCGCATGGCTACGCGGCGCTCATTAATGGCATCGTAGAAAACCCAGACCAGGGGCTTCTCACGGACGATCTCTTGCCCGGTAAGCGCAGGCAGAAAGCTGGTTCCATCCAGAATCAGGTCAGACGGAGGGCTGGTCTTGGCCAGTTCGCAAAAGGTGGGAAGGAAGTCCAGGGAAGAGACCGCCTGTTCGACAACCGCACCGCCATCAATCTTGGCCGGCCACCGCATGATCCCGGGCACTCGGACTCCGGCCTCGGTGGTCCACAGCTTCATCCCGCGCAGAGGTGCGGCGCTCCCATAGGAACGTGCAGCGCCGCCGCCATATCGACGCAGAGTTTCCGGGCCGTTGTCGGAAGTAAAGATCACCAGAGTGTTGTGATCCAGCGATCGTTCCTTCAGTTCGTCCATCAATCGACCGACCGCGGCGTCTATGTTGGCCACATTGGCAAAGTATTGCGCCTGGCTCAGATTCTCGGCCTCGTCTTTGTATTGATCCACCAATTCCATCGGCGAGGCGATAGGCTCATGCGGTTCGTGGAAGGACAGGTAGATAAAAAAGGGTTGCTCGGGATTATCTGTCTGCTGGCCCGTAAGCCAGTTCAGTGCTTCATCCACCACCAGTTGGCAGCTGAACCCTTCGAGGGGGCCGACCTTTTCACCATTGCGGACGAAGTTGACCGGGTTCTCATGACTGGGGGCTGCGTTGTTCTGCGTAGCAAACCAATGCTCGAAGCCCGCGTCATTCGGTTGGGGTTGCGCGTCCGAGTTGAATTTCCCGTTGCAGTGCCACTTTCCCGACATGCAGGTGGCATACCCTGCCTGCTTGAGGAGTTGCGGGAGGGTGACCTCCGAGGCCCGCATATGAATATTCTTCCCGTCAGGAATCCAGTCGTAAACCCCGGCTCGATTCGGGCTACGTCCTGTGAGTAGACCCACGCGGGAGGGAGAGCAGACGGGTGCTGCCGCATAGAAATCCGTAAAGCGGATTCCCTCCTGCGCCATCTTATTCAGATGAGGCGTCTTGATATGCGGATGCCCGTAACACTCCAGGTCGCCATAGCCCAGGTCATCACTGAGAATAACCACAATATTCGGCTGTGCCGGTGCGGCCTGAGCCATGAGCCCAACAAACACCGCCGTCACGAAAAAAACTCTACTGAATATCTTCATAACATTGGATCAAAGTGCGACAGGTTCCACTCGTCGAGCCACTGCACTTTGAATCCCTTATTATCATCGAATACGACTGGCAACCAAACATATCGTCCGTCGATCGCATCCTCCGGGTTCCAGATATCGAACATGGCAATGTAAGCATCCTTTTTGCCATGCACCGGAAAGACGCAGGTGCTCTGGCCACCGAATGTCTTTTCCGGCCCCTTCTGGTTCTGTGGGTTGATCCCGACACAAGGATTGCCGAGTTCTTTCCACGGGCCAAGAATCGAATCCGCCACCGCAGAACGTGCCGCATTGGGTTTCCACCCAGTGCAACCGGATGCGATCAGATAATACTTCCCTTTACGCTTAAAGACCGCAGGCGCTTCCATCCAACGGAACGGAAAGTTGCGCGTGTAAGTGCCGGCATGGTCAAGGTAATCCTCAGTCAACAGCGAGATGTGCAGCGTCGAGTTATGCTCGGAGGAATAGATGTGATAGGCCTTGCCGTCGTCATCCACAAACAGGTTCATATCACGCGCCATCTGCCCGCCTTCGAAATGGGAGCCGAGAATATTAAACTGCGCATGCTTGGGAGTCGGGCCGCCACTGAAGTCTTCGTTCTCCCCTTTGGTACGCTCAATCGATATAGGATCCTTTTCTTCCGCCGTCACATTAAGTGGCCAATGCCCGGCATTCGGGCGTATGCTGCGAATATAGGTGTATGGCCCCGCCGGTGTATCCGATAGCGCGATACCAGAACGAGCGGCGTCATAACCCTGTCCTTTCAGTTCCAAGTGAAACCACATCACGAATTTCCGGGTCCTGGCATTATAAATCACTTTTGGGCGCTCAATGATGCAGCCCTTTACAATATCACTACTTGGATCGTCGGACACCTCCAGCGCGATCCCCTCGTCCTTCCAGTTGGTCAGATTCTGGGATGAATACACGTGCACGCCCACCTGTGCCCGGTTTCCGGCATCCCCGGGCACCTTATGTTCCCCGAACCAGTAGTAGGTATCGCCATGTCGTAACACACCGCCACCATGCGCGTTGATATGAACACACTGGTCATCCGGCCAGACTTGCCCCGGCTCAAAGGATGCCACACGCTCGCCCGCAACGACGCTTCCAGCGAAGATGGTCAACAAAGATAAACTGAGTATTTTCTTCATAATAAGTCGATTGAATTCATAGCACCGCGCGGTGCCTTGTCGAGCTGAACCAGCTAACGAAGAACGATCCGTCGATGTAAAAGCAGATGGAAAGCAGGATGGAAATTAGGACACTAATATTTCATAGAGCGTCAATCGTGACATCTACGACACTATTACGTTTTACGATCTCAAGTTAGTTCGAAAACCCACATTTATTTTCAACCACCCGCCCAAGCATTATCCTAAAGGATCTCGGTCACCTTGGCTGGCCAATCACTATTGAAAAGGCGAACGGATCGTTCCACTCACATTTGATGGCCGAGACGAAACTCTCCGCATAACCATTCTGCTGCGGGCGCCCTACCCTAGTTTGACGAAGCGAAGCGGAGAGGGGCAAATGTAACGCGTTTGGGGCGACAGCCTTGCACGTGCACAAGGAACCATCCATTAATTTCACTCTTTCTTCGCTACTGCCTCCGGCAGTTCGGGCAGTTTCATTTCCTCAAACCAGAAGGTCTTGTAGGCTTGAATCTCTTTGGAACGGTGGCCCCAGCGGAGGAAGCCGTTGCAGGCCAGCAGCACTTTGCCATCCTCGAAGTGTTTGCGATAGTCATCCTTGATGACAGCACCGAAGGGTCGGTGGGAATTGCGCCCACTACCTCCCTCAATGGTGGCACGGCCCTTCCGGCGGTTGGGCACGTATTCGCCGTCGAGCCAAATATTACTGCCTCCGCCGAGGTTATAGTGAGAGCGCCCGCCTACAAGAAGGCGGTAAGCGTAGCCATCACGAAGCGGAGGCAGTTCAAGCTTGGCACGCATCAGAAGCGCTTCCTTATCCCAGAAGGTATTGACGGGGTTGCCACAACCGCAGAAATGATCCTCACCCACGCAACGACCGTGTGGTTCCTTCTTGCCCCCCTTATTGGCGAAGGGAGCGCGCCCGAGTTTCCAGCCGGCGCTTTCTGGATTGAAATCGGTGGTAAACCAGTCCTCCGAACCGGATGGAGGCGTGACCTCACGGAAGCGGTGTTTACTCTCCCAGAGCATTGTCTCCTTCGGCTCGAAGGTGGTGTAATGCCAGACAATCTCATCGCGAGCCGGCCCGTAGAGCTCCCAGTTGTAGTCATCGACACCGGCTTTTCGGTAGAGGTCAACGAGGCCGTCGATCGCCCGGCCCGGTTGCCGCGAGTTGATTTCCCGCTCCAAATTCTTGCGGTTCTTCTCGATATATTCCGGGATTAACCCGTTTAGAATTTTTGGTTGAAGGGCGGCTCTAAGCTCCGGCCCAAGCTTTGAAGGGTCTGCCGCGAGAAACAGTTCCTGGTGCGGGAGCGGATCATCCGGGTTGCGCTTACGCCCCAGTTGATAAATCACATCGTAGCCCCCGGGAACGAGAGCCAGATCTTTGGCGAAGCCGTCGAGCAAAAGGTCGATGTTTTCTGTCAGTTCCTGCCCGCCCGGCTCAACCAGTTGTTCAGGATAGGAAAGGTAGGATTCACCCAACTGTTCCAAAGCGAAGCTGCGAATTTCCGACTCGGCGCCTTCCAACTGACGGGTAATTCCATCAAGCGGCCCAAAGTCGCCGAGTCGCTGGCTGCTCGCAATGACCTCACCCACTTTTGAAAGGAACGGTTTATAAAAACGCTCATCCGTGGTCAAGGGGGTTAGCCCCTGCATGGCAGAACTGCGCAACCACCAATCCCGGTGGTCGAGCCAACGGAGCATGCTGCCGAAGTGCGGTGCGATCAACTCGGGAGGTGCCCCTTCGATCGTTTTCATGGCACCCATCAAGACCCACCAGGATTCGTCCGGGTTGTCGATGATGCCGCCAATGTGCCTGAACATGTCATCGGTCGGACCGCCCTCTGCAGAATCGTTCTTGTCCAGCATGGCCTTGACTGCATGGATCCCTGTCAACCGGGCACGCGGATCCCCGGACTTTAGCAGAGGCACAATCAAATGGCTGCGGTCACGCCCGCCGATATACCGAGACGCAACGGCGCGTACGGCGTGGGTCGGGTGATAGGCATACATCAGTAAAATTTCGTCACTGACCTCCGGATCCCGGAGACGACTCAATATCGCCTTCGACGCATCGGTCGGAACCCGCTCCTTTGAGAGGTCCTGCCGTTTACCCGGCAGGTATTCGCCCGGAGTCATGGAAAGGAAAACTTCATCCGCCTCGTTCCCCCAGGGCCGATGGGGGATCTCGTAGCTATGCGAGTATTTGGTAGGCGGCGCGCCGTGGAGGCGAAGCGCCTTGCGGTGAACCGTGTAGATCATCGGGATAAATGAGCCCCAACCGCGATGATCCAAAGCGGTGTCATCGTAGCCGACGTTCCAGTCGCTGACCCATCCGTGGAGCCCCTCGTGGGTGCGCGCCAATTCATACATCCAGAGTCGTTCGTCCATGAATGAGCGGTAGGCCTCCGGACGCTTGTCACGAAGCAAGCCCATTGCCCGCCCCTTCCAGAGTTCACCGATGCCACCGCCGGTATGGCCGTGAAACAGCCAGGAGGTGTTGTAAAAGGCCTTGTTGGCAGAAATGTCCCGTGCTTTAGCGTAAATTGATTTTTCGCTATCCGGATGAAGATTAGCGGCAGCCTGCATGGTGAACGCCAGGCCGGCGGTCTTGCCATTGGCAGTAAAACCGCTTTCCGGCAGGTGGTCCCCGTAGGCGACATTGCCGTGCCCTGCAAAACGATAAACATGTTCCAACGAGGTTCGAAGGGTATGCTCATCCACATCCACCCCGCACTCCTTCGCCATCAACAGGAAAGTAACTGCGTGCAAACCGGCGGCGTTGAGGTGGCCGCCACCCATGTAGCGGTATGCTGCCGCACCCCGCCCCATCCATGAACCGTTGTAAATGGTGCGGGACAAGGAATCCGCAACATCCTTAATGATCGGCAGCACGGATTTGTCTCCCGTGCGCAGATAGTATTCGCAAAACCCGGGTCCGGTATAGCCGGCGAACCATGGATAAACTTCACGCCCCTTGGCGGGCTTTTTGTAATTCTCCACGAACTTCTTCATCCAGCCGCGCACCACCTCGAGATCCTTTTCTTCACCTGTTGAGAGGAGAAAAAGTACGGAGCCATTGAGGCCCATGCCACACTCGTTTTTATTCGCAGCGATAAAATCGGCGGCTTCGCGAACGATCCGATCCGACTTGGCGCAATCAACCGGCCAGGTCTTACTGTAGGCACCGAGTGCGGGAATCTTGATAGTCACTTCCTTCGCTTCGGTATCGGGCTTGTCCTTGACCATCAACTTAACAATGCCGCCATTCGCCTCCGCTTCGGTGATCCAATTGCCCAGGAGCACACGCGGGTCATGGTCCTTCATCGCATTCCCGTTCACGCTCTCGATGATTTGGCCTTTTTTCAGTTCGCCACTGGCCGCAGCGGGTGAGCCCTCCTCGATATTAACGATGTGCATCGTAAAGTTGGGTCGCCGCAATTCAAGGCCGATACCGATAGGCCCAAAACGCTTGATCTTGTAGCGCGCAGCGCCCGGATCGGGCCACATATGGAAGATAGGATCTTCGGCATAATAGTCTTCGCCCGATTTCGAATCTTTGGCGGAAAGCTGACCCAAGCCGGCCAGCATTGTGAGGGCTATCGTAAACGTAAGTCCCCGTGCGAGTCGTCGGGGGTTGAAATAAGGGGCCACATCAAGCGCGGATATATAGGATATCATTTGGAGGATATTTCGTTTGAGATACAAATAGTCAATGTCGGAGAGCGACTTGCTCTCAAATCAGGCACGGTAAAGAAGGGCCTCTTTTCATAATCATTAACACACCTCTCCTCACACCAGATTTGCAACCTTCAGCGGATTCTGCTGGACAGTCATGGACAGATGCACCGAATTTGGGCAACAAAAAGCCCTTAAAGATCAATGGCTTAAGTGCCTCTGTGGTCGAAATTTTCAATGGCTCCGGAAAACTGATAAAGCCCCAAATGCAAAGGCGTTCGAAGACCTGATACCTTCTAAGTTTGTAGCCGCGACGCGAGAGCCGTGCGGTTTCATTTCGTTTCGGCTTCCATGAGCCGTACGGTCATCCCGAAGCCCAATGCCGCAGTAAATAAAATTTTCTGTCTTGCTGAAAGCGCCGCGTAATTCACTCTGGCAGTATGAGAGCATACGTCACATCCCTCACATTGTTTTTCAGTTTCCTCGGCTACATCCACGCCGAGTGGCAGCCACTCTGGCCGGAAGGCGCACCCGGTTCACCGAACCCGCCTGTAGTTGATGAGAAAATCGGCTACGGAAACCGCTACTCGGATACCGGTGTGCCCGCCTATTGGTATCATCCGGCCGATCCGGCCATGCGGAACGGTGCGGCGGTCGTCATTTTCCCTGGCGGGGGCTATAGTAGGCTGGCGATGAACCACGAAGGGCACGACTATGCCAAGTGGCTCAACGAACGCGGCATCGCTGCGGTGCTTGTGAAATACCGCGTGAGCTCAAAAGACGAAGCCGGTTTTCAGTATCCAGTCCCCTATCTGGATGCCCGGCGGGCGATCCGCCTGACCCGCGAGAAAGCGGAGGAGTGGCAGATCGATAGTGAAAAAATTGGCGTCATGGGCTCTTCGGCCGGGGGGCACCTCGCATCCATGTGCGTGACCTTATTCAATGAAACCTACGATTTAGCAGGGGAAAATACGAGACCGTCCTGTCGCCCGAACTTCGGCATTCTAGTCTATCCGGTCATTGGCATGGACCAGCCCTGGGGACATGGCGGCTCGCGTCGCCGCTTACTCGGTCCGGAAAATTCGGATGACTTGGCCCAGGAACTCGCAACTTACCGCCGCGTGAGCCGCAGCACCCCACCCTGCTTCCTGGTGCATGCAGCAGATGACGGGGCCGTGCCGGTGCGCAACTCGTTGGAGTTCGCCAGCGCCTGCGCCGAGAACGGAGTGCCGACGGTGCTGCAACTGACCGCTCAAGGTGGCCATGGCTTCGGACTCTCGGGACGCGGCGATTCAGCCAACTGGCCGGAACTCCTTGAGCGCTGGCTTGAAAGCGAGCCGTGGTATAAGCCCTAGCGGAGTCCTACGCGGCGTGTCCGCTCGTGGACGCCCCCCGAGCAGGTTCGATACCAGAGGCCCCTTCGACACCGCAACGGCGCTCGTGAACCCCTCAGGATTTTCGGCTATTACGTCGATCTTTATTTCGATCACGTTTTTACGTATGTTGCGATCCGGACAGTCGTTCCTCCTCTCCTTTTCTAGATGATAGTAGTTTAACAGCCCTCCGAGCCGTTCAAATTTTACGACCGAACCGCTCCTGCCCTTTGTTTGCCCAGCGTATGGGAATGGAATAAAATTATCCAGCCCTTGGTGGTTCCGCTCGTGATCGTAGTGCTCCACATACTCGTTGACGGCCTTTTTGAGTGAGTGTTCGCCGAAGAAAAGCCCGTCAAGACGCATCAGCACTCGACTGATCGTAAAAGTGAAGGGGTCACGCCAAAGACGATTCAGGAGCTACACCAGAGATCATCTCCCATCTCCCATCCGGCTCGAGGCGTTCCTCGGAGGTATGCATTAATCTCGGGGCGATTGCTGATTTCCATCTTTGCCGCATCCCACTCGAGCCGTCCGCCGAAGCGGGCGGCCAGCGCACCGAGTAGGCTCACTTCGGTCAAACGGGCGGCATATTTGAAATTTGAACCGGGCTCGGGCCCCTCACCTTTGATCGCGCGGATCCATTCCGCAAACGGGCCTCCCTCAACCCGGGGATACTTTTCCTCCGGGAAACCGCCTTCCTTAAAAGCTTTCATGGCATCGCGGTTGGCCAGTCGCGGATGGTTTGAGCGTCCATCGGTGAAACCATTTGCTCTGGTGCCCGTAAAGTAGCTCCCTGCGTTGGGTAGCTTATCCCCATAGCCCCATTCAACATTCTGTGGTCTGTGTTGCACAGACTTGTTGCCATTGGCCCAGGTCAGGGTGCAGGCGGGGTGCTTTCCGCGAGCGGGAAATTTGTAGCGGACAATATTACCGTCCGGTGCGACCCACTCATTGCCCCCGACAACCTTGACCGCTTCAATCACAGTTGGCTCATAGAGATCCAGCACCCAGACCGGGGCATCGGCAATGTGGCAGAACCAGTCGACCAGCTGCCCGCCGCCGAATTGATAAAAGCCCCTCCAGCGCAGGGGATGGTAATTCTGATGGAAGGGCGTCTCCGCAGTCGGCCCCAACCAAAGATCGTAGTTCAGCGAATCCGGAACGGGATCTGCCGGAGGCGGGAACGTTGCCGGCTTGTCAAAATACTTATTCCCCCAAGTGGGACCGTTGATGCAACTATGCACCTCGGTGATATCACCGAAAACTCCCGCTTCATGCCACTCCCGCATTTGGCGAATCCCATCGTAGGTATGCCCCTGGTTGGCCATGTTGGTGATCACGCCGTATTTCTCCTGAGCTTTCACCAGGGTGCGGGACTCCCAAATCGTGTGGGTCAGGGGTTTCTGAGTGCAGACATGCTTTCCTCGTTGCATCGCATCCAGAGTGGCCACGAAGTGGGTGTGATCAGGAGTATTCACCACGACCGCATCTATCTCGGCCTCGTGCGTATCCAACATCTTCCGGTAATCATCGAACATGGGGATGTTCTCCTCATGGGCCCACTTCGGGAATCTTTCGGAGTCCACATCACAGAGCGCAACGATATTTTCCTTTCGGCAATCGCCGTAGCACATCTCGGCAATTCCCCCCGCGCCAATAATTGCAATGTTCAGTTTTCCAATAGCCGAAGCCCCGGATTGGGCGATCGAAAAACGAGGCAGGATGAACGCCCCCGCCACCGTCGCAGCCGCCGATTTTTTGATAAAAGTTCTTCTGTCGAAGTGTTGATTATACTTGGATTTGTGCATGACAAACAATGATCAAGAAAAACAATACGAGACAATCTTTTCTTCTTGTTAAGTCCCCTGTTAATAATGGACAGATTTATATCAATTATAACCGGAATGATTCCGAAGGCAGCCGGGCCGGTGGAGGGATGCGTTCGCAAACAGATCTCAAAAAGACGGCTGATAGGAATTTGCTTTTCAGCGGCATAGCCCCTCATTCGCAAATCCTACGGCGGGCGGGCCGCCGGGGTAGCATCGGGGGTGAGGGTTCAGTTCTGACAAGAACTAAGGGCTTGGAAGAAAATAAGTGTGGCAATAGGCCGCCGTAATTTTGTTCGCTGGCAAGGCGCGACGATGGAGCATATGCCAATCTGTGACTGAGGAGCAACGCCGTCAGCGGGCGAAAGAACAAGGCAAATTGTTACAGTTATTTCCTGACAAGCCCTAAGGCAGCTCCATCAGCAAAATATTACGCCACTTGACGTAGCTCGGCTCCGCGTGACCGACCGAGTGGACCTGAAACCCGAGGTAGCCTTCCTCCATAAACGTGGTCTCGTCGACCATGTCGGTGATGCTTTCCCCGTTAACGAAGACTTGGATTCTAGGGCCGTTCGCGATAATGCGAAAATGATTCCAGTCGTCATTCTTGTAGATGGTCTTACCACGCTCCGCATCCGGCTTGGAGAGCCAACCGCGGCCCACTTCGAACCAGACGCCTCCAGCATTACCGTTATCATCTATTTCAACTTGCGGCCCGAACATCCGGGCTTCTTTTCCCAGTATCTTTTCGATCCGATTCTTGTTTGCATCTGGCATTTTTTCGTTCAGATCCTTGAGGTTATCTGAAGAGCGAATCTGAACGCCGGAGTTGAGGCGCGGGTCAACGCAGATTACTTCAAACTCCAACTCGAAATTTGCGTAACGCCTAGGCGGACAAAAAAAGCTGTTTGGAGTGTTTGGACGGCTCATTCCGACGAGGACACCGTCAACAACTTCAAACTTGGCTTGACCCCCTTTTTGGATCCACTGCGGAACGAGCTCGTCGGAGAGCAGGTTAACGGTTTCGTAGACCATTGGGCTCGCCCGCCCTTTTGTTTCCTTCGAATCGTTTTTCGAACCATTCATACAAGAGACCATTCCCACCAGGATCAGTCCTGATAGAAAGCCATGAAGCGTTTTGAAGCGAGATAGTATTTTCACGACAGGAATTTAAAAGTTACTTTCCAAGAGCACAAGGAGTTTTACTATGATACACCTTTCCCCACAGGGCATTTTCATTTGGCTTTAGGTGGTGCGGTATCCCTGTTGGACTCCCGTTCCGCTAAGCGCATGTGCGTCAACCTGAGGGCTTAAGTGCCTTAACGAGAGTAACAATCAGTATCAATTGGAATAACTCGGAGTATCCCAAAACTCCCCGCCTCAATCGAGGAGGGGACAGTCGAATGCGCCGTTGAGGCGTATTCGGCAGGGGTGGTCGCGCGCCTCGGGGTCTAGGGTAATCACATATTCGCTGCCGGAACCACCTCTGCTCGCACTCCTCAACGGAGTGCAAGCTGTCTCCTCCTTCAAAAGGAGGAGAGCTTTTAAAGCTGAAGCTTGTTGCGGCTATTCGCGCGTCAATATTACCGTCCAATTCTTAGCCCTGAATATTCCGTAGAATGCCGGTAAAGCTTTAATAATAACCTTGAGGACTATGGGATTAAAATCACCTTCACGAGGTCATGTTAATTTATCCCGTCGTCAAATCGCAGAGGGTCCTTTTTTCGCTCCTCCTTCTTTCACTGGGTCTCTATTTCGCCCCGACCGAATTAACCGCGCAGGTTCCAGACTTCACCAAGGGTGAAGCGCAGGACCCCAAGCACCACAAGAAAAAGCTGCGCGACAAAGCCATGGGGCCCACCGGCCTATGGGGGCAGGTGTATCAACTGAGCATGAAGGGCGGCGCGACCAGAGAGGCCCGCCAGTTTTTGGTCACAAAGGTCGAAGAGGGAAGCCCGGCAGACGGGAAAATCGAAGTTGGCGATGTGGTGCTGGGTGTTTCCGGTCAGGATTTTGATGACGACGCGCGGAAGCAGCTCGCCGGTGCCATTCAAGAAGCTGAAGCGACCAATGGTCAGCTCTCCCTTAAGGTCTGGCGGGAAGGCTACACTAAAGACCTCACACTGATGCTCAAGGTGATGGGGGCCTTCGACCCCGCGAATCCCTTCAATTGTGCCTACACCGATGGAGTCATCGAGCAGATGGTCGCACATGTCACGACGGTGGGGCTGCCTTCTCCCGAGAAGCCTCCTGTCTATGGTAGTAATTATCCTTTCATGCCGGCCATGTATGGGCTTGGACTTTTGGCGACCGGTAATGAAGAGTTGATGCCCAAGGTTCGCGACCTTGCCCATCTTTTGTGTCTCGATAGAAGCGGGAAGCCCATTCAGGATTTTGAGGTTTCCAGCCAGGGCAAGCGGGTTTGGCATACCTCTTACAAACTGATCTTTCTTGCCGAATATTACATGGCGACCGGCGACGAACATGTGCTTCCCGTGATCGAAATCCTGGCAGTCGGTGGGGCCAGCGGGCAGAGTGGAGTCGGCTCTTACGGGCATCGCTTTTCCTCGCGAAAGAAAGACGGCAGCTTCCATGGCCCATTGGAGGGCTATGGCGCGATTAACAACGCCAGCCTGTCGATGCTGACCGGTCTTGTGCTGGCCTCCAAATGCGGGATCGACCACCCCGAGGTGACCGGGGCGATTGCCCGCGGAAAGCGCTTTTATGATTTCTTCGTCGAGCACGGTGCCCTCCCCTATGGCGACCATTGGGCCCAAATCGATATTTTTGAAAATAACGGCACCTCCGGTCTTTCAGCGATTGCCTATGGCCTGATGGGCGATGACCGCGGCCAACATTTCTTTTCGTCGATGGCGGTGGGTGCTTCGCCCACTGGCCGTGAAGACGGGCACCAGGGCAGCTATTGGTCTTATATTTGGAGCACCCTTGGCGCCGCGCGCTCGGGACAGAAAGGGCTGAGTGCCGCATTCCATGAAAGCCGTTATCTGCGGACTCTGGAGCGCCGTTGGGACGGGCAGGTCATTGACCCGGCCAACATCGGCCCCACGAAGTACAGCTCACGTGGCGATGTAACGGGTGAGCGTTTGTTGCTGATGTCCCTGGGGCGAAAAAATCTTTATTTCACCGGGAAGAACATGGAGGTGAATCGTCCGCTCGAAGGTCAAGCCCTCGCGGATACGATCCTGGCGGGGCAATTGATTTACAATCCGGAGAAGCGCAAAGCTCTTTCGGAGGAGACAATTTTCAGACTATTGCGCCACGAGTTGCCCCCGGTGCGTATCACCGCGGCGAAGGCAATGCGGGAGCAAGAACTGGACCGAGTCGATCGATTGATTGGCATGATCAACGACCCCGACCGCTACGCCCGCTACGGCGCCTGTAACGGGTTGGCCCACGCCGGATGGAATTCCAAAGAAGCGGTGAATGCACTTCTACTGAGAATGGTGCAGGATGAGGATATTCTCTTCCGCTATTTCGCGGTCAATGCGCTCTCCTCGGGGAAAGGTAAGGCATACGGGCTGTACGATGCGGCGGCCAAAGCCGTGCCCGTGCTGCTGAAACTGGCTTCCGAACCGGCTCCCAACGACCCCAGAGGCCATCTCACATGGCAGATTTCTGAAGCTCTGTTTTATTATAAATACAATCTCTTCAAAACCTATCCCCCGCAGATCCCTGTCGCTGAGCGGCTTTTGATCGAGAGCCTGCAACAGTTTCTCCTCAACGAGAATGGCCGGGCCCGTTCTCAGGTGCCGCTCGATACGCTGACAGAGGAGCAACTCTCACATCTATGGGGCGGTATTATCGAGGCGGTCCGTACCAATGCTCCCAGCGGGATCATGTTCTCCAAGGGCGTGCGCGAAAGCGGTTTGGCTGTCCTGGCAAAATATCGGATCAAAGAGGGTTTGGATGTGACGCTGGAATTAGCCGAGGACTGGCTTAACGAAACAGGTAACAGTGCGACTTGGGTTCCCTGGTTTGCCAAACCCATGATAGAGGTGCTTCCCCTCTACGGTCAGGATGCCATGCGGGTGGTCGAGGTTATCGAAAAATGGCCGGTTCTGAATGGACGGGGAAAGGAAATCGCAAAGAAACTGCCCGAGCTAAAAGAAAAGATCCGGAATTCGCCTGATTACGACCTGATCAGTGTGAAGTAGCCCGGGACCGAGCGGCTATGTCGGGGCGAGCTGGTGACGCTTTCCGGTTATCGCATTGCCGAGTATCCGGCAAAGCTCCACCCGCCGAATTTTGTAGTGGCGTATCAATTCCCTGAGGATTTCAAGCCGTACTCTGGAGGTAATACCGATCCCGATACCGGCAAACCTTTCATTGATCAGTTCGAGGCGCAGCAGAAGGGCATGGGCATCCCCGCTTGGTCACCGCCCGTACTTTAGAAAAGCAAATTAATTCAACTGACTAATACAACGTAATTTCAACTGAGAAAAGCCTTTTGCGTCGCCTCCGGCACGCAAAAGGTTTCTATCAGAAATCCCCTTATGTTTTTCAGACTTTTACTTCCCCTCGCCCTTCTTCCGGTCCTTCCCGCGCCCGCTGAACCCAGACCGCCCAACGTCCTCATTATTTCCATCGACGACCTCAATGACTGGGTCGAGGACTTCAACGGGCATCCGCAGGCACTGACTCCGAACATCGACCGCCTCGCCGCGCGTGGGGTGCGTTTCGACAACGCGCATTGTCAGGCACCCGTCTGCAACCCTTCCCGCGCCAGCATGGGTGTCTCGATGTACCCGAGCACAACCGGAATCTACTTCCTCAACCCTGACATCCTCAAGTCTCCGGTCGCCCGAAGCATTCCGACCTACCCGAATTACTTTCAAACGCAGGGCTACGCCGTGTCGGGTGCCGGCAAACTGTTCCACTACAATAGCAATAAGCACCACCTTCCCAACTGGGCCGGTAACTTCGGTGGTATGGGCCCCCTGCCTGAAGAAAAGCTGACGTCCTTCCCCGGCCATCCACTGTGGGACTGGGGCGCCTATCCCGAGAAAGACGAGCAAACCCCCGATTACAAAATTGCCTCCTGGGGGGTCGACGCCATCAAAAATGCGGATCCGGAGGAACCGTTCCTACTGGTCACCGGCTTCTACCGGCCCCACGTGCCGCAGTTTGCGCCCCAGCACTGGCTCGATAAATTTCCCCTGGACAGCATTAAACTGCCCGAGGTCATTGCTGACGATCTGGAGGATCTCTCACCGTACGCAATCGACATCACACGTCTCAAGCACGTCGCCCCGACCCATGAGTGGGTGGTCCAAAACCAGGAATGGAAAAACCTGGTGCGCACTTACCTCGCCTGTGTCGCCTTTGTCGACCATCAGGTCGGCCGGGTGCTCGATGCACTCGACGAAAGCGGGCAGGCCGAGAATACCATCGTGATTCTATTTTCGGACCACGGCTTCCACCTCGGCGAAAAAGAACGCTGGGCCAAGCGCAGCCTGTGGGAGGAGAGCACACGCGTACCTCTCATCATCGCCGGACCGGGAATAAAGGAAGGAAAAGTCTGTCGACAACCGGTGGAACTGATCGACATCTACCCCACCCTGATGGAGCTCACCGAACTGGAGGCTCCCGGTAAGCTGGAAGGCGACTCACTCATTCCCCTTTTGAAGAACCCGCAGGCCGAATGGCCGCACATGGCCCGCACCGAATACGGACCGGGCAACTACGCGATCCGCTCTGAGCGTTACCGCTACATTCACTACGCGGACGGTTCGGAAGAATTCTACGATTTATCCCAGGATCCCCACGAATGGCACAACCGCATCACTCATCCGGAACTCAAGGAGGAGATCGAGGCCCATCGCGTGCACAAGCCCAGTCAGCATCATCCCATCCTCGGCCAGCGGTCAACCGGCCACATGAGCTACAAAGCTTCCTCCATGCATATCGAAATCCCGCCGGAGCATTGAGGGGACTTTTCAGAAGTCCCCTGCTGCCTTCACACGAAGAAACAATTTCAATTCGTTAAGCAGCGAGTTGCTCACGGTAACGGCCACACTTTGTACGCCATTACCATCCGAGATACCCGCGATCTGCACCGCCGTCACATCCTCAAGCCACGCTTCCAGATCTGTTGAATACCACAGCTGGTATGACATACCGGTGAGTGATGGATCACGGCGGGTGTAGCTAAAAGTGCCTGCCACTGCATCGAGTGGCACAGATATGGGGTCACTCGATGCGCCAATGATAGGGTCAGTTCCAAAAATTCGTTCCTCATCATTCGTTTGGCCATCACCGTCGTGGTCGCCGTTTGGATCGCTGAGATCGACACCGCTGTAACTGCTCTGCCAGCTATCGTAGTCGGAAGGAGCAGGCACCACCTCGGCATAGCTTAAGCCAAAACGAATTTCGTCGAGCTCAGGATTAGGGCCCTGATTGCCTCCGGCAAATCCAAGCACGGTGAAAAGCTTCTGACTCAAGTCAGCGCTGATGCTGGATACAGGAGCGGCAGGTAAGGCCAGATCCGTGCCGGGAAGAAAAACGTCTATGGTATCATCCGCTCCGGAAATCCCCCAGACCAGCCTCGCTACAACTAAAACCGTCCCATCGCTGACGGGAACCCGGCTACCGACATCATTCGGTGACCAGGTAAGCGCGGAGACCTCACCGCCATCGACCCTGATGCCCACACCCGTGGTGCCAACTCGTCCAAAGCCATCAGGAGGGCCATCGCCAATGGAGACAAATGTCCGGCGTGTGCCCTCCCCTGAATCCGACTTCACCAGCACACTGAACCACATTTCCGCACTGTTCTCCAGCAGTCCCAGAGCATTGAAGGTGTCACCGGCATCAACCTCAGCTTTGGTGTAGTTGCCTGAGGTTTTAGCAATCCGGTTGCCTGAGGTGAGCAGATTCCCATACGATAGATTCTCTCCGGCGATGACCGAATAACCACCAGCAGACCAGTTGCCAGTGAGTCCTAAGCCTGAACTGTTGCCGTTGAAATTGGAATCTGCGTCCGCAAAGGGCTCATAGATAAATGCTTGCCTTGGTCCGGAAAGCGTGTCGGTCGTTGCTGCGGTAGCAGCCGAAAATGCCGTCTCATTCAAAGCGGGCGATAAGTCACGAACCTTGACCCGATAGGTATAAGTCGCATCCGGATCCAAGCCTCCGTCAGTAAATGTCGGGCTTCTCTGCCAGCCGCTTTCGCTACCGCCCGGATTGCCAGAGGTTTCCTGGAAATAATATTCGGCACCATTCTCGTCAATCGCAGTCGTGGCGGTCATCCTGATGGCACTGTTGGCGACCGCAGCAGGTGGGCTCGCCCAAGTCACGGGGTTTGGGGTAGGCGGCGTCGTGTCCGGCGCCCAGGGGATGTCGGCCCCGATGGCATCATCGTAACTTGCGCCAAAACGGATTTCATCGATCAGAGGCGCTTTACCCGCGAACGAAAGCGTATCGAACAATGATTGATCAAGCACCGCACTCGTCGTGGAAACCGGCGTAGCCGGCTGCAGCATATCACTCGCCGGCAAGAAAATTTCGACTTGGTCGGGCGAGGAAGAGTCCGCGCCCCAAGTGATTTTACCGACGATCAGCCCGTTGCTTCCCTGGGCGATTGATCCGGTGGAGACACCGACTGATAGTCCGGAGGACCACGTCGCCGCCTTGGGGGTTTGCCCACCGGCGAAATTAACGCCGATCGCTTGTCCCGCACCGGCGATATCCGGAATCTCTGCCTTAGGAGTGACTCCAGCTGTGCCCAGAGCAAATTGCAGTTCATTGTCAGTGCCGGCTGCATTGCTCGTCACGAAACTAAACCAAAGCACCGCACCCTCATCCAACAAGCCCGCAGCAGACAGTTCCGGACCAATTAAAACTCGAGCATTAGCACTGGTTTTACCCAGGCTCGGGAAAGCACTATTGGCTGAAGTGGGCAGGCTTCCAAAAAACAAATTCGGGATATCCACACTCACCGATGAACTCTGCCAATCACCGATGAGCCCGATTCCCGGAGTATTCTCCCCTAGATTAAAATCGCTATCGCCAAATGGCTCGTAGATCAGCGCATTCCCAAAGCCCTCAATGCTGATCTGAGCTTCTGTGGGAG
>Ga0306899_1000454_pt1 | contig 20915 bp, 11 predicted proteins | sample AntRauMFilla3764_FD_190407 | JGI IMG/M metagenome (GOLD analysis project Ga0306899, IMG submission 190407) | Saline lake microbial communities from Rauer Islands, Antarctica - Metagenome Filla 3 #764 (v2) (version 2) | ecosystem: Environmental > Aquatic > Non-marine Saline and Alkaline > Saline ... | reverse complement strand
GCCGGATTCCGCCGCTCGCAAACGAAGCGATAGAGCGGCTCGGTCAAGGTCGTCTCGTCCACGGAAACAATCGCCGTATCCGGCCCCTCATCCCCCTCGTCGACAAAGAAGAGCGTGCCTTCGGTGATCATGGCCGAGAGCCCCGGCTGATCGGGACCTTCGCGGTCGCGAAGGACGCCATAGGCGGGTGCGCTATGGCCGGAGAGGTTTCCTTGGCAAGGCGAGTCATCGATGGCGCGCACTGTGTAGAACCAAGTCTCGCCGTAATGAGTTCCGTCCGAAAGCCCGGTGTCGGTAAATTCCAGATCGGCCACGGCGGAAATCGGTCCGCCGACCAGCGCACCGGGCGTCTGGAAATCCGCCGCCGTAGCGGTCTGGATATCGTCGATCGAACGAAAGCGGTAAACAAAATAGGCGGACACGTCGTCCGAATGATCGCCCTTGGGCGGCTCCCAGCTTATTTTGAGAGCTTGGGTGCGGGTATCGGTGCCCTCGTCGTAGGCGTAGGTGTTGGCCACCTGGACATTCAATGGTGCCGGACTCGGCATACGGTCGCAGACCGTGACCAAGCGGCCGGATGAGAGCGCACCCGGACGGCCGAGGATATCGCGGGCGGCCACGAAATAGTAATACTGACTTCCTTCGACAAAGGTTTCGCCGCCGTTTGGAAACTGATCCCCTCCGTGGTGGCGGCCGTTGGCATCGGCGAAGAAAAAGTTTTCGTGCTGATCCGGATCGGAGGCCAAAGCCGCTGCTTCCGCATCCGTCAGCAATGCGTCGGGCACGATCGGCAGGCGGTTCACACCCACCACTTCGTCGGCCGTGTTGGCCAGCATCTCGACCATTTCGGGGGATGGTGCGGCGGCATCGTAGCCTTGAAGTTCGGCGAAAGATTTTTCGATCCGGTAAACATTATATCCGTATTGATGGAGGCGGAGGCGGCGAAGCGGATCCGGCACGCCCCAGAGCAGACGAACGTTAAGGTGGCCACGGGCCGTCGAATCGACCAGCGCGCGTGGTGCCTCCGGTGCGGGAAGTGTGCGGGGGGCACCGACCTCGATGGTGACGCGACCGACCACGCCGCCTTCGGCATCCGTCTCCGGATCGACCTCGCGCACCTCGAAGGTGTACAGATCCGGCTCCAAATCGAGCGCGAAGGCGCGTCCCATAGCCATCGCCACCCCGGGGTGCGCCCGCGCCAGCAGGAGGAGCTGTTCGTAGATGGTATCGTCGCCCTGGGCGAGGAAAAGGATATTGCTCAATTTCTCTCCAAGGCTGATGTCCCCGGAAGACGCCAGAATTTCGCCGAAGATATCATTGACCCGCAGTTCAAGGAGATCGGTATCTTCGCCCACAATTCGGGCGCGGTCGAGGATGCCTTCGATCGCATAACGCCCGGTCTGGTAGGCCGAAACACCGGCCCGCACATAAGTGGCGACCGCATCCGGTTCGCCGGGCTTATAGTAGATCGCAAAAGAACGGGCGTCGGTCGAAGCACGGTCCACCGATTCCCAGAGCAGGTAGGCCGCAGATTCACCGTTCTCCGTCCAGCTCGTGCCGACGGTGTATAAGGCTTCGTCGATTCCCTGTGCAGGCAGCGTCGCGGGACTGAATATAACGAAGCCGAGCGCCGCGAAAGTGAGACCTTTGACGGCGGCACCGATTGTATTTCGAAAGAATGATCGTATAAAACTCATAGCTCAATATCCCAGGAATCGCCCTGCTTCATCATTTCGACCGAGACGGTCTTTTTCACACAGAAGGGGCAGGCACCCAGCTTGCCGGTCACTTCGCCGCGGCCTCCGAAAGCAAAGCCGTCCGGTTGCTTCACGCCGACCATCAGCACTTCGCCGCGTACGGAAAGGATACACAAGGCCTCGCCGCTAACGCCGCCGAGTAGTTTACCGCCGAAAGTCGGACCGTCGAGGAAATAGAATACTCCGGCACCAGCACCGATGGAAACGTTAAAGACACAGCCCGACCCCAGAATCGGCACCCAGCCCTCGCCATAGACATAGCCTCCGGTGAAGGGCGGATCACCGAGCAGGTTGGCGGCCAACGGATCGATGACTTCGAGCGGTGCGATCGAGCAAGTGCGCCCGAAGAAGACGCCACCAAAGACCTCGAAACTGGAAAATTTCATCCCGACCGAAGCGCCGATATAGGCCTCCGCGATGCCGGGTGCGTCCGGGTGCGTTGCCGACAGTCGGGAGGCGGCCAACACGGCTGAAAGCGTATTGATCTCAAAGCTTTCAAAGCCAATCGAACCGCCGGTCATTTCGAAACCGCCCCCGAATCCGAGGATGGAGGGCGACGTTTCGCCGACGTTTTCGAAGGAGAACTTGGCGGTGATGGTGGCCCGCATGTCGGGGCTGATCCAGTCGAGCGACTGGTCAACGGTGCCGAATTTCACTTCGGTCGCCTGCGCGCCGGGTCCGAGGCCGCAACCGCCTTGTCCATCCGAGTCGAGCTGGTAAATATGAAGGAATCCGTTAAACCCGATGGGCTTATCCACCTCCATCTCGAAGCGTCCGTCGATCCGCAATTCGCGCAGGGCGTCGTTGTTGATGTGCGCGTAACCGTCGATGCGGCCACTGCCGATCTTCTCTCCAATTTCACCGAGGAATTCGTTGATTGATTCTTCGGGGCCGCCGACCACGGTGCCGATTAGCTCGGCCGCGACCATCCGCACCTCGGCGAAGACGCCGTCGATCGCACCACGGACCTGCGTCTCGATATCGTAGATGCGCTGCTTGATGGCGATCTGGACGGATTGGAGGATCGGCGAGGCGTAGAAATGGTTTTCAAAGGATTCGCGGATAAGCGCCTTTAATTCCTCGCTGCCGTATTCGTCGAAGCGCGCGTTGGTTGTGGGCAGGGAATCCAGGAAGGCGAAAATGTCGTCAAAGACCGGATCAATGATTTCGGTCTCGGCCTGAGTCGACAGATCGGCGAAACGCGCCTCGACATCTTTGAAAAACTCGCCTGTGGGATCCAGTGCTTCGGTGCGAATTTGTTCGAGCAGGGCTTCGACCTCAGCCAAGTAGCCGTCGATTTGTTCCAGGGTCGGCTGGGCCTCCTCGAGGAGTTCATTGAGGGGTTCATCCACGACCGATCCGACCAGTCCGCCCAGATCGTCTCCGGCCACCAGGGTAATCAGGTTGCGGACAATTTTTCGTTGATCGGTGCTGAGGTCTTTGTAGAGCAATCCTTCGACCGCCTCACCCGTGCCACCAACGTCTGCTGGCAGCGTCACGACTTGATTCCGCGCTATCGCCACTGCGTATTGAATCTCGGCCAGCGAGGCGTCGATTTCCTCGATCACACCAGTTGCCTGCCCGATCCCCTGATCCATCTGGCGAAGGGCATCCAGCAGGTCGGCTTTGACCGTGGCCACATCCGACTTCAGCGAGGCGACCTCGGCCTCGTAAAGAAAATAGGTGTCCGAAACCGGTCCGAGCCGCGTTTCCAGTTCGTCTACGAGAGCCTCAATCTTCGGATCGATGGCTTGCTCAAAAACCCGGTCGAAGAAGGCGTTCATGCGGTCGTCCAACATGTCATGGAGACGATCTACGCCGTCGTTGAGCTGACCGAAGACGGCGTCGGTCGCCTCACCGGACAGCTTTTCGGAAAAGCCGATTTGTCCGTCGACCGCCTCAAAGAAGGCGGAAGACAAATTCAACTGGGGCAGGCCATCGTATTCCGCGCCAAAGATGAGTTCCGCATTTTCCGGACTGAGGTAGTCGACCCGGTGCTCGACGTTCAGGACGAGCAGGTCGTTTTCCACATTCTCGGGCGAGCGGAAGCTGCGGTTAACCGGGCTCCACTCCAACGGATAGTCGAATTGCACGACTCCGAGCCAGTCTTGACGGGCCCGCACACGATATTCGGGATAGACGGTCGACGATTGGTTTCGATAGTCGTCCACGTTCAGTCCAACTACATTGGGGAAACTCCGGTGGTTCGCGTCGAAGTCGGCCTGGTTGAAGAAATGCTCGCCGCTGACCGTCCAGCCTTGGGTCGGCCATCCGCCCATGACGTAGACCGGGGCGTTGGCGGTCTCGCTTGCGCTAGTGTGGATCTGAGCCTGGAGCGCTTCAAAGAAAGGCACGTCGAGACCGCCGGCGAAACTGATAAAACCCGCTTCGAAGCTATCCGGGGCGTTGGCGGTGCCGGTGATCGAGCCGGAGCCGTCGGCCGGGCGTTCGCGGTAGTTATTATAATAAAGTTTGGAGACTGGGTTGACTGCGTAAACTTCCTCGCTCGGGCCCTGCACACCGGTGTTTGACGGCAGCGCGAAGCGACTGTCGAGATCGCCCTGCCCGTCCGATGGAGCCAGCAAATTGCCGTCCGAGAGGAAACCGAGCCGCCCGTAGAGGGCGTCGCTCAAGTTCGCGGGTGAAGTCCGCACACCGAGAGCGAGGAAGCCGCCGGCCAGATTACAGGGGGCGGCCGCGTCCGGCTCAAACCCGATAGCCAAAGTGGAGAAATTTGCCAACCAGTAGCCGAGGGTCTTGTCCACGTCGTCCTCGGGGGGCAGTGCTTCGTCCAGCGCGCCGAGGCAGGTCAGGGTCAGTTCCTCGAAAGGCTGAGTGAAGTCAGAAGGAAAGGGAACGCTGAGATCACCGTTTGTGCGGGAATCTTCGTTGCGACTATCCAGAAAGGAGAGTCCATAATTGGAAAAGTTGAATGGATAGCCATAGATAACGAGGCTCGGGGGAAAGGAGCCGGGCTGGGCCTCGTGGATGCCGGTGACGCCGGCTGCACGTGCGTAATATTTCGACCGGCTGGTCAGGGAGAAGGTCTGGGTCGTCCCCGCCAGTGAGCTTTTCCCGTTGAATCCGGAACCGGGCACACGAAAGTTAAAGCCAGCGTAGTCCCCCAGCCCGTTTTCGTAGGCTGCGGTCTCCGGTCGCTCGTGCAGGGAAGTGTCGGCGTCATCGACGCCACTCAAAAGGATCGCGCCGGGACCCTGGTCGGTTTCCAAGCCGCCAAGACCAGCTGCTTCGATAAAGTGCCCTGGCATACAAAATGTCGCGACGCTGAAGGCACCCGTTTCGTGAGCGTATTGGCTGCTGCTGATCTTACCCCACTTCAGTACATGCGCGGTGGACAGTAAGCCGCTGCCCCGCAGCCCGCCGTCGGGCGTGAAGGTGAGATTGCCCCCGGCCGGCGATAAGATTAGGGCCGAGGTTTCATTACCCCCGCCGCAGGTCTCGTCATCGGCGCAATCCCGCCGATAGTAAGTGCTCACGCTAACACCGGAGAGCTGACTCACCGATGGCACCGGTTGTCCGTTATCGAGTTCCAAGGTGCCGCCGGTCCAGGAAATTTCCGTATCCTTGGGGAAGTGGGCAAACATGTCGCCCGCGCTCAGATTGAAGGAAACATCCAACCGCCCCACGCCGTTGATCGTGCTCAGTGTCACGGTCGGAGCTGCGACGGACGCGTAGCGGTAATAGCGCTCGTTGGAGGGTTTGGTGACAGCTGTGGGATTTTCCAGTAAGCCGACATTCGTCTCCAGATAATTGAGCTGATTCTCCGAACGGTAATATTGCCCGGTCACATTGAAATCGATCGTGCCTCCCGCAGTATCCCAGTTGATTGAGTCGAAGGTGAATACCACCGGTGTATTCTCCTCGAAGAGCGCAGTGCCGAATGCTTGCAAACTAACATCGCTTTGCAGGGGTTCGAGCGACTGCCCATATGCGGTGGGAGTCGCAGTTTTGGCGAGAAAGTTGGTGCCCGATCCGAATGCCGTGTTGAAGGCAATGCCGGTGCCTGCGGGCATCCTCACGAATATACCCGCTTGCAGACCTGAAGTTGTCAGCTCGGGTGCGCTTAAGGAGTAATCGATTCCATTGAGTTCGAGTTGATTGGACACCCCACTGGGGGTCACCGCGACGGCAGTCGAACCGGTGTAGAAACTGTTGCCGTCTGTATCGAGTTCGACGGGCAGGGCCGTGCCATCACCAAAGACGACGTCGCTATTGGTGACGAATGCCCCTCCGTCGGTCGAGACCGCCAGTTCGGCAGGCAAAAGACCACCGCTTGCCGAACCGGTGGCAGTGGGCGCACTGTCGATCGCGTTGACCGTTGTCTCGATCTGTGCGCCGCCCGTGCCGAAGAAAAGCGCGCCGTTAAAATGCAGGAATGTGTGGGGATCTGTCTCTACGGTGTTACCGGTGCGCTCGGTCGGAGATGCGCCCGGGACTTCGACGTGCGAGACCGTGACTTCAAGGTAGTAGCTTTCGTCGTGCGAGAGACGAGCACCGCCGCTGGGTTGCAACTCGACGGTCAGCGGAAAACTGAGTCTCGTATAAGGCGACTTCGGTGTGGTTGCGGCGAACCACGCCAGACCTATGCTGGAGCTCCCCGAATTTGACTCCAGCGGAATCTCCGCGTCATCCGACGTCCGCTTCAAAACATAGTCATAGCTAAAGTTCACCGTATTAAAGACGCTGGTCGATTCGTCGTAATTATCGTAGCGGTAAAACAGCGTGCGCAACTCAGCCTTGGCCGCGTTTTTGCTCGGAATCGTGTCGACCAGATAGCGCTGGTGAACATTCGGCGGATTGCTACTGTCTTCCCCTTGCAGGAAGGCAATCACATTGAACGCGGTATCGTTCGGATTCGTTCCGGCGAAGTGGATTAGGGGCTGAAGGCTTCCCAGCTCGTCCGCCAGCACGGAGTCGTTCCCCTTGGTAGGCACGTAAAAGACCGTCACACGTATCCGGTATTGCTGATACGGGTCCAACACCACCTGCGGCACGAGATCCACCGAGCGCGTAACCGTTCTGTCGCTACCGCTGAGAAAAAATATCGAGCCGTCCAGATCGTAGCGTGTGCCCGTCCCGCCCGACTCGGTTTCGATCAGCTGCGCCGAACCGCTTTCATTCAGCAACTGAAAGCTGTAGCGATAATCGTGACTGCCCGTGGATCCGGGAAAGGTGTGCGTCACTTCGGTGAACACCTGAACCGCCTCACGGTCATAACCTGCATCGGGGTTATTCGCGTCTGAAGCGATAACGAAGCCATTCGGGTTGTCGATCGCGATCGTATTAATCGTATCCGCCTGGACCCCTGCGTGAGACAACAAGCAGGCAAGAAAGGGAATGAACCAAACTCTAACCAAGCAATACATAACTAATTCAAATACCGGAATTAACCTAGTCTTAAATTAGCGTAGCTTCACGGTGTCAATAGAAAAGCGAATGCAACAGGACTATTGACAGGTTTTTCATTTAGCCCCAGCTCTGCGGTTATCTAAATCGTTTTACTGATCATCCACGTGTTGCGTTTCAAATCGTCCCGTCCGGCAATGACTCAGTCCCAAATGCCAAGTTCTATAAGCTGTTTCGTGGCTTGCTCGGGCCAACCGCGATTCGCGGCAGGACTGGCCGGACTCGGGTGCAGGATACGGCCAAACTTGATATCGACGCCCGGAAGTGCCGCTTTAGCCCGGCCCTCGGCAAATGCACCGACCCCGATGACCCATTCCGGTTGCAGGATGGTCACCACATCGCGCAGATGCTGGTCGCACGCCGCATAGAGCGGTGTAGTTTCGGTGGCATTCATTTTGTCCGGGGTGCGATTCTTGCCCGAGGCCTCCATGAAAACGAGTGGACAGTAATTGACTACAAAATGATCGGCAAAGAATGCTTCCGCAGAACCGAAGCGCTCCTTGAAAGCGCCCCAGAGTCGTCGTCCGCTCACCTCGCTGCGCGTGCAGGCGTAACCATCGATGGGACGCTTGGGGTGTTCGTTTTCAGGCTTCGCCACCGCAGCCTCGACGCCGATCCAATCCCGCACAAGTTCGATCTCCCCGAAAGGCACACCTACCTGTGCCATACCGAAGGGCCCGGGGTTCATCCCCATGAAGACGACCTTCTTGGGCGAACTTCCATGCAGCCGCAGGTAGCGCTCATGGGGTGCCCAGGCATAGCGCAAAGGATTATAGACATGCGTGGTGGGCTCCGCGAAGGAGAGGCGATCCACCGCCCCGGCCAGACGCTGTGCCGCAGCAACTAATTGGTCGTCAATGGAGTCAGTCATTGGATTGGCGTTCGGCGGTGTCACTGTGCCCGAGGTCCTGTTCGGGCGCGATGCGGTCGCGGATGAGTTGCTTGAGTTCTTTCATTTCCGGAAAGCGCCCCTCCGTCTTTCGGTCCCAGACGAGGGCGCCCTCCACCGTCACGCTAAAGCGACCACCGGTCTCGGAGGGCCGGAGCGTGACGGCCCCCAGTTCCGCTTCAAAAGTGGTCAGTAGTTCCTGCGCCATCCAGGCGGCGCGTAAGAGCCAGCGGCAGCCAGGGCAATATTCGATTTCAAGCTGCGGTTTCATTTAAACAAAAGACAGCGTATGAAGAGAGAAGCCAATCCAGAAAATTGCGACCACTCACCATCTGGACTTCATTGAACTGTCAAACAACGATAGAGACGCGGCCAGAGGCTGTGCCCCGTATAACCAAGTCGTTTAATTATGCGCGAACCGCTTCTATTCTAGGGCGGCTTTGCTCCCTTTACTGATTCTATGAAACTTAATCTCTACCTCATTTCTTACTGCATCTTGTGCCTACAGACTACCCTTGCCGGGCAGGACCTCGACCGACCGTGGAATCAAGAGGTAATTTACTTCGCGTTGACCGACCGGTTCTTTGATGGCGACCCGGTCAATAATCGACCCTCCGGGAGTGATCCGGCGCTCTTTGATCCGGCGCAGACCGACATTGATCGCTATCATGGCGGCGATTTTCGCGGACTGGAGATCGCACTGGAAAGCGGCTACTTCAATGCCTTAGGAGTCACTACCCTATGGATCACCCCACCGGTTCGGAACGTCTGGTATTCCGCGTTCGACCTGAACGATGCCCCGAAAACCGGCTACCACGGCTACTGGGCTCAGGATTTTCTGGATATTGATCCCCACTTGGTGTCTTCGCTCTCACTGGATGGACTCCGCGCATATCCCGACACACGCGAAGGTCGGATGCAGCACTACCAAGATCTGGTCGAACTGGCGCACAGTAAAGGCATCAAAATCGTGCAGGACATCGTATGCAATCACGCCGGACCGGTCTTTTACTACGATGTCAACGGCAACGATGCCTTCGACCGCTTACTCAAATCCGAGTGGATCCAGCCCTTCAAAACATCTGAAAAATACAACAATGTGGCCTGGGCTAAAACTCCCAAGTGGAACCAGGCCCCCACAGCGCCGACTGCCACCCTGAACATCTTAGGCCACGACGTTGCGCAAAATGGAACGCTCGGCAAATTCGCCAGCTATGGGCGTAGAGGCATGTCGCCGGGTAGCTTGGGTGCCTCCGACGGTGAGGAGGTTCTCTGTGATTTCTTCAGCTTACGCGACATCGATACCGCCCCGGACAGTGAGCATTTCAATGCCCTGGTGAAGGATTTCGTTGAAATCTATGCCTTTTATGTCGAGGTGATTGGAGTCGACGGCTTCCGGATCGATACCATCAAACACGTGCACCATGAATTCTGGGATGCTTTCACGGAGCGCTTGCGGGAGCGCCTCGGCCCCGAGCGATCCGAAGAACTGATTCTTTTTGGCGAGGTCTACGACGGCAATCCGGTAGCTCTAGGGAAATACACCTATCGCAGTGATTGGCCACTCGACCGTGCCCCTTCCGTGGACTCGTTGCTGAATTTTCAATTCTGCTACGCGGTACGCGAATACCTTCGCACAGGCAACAAGGAGTTTGGCACCGCGCATGGCATTGAGGACGCCATCCGGGCATTGTCCCCACAAGCTCCACACGGGGTCGCAAGGCCCTATTACAATCAAACGCCCGGACCTGATGGCCTGAATGCCTCGCAGAAAATCGTCAACTTTGTAGAAAACCACGACGGCATTAATCGCTTTCGTGTGCGTGGTGTGAGTGCCCGCCGGAATCTGCTCGCCAACGCGCTCACGCTCACAATGCCCGGCATCCCTTGTCTCTATTACGGCACCGAAGCGGCCCTGCAAGACAGCGAGGCCGGTGTCCACGAGAATGCAGAAACCGGGCGCATGACGTTTTTCTCCGCGCAAGATGCCGATGCCTTTCAAGCGATCCGGCAAAGTGGCAGCTTCCAAGAACTGGCCGCGCTCATCGACCTACGAAAGCGCTTTCCCGCGCTCACATCACCACAGACGCATCCGCTCTGGATCGACGCTCCCGATCATGACGGCGATGACGGGCTTTTCGCTTTTGCCCGGGGCGTGGTGGGAGCCCAACCGATCCTCGTGATCGTCAACGCAAGCCTTGAGCCGGCAACCACCGGGACACCGGAAACTTCGATGCAGCTTACAGACAGCTCGGGAACTCCCCTGCTCCGACCCGACCAGAAACTGGAACGGATCCCCTGGGAAAGTGACGAATCCCGTTGGACGAATCTCAAAGCGTTTGATCTGATTTGGCGTGAGGGCGTTCCCTACGCTGCCATCACCGCTGATCCGGAAAGCGTTCTCTTCTTCCGCGTAGCGGACAGGTAGAAAGTATCAATGCCATCACCTTAACGGCGATGGACCATTCGCAAGCGTAAGTGCTACAGCCAATTTCGAAATTCAGGTAGAAGCCTTAACCCGATCCGGATCGTCTATGTCGTCGACAAACAAGGTCAGTATCGCAGCAATCACCCAGGTAGCCCCGCCCAGCATTAGCGCCAATACGGTCTGCCCACCGAACAATTCTGTCACTAATAGTCCGAGAATGGTCGCTGCAAGCATCTGTGGCAGCACGATGAAGAAATTGAAAATCCCCATGTAGAGCCCCATCTTCTCAGCCGGCAGCGCACCGGATAGAATCGCATAAGGCATGGAAAGAATACTCGCCCAGGCAATGCCAACACCGAGCATCGATAGTAAAATCCAGTTCGGCCCGGGCAGAAAATAGACCGATGCTAGTCCAAGTGCACCACAGATAAGCGCCGCAGCGTGGGTGATTTTACGATTGGTCCATTTCGCGAAGACGGGAAGCGCAAAGGCCACCAGGGCAGCAAACCCGTTGTAAACCGCAAAAGCGATGCCGACCCAGTCAGCCCCAGTATTATACTCCTTTCGGATCACCTCAAGCCGCTCACCGAGTGCTGTGGGCAGGCCACCCAATTCACCGTAGCTAATAAAGAAGTTGACCGTGCGCATGGTGCCGACCACCTCACTCGCACCTGCTTTAATCTCCGAACGGTAGCTTTCAAGATCGCGTAGGACACCGGTATAAGCCGCTTCCCAATCGGGATTGATGCCTTTGGCAACAATCATCGCCGCACTCTGCTGAAGCGCGGCAACATCATCCACAGTCAGGTGCATATCGTAAAGGTGACTTGTCACCCCGGATGTGGTGTAGATCCACATGGAAAAGAGCGCAAACCAAGAGAAGAATTGGACCGCTGCCAATTGCTTCATGGTTTTTGGCATGGCATAGAGATCGTCCATCACGATAACGAGGCCATTTTCCGTGCTGCCTTTGTTCTGCAAGGCCACCGAGAACAGAAGCAAAATACCCAGAGCACAAAAACCCCCGGTTATGATGTAGAGCTCCTTCTCCCATCCGCTAAAATAGACTGCGGCCGAGAGCAATAGCCCGACGATGAGAAAAACCGGACCGTGTAAGGCCTTCGCCTTTAAGCGGGCAGCGGTGGCGGCCGTCTCGTTTTCGATGCGGGCACGTGCAGCCGACTCATCTTCGTTAGAATTCGCGCCTTCGAAATCGGCGAGTTCTTCAGGGCTGTATTCTTTACTCTTGATAACCGTCCAAAGGACGGCGACGAGGAAAACGGCAGCCCCCAGGTAGAACGACCATTTTACTGAATCGGGGATCACACCCTCGGGTGCCACGTTGGAAACCCCGAACCAATTTGTCAGCATATAAGGTAAAGCCGAGGCGATGACGGATCCGGCCCCAATGAAAAAGCTCTGCATGGCGAATCCTTTGGTCCGCTGCTCAGAGGGTAGCATATCACCTACATAGGCCCGGAAAGGTTCCATGGAAACGTTAATGGATGCGTCCATGATCCATAGCATCCCCGCAGCAACCCACAGGTAGGGCGAGTTTGGCATCACTGTAAGGGCAAGTGAGGCAAGAATCGCCCCGCCGAGGAAATAGGGACGACGACGTCCGAGTCTTCCCCAAGTGCGGTCACTGAAGTAACCGACAATTGGTTGAACAATCAAACCGGTCAGAGGGGCCGCGATCCACAAAAGAGGAATCGCCGACTTATCCGCTCCAAGCGTCTCGAAGATGCGGCTGACGTTGGCATTCTGAAGGGCAAATCCAAACTGGATCCCGAAAAAGCCGAAGCTCATGTTCCAGATTTGCCAGAAACTAAGACGGGGTTTTTGCATAATGGTTTATTCCTTGTTACTGAGGGGTCGGTTTACGAAGCCAGCGGCGGCGCGGGGGAGTGAGCACCGCGTTTCGTTTCGGCGGTCAGGGCTTTTAATTGTTTCATGGCAGGTTGCATCGCCTCAAAGCTCTGCAAGCGCCATCGCCAACTGCCGGACGGCAAACCCGGAGTATTCATCCGCGCCTCGGAGCCCAGCCCGAGAACATCCTGAATCGGCACAACAGCTGCCCCGCACTCAGAACCATAAAGGCTCCGAATGAAGTCGAAGTGAATCGCCGAACCATCACCGCCGAAGTAAGCAAGTGCCTCTTCGCGCTCCGTCTGGATCTGTTCCGCACTGCGGGTGCTCCCCTCGCCCGCCACGCTGTTAAACCAACCAACGACCGTGTCGTTATCGTGGGTGCCGGTATAGGCGACACAGTTCCGACTATACGATTCAGGAGTGAAAGTGCCTTTCATCGGATCGGTGCCAAAAGCAAATTGCTCGACACGGATTCCCGGAAGATTAAAACGATCCCGAAGTGCAACCACTTCCGGAGTGATCACCCCGAGGTCCTCTGCAATCACCGGCAGGGGCAAGCCCCAGTCCTCCACAAATTTCTCAAAAACCACGCGCCCGGGCGCAGAAATCCAGTGCCCGTCCATCGCGGTCTTTGCATTTCCGGGAATCTCCCAGCAGGCATCAAAGCCACGAAAGTGGTCGATCCGCACCACGTCGACCCAGCTCAGGGTCTGCCTCAAACGCTTCCGCCACCAGTCGAACCCATCCGCTTGATGTGCGCTCCAATCATAAAGCGGATTTCCCCAAAGCTGTCCGGTCGAGGAAAAATAATCGGGTGGCACGCCGGCGATGACGGTCGGGCTACCGTCCGGATTGAGGCGAAATAAATGCCGTTGGCACCAAACGTCCACGCTGTCATGGGCGACAAAAATCGGCAGGTCTCCGATAATACGGACGCCCCGCTTGCGGGCGGCGGCGCGCACCTCATCCCACTGCTGGCGGAGAAGAAACTGCTCCAATTTGGCCCGGGCAATCTCTTTCGCCAAGTCGGTGCGGGCTTGCCGAAGCGCCTCTGGTGCCCGGTCGCGAAAAGGCTCCGGCCAGTCCGCCCAAGCCACACCGCCAAAGCTGTCCTTAAGTGCGTAAAAACAGGCGAATTCATCGATCCAGTCGGCTTCATTTTGCAAAAAGGCCTCATAGGCCACCCGAAGCGGGTTTTCGGCGTTGAGCTTAAAGAAAGTATCCGCCGCCCGTTTGGACAGTTTCACTTTGTTGGCATACGCCCGCGCGTAATCGACCTCGGCACCAGGTGGAAGTCGCAACGAATCGAGCAGGTCTTTCGCTAGGAGCCCCATGGCATACAGGCTCTCGGGACTAAGGAAGACCGGGTTCGCAGCAAAGGCCGACAACCCCTGGTAAGGCGAATCCCCGTAACCGGCGGGGTTTAGGGGAAGGATTTGCCAAAGATTCTGCCCGCTATCCGCCAGCAAATCGACCCATTGGTGTGCCGCCGGCCCGAAGTCACCGACACCGTAATCATTGGGCAGCGAGGTGGGATGCAGCAAGATGCCGCAATCGCGCTGAAATAAAAGATCCGGCTGGCTCATTGCGCCTCCCCTTCCTGCCGCGAAACCTGCAACGCTCCGAAATAAGCATTGTTGCGCCCTCCGTTCAGGTTGAACAAAGCAAAGCTGTGAACTTTCTCCGGTAAGGCGGAAGCCGACGGCTCCTTTTCTCCCAAATCCAACCGACGACCAGGAAAACGGTGCACGACATTGTCGGTCAGGGTTCGAATCTGAAGATCATAGCGCCCTTCCGTCCAGAGGGTGATGCCGATCTCCGCGCCCTTCGGATCTAAAAAAACCCGGGTATTAAAACGCGGGTCGGCGTCGATAATCTGATAGGTGCTCAAGCCCCGGATTACCGCCAGAGCCATCGCCCGCCCGCGGACGAGTTCCATGGTGGTGCCCGCCGTCGCCGTCGTTCGCAAAGCGATGCCAACCGTGGACTGTTCCAGAGAGTCGCCCTCAAACTTACTCACGAATCCATCAAATTCGAAGAGAAGGGAAAACACATCGCCCGATTCCAGCGGGCGGTTAAAGGCACGGAAGGCGACCGTCTCTTCAAAGCCGGTCCCATTCGCGAAAATACCAAAGGCTTTGCCTTCTCTCGCCGCGCCCGATAGATCCGACTCGTTGCGGGCCTCAGCAAGAAAAAACCCCGCATACCGCGACGCATCTTCGGCAGGGTATTCCGGAGCAAAGAGTTGCCACTTAGCAAACCCGTGTCCCCCTTGATCGCCCGTCTGCCAGCCATCGGAATACGGATCGAAATAAGCCTCGTCCTCAGAGGCCACATAACTCTGTGCGTTCAGCAGAGTGACGCCGCACAGCAGGACGATGCCATAGAGTAATTGTCGATGTCTGCTTTGGGTATCCATCCGTTCGACCTGTTAAAACGCCCCTTCTGTATCGATGCACCTCACGGAATAGTTGACAGTTGAACAAGCAGCCAATCCAGCTCTATGTGGCATTTTCGGCACCCGATGTAATTGCCAGTTAAGGAACAATGCGAGTCAACCCTCCCCAAATGAGATCGAATCGATTCCCACCGCTTTGAGTGAATTCAGGACATTGACGACGCTCTGCTGATAGGTCTCCGGATCCGGCTGGATGATGACAAGGGTTTTCAAACCCGCCCGGTCCGAGGATTTTTTCAGTCGTCCCAGCGTTTGGGTCAAATTCGGCAGTGCGGGATTGCCGGGATTATCGGTGGGCATGCCGTTCAACAGGACGGTGCCGTCGACGAGAATATCGATGTAGTGTTGCTCCGGCAGAGGCGTGTCCGGAGGAGCAGCCATACTCGAGGGCAGCTTCACGCCCAGATCGGCTTCTTCCTGCACGATGGTCGTGGTGACCATGAAGTAGATCAGCAAAAGAAAAACGATGTCGATCATCGGTGTCAGATCGACGCGATCTTCCTGGATTCTTTGTCGGCGTGCTTTCATGGCAATCAATCGCTTTGGTGGGTCGCGAACACGACATTGGGAACACCGCCTTCGGCGGCTGCGGCGAAGACTTCGCGGACTTGCTTGAACGGCACGTTGGCATCGGCCCGCACATTAATCTTAAGGTTCTGAGCCGAGGCCTTGCTCCTCGAAATGTAACCGGCCAACTCTTCGATCACGACAGGCCGGGCACCGAAAAACAACGAACCGTCCGATTTCACGGTAACAGTGATTCGAATACCCCGTTCTTCCGGAATCACTGCGTTCTCGGCAACGGGAATTTTGATCGGCACCAGTTCACGCACCTGCATATTGGCGACCGTCATGAAAAAGACGATGAGCAAAAAAACGATGTCGATCATCGGCGTCAAATCCGGCAGATCACTCGTATCTTCCTGGGGGAGCGGCTTCATGTATGTTTTTTTTAGTCAAAAATTAAGAATGCATTGTATTTCAAAATTGGACGTTCGACGTTGAGCGTTCGATGTTTGTGCCGATTGAAACTAAAGCCCCTTCAGATTCTAGGAGATGCCTATAAACGTCATAAATGCGAAAAAATACGAGTGACAAGGCACTAGGCTCCATGGGATTGGGATCCTTGCTTTGAATCCTCCACGAGTAGTCCGTTTTTTGTCATTAACCGCGTCATTTTACCGAGCCGCTCATAGATGCCTGAGGAAGCGGCCAAGTATTTATTCTTAAAGTAGAAATAGGCCATCAGCGCCGGAATCGCAATTAACAACCCAGTAGCGGTGGTGATGAGGGCTTCCGAAATATTATTGGCCAGAAGTTCCGGCTTCCCCAAGCCCTGATCGGCGATATTCCGAAAGGCCTTGACCATACCGCTGACCGTCCCGAGGAGCCCCATCATGGGCGAGATCGAGGCCAGCACTTGAAGATACTGCACAAATACCATCGGCCCGGCCAACACCTTCCCAGCCCGTTCCTCCATGGCTTCGTTGACCGTGCTCACTGAGCTGTGCCCCTCCTCAATAGTCGTGAAACCGATCTCCAAAATCTGAGTCATATAGCCATCGTGCGCGGCACAGGCGTTCAGCCCTGCCTCGACATCGCCACTCTCAATCGCGCTTTTCAGATCCTCGTCGGCCTCCGGTTGCAGGAAGCGCTTGTCCCGGATCAATACCGCGCAGTAGCCGGCCAGGCCCACTGTCCCAATCGAAAAAAGAAGCAAGGGATACATGGCCCAACCGCCCTGCTGAAACATCGTCCAAAGAGTGACGGTCTCTTCGACGGGAGCCGCTTCGTTCTCCGAGGCTGTCTGAGCACTCAGGTTCGCGGCGGCCAGCAGGAGGCCGAATAAAGGAGCGCCGAAGCGTCCAAATTTGAGTATAAGATGAGGTATTACTGTATTCATAAACTAGGTTTATATTGAGGTTAATTTTCCAGGACTTGAAGACTTTCCTTAGCCCATGGGCTGGAGGGAAAAAGGATACTCAGCTCACGATGGGCGGCTTCCGATGCGTCCTCCATTTCGAATTCAGCATACAGGTTCGCGAGCACAAAAAGAAGCTCCGGATACCAGGAATCCGCCGGACTCGAATAGGTTTTTCCTTCAGCGGCGCTGCGCATGGCGGCATCGTATTCCTTATCACGAAGACGCAGCCTCGCTTTAATCAATTCGCGCAGGGAATAGCCGGGGGTGGTGACCTCCATCTCCGGAAGCTCGCTGAGGAATGTTTCGGGAACGAGTTCCTGCCCGAGATAGAAGCTGCAATACCCGACCCACAACTGCGCACGGGTCTGCAAAGGGCCTTCGCGCCGCTGGACCTTCCGGTAGAGTTCATAGGCATTCGAATAGACACCGGCTTCACGCCACTGGTCCGCTAAGTGCATCAGTTGCGCCACATGCCTCGAGGAATACGCGGAAGGAGCCTCAACGTGCGCATGCAGTCGTTGTAGCAAATCAGCCTCCCCCGCTTCGTGTAAATCGAGCGCCAGATCGCCGATGCGCTGCAAAGCTTCCGGCGGTGCTTCGGCCAACGGGATTTTAGTGGCCACCTCGACCGCTTCGGCCCACTGCTTGACTGCACGCAAGGCATCGAGGTAAGAGTAAATCGCTGGCAGGTGGTTGCCCGGCAAGACACTCAGCTCCATCACATCGAGAAAGGGGGCGGCTTCTCGGCGAATAATCGGCAGAGCCCGTTCCGCGGCACCCTGCTTGTCCTGCTTGATTTCCCCGACCGCATCGTAAAATTCAGCCGGAAACATGAAGTAAAAAGTAGTGCCCTGGTCGAGCAGACTCTCGATCAAAATATAGGCGCGTCCACCCGTATCTCGTCCCGCAGGTCGAAATATTACCTCTTTGTTTTCCACTCCCGTAAGCACCACGTCTGAGACTTTAGTAGGATAATGCAAACGCACCGGCAGTTCGACAGCCTCGGCGCGGACGATCAAACAGGCCATCGGTAGGGTGCCGACAAGAAGTCTAACGATTTGATTCAACATGATCGGTTGGCGTTAAATTTTGCACGCGTTGGCGGACCACATCGTAATGGGGTGATTCCTCGGCGTCGGGTAATTCAAGAAATGTTCCGTAGGTGCGGCGCGCCGACTCGTCGTCCCCCTGAGCTTCCAGTAGTTTCGCGCTCGCGACTGCGGCCTCGGCCGCCCATACCGGATAGCCACCGTAGGCCAGATAGGTCCGTTCAAAAAAGCCCTGTGCTTTACCAGGTTCGTCCTGCTTCAGAAAACACACGCCCACTTTATAGGTGGCCTCCGCCCAGACCGGGCCGCGCCAGTCCCGCTGGTTTAAAATCATGATGTAGGCTTCGACCGCTTCCACATATCGTCCGGCCTGCCGCAAGGCGTCCCCTCGAAGCATGGCGGCCTGAGGCGCACGGTCGTAGGTGTAAAAATCCTCGACGAGTCGCCCGAAATGATCCGATGCCCGCAGGAAATTGGCCGACGCCATTTCCAGCTGGCCCAGTTGAAAAAGTGCTTCCGCTGCGGCGGTGGATGCAGGCGAGCGCTCCAGCACCCGATTGAACAGTAACCGCGCTATTTGGGGCTCGGTCTCCGCCTTGAGTCCGGCCATCCAAACCAGAGTCATCGGACTTGCCCGCTCGAATTCGTTCTCGCCAAAATCGTCGGGATTGTCCCCTCGTCCGGCACGCAGGTTGAGCGCACGCAATAATCGAAGTGCCAGGGCGGTTTTTTCGTCGGCCTCCGCTTCATCATACATCTGAGCAAAGACCTGCTCGGGCCGTCCCTCGGGTAATTTTTTAAGCGCGCCTAGCGCTTTCCGGCGCTCTGTTAAAAGCGATTCGTAATCCTGCAGGTCGAGCACTCGGCCCTTGTAGGGCGCTGCCTTAGCGGTTCGTTTGGCCAGCTGGTCGTAGGTCTCGCTGCGCGAGCTCAGTAGCGTGCCGATACTTTCGGGTATTCCAGGGTGCGCATTCAGGTAGCGAATTTGGCCGACGCGGTCGTAGAGCATGGAGGCGCGAAACGCTTCATCCTCCATCAAGTGGCCCAGAAATTGTGCGACCTGCTCTGCCTGCTCCCGGATCTTACTGTCCGCCTCCCACCACGCATCGATTAACTGGTCGACGTGGTCGCTCTCGGTGCGGTTTCCAAATTCCCGAATACCTCTTTGGTAATGTTCAAAGGCCGAGCGAATTTGCCCGAGTTCAAGATCCACACGGGCGAGTCGAAGCACGGCCTCAGCGGCCGAAGGCGATTCGGGGTAGCGCACTAAATAACGCTCCAGCAACTCAAGGTGTTCGTCAAACTGCTTGTTGGCGACCAGCAGCGATGCGGATTCAAAATAAGCGTGGTCAATCAAGGCTTGGCTGCCACCCAGCAATTCGACCTTGCGATAATGATCCAGAGCAGACGCCACCTGGGCGTCCATCGCATCAAGATCTCCCATAAACACATGCGCCTCCGGGAGCAAAGCATGGCCCGATGCCTCCTCAATCCATTCGGTGAGAATCTTGCGTGCCGCAGCATAGTCGCCTATACCAAAATAGGCAACTCCACGCCGGAACCGGCTCTCCATAAAATAAACACTACCGGGATGCGATTCGATAACGCCCTCGAAGGAGCCAAGAGCGCGTTCGAAATCGCCGTCAAAAAGATAGGCCATGCCCGACCAGTAATGAACGGCGTCGATAAAAGCACCATCAGGAAACTCCTCCGCCCAGAGCGGAAAGGTGTGCAGGATTTCATCAACATCGCCTTTGCGAAACAAGCCCTGCCCCAGCCAATGCGCCATTTGAGAAGCCACCGGTTCGTAAGGAAAGCGGTGCAGAAACTCATCTGCGAGCAAGGCCAGTTTATCAATCGACACATCTCGTTGATAAAGTCGCGCAAGCCGCACCGCGATTGGTTTCTCATAGAGAAGAAAAGCCGGTTCATTGAGATAGGCTTCCCCCATCACGATGGCTTCTTCGAGATAACCACACTCCAGACCCTGTAAAAAACCGGCATACCGAAATTGTTCCACGTGTTTATGCTGCGGGTATTCCTCGACCAGCCGCTTAAAGCCAAAAAAGGCTTCGTGGGCCCGCCCCATCAGTTGCAACACACGGGCTTGTCGCCAGCGTAAGTTTGCGGTGTAGCGGGGAGCGTCGGCGAGCGCCTGGCGCTGCTCTCGCAGCGCGTCGCGATTGGCTTCGAGTTCGGCCCGATTCGAGGCGAGATACTGCTTTCGAAACAACCGCTCCTCTTCTTCGATCAGCGCATCTTCCACCGAATAGAGAAGACGCTCAATCGGTAGAACCATCGAAAACAACAGGCCGGCTTCCAAATAGCGCTCCTCTTCTTCAAATCGATCACCCGCGCTAAGCAAACGAAGATTGATCCCAAGATCATACCGAAAGGTGCGCTCGCGGTTGATCTCAGCCACAATCCGCATCAAATCATCTACTCCTTCTGCCTCGAGCCCTCTGTCGAAGAGCGTATTCAGGCAGAAAAGGCGGACGTTTACGGAAAAATCTAAGTCCATGAACCGCCAGAGCGTCGCTTCCATCGATCCGACGTCCGTTCCTTTCTCAGTGGCATCCACCAATCGCTGCAGCAATCCGAGTAATTCATCCGGTTCAAGTTGCTGTGTATAAATCTCCAAAACATGCCGATACGCTTTCACCGCCTCGTTCCACTTTTCAGATCCGTAGTAGGAATCCGCACGATTGAGTAAAGCCAGGGGGCGCCGGGAATCGCCCACGAACTCCTGAATGAACTCAGACCAATAAGGGATCCCGGCCTCGAGATGGGACGCGTCGCCGTCGTTCTGATACCAGAGCATGTGAGCCAGCCCGAGCCGATAGAGGTTTTCTCTGTAGATGTCGCGATACTCCTCGCTCATGGCTCCCGTCAGACGCCCCTTAATCTCCTTCATGTATTCAATCGCCTCGGCGGGGTCGTTGGCATAGTTCGATTCCGCACGCTGAGCCAGCGCCGGCAGGTCAAGCTCGGGGAACTTGTCGATTTGCGCCTGACCATGCAGCGAGAGGGGAATGACGAACACACAAAAAAGCCCGAGCAGCCAAGTACAGAGGCGTTTCATTAGGCGACTTCGCAGCGGCCTTCCGTCCG
>Ga0306899_1000453_pt1 | contig 20932 bp, 27 predicted proteins | sample AntRauMFilla3764_FD_190407 | JGI IMG/M metagenome (GOLD analysis project Ga0306899, IMG submission 190407) | Saline lake microbial communities from Rauer Islands, Antarctica - Metagenome Filla 3 #764 (v2) (version 2) | ecosystem: Environmental > Aquatic > Non-marine Saline and Alkaline > Saline ... | reverse complement strand
TCTGCGGTCTCTTCCTTCTTTTTAGGCTCGGCAGCTTCTTCAGGGTTGGCCGCGTCTTCAGACTTGGCTGCTTTTTCAGACTTGGCTGCTTTTTCAGGCTTGGCTGCTTTTTCAGACTTGGCCGCTGCTTCGGGCTTGGCTGCTGCTTCGGTCGGCGCTGCGGCGGCGACCTTCTCTTCTTCGGATGCTTTAACTTCTTCTTCTTCGCTCATAGGAAATAGCTGGTTGGTGCGCAATTATTTGCGGACAGGCTTTACGGCACCTTTACGAGTGCGGGCATTAGTCTTGGTGCGTTGGCCACGAACGGGCAGCCCTCGCATGTGGCGTATGCCACGGAGGCTGCGAATCGCAGAAAGGCGCTTGAGATTGGCGGTGCGCTCGCGGCGCAGGTCACCCTCGCAAATGTATTGCTTATTAGCGATAATCGAAGCGAGCTGGTTGACTTCTTCTTCGCTGAGATCACCGGCACGGCGATCAGCATCAAAGCCTGACTCGGCGACAACGACTTGCGCGCGGGTTGGCCCAATGCCATAAACATAGCGAAGCGAGTATTCTAGCTTCTTGTTGGCGGGGATATCGACTCCAAGGATACGTGGCATAATAAAATAAGGTTGTCCCGTAGAATTACGGGAAGCGATAGAAAATAGCAGTTTAAGTTAGTTTGAAAAGTTAAATATTAGAAATTGTTAAAATTTCTGGTTCTGAGTTGGTTACGAGAACCGTATGTTCGAAGTGTGCGGAGGACTTCCCGTCTTGTGTGACGGCAGTCCAGCCGTCGTCGAGCATTTTCACCTTGCCGGTGCCGAGATTGATCATGGGTTCAATCGCCAGTGCCATGCCCGGCTTGAGAAGTGCCCCGCTGCCCCGTCGTCCAAAATTAGGGATTTGGGGCGCCTCGTGCATGGTTTTACCGACACCATGACCGACAAAATCTCGAACGATGCCGTAATTATGGCGTTTAATCGTGCGCTCAACAGCATTCGAAATATCTCCCACGCGCTTTCCGGCGCGAGCAAAAGTTATGGCATAGTCGAGAGCCGCAGAAGTCGCGGCAATAAGATCGGCGTTTTCTTTGGCAACCGGTTCGATGAGAACAGTCGTGGCATTGTCGCCGATAAAACCTTTATAGGCAATAACGACATCCAGCGAGACGACATCGCCCGGTTGAACGACCCGCTTCATACTGCCGATACCATGGACGATCTCCTCATTTACCGAGATACAGGTAAAGGCGGGGAACACGAGTTTGCCAGAGCGATAGTTGTAGCATGCACTCTCGGCGCCAAACGCTTCGATCTCTTTTCGGCCAAGTTGGTCCAAATCGTAGGTGGTGATACCCGCCGTTGTCGCATCGACCAATGTCTTCAAGACATTGGCTGCGATCTGGCAGGCTTCACGGATCGATTGAATTTCTTCGTCGGAACGAATGTATTTCATCGTTTAGCGTGGCGGTGGTGAATCAAAGAACAAGTGAGAAACGAAAAGTCCCTGTTGTGCAGGAGTCCTCTCGGAAATATAGAGCTGGCGCGGTGCCTAGCCGAGGTTGAGGAACCAGGAAAGGATGCCTAAAATAAACAACGCAACCGCAATAAAGAGAAGTGGTCGCCAAGCGGTCCAAAAATCCTGAAGCCCAGCGGTATCGACAAGTTGCTTGGTGCGGGCAGCCGAGCGGCCGCGCATTTTGCCTTTTTTGAGGAAGCCATCGTAGTGACGCTGGAGGAGATAGGTCTCGATCTGGCGCATGGTGTCGAGAAGCACACCAACCGTGATCAACATACCGGTGCCGCCAAAGAAGATCGCGACACTGAACGGGACGTTGTAGGCAAAGAGGAGGATGTCTGGGAAGAGCGCGATCAGCGTCAGGGACAATGCACCAAACAAAGTCAGGCGCGTCATAATGTGATCGAGAAACTTAGCAGTCGGCTCACCGGGGCGAACACCAGGAATATAGCCACCATTTTTCTTCAGGTCATCCGCAATCTGGATGGGCTTAAACATCATCGAAACCCAGAAGTAACTGAAGATCAGGATGAGTAGTCCGAAGATGATGTAGTAAGCGGGGCGGCCATGAGCGATCGAATCGGCAAAGTCGTTAAAGAAGCGCATTCCGGTCGCCGAGCCAAGGTAGCTCAGGATCTGGGCCGGAAACATCAGAATCGCACTCGCAAAAATGACGGGCATGACGCCGGCATAATTCACCTTCAGTGGAAGGAAGGAGCTTTGACCACCGTAAACCTTACGCCCAACAACCCGCTTGGCATATTGCACGGGGATCTTGCGCTGAGCCTGCGTAATGGCAACAAGACCGGCGGTCACGGCAAAGAGCAGCGCGAACATGAGCACTCCCTCGGGCACACCCAGTGAAGCACCTTCGGAACCCACTGGAGCGACAAACATTTGATAGGCGGATGCCACGGCGCTAGGCAGGCCGGAAATGATACTGATGGTGATGAGCAAGGAAATGCCGTTGCCGATCCCCTTCTGAGTGATCTGCTCGCCCAGCCAGACCATGATCATGGTGCCGCAGGTAAGAATAATAGTGCCGGAGATTAAAAACTGCACTTGCCCGGCGATCACGACTTGCCCGTATTCCGCCGGATTAAAGCCCTGCCCGATCAAACTGCCGGGATTGGTCGAAAGCGCAACCAGTAGCAGCAGGCCCTGCACCACGCAAATGGCAAGTGTGAGGTAACGGGTATATTGATTGATCTTCTGGCGACCGACATCACCTTCCTGCTGCAAGCGTGCGATGGTCGGAAAGACGGCGCCCACCAGTTGCATGATAATCGATGCACTAATGTAGGGCATGATACCAAGGGCAAAGACCGCACCATTGAGCAGTGCACCACCGGTAAACATGTTATACAAGCCGACCAAGCCACCGCCAGCACCAGACTGATCAGCGAAAAAGTCCTGAATCGGCCCAGTATTCATTCCGGGCAGCGGAATATTTGCACCCACACGGGCAATAAAGAGCAGCGCCAGAGTGAAGAAAATCTTCTGGCGCAGCTCGGGAATTTTTAGGGAGTTGGTAAAAGCAGAAAGCATTAGTGATAGCCCTTACTGCCGGTTCAAACGAACCGGAGTTATACGTCTTCCTTTGCTTCGGCTTCCGTGGAAGCTTCGACAGGCGCGTCACCGGATACAGCTTCAACAATCTTGCCACCTGCGGCCTCGATTTTTGCCTTAGCTGCGCCGGATACCTTATTCACCTCAACAGTGAATACCTTGGTCACGTCACCATCGCCGAGTAGCTTGACGCCCTCAGCGTTGTCGCGGATCAGACCCGCTTTGACCAATGACTCGCGGTTGACGAGCTCACCCTCAATGCGTGCCAGTTTGCCGACGTTGACGGTTTGGTAAGTGGTGCGGAAATTGAAGTTGTTAAAACCTCGGCGAGGAAGCTTGCGGTAGAGCGGCATTTGACCACCCTCGAAACCGATGCGGATACCGCCACCGGAGCGTGCTTTTTGCCCCTTGTGGCCCCTGCCGGAGGTCTTGCCGTGGCCACTACCTTCCCCGCGTCCTAGACGCTTGGTCGGGTGAGTGGCCCCTTTGATTGTGGGAATGCTTTGAAGATTCATAAGATGGATTCCTTAGGCTTCGGCAGCGACTTTGTCTCCGAAGCGGACATTTTGGATTTGCTCGTTGGAGCGGAGTTGCTGGAGCCCGGCCATGGTTGCCTTGACCATAGCGAGGTGATTGTTCGAGCCGAGCGATTTAGAGAGGATATTCTTGATCCCGACGGATTCAAGGACGGCGCGGCAACCGCCACCGGCGATGACACCCGTTCCGTCTGAAGCCGGACGCAGGAGAACCTTGCCGCCGTCGGCTTCGCCCATCACGTGGTGTGGGATGGTGTCGCCACGTAGATTGATTTTGACGAGGTTCTTTTTGGCTTGCTCGGTGCCCTTGCGGATACACTCGGGCACTTCCTTCGCCTTGCCGTAGCCGACGCCGACTTCACCCTTTTGGTTGCCGACAACAACGAGCGCAGAGAAACTGAAGCGGCGACCGCCCTTCACAACTTTCGCGCAACGATTGATGTGCACGACTTTCTCGACGAATTCGGAAGCTTCTTCGACTTTGCGAGCCGGTGCGAATGATCTTTTATTTGTGCTCATGTAATACTTAGAATTGGAGTCCACCTTCACGGGCGGCTTCGGCAAATGACTTCACGCAACCATGGTAGCGACGCCCGCCACGGTCAAACACGACGCTATCGATACCAGCGGCCTTCGCCTTTTCAGCGATTACCTTACCCAGTGTGGTGGCACCTTCGCTGTTTGCCTTGACCGCAGCATCTTTTCCACTGACGGAGGTAACATAGGCTAAAGTGTGGCCTTTAACGTCATCGATGCATTGCGCATAGATGTGTTTATTAGAAAAATGCACAGAGAGGCGCGGGCGCGCGGCGCTACCCTGAACCTTTTTGCGGATGCGCCAGCGACGTTTCTGTGCGAGAGATTGTTTCTTCTGAAGTTTCATAAGTAGGCCTCAGCTAATGATTAAGCGGACTTCTTTCCTTCCTTGCGACGGACATACTTGCCGACGATGTGAACACCCTTACCCTTGTAGGGTTCAGCCGGGTAGAATGCGAAAATGGATGCGGCGATCTCACCGACCACCTGTTTGTCGGCCCCCTCGATTGTGATCTTCGTGTTATCCTTCACCGTAATGGTGATCTCCTCCGGAATTTTAATCACACAGGGGTGGGACTTGCCGAGTGCCATATCGAGAATATCACCCTTGAGTGCACCTCGAAAACCGACGCCCTTGAGCTCCAGTTCTTTTTTGTAGCCTTCGACCACACCGATCACCATATTATTTATGATCGAGCGAACAGTGCCATACATGGCACGGGCGTGAGGACTAGTACTAGCCGGAGTCACTCGCACCACACCGTCGGTGAGTTCAAAGTTCACGGCTTTGTCGAAAGTCTTTTCAAGTTTCCCCTTTGGGCCTTCGACACGGATGGTTTGACCGTCGATAGCAACGGTCGCCTTGTCGAGGACGGGGATAGGAAGTTTACCAATTCTGCTCATAGTCTTACCTTTCTTGTTACCAGACTTTGCAGACGAACTCACCGCCGACACCCGCTTCACGGGCATCGCGGGCGCGCATGACGCCTTTGGAAGTTGTGAGGATCGCTACACCGAGACCACCCAAAACGCGGGGGATTTCGCGGGCACCATAATAGAGACGACGCCCTGGAGTGCTGTGGCGCTCAATCCCGACGATCGCCGGAGTGCTGTCCACATACTTGAGCTTGAGTGTCAGGGTTTTGAAGCCCTTCTCATTTTCGCCTTCGCTGACGTTATTAATATAACCTTCATCCTTTAAAATCTCCGCGATCGCGGCACGCATTTTAGAATGCTGCGTGCTGCAGGAATCCTTGCGGGCCATACTGGCGTTGCGGATTAGGGTGAGAAAGTCGCCGATTGTATCGTGAACTGCCATAGTCTTATAACTGCTGGGTTTTCAGAGTTGCGTAAGTGGTTTGCTTACCAGGAGGATTTGGTCACACCGGGGATCTTGCCTTGGGTGGCAAGCTCACGAAATGTGATACGGGAAAGTCCGAATTTACGGATAAAGGCACGGGGACGACCGGTAACGGAACAACGATTACGTGCACGGATCGGGGAGCTATTTTTAGGCAGCTTGGTCAGCTTAGCCTGGGTTGTGTAGAACTCCTCGTCGGAGGTGTCCGGATTGGCCAAGATAGCCTTCAGTTCTTTGCGCTTCTTAGCGTATTTTTCGATCATACGCACGCGCTTCAGATTGCGTTGGATTGCGGATTTTTTTGCCATAGTGAATGCTTAGTCTTAAAATTATGCAGTAGCTGCTTCAGTGGATTCGACGGGCGCACCACTTGCGGCGGCACTTTCTTCGGCAGCGATTTCGGCGCTGGTCTTGCGGAATGGCATCCCAAAAAGGCGAAGCAGTTCGCGGCCTTCTTCGTCGGTGCCAGCGTCCGTGTTGAAAGAAATATCCATCCCTATTGTGGCGGTATTACCCTCTGCACTGACTTCCGGGAAAATCGTATGATCGGCAATCCCGAGCGTATAGTTCCCCTGGCCGTCCAGTTTGGTTGGAACACCGCGAAAGTCCCGGATGCTAGGCAACGAGACATTGATCAGCCGCATCATGAAGTCATACATGCTAGCACCCCGGAGTGTGACCTTACAGCCAATGGGCTGCCCTTCGCGAAGCTTGAAATTGGAAATGCTGAGCTTCGCCATGGTTGTCACTGGACGCTGGCCGGAGATCTTGGCGATCTCCTCAACCAGGTAAGCGATATGATTCTTGTCAGCCGTTGCGGAAAATCCGGAATTGATGACAATTTTTTTGACAGCAGGCACTTCGTGCGCGTTGACATAACCGAACTTCTTTTTCAGTTCGGGAATGACTGTCTCGGTGTAGCGTTTATGAAAGAGTGATTTTGACATCGTTGGTGGCAGCCGGATTTCTGTCCCGGTTAGCTAGTGGTTATCGATGGTGGTGGATAAAAAGTGCGTGAAAGTGGCTTTCTTGTTCGGCCTTGCAAGTGCTATTTTTGTTTTGCGTCAAACTTCTCAGCCAGCATGACGTTGGAATAGTGAATGGGCACCTCTTTTTCAACAGAGCCGCCGTCCGGGTTTTCCTGAGTTTTTCGCTCGTATTTGGTAACGAGGTTGACGCCTTCGACGAGCACCTTTTCAGGAGAACGTACTTCGAGCACCTTGCCGCGCTTGCCTTTGTGAGCGCCGGAGATGACAACAACTTCCTGTTCGCGTTTGATTACTTTTGCCATATTAGAGAACCTCCGGTGCGAGTGAAATGATCTTCATGTATTTGCTACGCAGTTCGCGGGCAACCGGCCCGAAAATACGAGTACCCTTGGGATTACCGTCGGCATTGAGGATGACCACGGCGTTATTATCAAAACGCAGGTAGCTACCATCCGCACGGCGGACCGGGGCTTTTGTGCGGACGACGACGGCGCGAACGACCTCACCTTTCTTAACGGAGGCGTCGGTTGAGACCTCCTTCACAGCGCAGACAACCACATCGCCTATATCGGCACATCGCTTGCTCTGGCCGAGACGACGGATCATCTCAGCAGACTTTGCGCCTGTGTTGTCCGCGATAAATACGCGGCTGTTCATCTGAATCATAGCTAAAATCTCCTTATTGTAGAAATCGAAATTGTTATCGATAAATTATTCGTCACCGAGCTTGGGTGCAACTTCCATGACACGAGTCACACGCCAGCGTTTGAGCTTACTAAGCGGACGGGTTTCCATGATCTCCACTTTATCACCGAGGCCGCACTCATTCTTTTCATCGTGTGCGTGCACCACAGTCTTACGCCGAATCTCTTTCTTATAGAGCGGGTGTGGAATTTTATAAAAATAGGTAACCTTGATCGTCTTGTCGCCGGAACGGTTGGTGACAGTTCCGATGAGGACTTTACGGGAATTACGTGTAGCGACAGCTTCCATATGGGTGATCGGCTAAATGGTTATGCGCTGGCAGAGGCCAACTTCTTTTCCTTGAGGATAGTTTCAAGGCGCGCGATCTGGCGGCGCATTTCCTTGAATTGATGGGGATGCTCAACCTGACCGGTCTGCTTGCGCATACGGAGGTCGACTTGAGCGTCACGGGTATCGCGAAGCTGTTTTTCAATTTCAACTTCGGACATTTCACGAATATCTTTTGTGCTCATGATAAAATTCTTAAAAACTTTGAATGGTTATACCTCTTCCTCGCGGGAGATGAAGCGGCAATGGAATGGAAGTTTGGTATCTGCCAGGCGCAGGGCCTCACGTGCGGCAGTCGCGGAGCAGCCAGCAACTTCGAAGAGCATGGTGCCGGGCTTGATAACAGCAACCCACTTCTCGACCGCACCTTTACCTTTACCCATGCGGGTTTCAGCTGGCTTTTTAGTCACCGGCTTGTGCGGGAAAACGCGGATCCAGACCTTGCCCTTACGCTTGAGGCTACGTGTCATCGCCACACGAGCCGCCTCGATTTGCTGGGAAGTCATACGACCCCGGGTGAGAGATTGGATACCGAAATCACCGAAAGCCAAGGTGTTGCCTTTCTGGGCAGTTCCGTAGATGCGGCCCTTGTGAACCTTGCGGTATTTTGTGCGTGATGGGAGAAGTGCCATGGTTCGCTAAAGAATAAAGTTAAAAATTTTGGTTCGGTCTTATTTTACTTCCTCGTCCGGAAGGCAGATCCAGCATTTCACGCCGATGATCCCGTAAACGGTGCTCGCTTCAGTGAAGCCGTAGTCAATCTTGGCACGAAGAGTTTGGAGAGGCACACGGCCCTGACGCTGTTGCTCAGTGCGGGCGATATCGGCACCACCGAGACGGCCGGAGCATTGGATACGGATACCATCGGCACCCATAGCCATTGTAGTTTGGACGGCGCGCTTCATTGCGCGGCGGAAAGCGATACGACGCTCGAGCTGCAGTGCGACGTTTTCAGAGACGAGTTGGCCCGAAAGGTCGGGACGCTTGACCTCCTGGATATCGAGCATGATGTCCTTGCCCACCGTCTTGTTCAATTGTGCTTTGATCTTGTCGAGCTCTTGTCCCTTGCGACCGATGACAACACCCGGACGGGCGGTAAAGATCTTGACCCGGATGCGTCCAGACGCGCGTTCGATAAAGATACGCGGCACAGAAGCATAACGAAGTTTCTTCGTCAGGAAAGTGCGGATAGTGTAGTCTTCCTTGATGAAGGCTGGAAATTCCTTCTTCGAGGCATACCAGCGTGAATCCCAGTCGCGGGTTACTGCAAGGCGGAAGCCGATTGGATGAACTTTTTGTCCCATAATAAAAAGAATTTTCTTAAAACTTAAGCCTCGTCGGAGAGAATGATACGGATGTTGCTGGTGCGCTTCTTATAGGGGTGAGCGGAACCACGCGCAGCGGGGCGGAAACGACGGAAGGCGGGGCCCTCCTCGACGATCGCCGACGCAATCGTGAGTGAGTCGGATGAGAGATTGTTGTTATTTTCCGCATTCGCGATAGCAGACAGAAGCGTCTTGCTCACGAGACGTGCCGACTTGCGCGGGATGAAGCGTAAAACCTCAACCGCCTCGGCAGCGTTACGGCCCTGAATGGCCTTGGTAATCTCGCGCACCTTACGGGGCGACATGCGTGCGTATTTTGTGTAAGCTTGGACCTGCATGGGAATCAGCTGTTTTGAAGTGTTTTGATCCGGGCAATGTCGCCCGCTTGTATGAAGAAGTTTTCCGAAAATTCCAGAATGAGTGCTGCGGAACGGTCGCTTCCGGATTCGATGATGATAATTTCGCCGATTTCTTTGAAGCCGCGGACGACTCGGCAAACCATACCGAGGCGGAGCCCTTGCTCAAGACCACCGGCGAGGATGACAATATCGGCTGAAGGCGACGAAACAATCTCAGCAACAGCGGCCGCGTTAGGACTATAAATACTTTCCTTAACAAAGCCCGGCACGTCCGCTCGCACCACAGCACTGGCGAGAACTACCCCTAGGAGGAGCAGACCGAACAGCTTAATAGTGCGTTGTGGGATCGATTGCATGGCTAAATCAGTGAAGGAAATTACTTGCCCGTGTGCCCCTTGAAAGTGCGGGTGGGCGAAAACTCGCCGAGCTTATGTCCGACCATGTTTTCTGTGACGTAAACAGGGAGGAAGCTGCGACCGTTGTGGACATTGAAGTTCAGCCCGACGAAATCCGGAGTGATCGTCGAACGACGAGACCAAGTCTGGATCGGCTTGCGGTCATTGTTGGCTTGGGCCGTCGACACCTTCTTTGCAAGATGTGGATCGACGAAGAAACCTTTTTTAATAGAACGTGACATGATTAATCAGTAATTATCTCTTCTTCAATTGCCGGCCGTTACGACGGACGACGATCTGCGAATTGGTCGGGTTGGATTTCTTACGGGTTGGGAAACCCTTGGAGAGTTGTCCCCATGGAGATTGCGGGTGGCCACCACCAGAGGTGCGGCCCTCACCACCACCCATAGGGTGATCGACAGGATTCATGGCCACACCGCGAACGCGGGGGCGACGGCCCAGCCAGCGATTACGACCCGCTTTGCCGAGACTTTGGCTCTCGTGCTCGTGGTTGCCCACTTCACCGATGGTGGCGCGGCAACGTGAATGGAGGTAGCGGATCTCGCCCGAAGGCATCTTCACTGTGGCACGGTCGCCATCAACCGAAATAAGCTGTGCGGTTTGGCCTGCGGAACGCGCAATTTGTGCACCACGACCGGGGTGGAGTTCAATCGCGTGTATTTTGGTGGACGGTGGAATGATCGCGAGCGGCATGCAGTAGCCGGGGCCAAATTCCACGCGCTCATTTACGCTGAGTAGTACATCACCCTCCTTCACACCACGGGGTGCTAGTATGTAGCGCTTTTCGCCATCGGCATACGCAAGGAGCGCGAGATTAGCGGTGCGGTTGGGATCATACTCGATCGCTTGCACCTTGGCTGGAATGTCGAACTTATCACGTCGGAAATCAATGATACGGTAAGCCTTCTTGTGGCCACCGCCACGACGACGGGAAGTGATGCGACCGTAGCAGTTACGGCCCTTCTTGTCGTGGATTTTAGTGGTGAGTCGGCGCTCAGGCTTCTTCTTCGACACGTTTTGCTTGTTACGTGTCAAGAAACGCTGACCGGGAGTCAAAGGTCTGGAATCTATAAGTGGCATGATATCTGGTCCCTTCCTGTATTAGGCGAGTTCGATCGCGTCGCCCTCTTTGAGTGTGACGATGGCTTTTTTGTGGCCACCCTTGGTGCCAGGGCGTCCACGTCGCGAGCGATCTATCTTAATTTTGGGCTTTTTGTTGAGAATATTAACCTTGGTCACCTCGACATTAAACACCTTGGCTACAGCACGTGCAACTTCCTTGCGGTTCGCTTCCGGAGCGACCTCAAAAGTGTATTTGTTTAAATTGGCGGCGAGATCCGCAGCCTTTTCGGTAACGCGGTATTCGCGAAGAATTTTGTCAGCAGCTATCATGATTACTCGCCTCCGTTTGCACGTGCAATGATCGTTTCAATACCCTTGGAACTCACGATGATGTGGCGATAACGCACCACATCGAGCGTGCTGAGGTTACCCGCTTCGGAGAGAACAACTCCCTCGATATTACGAGCGGCCAGGGCAGCGTTGTTTTCAAATTGGTCGTCCACAATCAGCACCTTACCGCGCACAGGAAGCACAGCGGTCAAGACTTGGTTGAAGAGCTTGGTTTTCGGCTCATTTGCTTCGATCGTTTCGATGACGGAAAGTCCGCCTTCGGTGGCACGATCAAAGAGAGCGCGCTGGAAAGCGAGTGCCTTCATCTTGCGATTAATCTTCTGAGAGTAATCGCGTGGCTTTGGGCCATGAGCCACACCACCATGACGCTGGTGCGGAACGCGACGTGAGCCCTGCCGGGCCGTGCCGCTACCCTTTTGGCGGAAAAGTTTCTTACCAGAACCGGACACTTCGGCGCGGGTCTTGGTTGAGGCATTGCCCTGACGCTTATTGGCCTGGTGTGCGATCACTACCTGACGCACAGCTGCGACACCTTTATCGTCTTCGAAAAACGGGAAGTTGGTGAATTCTTTCTCTTCACTCGTCGACCCGTCAGTTGTAAATACTTTAAGTTTCATCGTATCGTTTCCTTTCCTCATTCTGGGTTATGCCTTGGAGGCTTTATTCTTAACCGCAGTCCGAACGGTAACGAGGCTGCCACGGGAACCAGGAATGCTGCCCTTGATGAGGATCAGATTCTTATCTGCCACGACCCTGACGATCTGGAGGTTTTGCACGGTGCGGCGCACATCTCCCATGTGACCGGGCATCTTCTTGCCCTTAATCACGTGGCCGGGCCATTGGCACATGCCGTAGGACCCACCACGACGGTGGAACATGGAACCGTGAGAGGCGGGACCGCCGGCGAAACCGTAGCGCTTGACCACACCTTGGAAGCCGCGACCCTTAGAAGTGCCAATTACATCGATCTTTTGACCTTCCTCAAATTTCTCGACCGTCAGAATGTCGCCGATTTTGAGTTCGGTGTCACCATTGGTGCGGAACTCCTGGAGTTCGGCTACCGGGGTAACGCCGGCTTTCTTAAAGTGACCGAGGGCAGCCTTGGAGAGGCGATGCTCTTTTTGCGGACGATAACCGATCTGCACGGCATCATAACCATCCTTCTCCATGGACTTCACCTGCGTGACCGGGCAGGGTCCTGCTTCAATGACAGTAACAGGAATCAGACGATTGTCTTCGTCAAATACCTGAGTCATTCCTATCTTCTTACCAAGTAGGGCTAAGTTCATAATACTAATTGGCAGGTGGAGCAGATGCTCCGTTTCCTAGACCTGCGTTAGTGGTTAAAATAAATTGTGGTGATGCTTCAGTGCGAAGCGAGCCGAGGAAAAAAGGAGGTTCATTTAGCTTCGTCAACCCTAGATTTTAAGAAAATTGAAAAAAAACTGACTTTTATCGAAATACCTACGATCTGCCCTCTGAAATCTGCCCTCTGTCCACTGACCACTGCCCGCTGCCCGCTGCCCATCGGGCTTATTCCAGAGTCGATCGGTTACGCCGCCGCGTAAAAACCACCTTATTGTAAAAGTATCCGATAGCGATCAACGCTAGCCCAAGCCCGAGGAAAGAAAGCACTCGAAAAATCCCCTCCAACTCGGAAGCGTCCACAAGAAAGACCTTACCTATTGTAATGAGAAGGAGAATGAGCTCTCTCCTTCAGCCCCGGAATCTAATAAGTGCAAGAAGATGACCCGGACACCTGCCAGGATAGCTAGTGGCAGTGAAGCAGCGCTGAACCCGGGCCTTCCCCCGGCTAAGAAAGCAAAAACGACTGCCGCCATCGCCAGCAGTGACGTCAGCCCACCCTCGATTGACATCGACGCCCAAGCCACTGGCATACGTGACTCCTCGAGCCACTGATAGCTGGCAACGACTCCGAGCAAACCCACCAACCCTAAAAACCACGCAACGTTCTGAACCGCTGACTCGCTCCATGTCTTGCGGTAAGAGAATAAAACCGTTGCCGCAGCTATGACGCCCAGCACCCAGGCAAGGACCACCAATCCATCCTGCCCCGGCGCATCATACATTTCCATGCGAAAGAAATAATTAACCGCTTCTACGGTATGAGCAGCCATCCATCCCGCCCAAGCCGCACCCAGCACCGTCACGACCAACTCCGAACGTCCAAGCTCACGCCACTTCCAATACAGGCCCGAGAGTATCAATAGCACCGCAGCCATGTGGGCATGATAGTCCTCCGGCAAAAATGTCCACAGACCAAAACCGACAAGGATAACCGCAAACGCAGAATACTCGCCCGCCACCCTGGCATTACCTTCACGTCTAAAGATATGCTCTCCGGCGAATGCGGTGAGCAGTGCCCATACCACGGACATCCAAAGCCAGTTGAACGAATCGATAGCCACTCCTGCCGCATGCACCCACTCCCGGTTCATGTAGAGCAAAGGCACCGTAAAAAAGGCCGCGACGACAGAGAGACTCCGCCACGTCAAGACACGGCCGGAATTAAAGCCTCTCCAATGCCCCACCACAAAAAATAACCCGCCCAAACCAAGCGGCACAAGCAGCCAACTCCAAAGGCTGGCCTCCGGATTTGACAATGCTCCCGCAAAGACAGCCGCGAGCGCGAGCCCGCCCGCCCAGATAAATTCGTCCTCGCGCAGAACAGCCAAAGTCAGCGCCCCCACGCTCAAAAGACTAAAGAGCACCATATCAACCGCAGTAAACCCACCAATCAACACCAGCAGCAAACCCTGCACCAGCCCGCCACACCAGGTGAGCCAGCGAATGCCCGCGAGCAGACGAGTGGCATTTTCATCGAGCGTCCCGGCTTTCGCCAAGAAGGCCCAGACCGCATTCACGAGGCAAATCCCCAAGACAAAGACCAAAGTGCCCTCCAGATTATTGAGCGCACCGCTCAGGTTGCCGACGATTACGACCGCCGACCAGAGATAGGCACCCACCAATGAGCCGAGTAGTAAGGCCCACCACCCTCGTCGCACACAGAGAAACTGCGCCCCGCAAAACAACAGAAAGAGATAGCTAAATAGCATCACCGTATCATTGGATCCCGTATGCATCAGCCACGGCGTGAGAAAGCCACCGACCAGACCCATCAGCGCCACCGGCGCTCCATTCTTAAGCGAAAGCACCACCGCCAGCACCGTCACCGCCAGCATCGCGGCAAAGCCCTGCCCCGGCGAGAGGAAGTTATAAATGTGAACCGCCGCATAAGCCGCAAAATATAAACAAGCGATCCCCGCCCCAGAAAGCGCCTGCCCGATTCGCTCGTTCGCGATATGGACCGGCTTCACGCCGATCACGAAACCAGCGCCACAGAGCAGCGCGCCAAAGCCAGTCGTCAACCAGATGCGCACCGCCGGAGTCAACCAACCCGAGTCGATCGAGTATTTGATCATGTAAAAGCCCGCCATCAGCAGTGCGATACCCCCCACCCAAATGGCCATTTGGCTGAACCAGTCCTGCGGGTCCGACTTTTCCACCGCCTCGGTGACCGCCGCCTGCCTAGCCGCCACTTGTTGAGGCGGCTGCGTTCTCGGCTTAAGTGCTGGGGGCTGCACCTCCCCGAGATCGCCACCCTGCTGCCTCACCTGAGCCTGCCGAACCGTAGTGGCCTCAGCTCGCACCGCTGCTTGGGCGACCGGTTCCGCTGCTTGAGCCGGCGAACTTGGCTCCGCGACCGTCGACTTCTCGAGCTGCGCCGCATCCTTCCCATCCTGCCGCTCCCGCAGCTCAAGACGCAGCCGCTCCAGTTCGTTGCGCAGACCACTGATCCTCGCCAGATTCACCCAAGGCAGTATCAGTGCTGCGATCAATCCCAAGACAAGAAGCAGTCCAAAAATTTCTATCATGCAAAAGTTAAAAATAGTATTTGAACATTGTCCAATATTTCCGAGAAGGCGAAAATCCTCTGCCCCAACCCAAACCTCCACGGCATCTGCCGAAAGAAATTTTCCAAAGCGCCAAGCTCAACGTTAGCGAAAACGACTCGTCGCAAGCACTGATCGACGAATTTCTTAAACAATTTCTAAGCCCATCGACATGAAGACACGACGCCACTTCCTCAAATGCTTATCCGTTCTGCCGCTCGCGGTATCCAGCTGCGCAACCTGGGCAAGGGACACTTCCTCCCGATGGGTCAACGATATCCATTCGAAGCTCAACCGCACTCGTGTCGCTCAAATCCACAGACCCAGCTCCCGCGAGGAACTGCGCCGCATCATCCGGGAGGCATCAAGCACCGCCCAACAAATCTCGATCTGCGGCGGGCGCCACGCCATGGGCGGACAGCAATTCGGAACCGACGCCCAACTGATCGATATCAGCAGGCTCTCTCGTATTGTGGATTTGGATAGAGAACGAGGTATCCTCGAAGTCGAATCAGGCATCCAGTGGCCGGAATTAATCGAGCAACTTCTGGAACTCCAAAAAGACTCGCCTCAAGCTTGGACCATTGCGCAAAAGCAAACCGGCGCAGATCGTTTATCTGTGGGCGGAGCCCTCGCCGCCAATATCCACAGCCGCGGTCTCTCGATGCAGCCAATCATCTCGAACGTGGCGTCTTTTGAGATCATCACATCGAGTGGCGAAACGAAACAATGCAGCCGCAGCCAGAATACCAAACTTTTTAAGCTGGCGATCGGAGGCTACGGACTCTTTGGCGTCATCACCTCAATCAAACTTCGGCTCGTTCGTCGGCAAAAACTCCAGCGCCGCGTCGCGCTGAGTTCCATCGATACGCTAATCAACAGCTTTGACCAGGCCATCGCCGGGGGCGCACTCTATGGGGACTTCCAATTCTCCATAGACGCGAAGAGTGAGCAGTTTCTACAAAAGGGGATCCTTTCGATCTACCATCCGGTTGACACCAAAACGCCAATCCCAGCGAAGCGGAAACAACTCGACGCGGATAAATGGAACCAGCTCTTACTACTCGCCCACACCGATAAATCGAAAGCCTTTCAACTCTATTCAAAATTCTATCTGGAAACGGACGGGCAGTTCTACTGGTCCGACGAGCATCAGATGAATAGCTACTCCGACGACTATCATCTGCAAATCGACCAAGCGATGAACTCCCAACATGAGGGGTCGGAGATGATCACTGAAATTTATGTGCCGCGCAGTCGGCTCGCCGAGTTCATGGCCCTGGCCGCGACCGACTTTCGCGCGCACGATGTCGATGTCATTTACGGAACGATCCGTCTGATCGAAAAAGACCATGAAAGCTACCTGGCATGGGCCAAGCAGAACTATGCCTGCATCATCTTCAATCTCCACGTGGATCACACTCAGGCAGGCATCAAGAAATCAAGCTCAGACTTCCGTCGGCTTATTGACCTCGCGATCCGCCTGAACGGCAGCTACTACCTGACCTATCACAAGTGGGCCTCGAAAGAGCAATTGATCGCCTGCTACCCTAAATTCGAGTCGTTTATGGAAATGAAACGACTCTACGATCCGAAAGAAATTTTCCAAAGCGATTGGTATCGCCACAACAAAAAACTCTTCCAAGTCACTCGGACCTATTAGTTCATTCGATCAAAATCGTTCCTATTCAGCAAAATGCGCCTATTCCGCCCCACTCTACTTCTTTTTCTCATGACAACCCTACAGCTGCCCGCGCAAGAGACCGTCGTGCTCCTCCACGGACTCGCCCGAACCAACGCATCCATGAAATCACTGGCCCAAGCGCTGGAGTCGAAAGACTACCGGGTCGTCAACCTCGGCTACGACTCCCGCCACCACTCCATCGAAACGCTCGCGCACGACGTTCGTCGCCGTATTATCGAAGAGACCAAAGATGCCCAATCCATCCATTTCGTCACCCACTCCATGGGCGGCATCCTCGTTCGACAAATTCAAGCGACCGACCCGATCTCAAACCTCGGTCGCGTCGTCATGCTCAGCCCCCCTAACCAAGGCAGCGAGGTGGTGGACCGCATCGGAGACTGGCGGCTCTTCAAAAAGACCAACGGCCCCGCAGGCCAGCAGCTCGGCACGGCCGAAGACAGCTTCGTCAACCAACTCGGCCCGGTCCAGTTCGAGTGCGGCATCATTACCGGCGACCGTAGCATCAACTGGATCAACTCCGGCATAATCCCGGGCCCCGACGACGGCAAAGTCTCCGTCGAACGCGCCCGCGTCGTAGGGGTGTCCGCCTTCAAAGTCGTCCACGCCACCCATCCGATGATCATGAAAAAGAAAAGCGTGATCGCCGACGTTCTTCGCTTCCTGAAGACAGGTGCTTTTACACGACGCTGACGACAACCGTAGCCGTTCCAGCAGACTTGCTCGACCTCATCAGGCGACTCATGGAGGCACCTGAGCTCGCCGATTTTTTCTCGTTGGTGGCGCCGCTCTAGCCCTTCAGTTGGGACACCGGCAATCCGTAGATTGCGATCTTTTTACGACCACAGCTTTCGATCCTGAAACACTCGAAAAGATTTCTGGGACGTTCATGCCCTCTTAAAATGTCTGCCCTTCACCACGATGCTGCGCTCTTTCACTGAAAAATACCCCTACGCCAGCAGATGGGGCTTGGAGAAATCCCTGGCCTATTTCGAAGACGCCGAAACCGAACCGGACCCACTGTCCTTAAACGCAGTCCAATGGCCACAGGTAAAAGCCGACATTCTCTCGCAAATACGATTCAAGTAACTCGCGGCCAATCACGGACCTAAGGGGATTTAAATTCTTCGGCGTCTTCTGCAGCCAATAAGCCAGGTCAAAGCGCTGAGCCCCAGAATCAGCGCGAAGTGCTTATATTCAGGCACGGTCGGCACGTGGTTTGGGTCGCCTGCTTCGAGGTCGTTTTCTTTATATTGCTGGTCCGTCTCCAGGACCACGGCACCGCTTAATTGAGTCACCAGATAGGCTTCGGCTGCGCGATGCGCAATCGCTGCGATTTCGCTTTGAAATTTGGCTGGCCCCAAGCGTGCCTGCTGCTGGTAGGTTTCTCGCGCGAGTGCGCGGATCTGGTTCGCCAGCCAGATGCGATGCGCGTGACTGGAGCCCGTAGCTCCCTCGCTGAGCGCCTCTACTTTTTCAAAAGTGATCGTTACCTGGCCCAGGACACCGTCCTCATCGAGATAGAGGCTTTCACTGTAGGAAAGTGGGGCGAGTTCGTATAGGGCGTTATATTCCCGTGAGGTCAGACAGGCCACAATATCAATGCCCAACTCGCGACGCTCGAAGAGCTGCCGTATCCTTTCGGTGCCACTGAGCTGGATCGGTTGGGAGCCACTAAACCAATAGAGCGTTTGGGGATTTTCTTTTGTCGCCGTAGGTTGTAACTGGCGAATCGCTTCAACCAGCGCCGGCACATTGTCCTGTCCGCCGGTTAGCTTTTGGGTGCGCAGCCAATCAGCGCAGGCAGTGCCGTCGCCTTGGAAATACTGGACCTCGTCGCTGGCCAGGTAGAGGTTGAAGTTTTCTTTCCGGCGCGTCAGCCACATAGCGATCCGCTCCACCTGCGGACGCATCGAGCGCGAACCATCGATGACGATGGCTTGATGTGCAGCGGCTTCGCTCGTGGAGGGCAGTGTGGGCGCAAACGTAAGAGCAGAGTCCCGAGTCGGGTGTGAGCTGTTAAGCTTGGCCAGGAGCACATCCTGATTGTGGCGGAGAGTGGGCTTGTTGGCAAGCAGTGCTTCCGTGCTCAGATCTATGAGCGGTGCATTATAGAGTTCGTCTCCAATTTTCGTCTCATACCAGGCAGAGTGGCGCAAACTGTCTGCCATGGAGAAGTTTTCCGAGACGATTGCCGGGTAGCGATAACTGAGGGAAGTCTGCCCATCCACTTCCAGAGGAAAACTCATGCCGATACGGATTTTCATCTCTCCCCCGTTTGGAAGGATAGGGAAACACTGCACGAGCAGCAGGTCGGGCCCAGCCCAATTGACGAGCACGGGATCACGCCGTTGACGGATGGCGACGGATTCGTAGGCGGCGCGGACTTTGGCCTTGCTCCCGAAGGCCGCTTCCCGCGGCTCGCCGTTGACCCAGAGTGTGACGCGTGAGGCGACACCCCCGGTCGGCATCGAGAGCAACATGCGTGCTTCGTGCTCACGCCATTCATCATCGTTACGAAAGACCATGGTCCACTCGACATAGCCTGTGCCTGACTGCGGGTCGAGTATGCCGTCGAGGCGGGACTCTTGCAGGTGGATTTGTTCGACGCGCTGTCCGACATGTTCGCCCCCAAGGTCGCGGTCGAAGGAGGGGCGGCCTCGCATTGACCAAAACCCTCCCCGTTCGCGCCGGTGATAGTTAAAGGACTCTCCGGTTACGCGATAGAAGAGCTTACGGGCTTCCGCAGTTTCAAGCCGAGAGCCACCGCCCCAGAAAAACACCGGTTGGCCACGCCGGTAGCAGGCTTTTAGAAGCACCTGCTCACTGCCAAAACTGCGTAGCAGTTTAATCGCGTCGCTTTTTGCGTCGCCCTCGGTGCGCATGTATTGTACGATACCATAGTCCGTAGCGACACGAGGAACCGAAGCAACCATGAGGAGCGCGAGTCCCGCGCCGAAGCCAATGTAGAAATGGCGCCAGCCGAGCGTCGTTTTCACATCGAGGCGGCGCTTCAATTCTCTGCGCAGCCGATAGGCAGAAAGTAGAGCGATGAGTGGCGATAACGGAAGGAGCCCGAGCCCGTATACGATGACACCTATCGCCGCAAACGGAGAAATCGGCAGGTAGATGACCGAATAGACTATCGATATGGCGATGCAGAGGCTGTTCAGGTGGAGATCCCATGAGCGGCTGAACTGCTCGCGCCCACAACGAAAGAGATTTACAGCCATAATGGCCGGAACCATCCCGACCACAATGGCATGCATGACGGTCGGGATCGGATTGACATAAATTTCGTCGCTCCAGCCCGTAACAATTTCAACACCTAGCGTAAAGGCGGGCAGGAAGACCCCAAAAATGAAATGCGCAATGATGCGCACGAGCGATACCGGTTCAGGAGTGGATTCAGGCGGTGCGGGGTCAATAGGCTTCATAGCTGGGTATTTGTTTGATGTCGTCAAGTGATGCAATTGAGCGATTCAACAGTAATATCCTTCTATGAAATAAGTGTGAAGACGAGATGAGTTTTCTGTGAGAAGTGTTTCCATGAGGAGCGATTTCTTTGCCCCTCCGGCATCCTATTAAAAAACAGACACAAAGGGACTCACTGCCCGGTCATTTAACTCGGTCACCCGATTCCAAACAACCAAGACTCGTCCCCAATCTTCAAATTATGCGTTTGCCTCACCCTGGCCCGATCCTGGCCCATTCTAGGCCGCAAAAAGCGCCCGAGAGGCCCAAAATTGAACTTAATGAGATCCGTGTAGGCTAGTGCCTCGTCACTCGTATTTTTTCGCATTTATGACGTTTATAGGCATCTCCTAGAATCTGAAGGGGCTTTAGTTTCAATCGGCACAAACATCGAACGCTCAACCTCGAACGTCCAATTTTGAAATGCAATGCATTCTTAATTTTTCAATTCATTCAATGTTCGACGTTGAGCGTTCAATGTTCGACCTTCGTAGCGATCCGACCACGATGCGAAGTTTTGAATGTTACGCGCTACTAGCTTAGAAGTTGCCCCCCCCCTATCGGCGATCTTAGCAATGAGCTATTTGAGTGGTTCGGGTGCCAGAATTCGCCAGATCGCATGAGGCAAAGCCTTTAAAACCTACAAACCCTATTGATCATGGGGGTTTCAGGGCCATTTCGCCCGAAATTGCTTCCGTGCCCCAAAAATGCGAAAAAGAGAGCGTAAGATTCGTAATTCAGCCAAATTTGTGTCCATCGCTCGCAGACATTGCCGATCATCACCAAATCCCCATGAGCAATAGGGC
>Ga0306899_1000450_pt1 | contig 21086 bp, 27 predicted proteins | sample AntRauMFilla3764_FD_190407 | JGI IMG/M metagenome (GOLD analysis project Ga0306899, IMG submission 190407) | Saline lake microbial communities from Rauer Islands, Antarctica - Metagenome Filla 3 #764 (v2) (version 2) | ecosystem: Environmental > Aquatic > Non-marine Saline and Alkaline > Saline ... | reverse complement strand
GGACTTAAAAATGCCTAACTTCAACCAAGAAATGCGTTTCCCAAAGCTCATCTCTCAACGTCAAATCGACCTTGAGGAGAGCTGGTGGAAAGAGCGTGTGACTCTCAACAACTACTATCGTTGGGGACCATGGTCACTCGACTATTACTCCTTCAAAACAACCCTTCATGGGTTCTGGTGGAGTCACCATCAACTTCAACTCGGACCATTCGTCATTGAATGGACCATCAGGAAAGGATCAATGAAATGATCATCAGAACAACTACTCACAACATCATCATCAACGAAGAAACTCAGCCCACAGATGGGTTTCGAATCACACTCTTCGAAGGTGATGATGAACTGGAATACTTCGACTATGACCACTCATGGGACGAAGCTGACGCAATCCAAGATGCACTATCAGGAGTCTAACATCATGATCACCATGACCAACAAACAGACCGAGGACATCATCACTCTGGTCAACAAAAATACCCCTACTTCAAGGGGTATAATCACCGGTTTCCTTCAGCAACTGCTCAAGGAACAACCAGTAAACAAGGTCCATCGTGTTGACGCTGCTACGACCGCAGAGATCAACTGGCCTTCCTCAGACAGGAGCTAAACCAATGGAAACCACCGTACTGTTCTTTGCTCTCATGGCTGCACCATCTGTAACAGATGATCATGTCACGAACTATGCCATACCTCTTGGCATCTACAAAGAGGCTGAAGAATGTTCAGACGCAGCAATGCGGATCAATGAGTACGCTCAGAACCTTCGAAGACACCTGTGGTGTATGCCAGTTGGTATCAACCAAGGTGAACCAGTATGAAAACCATAATCATATGGGCTTTGCTCATTGCAACGATCATTCTCATCCTCATCTTCCCTCCAATCCTGCTACTCATTATGGTTTTCTGTGGTGGCTACGGATTACGTTGGAACCGTGAAAAAGAATCAGGAGAATCCTAACCAATGGCACTTAAACTCACACGTTCAAATGACATCCTCATCTGCCATACTGATAAGGATTCTGGTTCCGAAAACATCAAGAAATACAATGATTGGAAACCAGACCAAAATATCTTCAACTATGGGATGATGGGCATCGTCGATGAAACCAACAAAATGTTGCACATGGTCTGTATGCAGACCTATGAGCCGTTCTGCGAACCCATTCCAGTCAACGACGTTGATGATGCTCAAGAAATTCAACGGCTTGCACATCAAGCCAATCGCACCATCAACCGACTCAACTGAGTCACTTCTTCTGGGATGACACACCTCATTGGGTGTGTTGTTCCAAAAGGGATCAGCCGCCGGCTGCTCTGGCCATTGTGGCCAACCGAGCACTTCCGCTCGACAAACCGTGAATCTTTGAAAGGATCACAATCATGACCGTAGTTACTGCAATCTCCAAGAATGCCCGTGCCAAGAACGCTACTGCCGAAGCAAACGAGTTCGAAGGACTGTGGATGAATCCAGGTATCTTCATCGGTGACGAAGAGAACTCCAAGTTCGTCAGGTTCAACCGTGGCATCGCCATCAGCGACCTGAAGACACGGAAGCTCTATGAGTCCATGGACCCTGACTTCGCAGCCGAGCAGCAGTTGCTGAACGACCGCGTTGAAGCCATCCGTAAGCGTGCGTTGCAACTGGAAGAGGGCGAGCACGTCGTCATCAACATTCCGATGGTTCTCTACCGTCGCCAAGAAGAGGCAGATGTTGCACCGACGCCGAAGGCGACCAAGGCAGACATCGACAAAGAACTGTTTGGCTAAACTACCACGAGCGACCCCTAATCGGGGTCGCTCGACCTTTTCAACTTGATAGCTTCCAATGGGATCTCAAGTTGAACATTATTTACCCCAGATAGCTTCCACAGACTGGCTACACCTCCGGTGTCTTTGCGCTGTTTTACAGGGCAACTCTGCATCAACCACACCTGGAAACTGAAAGTTCAACTTTCACACACTTTTCACTGTTAATGGACGGGAACCTAACCATGAGTAAAATACCATCAAAAGACACACAAACTGGCCTTGAAGAGTTGTTTTCCAAGCATCAATTGTTGCCTGTTTTAAGGGAGCAATTCCTTCAAATGGGTGATGACCAAGTGGTCGTTGAACCAGCAATGGCAACCGAAGCACTGGTTCAGCTTTATCTCCATCGTCAGGCTGATGTCCCAACTATGGTTGGGATCCTCTCACCAAAATATGGCACTCCTCAAGAGGTGGCAGACAAGCTTTTGCTACTCTGTGAGATCGACTACTTCGACTTCCATGAATCAACGGACAAGTTCGTTGTAAAATATGATGTCTCTGAAGATGTCGAAGAGATGCTGGCAAAATACCAGTATCCACTGCCAATGATCACACCTCCAAGAAAAGTGACCAAGAACCATCACACTGGTTATGAGACCATCCGTAAATCAGTGATGCTCAACGGATCAGAATACTTCGATGACAAAGACTTATGTCTCGATCACCTGAACCGAGCCAACAGCGTTGCACTGTCCATATCCATGGACACAGTCACCAGTGACGAGGGAAAATACCTCCGTCCAACACGCAACCCAGGTGAGGACTTCGAAGACTTCAGAAAGCGTCAGAAGCAGGCTGATACGTTCTACGCAACAAGTCTTCAGGTAATGGAGACAATCGACAGCTTGTCTGAAAGATTGTTTCTCACTCACCGATACGATCGCCGTGGCCGATGCTACGCTTCCGGCTACCACATCCATAGTCAAGGTGATGACTATAGGAAGGCAGTATTGCAGTTTCACAAGAAAGAGGTGATCACATGAAAACTCTCAAAATCGACGACAAATTCAGCATCGTTTACGATGATGAGATGAACGACCGTCCATTGTACGTGGAACGTAATGGAATGCGTCATACAAACATGATGAATGATACCCAAAATTGGGTAGTCTGCATGTTCTACGCATTGCTGGAGATTCAACAGAAAGCTGATGCAGTCGCAGAAGCCAACGAAAAGATCTCTGAAATTCGTTACACTGAGCATGATGCTTGGGACCAATGGTTCCCAAACGACAACATCTAAATATAATTCCGTAGGAGGAACCACAATGATACCGATGCAAATGCTCACTGGCAAAGAATACATCATGGCTGAGATCGCGTGCAAACACGACAAATCCATGGAAAAGAAAACCTGGAACGAGCGTCTCGCTCATTTCAGGACAATGGGTTTCTATGACAAGAAACTCTACAAGAAAGCCTCAGACCCAATTGGTCTCCGAGCTGCTGTCATTGCCTATGATCATGCAACGACCCAGACTCCATCTGGATACATGATCTCACTGGATGCCTGTTCATCGGGCCTTCAGATCCTCTCACTACTGGTTTCATGCCCAACCAGCTTCAACCTGTGTGGTGGTGACAACTCCACCTGTGAGAGCGCCTACAAGGTCATCTACGACGACATGGGCCTCTCAGGTGTCATCACTGCCAAACAGGTCAAGCAGACTATCATGACTGCACTGTATGGTTCCACGGCTATGCCTGAGCACACCTTCGGTGAGAACATCGACTTGTTCTACGAAACCATGGAGAAGATGGCTCCAGGTGCATGGGATCTCAACAAGGGTCTCCAGGAACTGTGGGATCAGATCTCTGGCTCAGTCTATGAGTGGGTCATGCCTGACGGATTCCATGCTTGTATCGAAACCAAGGACAAAGAACTGCTTCCGTTCAAGTTCTTGGACAACGAGTACACTGTTCCACGTAAAATCGACGCACGTCCTGATTTCCATAAGGGACTGGGTCCAAACCTCATCCACTCCATTGATGGCATGGTGGTACGTGAGATGTTCAGACGGTGCATGTTCAAACAATCAACTATTGATCGTGTACTTGTAGTATTAAATTCCACAAAAAGAGGAACTGGGGGGAAATCTTCCCAGAAACTTATTGAATTGTGGGATCATTTCCTACGAACAGGCTTCTTATCTGTACGTATTCTTGACTACATATATGCAGATACAATCGGACATCTTGGAGATCTCCAACACATCAAAGAGATGCTAAGAACCTTACCTACCAAACCCTTCGAACTGGTATCGGTACATGACTGCTTTCGCTGTCACCCAAACTACGGCAACGACTTGCGTAAGCAGTACAACATCATCATGGCTGACATCAACGACTCGACGATGTTGGAGTCCATGGCCAAGCAGGTTGCCCACAAAGGTATCAAGACACGCAAAGTTGGACATATTGACCGTGATCTAATCCTGAATGCAAGCTATATGCTTGCATGATAAATCATCATATGAAGCAGGAAACATCCGTTCATGTTGTGCAGGTAAACTAAAAACAGCTTACGGATTCAAATGGCAGCTTGCATGAAAAGAAGGCTCCCCTCATACCAGAGGGGAGCCAGTTTTTTTCAAGGAGAACCACCAAATGTCGAAACCAACTTCATCTGATAGCACGATTAAGTACTATTTTGTCGATGATGCAACCCTCACCGTCTACATTACTGACGAAATAGAACAGGGTGCAGGATGGGTTTACCTCGGAACCTCAGACAATCCTCGTCCAAAGATGGCTGTTGCTGCATTCACACAACAGGGTAAAATCACTGAGGGTTACTCCATCCGCATACTCTCATAGATTTCTCTTCTTGGTTTAATTACCGATCGCCATCCTGCGACGGTTCTACTTAGGAGAGAGAAAATGAAAGCCCTAACACCATCACAAACAATGATGTTCGTCGAAAACTGCCTCAAAATGAGGGAGATTCCTTACATCTCCGGTCCTCCAGGCATCGGTAAATCTGATCTGGTTTACCAGATCGGTTATGACTTTGATCTCAAGATCTTGGACATCCGTCTGAGCCAGATGCTGCCAGAAGATCTCACCGGTCTGCCCAGCCTGAACAATGATACTGGCAAAGCCAGCTACAATCCCTTTGACACCTTCCCAATGGCAGGTGACGCCATCCCCAAAGGCTACAATGGTTGGCTTATCTTCCTCGACGAACTGTCCTCCGCCAGTGAAGAGGTCTTCGCAGCCATCTATTCACTGCTGTTGGGACACCGTGTTGGTGGTAAGCAAGTGCATGAGAAAGCTCTGATCATTGCAGCGGGCAACCGCTCCACAGACAGTGCCATTGCACGTCCTCTACCTGACACACTGATCACACGCATGATGCCAGTCGAGATGAAGGTCTCCTCGAAAGACTGGCTCAAGTGGTGCAAAACACCTGAGTCCAAATCCAATGACTCAGTGGTCAGCTTCATCACCAAATACCCTGACATGCTGATCGGTACGATCGACCCGAACAAGCGTGACGAGCTGGAGCCTTACCACACACCTCGTGGTTGGGGCAAAGTCTTCAAGATCATGGATCTCCATGAGCGTGAGGCAAAGAAGAACCAGATCACGAAGAAGGATTCCTCTGGGATCCCTGTTCCTACCAAGTCTCAGGGTGTGGCAATTTCGCCACCAATTCAGGCCATGCTGTTCAGCGCAGTTGGTGTCATCGCCGGACAAGCGTTCAAAGAGCACTACGACGAATCCATGCAGCTTCCATTCCCTTGGGATGTTGCACAGTCGCCAAACTCTGTTCCGATTCCATCGACGAACGCCGGTAAGGCTGAACTGACTGCATCTCTGGCTGAGTTCTTCATCGAAACCAGTGAACAATCACGGGATAGCCTGCTCCAGTTCATGAACCGGATGGGTGGTGAGCACTCTGCTCTGTTTGCACAGATTCTCGTTGAGAAACTGGGTAACACAGTGTCTGACCAAAAGCTCATCGGCGATGTGAAGCAGCGTCTCGATGTCAAAGCTATCGACATCCCTGAACCTCTGGGAGCGGATCCTGATTCTTCGGCTTTCCTTCAGGGCAACCGTCAGCGCCCGTAAACGGAACGGTTTGGAACTCAAACCAAGCTCAACCCCTTTCGGAACAAGACGCACTAGCTCGATTTGACTCAGTGAAGCAGCGAATGCGTGATGTTGAAAGACAGATCGCTATACAGAAACAACTTAAAGTTAATAAACTGCTGCAAAAAGCAATCGACGATGCTGAGAACTCAACTAAGAAGGGGGGGATTAACTCTCCCTTCTTGGTTCAAATTCATGAAAGGCTAAACCATGACAAATGTATCTCCTGCACTTCCTTCTGGTTCGATGGGAGCACCTGTTGTTCCCACCACTCCTGAAGAACAGGAAGAGATGCGTCCTTCAGAGGCTATCAAACTGAAGCAGGCTTTCGAAGAGATCATTGTCAATGATCCACGGTGTGTCGGGCTTGCCCGATACATCGCCAACGTCCGGATATTCTGGTCGTATTCGATCCCAACTGCATGTGCTGGACACGGGTTCATCTTTTTTAACCCAAAGTTCTACGACTCAATCCCTGAAGAAACACGCATCACTGTGTGTGTTCATGAGATCTGGCACCTGATCCTGAAACACCTGGATCGGGGTAAAGACTGTGATCCCTACATCCACAACAAAGCTGCTGATCATGTCATCAACAACGCCTTGGAAGACGATGGGTTCACCTTTGAAGGGACTGATCCCTACAAAGATCCTCAATACAAACACATGTCCACTGAACAGGTGTACAACGACATCTACGAAGATGAGAAAAAGAAGAAGCCTGACCTGGCTTCAATGGGTGGTCACATCCCTGCTGAACTCATCGAAGACCTCGTAGAGCAGATTGCCAACGCTGAGGATAAAACCCTTGAAGATCAAAAATCTAAAGCGGACAAAGATGTGGACGCCCACAACAAGCAGGCCGGTAACGCAACTGGTTCTCAGGGCATCAAGCTGGAGCTTACACACCAACGTCACATGATCATTGGAGCCACATACAATGAGATCTTCAAGCCTTATCTCACCGATCCTTTGACCGGTGGTAAGCGGACATTCATGCGGCCAAATCGTCGGCAACATGCCATGGGCAAGAAGCTCCAGCTTCCAGGTCGTTTCCCCAAACGGGGACATAAAAACCGCCTGAAGCATCTGGTCTATGCACTGGATGTTTCTGGTTCGATCAACCAAAAACAGGCCCAGCAATTCCACGAATCTGTTCGTACCATCAAAGAATTGCTGAACCCAAGCAAGTTGACAGTCTTGTTCTTTGATACCAAGATCAAACTTGAACGCACATTTACGGACAAAGAAACCTATGGCAACATTCAAGTTCATGCTGGTGGTGGCACCGATCTTCGGAACGTCTACGCACGTACCAAAGAGCTGGAACCAGAAGCCTTGGTGATCTTCACAGATCTGTGCGTCGGCATTCCACCCAAACCTGATTGGGAAACCATCTGGCTCATCCCAGAGGCTTACTACTCAGTTCCTTCCAACATCTATGGGGAAGTCTATCTCATCCCCGAAACCGAATGAAAGTTGAACCAATGTTCGTCAATGGAAAATCCCTTCTCGAAGCAGCTCCAATCTTTAATATGATTGATTCAAAACAGCGGTATGAAGGAACCTCATACGGTCTTTCTGAAGCTGGTTATGACATCCGCATTAAACAACACATTCTCTTTGTGAATGATGCTTATGGTGCTCGGACTGTTGTGACTGACCCAGAAACAGAGATTTCTGAAACGTACATGGGACATTTTGTTTTGGCTTCTGCCATGGAAAAATTCCAAACTCCCAATCATCTGGTTGGAACAGTCAAAGACAAGTCCACTTGGGCGCGTCAAGGACTGAGTGTCTTCAACACCGTTATTGAACCAGGATGGAATGGATACCTCACTCTTGAGTTGGTTTACCATGGTCATGAAGGTATCGTCATCCTTCCTGGTCAGGGTATTGCACAGGTGCTTTATGGCCAACTGAGCAACGCTGGAGACTATGGCGATGGGAAATACCAAAACCAAGAAGCAGAACCAGTCGGCGCTCGCTCATAACACTGTCCGATATCTCCATAAAGCAGACACAACCGAGAGCACTTCTTGGTTGTGTCACCACAAAATCCCTTTTCAGATAATGAAGTCAGATGAGGGTTACTGGGTAAATGTCAGATGGCCAAACGGGATCACTGGTCCCCTTTCTCACCAAGAGCTATTACAGTTGCCTCAATTTCAATCTCTTCGAGGAGACCAAAAATGACTACCAAGAACAAAAAGCAGTCAACGGAAGTGACACAACTTGTCGATCCCCGTGCTGCAATGAAACTTGTCCGTTCCGAAGTCAAAAACGCAGTGGCTGGCAACCATCGTGTGGATGAAATGGGCTACACTGACCGCGACGTCGCTCGCTCACAGATCGCTCTTCAAGACATGCTCACCAAAGAGCAGGTCAAGCGTCGCAAAGCTGAAGGTCACATCATTGAACTGAAGTCAATTTTGGATACTCTTTCCATTTTGTCAACGATGGTGACGAATGACTCCACCAATCGTCTTCTGCGTGACCAAGAAAAGCTGGGCAACATGGCTCAGGAGCTGCGTGCAACCTCTGCACAGAACGCTTTGCTACATCAACAGCAAGATGTTCTGCTTGACGAGAATGCTCAACTCTCCGTCGATCTTGAAGCAGCGGTCAACACTGTCCGCATCGCTCTGAACGGATCCACCAATGGGTAAGCCAGAGAAACATGGAGACATCTCAATGTCTGAAAAAAGAAAACCTCGCCTTCTCATTATTGGACATGGGAGACATGGCAAAGACACCGTGGCCCAAATGATTGCCGACAAGATGGGACTTACGTTCTCATCTTCGTCGGATTTCGTTGGTCGCAAAGCAATCTGGCCCATGTGGGGCCAAGAACGCTACGACTCGTATGAAGCAATGTTCGAAGATCGTGTGAACTTCCGGTCCACCTGGGGTGATCTTATCGAGGCATACAATACACCTGATGCTTCTCGCACTGGTTCCGAAATGATCGCCGAAGGCAACGACATGTATATCGGTATGCGTCGCGTTCGTGAATGGAAAGCGTGCATGGAGAACAAGGTGTTCGACCACGTTATTTGGGTCGATGCCTGTGAACGTTTGCCCCTCGAAGGTGTAAAATCCATGGAGATGAAGCGTGAACATGCTGATCTCTTTGTGGACAACAACGGACCCGAAGAAAACCTCGCAGTCTGCGTGGATAACCTTCAGATTCTTCTGAAGAATGAAGGCTATGATGTCGGCGTACCTGCTGATGTCATCATCGGACCTGGTGGGATTGCTCCCGAAGAGTTCCAAGAACCTGAGCTGGAAGACCGTCTCGAATGGACAGACAAACCGACCAATGCCATCCAGGTTTTGGACCATGGTTTCTTTGAGGTCAAAAGCGTCATGAATAGTGATGCTGAGATCGCAGAGTCTGCCCGTATGAGTTACGGTCGTGGAACCAAGAAAGTGAACAACGATGGTGGTCTTATCAACTATCTGGTTCGCAATCATCATACATCTCCTTTGGAGATGGGTGAGATCATGTTCCACATGCGGCTGCCAATCTTCGTGATGCGTCAGCTTGTTCGTCATCGGACAGCCAACCTGAACGAATACTCAGGCCGCTACTCGGAGATGGTTCGTTTGTTTTACGTGCCTGACCATGACAAGATCATGTACCAAGGTCTTGTGAACAAACAGATGTCTGGTGAACCTCTTCCTGCTGATGAAGCAGAAAAAGCCACCCGTTTGATCATCAACTCTTCCAATGACTCGTTCGATGTCTACGAAGAGCTGCTGCGTCAAGATGTCTCTCGTGAGACAGCTCGGATCATTCTTCCTCTCAACACGTACACTGAATGCGTGTGGAAACTGGACGTCAGCAACCTGATCAAGTTCCTCTATCTTCGAGACGATGATCACGCTCAGTGGGAAATTCGCGTCTATGCTCGCCTGATCGGTGAAGCTGTCGAACGCTTCTTCCCCATGGTTTACGCATCCTACATGCGTGAGCGTGAGTCTGTGAAACTGACTCAAATTCAGATCGAAGCATTGATCCAGGGTGTGGTATCTTTGGATGATATGTCCAAAAGTGAATGTGCTCAGGTTGCAGACATTCTCGCAAACTACGATTGACAACAAAGAGACGGGGGGTATTCCCCCGTCTCTTTTTTATGCTATAACCAATCCAAACCTTTATTGGAGTCGGACCATGGCTAAGGCACAAATTCTCAAGTTCAAACAGGGCGACGACTTCAAACTCGATTTTACCCTGACAGACACCAATAATAGTGGAGCTGTCACTGCTGCTGCTGCTGTTCAAACCAAACGAGATGAGATCATCGAGATGGAGGATGCAGTAAGTCCTGACTTGGCTGCCATCGCGGTTGCCAACGAAGAACTTCTGACTCTCATTGATGCCTATGAAGCAGCGATCCTCATGGACATCACCGGCTGGGGCATTGCCTCACAACTCCGATGGTATGGTGAGTTGATCGACACCTTCAGCATCGACGAAACCACCCTCAACATCGGCAAATTTGCCATCATCGCTACTGCGACTCAAACCTCACTCTGGGTTCCTCGCAAATACGACATGGACATCCAGTTCACTCGTATCACTGGGAAGATCTCATCCGAAACGTTCATCTTGGACGTAGAAAAGGATGTGACCAATGTCTGATCTGCTTGACCTCAACAAATCTCTAGGACCGGCCTTCCAACTCTCGATGTCTACTGAAGAGACCTTCACTCTGACCGTCGGAACCAAATCATCATCCCTCTTCGCAGGTGGTGGTGAACAGGGTCCGCAAGGTATTCAGGGTGAGCAGGGTATCCAAGGTATTCAAGGCATCCAGGGCGAACAAGGCATCCAAGGTGAGGTTGGTCCCCAAGGGGAACAAGGTGAACAAGGGATCCAGGGTGTTCAGGGCATAACTGGTCTCACAGGGGCCGACTCAACTGTCCCTGGGCCACAGGGTCCGATTGGTGACACAGGCCCACAGGGCGCTGCATCCACAGTCCCAGGTCCCCTCGGTCCCCAGGGTTTACAAGGTCCGACTGGACCTCAAGGTGATCGTGGTCTACCTGGTTTTTCTGACATTCCAGGACCAACAGGCCCACAGGGTCCAATCGGACCAGCCGGTCCTATGGGATCTACTGGATCAATTGGTGCAACCGGTCCTGCTGGTCGTTCTATGTTGGATGGTACATCTCCACCCACTGCTGGTATCGGTAACGTTGGTGACTTCTTCATCAACACACTCAGCCTTTACCTTTATGGTCCAAAGACCGCTGCTGGATGGGATGCTGGTGTCTCGATCAAAGGTGCCACAGGTAACAATGGGGAAGGTATTCTTCATGGTACAGCAGCTCCTACCACTCAAGGTGGGACTGGTGATTTCTATTTGAACACAACCACTTACGTCCTTCATGGACCCAAAACCTCTGGCACATGGCCAGCCGGTGTCTCTCTCAAGGGAGCCAAAGGTGATACTGGTGATCCCGGTGCAGATAGTATCGTTCCTGGTCCTACCGGACCTAAAGGTGACAAGGGTGATCAAGGTGATGCAGGCCCAGCTTCCACAGTTCCCGGCCCAGAAGGACCACAGGGACCGGAAGGACCAACCGGTCCTGCTGGAGCTGACTCAACTGTTCCGGGGCCACAAGGCCCAGCAGGTGCAGACGGAGTCGATGGAGCTGATGGTGTATCGTCCATTGTGCCAGTCTCTAACGTGGCAAGCTCTTACTCTGTGTCAAATGCTGACTTGGCAGGGAACATCTTCCGTAAGATGAACAATGTCGGTCAGATTACAGTCACAGTCCCTGAAAACCTCACAGGCGTCGAACCAGCGACATACATCCAAACAGGTGCTGGAGTTGTTGTCTTTGTTGCTGGAACCAATGTGACCATTCACAGTGCTGATGGAAACCTGACTATTGGTGCTCAGTATGGTTCAGCCACATTGATCCCTGATGGAGACACAGCCGACGTTTACTATTTGGTAGGACACCTAACCACATGATGAATCTTCTTCTCAGTTCAGTATCAGCTTCTGCCCTTATTGGGGTTGTTCCTCCTGTGATACTTGACCGCGTAAAGTGGACCACAGGTGTTTCCAATTATGTTATTGATGCTTCAGGTACAGAATTTACTTCAACCACAACTACTGGTCAGTATTTTACGTTCTCTGAGAAAGTGATGGGACTAAATGAACCTTTCCATGGATTCAAAGGCTTCTATTGGGAGGTTGAGTTCACTGGTACAGCTACTGGAAATCACAATTCCTATACTGGAGTTATGAAATCCTCAAACACTGGTTTTGGGTATCCTCAAGATCTAACTTGGCGTGGAAATGGATCTCTCTATAAAAATGGATCCTCTTCTGGATCTGCTGGAACCTATACAAATAATGACCGTCTTATGTTCTGTTTTAACCCCTACACTGGTGAAATGTGGGTAGGTAAAAATGGAGTCTGGGTAAATGATCCCGCAGTTGATCCTGCAAATATCACAGGTGATATTGGTACATATGTTGCAAATGGACAAAACCGTTTTGGTAGTGGAAATGGTGGTATCCTTCATTCAACCATAGAGACAAATGCTTATGCAGTTCCAACTAATGCAGTTGCTTTGGCTGATTCTGATAAGATGGTCTTTGATGATCTCACATTGTTTGGATCAGTAAATTATCTCATCTTTGGTAATCGAACTGATGGGATTACTCTTTCAAAAACAAACACATATGCTGTACTTGGACAAACTCAAAATTCACTGTATGTACTCAAAACAGCAACTTTTGTCATCTTGGAGTAAAAAACATGTCTATTCTTTTCGTCGGAAGTCGAGCAGTTGATCTTGGTGGTGCTTGTATCCAAGAGTTTAGCGCGTCATATTATGATGCAAATTTCTCATCTGAATGTGCCGAATGCCTTGCTCCCAACTACGGGGGATCCAATGGCTTTAATCTTGCTCATGGTGCAGCAGCGTCTGACACAGTTTGGTATCACTTCTATGTTCGAACCGGTGGTTCAATGATCGACACAGGATATGATGGTCACTGGTTCACAATCTACAATGCTGCTGGAGATGAAATCTGTCGTTGGGACATCCTGTATGGTACATCCTTTGCTCAGGTTTTTGGTGACACAACTGTGTCTGGTATCGAGTTCACAATAGCTGAAGAGGCTCATATGATAATCGACATCAAGGTTGTTGTTGGTGCAAACATCACTATGGAATGCTACATCAATGGTGCTCTACAATCGACTGCAACTGCTGCAAATACTGGAGGAAAGTTGGGTCCAACTGTCTTCATGATGCAGCATGAAGGTATGGTCAACACCTATGGTGGAGATTCTTTCTACTATTCTGAGTTTATCATCACAGACAACGAGTCCACGCTCAATTGGCGTATCGCCACTTTGGTTCCTGCTGCACAAGGAACCTATGACCAGTGGAACGGTACGTTTGCTGATGTCGTCTCGCTGAATGATGGTCTTTCGATCAACACAGCAGTTGCAAACCAAAAAGAAAGCTGGACTCTTACAGCTTACAATGGTCCTGCGACGACCTCTGGTGTTCGCTCCATCTTGAATGCTTACAACGCAAATATTGGTATTGCTGGTCCGACCCAGTTGACCCCATTCATTCGACATGCTGCCACAGATGTGGACGGCATAACTATCGCACCAGATGGTATGACTTTTGAAGACCTTACGGTCAATCCTCAGACCGGTCTTGGATGGGACACAGCCGATCTTGCAACTCTGGAAATTGGTGTGAAATCTACTGCTTAACATCTCAAATCGACCATGCTAACAATTCACCAACAGCGTGCATGGTCGATTTAGATCCCAATGGCCTGTGACACCCCAAACACAGGAAACATATCCATGACTCCAATCCAGGCGGATCGCCTTCGAGTATGGCGTGACCATGATAAAAATTTCACAGAGACTGCAAAAACTCTCGGTATTGCACGTTCCACACTCCATGAATCCATCAAAGCTGCTCTAAAATACGAGTCTGCTGATCCAGGTCTTCAATCCGCAATGAATGCCACCGGCCTTGGTGGTGGTGTCGTCACAGGCGGATGGCGTATTGTCCAGGAAACGATGCCAGATGGCACGATTGTTCGAAACTCAGTACGTTATGCTTTGAAACCAGACGAGATCGAACCGATCGACGTCGCTCAGGCTCTCATTAATAGCCTCACACAAGCTCCACGAGCCGTTGTCAGCGTACCTCCTACCGTTGACCTACCCTCGGACCTCTGTAACTTCATTCCCCTCTGTGACCTCCACGTAGGGGGCGAGTATGGGGATCCCAAATACCTCGACGAAGTCTTCTCTGCGATTACTCGCTTGGTTCATGGGCTGCCCAAGGCTCACAAAGCCGTTCTACTCGACATGGGCGACCTCCTGGACGCCAATGACCACAAGGGTCTCACCCCAGCTTCAGGTAATGAATGTGACGTCATTCGTGAGAACCATCTGGAAAACACCATCAATGCTCTCAACATTATGCGCTACGCCGTCGGTCTACTTCTCCAGCAGCACAATGAAGTCGAAGTCCACCTCCTACGGGGGAACCATGACGAAACAGCTTACATCGGCGTTATGGTGGCTCTCAGCGTCCATTTCAAAGATGACCCTCGTGTGAATGTTGTCGTCTCAGATGACAACTTTCGCGTCATTCCATGGGGCAAGTGTGCTGTGTTCCCTCACCATGGGGATAAATCCAAGTGGGAAGATCTCAAAGACGTCTTCTCCGATCAGTTCCCTGACGCATGGGCCAAGGCCAAATATTGGCGGTTCATCTGGACAGCTCACGTTCACCACGACAAGCAAAAACAGCTCGTAGGGACTGATTGTGAGCATTTCCGGACACTGGCCAAGCCTAATAACTGGGCGCAAATGAAGGGCTTCTTCACTCGTGGTGGTATCTGCTCGGTCACTCTCCATAAAATTGATGGTGAAGTGGACCGAAAGAAGGTAAACCTGAAGCCTCTACTTCTTCAGGACAAACCACGAAAGGTATTCACATGATTGAAGCAATCCTGTTTTTTACAGCGGGTCTCGTTGTTGGATGGAATCTCGTCCCACAACCAGCCTGGGTCAAAAACCTCTACGAGCGCTGGTTTACCAGCAAATGACCAAAGAGAAGTAGCCGGGGCTTTCCCCGGCTTCTTTTTGGTTTTCATGCAATACTGCATCACTCATACAAGGAGAACCAAATGAAACGCTTTATTCAGAAGACGCCCTAGCGTGGAGCTAGGGTCTGATTATTGGCACTGAGAATACCTTATTCCTCCTACGGAATGACCAATCGTGTTTAAGGGGCGGGTCCTAATCCGCAATTCTGAACATTGTTGGCATAGCCCCCGCTGAAAAGCGGGGGTTTTCTTTTTTGATGATCTGTCACGAATTGACGGAGGCCGATAGTCCAGAGGGACAAGACTCCCCTGACATTCGGGGCAGACATCACATGAAATTTGATTACTTACCGTGAAAAGAAGGAACAAAACCATGAGGGTAATGAATAATGATCAGTTCAGTCAGAATGAAGTATTCATTGGCGGAGCTGGAAAAACCAAAGGCTTCAAAGTCTCTGATGACCCCATGCTGATGTCGATGCTTTCGACTGGCTTCTATGCCAACCCACACAGGGCCATGATCCAAGAGGTCATGTTCAATGCTTGGGATGCTCATCGTATGGGCAAATGCCAAGACAAACCCATCGACATCTTTGTTGATGAGCACTCTGGTTTCACTGTCCGTGATTATGGTCCGGGCATTGCTGATCACATGATGGAAGATGTTTACTGCACCTACGCAGCATCCACCAAACGTGATGATGCAGACATGACTGGAGGCTTTGGCCTTGGTTCAAAGGCACCGTGGTCCTACACAGAGAGCTTCACAGTCACTTCCCACCATGATGGTGTGAAGACCATGTATCTCATGAGCCGTGTCTCTGACGAGGCTGATGGTAAGCCGGGGATGACTCCACTTATGAGCTTCCAGACAGATGAGTCTGGTCTGAGTGTCAGTGTTCCTCTCGAAGAGGGATCCTTGCACAACACCAAAAATACCATCTACGACGTGCTGTATCTCTCTGGGATTAAAGCACAACTTCACTTCAAAGATTGTGAACCAACTTTGGTCGAATCCATGGATGTGAAACCAAAGCAGTATGTGATGGATACCCGTGAGGGAGACTTCACCAAAAAGCTTTATGCTGTCTATGGTGGTGTGCGTTATCTCATCCCTCAAAAAGATGAATATAAAGAAGAGTTCCAGTTCATGAACATGATCTCGGAAATCTCATCTATCTACATCGGCTTTGCACCTCACACTCTCAGTCCTCTTCCCAATCGAGAAGGTCTGAACATGTCTACCAACACGAAAGAAAACATTCGTGTAGGTCTGGAGCTGTGCATGGAACGCTTCCAAGAAGTGTTTGACCCTGTCATCCATGCGTACTTTCGTGACCGGATGGACAACTACAAAGCAGGTGAGGTTCAGCCTCAGTTTGCTCTGTTTCATGCGATTGCACACAACAGTATGGGTACATCATTCATGCAGAAGTTCTACGACAAAATGAAGCCACTGCTTCCACCGAACACAGACAAGACTGTGTGGGAGATTGCTCTTCGTCTGATGACAAAGTCGATAAACTCTATCGTCAAAGTCATTGGTGAAAAACGTTGGATGTCTATCTTGGTTCAACACTTTATTCGTGTGTATCCAGATGCAAAGCATCTTGGATTCAAAATGATGAAGGAAGATCCTGAAAAGATGATCGGGAATGAATTCCGACATATCAGTTATCTGAATGATCTCATTGCTTCATGGACCATGCCTCAGCAGTTGTCTCGACTGTATGAGTTTGAAAACCAGCTTCTGAAGGACTTTCCTGAAGATGCTGGGTTCGTTCGTCCAAAGATTCGTTTGCAATCTGACTCGGACTGGCCAACCATGGAGCGTCACCGTAATGCCCCTAAAGGCATTGGTCATCGGTATGCTTACCGTTCCACCCGGAACATTGGAAGCAAAGTCATTGCTCCTGTGGTGAATTTCATTGATCCTAATTCTATTTGGGACTCCAAAGAAGCCAAACCACAAGAACAGCTTCTCATGGGGGATACTGTGATTCTGGCCAAAACTGTGAACGCTCTGCGTGAAACTGATATTTCTCAGAATGCACATTTCTCAAATGATTTTCGTTACATCTTTGACTACTATCGGAGGAGTAACTTCGGAATCATTCCAGCTTACGTCGTACACTCTCGCAAGGGATGGTATGACAAAGCTCTGGAGATTCTCACCAACCTTGGTTTCAAAGTTATTGAGGCTAATGAACCAGAAGTGAAGGTTTACAACAAAGGTGCTGTAAAGAAAGCAACTGTTAGCCAGTTCCGGAGAATCAACACTTCGACTAACAATTGGCAAATGAACGAGATCGACCCTGACGATAAGGATTATGACGTCCTATCTCAGGGTACTCCTTTGACTGATCCCAAATACTTCCTCTACGTAAAGCAGTCCTATCTTGAGGACGACTACTACCGTCGTTATTCATCCAACAAACCCTGTAAAACTCTGGTGAAACTGATGCTTGCAATCGAACCAGACATCGCAATGGTGAACAACACCACTCAAGCAGAAAAACTGCAAAAAGATGGTGTGAAACCGTTCAGTGATCTGGTGATCAAATGGTCCAACGACATGAGCAAAAAGGTCTATCGTTTGCGTAATATAGTCCGTGTTATTAAAGTGTTGAATGAATCCAACATCTCCAACGTTCTCATTGGGAATGCTCAAATTCAGTCTGCTATGGGTATCGCACGGATCAAAGAAGATGATGCTGCTTTCTGGAACGAAATGGACATCATCAATGTGATCAAATCCGAGTATTACTACCCTCTCTTGGATACCACCAAGCAGATGATTAAGCTCATCGACCAAATCTGGGTGGATGATCCTCAAAAGAAGAAGGTCGAAAAAGCTATCAAGGCCACTGATCTTCTTTCAGAGACCAAGCTGGACCATCATTGGCGTGGACTCGACAAGACGGGGCAAGAAGACTTTGCCTCTAAACTAGCCCGGTTTATCCGGACCCTGTAACCAATCCAAAGGAAAACCCCCATGGATAAGAATATCAAATCTGTGGTGTCTATGTTGGCCAGTGACAAGAAAACTACCTTGTTCACTGCAACAGGTGAGGTCATCGACATGGTTGTCGATGGCCCATATGACACCGCTTTAATTGCTGACTTTCTGACACCCCAGCTTACTGGGACTCGGTCTGTTGACATCGACCTGTCGGAATTCCTTGCAGTGAAATCTGCACTGAATCTGAAAGAACTGGAAGAAGCCGGTATCGAGATGACTCAAACCATTGACGGCCAAACAGTCCAAGGGATCTTCTATCCTACGGTTTCATCTGTTGTGATCACTGTCAATTTTGACAAGGTCGTCATCCCTCATGTGGACAATCTCCAGGCCCACATGGCTCGTGCAGCTCAGGATGGCAGCCCATCGGTCACGAACTTCTTCAAACGTCTGGCTCCTATCATCCAGGCCCGGAAACACTCCGGTGAAGATCTGATGAAGTTCATCAAGAAGTCGGAGATGCCTCTGACCAATACCGGTCGGATCATCGCCTACAAGCGTGTGACATCTGTTCGTGAAGAACCAGGATACGTCGTGGATACCCATTCCAAGAAAATCAAACAGCGTGTTGGCTCTCGTGTCACCATGCCGGTTGATATGGTGGATCCAAGCCGTCACAAATCCTGCTCGACCGGTCTTCATGTGGCCAATCTAGGTTATCTGGGCGGCTTCTCAGGCGACAAGACACTTATCGTGTTGGTTGACCCCGAAAACTTCATCGCTGTTCCCAGTGGGGAGGATATGAAGGCTCGTGTGTGTTCCTATGACATCATCGGGATGATGAGTGCAAACTCACACTCAACTGCGAACAAAGGCAACCATGTTTCTGGTGATCAGACATTCGAACAGCTCATTGTTGATGCTGTTGAAGGTCGTTCGATCATTCCCTTCGAAGAAGTCTTCGTGGGAGAGAAAGAGATCACACATGTGAATCTCCTTAAGCGTACTGTACCAACAGCACAGCCTGAGTCGAAAAATCCGACATCAGGCAAGTCTCTGGCTGAGGATCCTACTCCTGAGCAACGTTCTCGTGGTACTCAGACTTTGACGAAAGCACGGGATGCCAAAGCCAAAACGCTGAATCCTGAAACCAATGGTCTACCCAAAAATGTCTATGACGCATTCCTTATGCTGAAAGACAACAAAACCAAAGCTGCTGTTGCAGAGTTTTTTAATACTTCGACTCGTTCGATCGGTCGTTGGATGGAAAAGCATGGCTTCGATAGCTTTGAAGAAACCCAGAAGAATGCGACTGTCTCTGAAGTCGCAGAAGACACCGGTGGTAAAGCAACCATTCGTGATCAAGCTCGGATGTTTTTCGATGCTGGCTCGTATGCAAAACTCTGGGAGTTCAAGACCAAGAAGAAGAAGTCTTGGCTTGCCCTTGGCTTCACTGGTCACGAAGAAAATGTGATCGTCGCCAACAAACCCACGTAATTGGGAGTCCGGATTCTACGAGCCGGACACAAAACCCCCTGGATCTATATGATCTGGGGGGTTTTCTTTTTGGTTTCCCGTTCACCTTTTGTTTTATTATGTGCGAGCAAAATCTGGGGAGAATTCCGTGAAAATTTAGGAGAGAACCGATGTTTAAGATCGGAGACGTAGTACGTCTCAACCGTGGTTGGTGCCCCATGATCGTCCTCAACGTGGACGAAATGGGTGTATGGGCAGTCTATGCTCGTCGAACCAATGAATACCACATTACTCGCTGGCATTACGCTAATTGGCGTGAGGCTCATTCTTACAACCGTCCATCTTCAGGCTTCACTGCTTGGGATGGAGTACCCATCAACCCAGATTGGAATTTCATCATGCCACGTCGTTATCGCGCTATCAAAGGCCCAGCATTCGCAGGGATCTACATGAACACCACTTCAGCAGGGGACATGGTCCTTGAACTGGACAACGGTGAAGTAAAGGTCTTCAAACCTCATCATCTCGAAGAAGACATCCCCGACACATTCCGTGTCAAAGCCACGGCGAACAATTACTCGTGCCACTACGAAGTTCCCCCTGGTGTTGACATTAAAGTCAACGATGTCCTGATCTCTGATTCGTCCAACGTCTACGTTGTGATGGAAACCGAGACCAAAAACCGTAACCCCAAAGGCGTCTTCAAAGGTCGTCGTGTGGTAACGGAGGTCTTGTAACATGTGCCGGAGAACCGACATCCACAACAAAATCATGTCCAATGTGGTTGAGGTTTTCACCGGCTTCCTGCTGAATGGGAGGCCAAGTCCTTGTCTTTTGTGGACTGGTTCCCATTCAGGTACAGGCAGAGGGGGTAGATACCCCCGCATGTCTCTTGACGGACAGACTGTCGCTGTTCACATTGTATCATTCGTGAACAAGAATGGTTTTGTACCTAGGAAAAAACAGATAGACCATCTGTGCAACAACCGGATGTGTGTCAACGAAGATCATCTTGAGATGGTGACACACTTAACCAATCAAAAAAGGAGAGTTAAACGTGTTAGAGCATCAAAAGTTGCTTCAACAACTAAGCTATGACTCTCAGACAGGAATCTTTTTATGGAGAGTAACTCGACATAGAATAACTATCGGAACTCAAGCAGGATCTATTTCTGATAAAGGTTATCGAATCATTCGTCTTTACCAGAAAACATATAAAGCTCATAGACTTGCTTGGTTTTATGTTCATGGTGTTTGGCCCACTGGAATCATTGACCACAGAGATGGTATTGGTGATCACAACTGGATTAAAAACCTTAGAGACACAACTCAACAAGTGAATTGTGAAAATAAAAAAGTTACTCGTAAAAAATCCACATCAACCTTGATGGGTGTATCTTATGTTCCTAAACTGAACAAATTCAAAGCTCAGATAGTGGTCAAAGGTGTTTATAAATACCTTGGTGTATTTCACACTGAACAAGCAGCTCATGATGCCTATATGGAAGAGAAAAAACTTTCACATCAAGGTTTTGTGTAAGGAGAACCAGCGTCGCCGTGACGCTCGCAAACAGGAGCAACTCAATGCGAAGAATTCTATATTCCACCGTATCTTATCCGGT
>Ga0306899_1000449_pt1 | contig 21106 bp, 17 predicted proteins | sample AntRauMFilla3764_FD_190407 | JGI IMG/M metagenome (GOLD analysis project Ga0306899, IMG submission 190407) | Saline lake microbial communities from Rauer Islands, Antarctica - Metagenome Filla 3 #764 (v2) (version 2) | ecosystem: Environmental > Aquatic > Non-marine Saline and Alkaline > Saline ... | reverse complement strand
TCCACTGTCAGGGGGGTATTTCGTCTCTAGCCCTATTGCTCATGGGGGTTTGGTGATGATCGGCAATGTCTGCGAGCGATGGACACAAATTTGCCTGAATTACGAATCTTACGCTCTCTTTTTCGCATTTTTGGGGCACGGAAGCAATTTCGGGCGAAATGGCCCTGAAACCCCCATGATCAATAGGGTTGAGGGATTTTTTGCATCAAAAATGAGATTTTCTCTGGACTTACAGTAATGAATTTAGTTTCATCATGAACATGCGAGTAGTTAATTTTCCAGATTGGCTTTCGGTTTTGGAGACGGACCCGGCGCTGAAGGAGTCGGACCGGCGTTCTTATTTGATCACGATCCGGTGGTTTTTATCGTATTGCCGGCGTCATCGTCAGCGGGCGGATTTCGACAGTGCCTACGGTTTTATTGAGGAAGTGAGCTTGAGTAAGCAGCCTTCGGACTGGGTGCTGGTATTTTTTCTATCGGGATGTGCTGAAGCGCGAGTTGGGGGATTTTAGTGACGGAATTTACAGGAAACCCAGAGGATTTAATGCTATGGGTGTCCTTTAGTTTTTTCCTCTATGGGTGTCCTTTAGTTTTTTCCTTTAGTTTTTACTAGGAGGAAGCTTGTTCTCGCGCGGCTTTGGTGAGGCGGACGACATTGCGGACGGGGTTTTTTGTGATGATATTGCCGCCGCTACTGCGGCCGCGCACGGCGAGGTCTTTGAAGAAGACTTCTTCCTCCAGCTTGCGGAGGCGGGGGGCGGGCTTGAGGTTGACTTTGACGGCGTCGATTTCGCCGCCCTCAGTGGGGCTGCAGGAAATGTAGAAGATGCGGGAGCCGGGCTTGCCCTTGGTGAGGTCGTATTCTTTATCGCGGGTCACGCCGCCGACGGTGAAGCGTTTGGCGAGGGTGGGGCCGGTCTTGCCATCGCGATAAACGATACAGTAGGTCAGGGCGTTGGGCTCGGTGCGGTTATAGATGTCGATGTGGAGGATGTTTTTCCCAAAGAAGGCTTTGTCGCTGATTTTGCTGACGATGAGTTTGCCCTCCTGGTTGATGGCGATGACATCGCTGAGGTTTGAGCATTTGCAGACGGCTTCGTCCTTTTTCATGCTGGTGCCGGCAAAGCCTTCCTTGCGGTCCACGTAGAGGGTCTCGTTGGCGACCACTACTTCGTGAGCGACCACCTTTTGAAACGAGGCTAGTTCGGTCTTACGCTCGCGGCCCTTGCCGTATTTTTCCTTCAGATCGGTGAACCACTTGATGGCGTATTTGGTGAGGTGATTGAGGTTCTTCTTGGTTTCGACGATCTCGTCTTCGAGGTTTTTGATCTGCTCCTCGGCCTTGAAGCTGTCGAATTTGGAGATGCGCTTGATCTTGATTTCGAGCAGGCGGAGGATGTCGTCGCGGGTAATCTCGCGCTTAAATATTTTTTTGTAGGGTTCGAGGCCGGTATCGACGGCCTGGATGACGCCCTCCCAAGTCTCTTCCTCTTCGATGCGGCGGTAGATACGTTTTTCGATAAAGATCTTTTCGAGGGAGTTGAAGTGCCACTTTTCTTCGAGTTCGCTTAGCTGGATTTCGAGTTCACGTTGGAGGAGTTCGCGGGTCTTTTCGGTGGCGAGGTAGAGGAGGTCCTGAGCGGAGAAGAAGTTGGGCTTCTGATTCTCGATCACGCAGATATTGGTCGAGATGGAGAACTCGCAGTCGGTGAAGGCGTAGAGGGCCTGCTCGACGGTCTCGGGATCGGAGCCGGCGGGCAGGTAAATGAGGATCTCGACGTGCTCGGCGGTGTTGTCCTCGACGCGGGCGATCTTGATCTTGCCCTTTTCATTGGCGGCCAGGATGGAGTCAATGAGCGAGGTGGTGGTTTTGCCGAAGGGCAGTTCGGTGACGGCGAGCAGGTTCTTCTTGCGGGCTTCGATGCGGGCGCGGACTTTGACGCGTCCACCGCGTTTGCCGTTGTTGTATTCCGAGACGTCGGCAATCCCGCCGGTGGGGAAGTCGGGCACGATCTCGGGCTTCTCTTTGCGCAGGAAGGCGATGCAGCCGTCGATCAGCTCGTTGAAGTTGTGGGGGAGAATCTTGCAGGAAAGGCCGACGGCGATGCCCTCTGCGCCCTGGGCGAGCAGCAGCGGGAATTTGACTGGGAGGGTTTTCGGCTCTTTGTTGCGTCCGTCGTAGGAGAGGAGCCAGTTGGTGGTCTTCGGGTTGAAGACGACATCGAGGGCAAACTTAGAGAGGCGAGCTTCGATGTAGCGGGGCGCGGCGGCCGAGTCGCCGGTATGGAGATTGCCCCAGTTGCCCTGCATATCGATGAGGAAGTCTTTCTGGCCGAGCTGCACCAGGGCATCGCCGATGGAGGCGTCGCCGTGCGGGTGGAACTTCATGGTGTTGCCGATGACGTTGGCGACTTTGTTGTAGCGGCCGTCCTCGAGCTCGCGCATGGAGTGGAGAATGCGGCGGTGCACGGGTTTGAGCCCGTCGTCGGCGTGGGGCACGGCACGCTCAAGAATGACGTAGCTGGCGTAGTCGAGGAACCACGTGCTGAACATATCATCGATGTGGCCGGAGTCGGTCGCGAGGTCAAAGACATCGACATCGACGTCGTCGCCTGTCGAGGCATCGTCGGCCCCGTCAGTTGCGTCGGGGGTAGGCTCGTCAAATTGCAGTTCGAGGTAGTCTTTCTTAGGCGTCTTTTTCCGTGGCATTATTCAGTGTCGGGTGTGGTTGGCTGGCAAACCTTTGAGAAAGCGAGATTCCGGCAGACGTATCAAGTTGTTTTATTCTGAATAATTTTCGGCTGAGTGATTGTTTAGGCTTACCTTTTTTCTGCCGAGTCATTAGGGTAGTGATATGGATGCTTATAATACCCCAAAAACCCAGCATAAGGCCCTCCTGAAATGGGTCGAAAAAATGGTCGAGCTCTGTGAACCGGATGCGCTGCACTGGTGCGACGGTTCTCAAAAAGAGGCTGACGAACTATTTGCCACGATGGTCGATAAGGGCACCTGCGTGAAGCTGAACGAGGAGCGCCGTCCGAATAGTTATCTCTTTCGCTCCGATCCGCGCGATGTGGCCCGGGTCGAATCCAAGACTTTTATCTGCTCTCAGAATAAACACGGTGCCGGTCCGACCAATAACTGGGAAGAGCCCCGCATCATGCGGCGTAAGATGAAGGACCTTTTCAAGGGCTGCATGCACGGGCGCACCATGTATGTGATACCCTTCAGTATGGGTCCCGTCGGTGGGCCGATCTCCAAGGTAGGGGTGGAGCTGACGGACTCGCCCTACGTGGTGGTGAACATGCGCATCATGGCGCGGGTCGGCGATCCGATCCTTGATGTGCTGGGTAATGACGGTTTCTTCGTGCCCTGCCTGCACTCGGTGGGCTATCCACTCAACGAGGGGGTGGAAGATGTGGCCTGGCCCTGCGACCCCGAAAATACCCACATTGTGCATTTTCCGGAAGAGCGGACGATCGTCTCCTACGGCTCCGGTTATGGCGGGAATGCTTTGCTTGGTAAGAAATGTCTCGCTCTGCGCATCGCCTCGACCATGGCACGCGACGAAGGCTGGATGGCGGAGCACATGCTCATCCTGGGCCTCGAAGAACCCGACGGCACGAAGAACTATGTGGCGGCCGCTTTCCCCAGCGCCTGTGGAAAGACAAACTTTGCCATGTTGACGCCGCCGGAAGGCATGGAGGGCTACAAAGTGACCTGTGTGGGTGACGACATCGCCTGGATTAAACCAGGGTCTGACGGTTGCCTCTATGCGATCAATCCCGAAGCTGGTTTCTTCGGCGTGGCCCCCGGCACCTCGGAAAAGACGAATCCCAGCGCGATGGCCTCCTGTGCCCACGATACCATTTTTACAAATGTGGCGCTCACCGACGAGGGCGACGTTTGGTGGGAGGGTATGACGAAAGAGCCGCCGGCGCACCTGATTGATTGGAAGGGCAACGATTGGACGCCGGATAGTGAAATACCTTCTGCGCATCCGAACAGCCGCTTTACCGCTCCCGCCGCCAACTGTCCGGTGATCGATCCGGATTGGGAAAAGCCGGAGGGTGTGCGTATCCACGCGATCATTTTCGGAGGTCGCCGCATGAGTGATGTGCCTTTGGTCACCCAGGCCTTTAACTGGGGCCACGGTGTTTACCTTGGCGCGACCACCGGCTCGGAGATGACGGCCGCTGCCGAGGGAACCTTGGGTAAGGTCCGCCGCGATCCCATGGCGATGCTGCCTTTCTGCGGCTACCATATGGGTGACTATTTCCGGCACTGGATACGCATGCAGCGTGATTTGAAAGAGACGCCGCGTATCTTCAACGTGAACTGGTTCCGCAAGGATGAGAATGGGAACTTGCTCTGGCCCGGCTTCAGTCAAAACATGCGCCCGCTTCGCTGGATTGTCGAACGTGCAACCGGCCGAGCCGGTGCTAAAGAAACAGCTGTTGGCTGGATGCCCCGCTACGAGGATATGGACTGGCGTGGAATCGATTTTAGCGAAGACGATTATACGAAGCTCATGGACTTTGACCACGAGCGTATCCGCATGCAGACACTGACTCACGAAGAGCTTTTCCTAAAGCTACACTCGCACTTACCAAAGGAGATGATCTTTGAGCGGGAACTACTGGTCTCCCGGTTGTAGTGCTGGCGGCGCCCTCGGGACCACCCCTGCGTGAACGTCTGGACGACGTTCACGCTGTCCCCTCCTATCCCCGGCAGCTGCCGGGGCAGGAGGGGAGTTGTGGGAAAAGCTCATCGCCTTCAGCGAGCGTTTAGCGGATTACTGGAATCGGAGTTTTCATTCAGAAAAGGTTGGAAATAAGCGGCTCAATCGTGGAGCATGTTTCGATTATGCCTCGCATCTACCTATCACCACCCGAGATCACTCCGCAGGATCATGCTAGTGTAGATGCCGTGTTGGCTTCGAATTGGGTCGCGCCGGTCGGGCCGAAGCTGACGGAGTTTGAAGAGACGGTGGCATCAAGCGTCGGCGTGGGGCATGCGCTGGCGCTGAGTTCCGGGACGGCGGCCTTGCATCTGGCCTTGCAGGTCCTCGGCATCAGCCCGGGCGACGAAGTGGTCTGCCCGACCTTGACTTTTGCCGCCAGTGCCAACCCTATCTGCTACCTGGGGGCGGAACCGGTCTTTATCGATAGCGAGCCGCACACTTGGAATATGGATCCGGATTTGCTGGAAAAGGCTCTACGGGAGCGTCCAGGCATCAAGGCAGTCATCGTCGTGCATCTCTACGGGCAATGCGCCGAGATGAATCGCATCATCGAGTTGTGCCGCGAGTTTGACAAGCCTCTGGTCGAGGATGCGGCTGAAGCGCTCGGCGCTCGTTATCAAGGTCGTCCCGCCGGGTCGATGGGTGACCTCGCTTTCTTTTCTTTCAATGGCAACAAGATCATCACCACATCCGGGGGCGGGATGCTGCTTTCGAATCGTGCGGATTGGGTGGAACGTGCCCGTTATCTTTCGGCTCAGGCGCGCGAACCCATGCTGCACTACGAGCATAAAGAAATCGGCTATAACTACCGCTTGAGTAACGTGCTCGCGGGGCTGGGGCTGAGTCAATTTGCCGACCTCGGTCGCCGGATCGCCGCCAAGCGCAAGCACTTCGAAGCCTATGCGGCTGCATTTGAGGCCTTGGATGGCATCGAAATGATGCCAGTGCCGCACGTGGATGAGGCGAATTATTGGCTGAGTTGCGTCACCTTGAGTGGCGGTGCGGCGATGCGTGATCGAGTGATTGCCGCACTGGAGGCTGAGGATGTTGAGGCGCGGCCCATCTGGAAGCCCATGCACTTGCAACCGGTGTTTCGTGGCCGCTGCTGTTATGGCGGTGGCGTGGCCGAGACCCTATTCGAGCGCGGGCTCTGCCTGCCGAGTGGCGCCGGCATGTCGGATGAGGCGCGCGGGCGCGTCATCAATCTGATAATAAATGTCGTGAGTAAAAGGGGCAAAGACCGGCTCTAGACTGCCGCGCATAAAGATTTGTGAAAAGCCACTTTGTTTTAGACATAGCCTTCCTTCGTAGCGTGAAGCTTTACGATGTCACCAATACGCACTTTGAAGGTGTTTGCGCGAGCAACCCCAAAAGCATGCCACGGCAAGAACAAGCAGAAGCGCAATGATTGCCCGCAGGTCGCCATTGGGATGGCCTTTGACGAACATGGACTGCCACTGGCGCACGAGGTCTTCGAGGGCAATATCGCTGACATATAAGAAACTTGGGTTAGCGTGCTTCACGCTAGAATTAATTCATCGTTCGTATCAGTTCGCAGCTGGTTGATCATCGGCCTGACGGACCGATGCTACGTTGTTATTGGTGGTTGATGATCGGCCTGACGGACCGATGCTACGTTGTATTCGATGCATCCAGCGTGAGGCGTGATGATCGTGCCACTTGTATTGGTGTGGTCTGCGGGCCGAAGCGTAAGGCTACTTTTTGAGGGCAGCAGCTAACAGGCGCACGATGCAATCGTCGTCGAGATGATCGGTGTTGAAGACCATGTCGTAGCGCATGGGGTCGTCGATATCGGCGCTGAAGTGTTGTCTGATGAATCGGCGTCGGGCGGCATCTTCTTCTTTAATATACTTTCGGGCGTCGCCCTCGGTCATGCCGTGTGCTTCAATCATTTGGCGTCGCCGCCGTGGCTCGGAGCCGATCAGGCGGATTCGGATGACGTTGGAAAAGCCGCGGGTGATTTCGTTGCCGCCACGCCCGACGAGTATGCTGTGCCCCATACGACTGAGGCGCACCATGGTGCTGACAGTTTTTTCGAAGAGCGTCCAGAGCGCGGGGTGGCGGCCGAGCAGTTCGTTGATGGAGCCTTCGAGTTCGCCGATAGTGTCGTCGGGCATAAACTTTTCCAACTCGGCGGGTAGATGGTGATCTTTCAAGACTTGTTTGACGAGAGTCTCGTCGAAGAGCGTCCACGGGATATTGGTTTTAGAGTCTTGCGCTCGCAGTGTTTCTTGCAACTTGAGGCCGATGGTGCGCCCGCGGGCGCCAGCCTGGCGCGAGATAGTCAGAGCTGGCATGCTTTGGGCAGCTTTAGGCGGCCGGTTTGACCGTTCGTGCATTTGTGCGGTCACGTAACTGCGGCATTCGGTGAAGCTGGGATGTGCGATCATGGTTGAGTTCTCCTTTGAGTGGGGTTGGGTAAGGGCTGTTTATTTACAAGGCTTTTCTAACTGAAAACATGTTAGATCATAAGCCATTGCCTGCGGTCTGACAAGCAGGATTTTCAGCTGTAGAATCAGGATAATCGATTTCGATAGTCCGAGTAGCCGAATCTTCGTATTTCTTTCAATCCGTCATGTTTGGAGTAGGTGTTGATGGAGGGAAGCGGCACCCCGTTAAAGGTGGTGGTTTTCACCATGGTGTAGTGGGACATGTCCAAAAAGGTCAGACGTTGGCCGATTTGGAGGGGTTCTTCGAAGGAATAGTCGCCGATGACATCACCTGCCAGGCAAGAGAGCCCGCCGAGGCGGTAGCCGTGCGGGAATTCATGGGGCGCACCCGCTTCAAGGATATTCGGGCGATAGGGCATCTCGAGCACGTCTGGCATGTGGCATGTCGCGGAGGTGTCGAGTATGGCCAGTTGTTTTCCACCCGCCTGGAGGATGTCGAGGACGGTGACAACAAAGACGCCGGTGTGGAGCGCGACTCCCTCGCCAGGCTCGAGGTAAACATCAACTTGATGGCGCTGCCGGAAGCGCTGAATCAGCCCGATCAGTCGCTCCACATCGTAACCCGGACGGGTGATGTGATGGCCGCCACCGAAGTTGACCCATTTCACGCGCTTGATACAGTCGCTGAAGTCAGCTTCGAAACGATCCACGGTCCGTTCAAGCGTATCGGCATCCTGTTCGCAGAGAGCGTGAAAATGCAGGCCATCCAGTGCTTCGAGCATATTGGGCTCTGTTTCGACGGCAGTGTCGAGCGCGGCCCGCGTCGTTCCGAGTCGCGAATCCGGGGCGCAGGGATCGTAGAGGTCCGTCTCGACTTCCGAATATTCTGGGTTGATGCGCAAACCAATTTGTGGGCGGATTGCACTGCCCAGTGTCTTGAGTCCGGCGGCCAGTTGGCTGGGTGAGTTGAAGACGATGCTGTGGGCAAAGTCATTGAGCGCAGCGAGTTCTTCTGCTTTGAAGGCAGGACAATACACGTGGATTTCTTTGCCGAAAAATTCGTGTGCCAGGAGTGCCTCGTGGAGCCCGCTGGAGGTGGTGCCATCGAGGAATTTCCGAATCAGTGGAAAGGTCGCATGGCAGGCGAAGCCTTTTAAAGCCAGCAGCACCTTGGCACCGGATTGCTCTGCGACGGTGGCCAGAAGCCTGCAGTTCTCTTCCAGGCGATCTAAGTGGACGACAAAGCCCGGCGATGAAACTTTTTCGGCCGGGATTTCACCCATTTGCCGAAGTCGAGCATTTGAAAGGGGAGGTGTCGGATCTTGTGCCATAAGCGTTGAGCCATAGTTGGTAATAGGGCAGAGTCGAAATGTATTTAATTCAATTGTGGTCGGCAGGGCACCAAAAAAAAGTCGCTTCTTAAAAAAATCTAAACTTTAGGTTGCTTTTCGAATCGGCCATTCTACGCTGCCCGATTTTCTCAATTCCAAAGTCGTTTTACGAACGGTGTAGTTTTGAGTTCTCCAATTTATGCATACCTATACTTTAAATATCTCCAGCCGTGATAACACAGGTCGTGGCGTTGCTCGTCGCCTTCGTGCCGAAGGCCGCATCCCAGCTGCCTTGTATGGGCAGGGCAAATCCCGCTCTATTTCCGTTTCAGCGGTAGATTTCCGGACCCTTAACCGGGAAATCGGCGGTGGCGCGGCCCTCGTTGAATTGAAAGACGAGCAAGGGGAAACTTCTTTGTCCCGCGTTCAGGAAATTCAACGTAATGCGGTTAAAAATATCATCAACCACATTGATTTTCAGGAAATTGAACGCGGCCACGATTTTACGACTCGTATTCCAGTGTATCTGGCAGGCGAAGCCGACTGCATTGGGGTAAAGAAGGATGGTGGCGTGATCGATCACAAGTCACACGAGGTGGAAATTCGTTGCCGTCCTTCGAAACTACCTGATCATGTCGAAGTCGATGTCCGCCAGCTTGAAGTCGGGGGAGCTATCCATATCAGCGAACTCCCTGCACTGGAAGGGGTTGAATATCTTGGCGAGCCCGCTCAGGTGGTTGTTTCCTGCCAACCTCCGACAGTCGTAGCCGAGCCTACTGAAGGTGGCGTAGTCGTGGCTGCTGATGAAGTCCCCTCAACCAAGGTCAGCGACGATGACGATGACTCTGCTGAAGGTGGGGACAAGTCTGCTGACTAACAAGACAAGAAGAGCTAACTTTCCATTTAATTTTAACCCACGGGCAGGCAATGCGCCTGCCGAACTGTTCTTTCCAAATGTCCATCGCGGTCATTGCCGGTCTCGGAAATCCGGGCCAAAAATACCGCAACACCCGACATAATATCGGTTTCGATATTGTGAATCGACTCGCTGCCGATTTAGGCGGCACCTGGCGCGTCGAGCCACGATTTGAAGCTGAGATGGCACCTGTTCAAGCCGGGCCGAACAAGCTCTTGTTGACCAAGCCGCTGACTTATATGAACGACAGCGGCCGTTCGCTCGGTGCGGTGCTTCGTTACCATAAGCTTGAGCCGGAGTCGCTACTCGCAGTCTATGACGATCTTACGCTTGAGTTCGGTCGTGCCAAACTCAGCGTCAATGGTAGCGCGGGTGGACACAACGGCATCGCCAATCTACTCGATTTGGTCGGTCCGGGTTTTGCCCGTTACCGTATCGGAATCGGGGGTAAGCCGCACAAAGAGATGGACTTAGCCGATTATGTCCTCAGCCAATTCAAGCCAGCTGAGCGCCAAATTTTAACTGAGCGTATGCCCGACTTCATCGATCACATCAGACTGATCGTTGACAAGGGCATCGAGAGTGCCTTCAACATTATCAACCAACGCATACCCACTTCGCATGAGCGCAGTCACAATCAATAACTACAAAGCAACATTTATCCTGGATCTCCGTGAGTCTGAAGACGACTCCCAGAAGGTTCAGGCTGACATTAAAGAAATTCTCGCCAGCATTGGCGCAGAAGAGAGCAGCAGCGAGGATCTCGGCATCCGAGACTTTGTTCGCGCTGCCGACCAGCGCTTCAAGCAAGGGCACTACGTCGAGGTCTATTTGAGTGGCCCCGGCACCAGCCCAGCTTTGCTCAAGGAAAAGCTCCGTCTGGACAAGCGCGTTAACCGCATTTTCATCGAATCGCTTTAAATTAAACGATCCCCCTCTTACTATGGCCTCATTCAATAAAGTCATCCTTCTAGGTAATTTGACCCGCGATCCGGAGACTCGCGTGACGGCCAATGGATTGACGATTTGCAAGCTGGGCTTGGCCGTCTCCCGGGTGTTCTCAACTCGCGAAGGTGAGCGCAAAGAAGAGACGGCCTTCGTCGATATCGACGCTTTCGGCAAACAAGCCGAAGTCCTTACCAAATATATGCGCAAAGGTCGCCCGCTCATGGTCGAGGGGCGCCTCAAGCTGGACCAATGGGAGACCAACGATGGCCAGAAGCGCAGTAAGCTCCGTGTTGTCCTTGAAAACTTCCAATTCCTCGGTGGAGGACGTGATGACGAAGCTGGTGGCAATTCCGGCAGTTCCGGCGATTACGAAAATAGTTCACCCCCGCAGAACTCATCACCCTCCCAGAACTCGTCGCCCTCGCAGAACGCTTCACCTTCGCAGAAAACGTCACCCTCGGCTCAATCAGACTCAGACGACTCTCTCGACGAAGACGTGCCCTTCTAAAACTTATCCGGTAATTATTTTCCCGGAATTCATTCATTCGATACTCATTTAGTTCAATACTTATCATGGCCAACAATCAGGTTCTTCTCTTACAACCCATCAACGGACTCGGCGCTGAAGGCGACACGGTTACAGTTAGCGCCGGCTACGCACGCAACTTCCTCTTGCCGCGTAAACTGGCACTGCCAATTACTCAGGCCAACAAGAAGCACGTCGAGTCATTGCTCAAGGCGCGGGAAGTTCGCGAGCAGAAAGAATTCGAAGAAGCCCGCTCCCTCGGTGAAAAGCTCGAAGCCACCAACGTCGCGATCGCGGTGAAGACTGGCGAGGCTGGTAAAATGTTTGGTGCGGTGACGGCCAATGATCTCATTGAGCGCCTCAAAGAAGAAGGTATCGAATTATCGAAAAAGCAGCTTTCTCTTGCGGCTCCGATCAAGGAACTCGGTTCGCACACTGTCACAGTTAAATTCAGCGCTGATGTCAGTGCCGAGCTTAAGTTTGAAGTCGTTTCCGAAAATCCCATTGAAGAGTCTGCCACAGCTGAAGCGACGGCTGCAGGTGCTAAAAAATAGTTCTCCGCAACCGGCGGGATCAAAGTTGATTCACACTAGTCATTCAGACCTCAGCTTAATCCATGTCATTTGAATCGAGTGCCGGTGGTTACGGTCAGAAAGGTCGACCTAGAAAGAATCGCGAGGCCTCCAACTTTCTCGAGACCGATGGTCTGCGTGTGCCCCCGCACAACATGGAGGCGGAGGAGGGCTTGCTTGCCGCTTGTCTGATCGATGGTGGTCTGGAAGTCATCACGACTTGTATCGAGATGCACATCCTGCCGGATTGCTTCTTCAAGGGAGCGCATGGCCAGATTTTCGAGACCTTACTCGAACTCTACGATCTAGGCGAGCCGATCGACGAAATCGTGCTCTTCGACACACTACAGAAAAAAGGAATTGTGGAAGAAGTGGGTGGGCTGGCCCAGATCTATCACATTCAGGGACGCATCGAAACCTCGGCGCATGCCAAATTTTACGCTAAGATTGTTCATGAGAAATATTTGCTCCGTCGTCTCATTCGCACTTCACGTGAGGCGACCGAGGCCTGCTACCAGCAGCAGGAGGATATCAGCGTATTCATTGACCGAATTGAGACGGAGATTCATGCGATCAGCAGCGGTAGAGTTACCTCCTCGGCCACGCCCATCAAGGAATCCTTGAAAGAGGCGGTTGCGGACATTCATGCTTTGCTCAATAACAAGCAGGAGGCTGGTGGTGTTTTGTCAGGCTTCAGGGATTTGGATGGCATGACTTACGGCTTCCATCCCGGACAGATGATTGTTCTTGCTGCCCGCCCCTCGGTGGGAAAGACCAGTCTAGCGATGAATTTTGCCGAACATGCGATCATCCCCGATGGGGGCCGTGAGCCTACCGGTGTGCTCGTTTTCAGTCTGGAGATGACGGCCTCTCAACTAGCGATGCGCCTGATCTGTAGCCGTGCCAGGGTGGACATGAAACGTATTCGTGACCGGGTCGCCTCCTCCGAGGACCAGCGTCAAATCAGCCAGACCGTTAAGGAACTTGAACGCACGCCGCTCTGGATCGACGATGCGGCAGATGCCACTATTCTTGACGTGCGTGCCAAAGCCCGCCGAGTCGATGCCAAGCATCGACTCGGCCTTGTCGTGCTCGACTATCTACAATTGCTTCGGGGCACCGACGCGCGTGCGCCCCGCGAGCAGCAAATTGCCGATATTTCACGCGGCGTGAAAAGCCTTGCCAAAGAGCTGGACATCCCGGTGGTCGTGCTCAGTCAGCTGAACCGCGAATCCGAAAAAGATAACCGTGACCCGCGCCTTTCCGATCTTCGTGAATCGGGTTCGATTGAGCAGGATGCAGACGTCGTTTTCCTGCTCAGCCGACCGAAGAAGCAAGACGATGACGAGAGTTTCAATGCAGGCGGGCTGCCGGGCGATAGCGAACATATCAAATTAATTATTGCCAAGCAGCGTAACGGGCCAGTAGGTGATATCGATCTGACTTTCGTTCGCCGTTACACTCGTTTCGAGAACCATCATCGCTAGCTGCCCTCATTCTACTGAATCTGTCCATGCGTCTTTTACCTATACTTTTTCGAACGCTTACCTTCTCTGTATGCTTATTCAGTATGACGGGTGCTTTGGCGCAACAGGCGGCAGAAGATTACCCTGAAATACGGCAGATCATTCCGGAGTTTAAAAATTTCCGCTCGGTCAGTGACCAGTTTGTCTTAGGCAATATTCAGCTCAGGCCCGGGATGAACTACAATCCGGCCTTGATCGATCAATCGATTCGTGCACTCTACACGTCTGGCTATTTTGAGTTTGTCGAAGTCCGGGTGGAGAACTCGCCGGATGCCAAGGTTGATGTGTATTTTGAGCTCCAATCAAAATACACAATTGAGCGCATCCGCTTCAACGGTAACGAGAACTTTTCAAACAAGCGTCTGGCGAGAAAAGCCGAAGTCGCGGAAGATACGCCTCTCGAAAGTGGTGACCCGCTCGATGAATATTCGATCAGCTTGGCTGCAGATGCCATTGCCGCTTACTATGTGGATAAGGGATACCCCGATGTCGTCGTGGACTACCGCATCTCACGAAATTCTGATACCGGCTACGCCATTGTGGATATCGACATTGAGGAGGGCGGCAACTTGCGGATCAAGGACATTAGGTTCGAAGGAAATCAGTTCTTTAAGGATAAGAAGCTTCGTAAGCAGCTGGAGACAAAGAAAGACGGCTGGTTCTCCTGGATTACAGGCTCCGGGAAATTTGATGAGAAGGAGTTCAAACAAGATCTGGAAACTCTACGGAAATTTTATCGCGACAATGGTTATCTGGACTCCGTGATCGACCAGGATCTGGTCGAGTTTGAATTCGAGGGAGAAAGTAAGGTCGATATCATCATAACCGTCTCGGAAGGGGAGCTCTATTACCTCGGCGACATGTCTGTTGAGAACAATACAGTTTTCACCTCCAGTGAATTATTATCCAGTGTTAAGATCGAGCCCGGCGAGGAATTTTCACCACAGGCGGTGGATGATGCGGCTACTGCGATCCGTGAATACTATACTTCACGGGGCTATCTGGATAGTGGGGTCCGGGCGGAGCGTGTGCCCAATATGGAGAATCGTCGCATCGATGTCGTCTTTCGCGTGCGTGAAAGCGAGCGTTTTTATTTAGAGTCGATCCGGGTGGAAGGGAATACCAAGACTAAAGCAACAGTCATCATCCGTGAACTGGCGCTGCGTCCCGGCGACGTTTTTGACCGGAAACGGATGGATGTCAGTCAGGCGCGTCTTAAAAACACCAGCTACTTTGAGGATGTCAGGCTCAATCCTGAACCCACGAATATTCCGGGTAGGAAGGATTTGGGGATCACCGTGCGTGAGGGGCGCACGGGTAATTTCACCGTCGGTGCGGGCTTTGGTTCGGTGGAAAGTGCGGTGGTTTATTTCGAAGTGACGCAGGGTAATTTTGATCTCTTCAACTGGCGTTCCGGCTTCCAGGGAGATGGGCAGAAGTTCCGCTTCCGCGCCGCTCTGGGCACCAATAGTAATCAAGTCGTCGTATCCTTCATCGAGCCCTGGCTTTTTGAGCAGCGCCTCGAGTTCGGTGTCGAACTTTACCGCTCCGAGACGGACTACAATAGTGCGGACTATAACGAGTTGCGGACCGGTTTTGAGCTCTTCCTGCGCCGCAGACTCTTCGAGCTGGTCGAGGCGCGGCTCTCCTACCGCCTGGAGTTGGTCGAGATTTTTGACGTGGCTAGGGGCCTTGGTGTGGTCAATCCGGACGGCTCTATTACCGGCGATGGCGTGGCCAACGTCTTTCAAGCCGCCGAGGGCGAGGACCTGGTCTCTAAAGTCGGGCTCACTTTCCTCCGGGATAACCGAGATAGTTTGATTTTTACCCGCAAGGGCAATCGCACCTCCCTGCTCAGCGAGGTCGCTGGGCTTGGTGGCGATGTGAATTACTACAAGTTCGAAGCCAAGACGGCCCAATTTATCCCCACCTTCGATACCCTGGAGCAGTCCTTCTCGGTCGTGGCCCGGGCCGGCACAGTCACGCCATGGGGGGACAGCGTGGAGGTGCCGTTCTATGATCGCTTCTACCTCGGTGGGCCGAATACCCTGCGTGGCTTCGATTACCGTGATGTCGGCCCGCGGGATCCGGATGATACCGACGAATCGGTCGGCGGTAACTCCTATTCCATGGTTTCTTTTGAATATCTCTTCCGCGTGGCGGAACCTTTGGGGCTGGTCGTTTTCTACGACTGGGGGTTTGTAAATAGTGGTGACTTTGATTTCAGTATGACTAATTACGCCGATAACTGGGGTTTCGGTGCCCGGGTGATGCTTATGGGCTCGCCTCTGCAACTCGACCTCGGTTTCCCCATCACGACACCCGCTGGTGCCGATGACGGGGCACAATTCAATTTTTCCTTTGGCACGCGCTTCTAATCCTGTATTTACTATTCTCTTCAATCCCAAAATCTATCACAATTATGAAAAAACTTGTTACTATTATTACAGCTTCGCTTATTGTCGCCGCTGGTCTCGTTGCTCAAAAAGCACCTGTCGTTGGCACCGTCGATGTGCAACGTGTCTTGAACGATTACACGGTCTTCCAGTCTGCGGTTGAGAAAATTCGCGGTTCTGTCGCGCCCGTTGAAGATGAGATCAAAAAAATGCAGGAAGATATCCAGCAGATCATCACTGAGGGGCGTGAGGCTGAAACCATGACCAAAAACCCCGCTGCCAGTGATTCGGCCAAAACGGAGGCGCAAGCTAAAATCAATGAACTGCAGCAGCAACTCCAGCAGGAGCAGATGAAGTTGAACCAATTCCGCCAGCAGGCGCAGCAGCTTGCGCAGAAAGGACAGCAGGAAGAACTCGCACCGCTTCAGGAAAAAGCAGTCGCGGCGGTCTCGACCGTGGCCAAGGATAAGGGGATCGATCTCGTGCTCGCGAAGAACAACGTGATTTTCGCAGATGATTCTCTCGAAATTACCGATGCGGTCATTGCGATCCTGAACGCGCAGGCAGCAGAGTAGTCTTGTCAAGTTCACGAATTTCCAAACCCTGTTCTGTCTCACAGAACAGGGTTTTTATTTAGCGAGTTATGACATTAGCTTTTTCGCTCCAGCGCATCCTTGAAATACTTTCTACCGACGTAGTATCGGTGGGGGATTTTTCCGGTCAGATTACCGGAATTGCTTCGCTCGCCAGTGCTGAAGAGGGAGACCTCTCCTTTCTCGGAAACCATAAATATCGAAACCAGGTTAATGGGTCGAAGGCTTCAGTCATTCTCCTGCCTCAAGACTATGATGGTGAACCCGCTGACGGGCAAATCTACCTGAAAGTCGAGCATCCTTCATTCTCGCTGGCGATAATCTGCCGGGAAATCGAGCAGCAGCTTATGCCGATGCCCACTCCGGGAGTTCACCCCTCCGCAGTGGTGCACCCTCAGGCGACCATTTCTCCCGAAGCAAGTATCGGCCCGCTCTGCGTCGTGGACGAAGGTGCTATGGTGGATGCTGCCGTTCTGGAGAGTCAGGTGCATGTGGGCAAACATGCTAAAATTGCGGCTGGTGCCCATTTGTTTCCCCGGGTCGTGGTGGGGGATTACTGTGAGATCGGAGAGCGTAATCGTCTCCTGTCGGGTTGTGTGATCGGGTCGGATGGTTACGGCTATGAGTTTTTGGATAGCGCCCACCAGCGGGTGCCTCAGGTGGGAAATGTGGTCACGGCGGCGGATGTCGATATCGGAGCCAATACCACGATTGATCGTGCCCGGTTTGGTAGCACCTTGATCGGGCAGGGCACAAAAATTGATAATCAGGTGCAGATTGGCCACAATGTCCGGATCGGCAAACATTGCCTCCTGGTCGCCCAAGTCGGCATCAGTGGGAGCACCGAAATCGGGAATGGCGTCGTCATTGGCGGTCAGGTCGGTGTCGCGGGCCATCTACGGATCGGGGATGGTGCCATGATTGCCGGAGGTGCGACCATCGTAAAATCCGTGGCAGCGGGTGCCAAAATGCGCGGTAGCCCGGCGACAGAGATGGCGCTCCACAATCGAATCATTGTTTTGCAAAGAAAGTTGCCTGAGCTTTTCAAAAGGTTTGATCAACTGGAGAAATCGAGTGAGTCTCGGGAATGATTAATAACAAAGCATATGAGTGAATCGCAGTTAAAAATTTTTTGTGGGAACTCGAATCCCGCTTTGGCGCAGGAAATCTGCGAATACCTGAAGACTCCCCTGGGGGCGGCCGACGTCCACAGCTTCCCGGACGGCGAGACTTTTGTGCGGATCAATGAGAACATCCGTGGTGCCGATGTATTTATCATTCAATCCACCAGCAATCCGGCCAACCAAAATCTGATGGAGCTCTTCATCATGATCGATGCGGCCCGCCGGGCTTCGGCCAACCGGATCACCGCAGTCATCCCATTTTATGGCTATGCCCGTCAGGACCGGAAGGATCAACCGCGGGTGCCGATTACTTCCAAGCTGGTCGCGAATTTGCTAGTCTCCGCAGGAGCCAATCGTGTGCTCACGGTCGATCTGCACGCGCAGCAGATCCAGGGCTTCTTCGATATCCCGGTCGATCATCTTTACGCCTCACCCGTCCTGTTCGAGTATCTCAAGGACATCGATACCACTAACCTTTCTCTTTTCTCCCCGGATGTCGGTGGGATGAAAATGGCCTCAGCCTACGCGAGCATGCTGGATGTGCCGCTTGGTTTTATCGCAAAGCGGCGTGTCAGTGCGGAGCGCGTCGAGGCGATCTCGCTGGTCGGTGAGACCGAGGGCCGGGATATCCTCCTGATCGATGATATGACTGAGACCGCTGGCACACTTTGTGCCGCCGCCGAGCTACTGAAAAAAAATGGTGCCTCGCGCGTATTGGCTGCGGTGAGCCACGGGGTCTTGAATGATCGAGGTTATGAACGGATCGCGAATGGCCCGATCGATCAATTAATTACCACCAACACGACTCCGGTTCGGCAGCAAGAGGGCTTGCCCATCACCGTGCTCAGTGTTGCAGCGCTGCTGGGCGAGGGCATCATTCGCATTCATAACAATGCTAGTGTGACCGGACTCTTCGATATTAAGGGCTTCTAGGTGCGTTTCGATTGTTCTCAGTGTGATTGAATTGGAAGTAGATGTTTTTTTTCTCCTCTATCTAGGGGCTGGCTTTCTGTTGATTTTCGGGCTGTGGTTTTACTATGACCGTCGCGATGCGAATATTCACGAGGTGCAACGGATGAAGGCGGTCTTCCATTGTATCAAGTGCAGCGAGATTTACACGGGGTCGCATCTGAGTTTTGAATGCGAATGCCCCAGGTGCGGTTTTTCCAACGGTCGACTCGGATTTTGATTTTCGAACTTTTCTTATTCTTTAACACAAACCAACACCAGCCATGCCCGACACAATTGCCGTTCTTGATTTTGGATCACAATACACGCAAGTGATCGCCCGCCGTATTCGCGAGACTCACGTGCTCTCCAGAATTTATCCCTACAATACCAAGGCAAGCGTTCTGAAAAAAGAAGGCGTCAAGGGCATCATCCTCTCTGGCGGTCCTTCTTCGGTCTTGCTGAAGGGGTCGCCACGTCCGGACAAAAAAGTGTTTGAGCTCGGTGTGCCGGTTCTCGGTATTTGTTATGGCGAGCAACTGATTGCTCACATGCTCGGCGGCCAGGTCGGGAAGAGTGCACAGCGTGAATTCGGGCACAGCACGCTCAAGATCAGCAAAAAGGGGAAGCTCTTTTCCGGATTGCCCAAAAATCTTCGCGTCTGGAATTCGCATGGCGACCGCATCGAGAAGCTGCCGAAGGGCTTCGAAGCGATCGCCTCTACGGAGAACTCACCATTTGCCACCATTCAGGATGCCAAGCGCAACTTCTACGGAATGCAGTTTCACCCGGAAGTAGCCCACTCGGAGATGGGGATGGAGGTGCTGACCAACTTCCTCGTCACGATCTGCAAATGCAAGCGCGAGTGGTCGATGGCCAATTACATTGAGGAGTCCGTGCGTCAGATCCGTGAAACGGTTGGCGATAAGCGTGTCATCCTCGGGCTCAGTGGTGGGGTCGATTCTTCCGTCGCCGCCGCGCTCATTCACAAGGCCATCGGCAAGCAGCTCACCTGTTTGTTTGTCGATAACGGCTTGCTCCGCCTCCACGAGCGCGAGCAGGTCGAAAAACTTTATGGCGATCATTTTGATCTCGATCTGCGTGTGGCCAAGAAAGCCAACCTCTTCCTTGGCCGCCTGAAAGGAGTGTCGGACCCGGAAAAAAAACGCAAAATTATCGGCAATACTTTTGTCCAAGTCTTTGATGAAGAGGTGACCAAGCTGAAGAAGCGGGGCGACTATGCCTTTCTTGCTCAGGGCACGCTCTATCCGGACGTGATTGAGTCGGTCGCCATCGACGGGAATCCGGCCGCCCTGATTAAGAGTCATCACAATGTCGGTGGGCTGCCTAAGAAAATGAAACTCCAGCTCTTGGAGCCGCTGCGTGCCCTTTTCAAGGATGAAGTTCGCGAACTCGGCGCAGAGCTGGGCCTGCCCAAAGAGGTGGTTTGGCGGCAGCCGTTCCCCGGACCGGGACTGGGTGTGCGGGTCATGGGGCCCATCCGAAAGAAGGACCTCGACGTGCTCCGCCTCGCCGATGCCATCCTACACGAAGAGATGATGGCGGCCGACCTCTATTATAAAGTCTGGCAGTCCTTCTGTGTCTTCCTGCCCGTCAAGACGGTTGGCGTGATGGGCGATGAGCGCACCTATGAAAATGTCGTGGCCCTGCGTATCGTCGAAAGTGTCGATGCCATGACCGCCGACTGGGCCCGCGTGCCCTACGAGCTGCTCCGCACCATCTCCAGCCGCATTATCAACGAGGTTGCCGGCTGCAACCGCGTCGTGCTCGATATCAGCTCAAAACCGCCCAGCACGATTGAGTGGGAGTAGGGCGCTTCTCACGAGGAAGCGAGGTCCTACTGGCAGACCCATGATCCGGACGAAGCGATCAAAGCCGATGCGAGCCATGGAACTTACGGCAATGTTCTGGTTCTGAATCAGGATGAACATAAGAATACAAAGGATTGGTTTACGGTTTGTTACGATGCACGCAGTGAGGGTGCGTTTCGCGAAGGGGTTTTCCGCCTCGATCTGATGCGCAGCTACTAGAATCTGGAAAATACCTATAGTGATGATGAAATTTATACCCCGAACATTCCTACTGGCCAGCGCGTTGGTGCATTCGGCCCTGTCGGCGCAGCAGTCACCATCGACCACTGATGTGATCAGTCGGGCGCGGGCGACGCTTGGTTCGGAGCAGGCTTTGAATGAGGTCATCACTCTGAAAATGCTTGGCACCCTCGAACCGGCTAATGCAAAGGTGCCCGCCGCGACGCTGCTAATTATCGCCCGTAAGCCGAATTCGCAGCGCCTGGAAATCCGCATGGATGACATGGTGGAGACGACGATCCTCAATTGTCGTAAGGCCTGCATCATCCGCTCCAACCTCGGGGCAGAGGCGTCGCAGATGCGCGAGTTAACGGAGCCGGAGCGGGAACGTGTGCTCTACAGCACCCGGCAATTATTCAATTTCTACCAGCCGAACTTTAAAAGTGGTGAGAAGGTCACTTACGAAGGGATGGTGACGCATCGTGAGAAGCGCACACATAAAATCAGCTATAAATATCCGGAGGGCTTGGAGACCGTTCGTTACTTTTCAGTTGAGGACGATACTCTGGTCGCTTCGGTTGCCGATAATGGTGTCGAGAGTGTCAATCGCGGCTCGCTAATGGTGCAGGGAATTAAGTTTCCAGAATCCATCGACTACTATGAAGAGGGGCGAAAACTGCATACGATCAAATTAAGAGAGGTCTCGGTGAACAAACCTCTGGCTGCGGGCATCTTCGATGTGCCTATAGCACCGGAAAAGTAGGCAGTGGTCTTGCGCTGGGCATCGAGACTTGTTCTTCTAGGTGCATGTTGAAGCTCGATTTTTCCAATTCGCCAAACTTTCACAGCGCACTGCGTGATTTTTGTGCCAAGGCATCCGCCGGTGGAGATGTTTCCTCGGTGGTCTCCGAGGTGCTCAAGGCAGTCCGTCAAAGTGGCGATGCCGCCGTGCTGGAATATACCCTTAAATTCGATCATGCCCGGATGAAAGCGGCTGGTATGCGAGTCACTGAGGATGAA
>Ga0306899_1000447_pt1 | contig 21213 bp, 23 predicted proteins | sample AntRauMFilla3764_FD_190407 | JGI IMG/M metagenome (GOLD analysis project Ga0306899, IMG submission 190407) | Saline lake microbial communities from Rauer Islands, Antarctica - Metagenome Filla 3 #764 (v2) (version 2) | ecosystem: Environmental > Aquatic > Non-marine Saline and Alkaline > Saline ... | reverse complement strand
TTAAATACCCGGAACCTTAAATACCCTGTGTAAAATATGAACCGTGTAATAGATGAACCCTCACCTGGCCTCAGCCTGTCGAAGGCTGTCGCTTTTTTTCGTAGCGATGTCGCGCGAGCGACGTCTTTAGCGGTTCGAACGGGTTCATCGACGTGACTAGCGTCGCGTCGCTACAGGTCATCGGGAGGGCGGATGCCGTGGCCCATCTGCTGGGTAACGTGGAACCTTAAATACCCTGTGTAAAAGATGAACCCTGCCCGCGCGAACCTCAGCCAAAAGAGCGTCTATAATGGCCTCGGGATCAAGCACGACCCTCTGGAAAACATTTACTTCAAACGAAAGGTTAGAAGCACCGGACGCATGTAGTGCCGAAATCTCAATGGCTATCCCGCGTAAGCCCAGTGCCTATGCGCTTTGCGGCAAGACAGTTGTCGAATCGCGGTTAAACACGGAGGTGCTGCAAACCAAACGCTAAGGCGTTCGGTTACTGGGTGGTGCTGGTTCAGGGAATGATTGGGAGAGCAGCTGGCAGCACACCGAGAAGGATGGTGCCTCCGACCAGGGCACCGAAGAGGACGCGATCTCCTACGGTCGACTGACCGCGGGTATCATCCACAATCTCGGTCGTGGGGACGGTGAAGTAACACTCCCGGATCCAGCCGAAATAATAGTAAATGGAAATGGCGACACCCAGAATGGCGATACCGATAAGTCCGTAGAGTCCGGCTTGATAGGCGGCGATAAAAATAAAGAGTTTCCCGATAAAGCCACCCAGCGGCGGAATGCCGGCGAGGGAACCCAGACTGAGAGCCAGGACCCCACTCAAGAAGGGCCGCCTGCGCGAGTAGTTCACATAATGGTCGAGTTCCTGATTGGCATCATCGGAGCCAGCCGTCACCGACATGACGCCAAAGACTGCGAAGGAGGCGAGCAAATAGGTCACCAGATAGAAGATCACGGCATAGACGGCCCAGTCCACTCCACGCATGACGGCGACCACACCCAGCAAAAGATAACCCGCATGCGCGATGCCCGAAAGCCCCATCAAGCGCTTCAAATTACGCTGGGTCACGGCCGCGATATTACCAAAAAGGATAGTCGCCGCTGCGATGAAGGAAAGCACCGGAACCAGCAAGTCATTGAGCCCGATGAATGGGCCTTGAACCAAGGCCAGCAGCACCATAAAGCCAGCGGCTTTTGAGGCGACGGCCAGGTAGGCAGTCACGGGGGTCGGCGCACCTTGATAGACATCCGGCACCCAAATCTGGAAAGGCACGGCCCCAATTTTAAAGCAAACCCCGGCGATGACGAGCAGTGCCCCGATATTGACGATCAGGTTCCCGCCGCTGACTTGATTCAAAGCAATAAAGCCCTGTAGCTTTTCATAGCTAAGCGAATCGCCGCTGTAGCCGGGCAGCTCGGGGTTGCCCGCCACTCCGTAAAGTAAGACAATACCGAAGAGCAGAATGGCCGAACTGAGTGCGCCAAGGATGAGGTATTTCAAACCGCCTTCGAGCGAAAGCGGGCTCGTCCGGCAGTAAGCGACCAGCACGTAAAATGCCACGGTGGCCGTCTCTAGGGCGACAAAGAGCATGACGAAGTTGGCGCTCTGCACCAGCAGCATCAAGGCCGCGGAGATGATGAGAACGAGATGGTAGAACTCCGTCTTGGCCAGCAACTGCTTCGAAAGGTAGATCTGCCCGAGATAGCAGACCAGAATAGAACTGAGCAGGAAGAAAGCGCGCATCATATGCGTCACATCGCTCTGCACAATCATGCCGCTAAAGAAGGAACCGGAACTCATGAGGCAGTCGCTCAGGCAGCTAAAGGCATAGACCCCGATCAGGACCTGGCCCCAGATGGCAATGCGCGGGATCAGGCTCTGCTTCCCCCGGGGAAGCAGCATTTCGGCCACGAGCAAGCCCAAGGCCAGCACCGCCAGCATGATCTCGGGCATAATGACTGCCCAGTCATTTGTCGCGGTATAGCCGCGGAGAAATTCGACAAGAAGTTCGTTCATTATTGGGATACCTCCTCGTGAATGGTTGCCTCAGGATCTGCGGCCTTGGCGTGAACCGGCAGATGGCTTTCACCTCGCGGGTAAAGCTCTGCCAATTCACGATTGGCATCGTCCGAGAAGAGGCGGGGAAAAATGCCAGTTAGCAAAAGTCCGGCAACCAGGATGCAGGCCGGTAGCTTTTCAAAAGCCTTGATATCTTCAATCGCCCCGCTTTCAAGACGCCGATCAAAGCCCTCGGTTGGCTGCCCGAAAAAGATATTGCCCACCGCCCGCAGTCCATAGATCGCAGAAATAATAATACCCAGCGCGGCTGGTGCCACGAGCCAGCGGGTCATATCGGTTTCGGCTAGGGCGACAAAAATGGTAAACTCCCCCCAGAAGTTACCGAAACCCGGTAAGCCGATACTGGCCATAATCGCGGCGACGAAAAATGCGGCTAGGACGGGTGCCTTGGTGGCGAGCCCCCCCATCGCCGACATGTCGAAGGTCCGGCTGCGGTGATAAATGCAGGTCGAGAGCATGAAGAGTAAGGCCACCGAAAGCCCGTGAGCGACCATCAGGAGCAGTGCACCCCCCGCACCGGCGACGGAGAAACAGGCCAGGCCGAGAAAGGCATAGCCCATGTGCATGACCGAGCTGTAACCCAACATCATCTTGAGGTCCTTTTGGGCCAGGGTAACGAGGCCAATAATGAGAATATTACCAAGCGCGAGCCAGACGATCCACGGGAACCAATGGGCCGCACCAGCGGGCAGGAGCGGACCGGCAATTTGCAACAAGCCGTAGAGACCGAACTTTTTAAGCACACCGGCGTGGAGCATGGCGGCACCCGTCGGCGCGACGGCATAGCCTTTAGGGGCCCAGCTATGGAAAGGGAAAAGTGAAACCAAGATGCCAAATCCAAAGAGCAGGAGCGCGTAGATATTATTCTGAATGGTGTCCCCGATCGGTTGTGCCGCGAGGTAATTGCGAAGCTCCAGCAGCGAGAAGGAGTCCGCCCCACTCTCGACATAAAGGGCAATCAGGCCGAGAAGCGACAGCAGCGCGCCGACCGTAAGATAAATCGTCATCTCAATGGCTGCGCCACGACGGCCCGCGCCGCCCCAGATCCCAATCATGATGAAGGTCGGAATCAGCGCGAACTCGTGGAAGAAGTAGAAAAAGAAAACGTCGATCGAGGCAAAGGTGCCCATTAATCCGCCCAGCATAAAGAGCAGCAATGCGAGGTAAAGATGAGGGCGTTCGGCCTTCGAGTGCATAGCGTAGAGCCCGGCGGCTAGACCGACCGTCCCGGCCAAGAGGAAGAGCGGCATGGAAATACCGTTCAAGCCGAGATGCAGATAGATCCCGATGCTCTCCAACCCCGTGGGCAAGCGCAGCTCGAAGTTGTAGTTCCCGGCCAGGCTGGGCTCAAACAAACCATAGAGCATGAGCCCGATAATGAGCGGCCAGCCGAACCCGAAGGCAGCCACCGCACGTCGCGTCGTCTCCGTGAAGCGCGCACCAAAAAGCAGAATCACTCCGGCCAGAATTGGCGCGAGAATCGCAGCGAGTAGAAAATATGAATTTGTATCGTTCATTCTGATGATGCCGGGTTAACCAATCATACCAGCGGCGACCGCCCAGAGAAGAAGCATTCCGGCGAGGAACCAGTAAACATAGCCATGGATGCTGCCCACATGGAGCGAGCGGGAACACATGCCCACGAGCCCGACGAGCCCCGCACTCCCACGGACAACAACTCCCTTAATGAGGAAGACATCAATAAAGCCCAGCAGCTCGGCGAAGCGTTGCTGAATCTTGGCGACGTAAAAGTTATAGATTTCGTCAAACCAGAGACGGTCTTTGAGAAAACCATAGACCGGCGGTGCCACTTGCTCGAGTTTGTCTTCGCTCGCCCCCCGACCGTAGAAGAAGAAAGAACCGATCAAGCCGATCACCCAGGCCAGGGTGCCGAGGAGCACCACCTTCTGGTGCATCCCATCGTAGCCCGCGATACGGTGTAGGGCATTCTTATCGGACTCAATCGAGTCACCCAAAACACCCGGCCAAAAATCGATCCAACCACCCGCCACAGAGAACACCGCCAGAATGATGAGAGGCACGACCATAACCAGCGGACTCTCTTTGGCATGCGAGGCCGCCTCGGAGTTGGGCTTGCCCAGGAAAACGACCCAGAAGAGGCGTCCCATATAACCGGCAGTCAGGAGCGCACCGAAAGTCAGAAGAATGACCACAGGGGTATTGGTCAGGCCCCCGGCGATGAGGATCGCATCTTTGGAGAAGTAGCCCGAAAAACCGTAAACGCCGCAGAGTGCGAGGATACCGATCAAGAAAGTGAAGGCCGTAATCGGCATCTTCCTCCAGAGCCCACCCATCTTAAAAATGTCCTGCTCATGGTGGCAGCCGTGAATGACGGACCCCGCAGCGAGGAAGAGGAGCGCCTTGAAGAAGGCGTGGGTGATGAGGTGAAAAAGCGCGATACCGGGATACCCGAGACCGAAAGCGGCTCCGATGTAGCCGAGCTGTGAAAGTGTTGAGTAAGCGAGGACCTGCTTGATATCGCGACGGGCATAGGCGCAAAAACCGGCATAAACGGCACCGAAGACACCGAGCCAGAGGATGATACTGAGCACTTGCGGAGGGAAGAGATATTCAATCCGGATCAGGAAATAGCCACCGGCCGCGACCATGGTGGCGGCGTGAATCAGAGCCGAGACCGGCGTCGGGCCCGCCATCGCGTCCGGCAGCCAAACATGAAGCGGGAACTGAGCGGACTTACCAATGAAGCCACACATCAGAAGCGCGGCGATGCCGGCATTGATCAGCCCAGGGTAGTCCCCGACCAGCTCACCCATGGCTTCGAGATCGGTCGTGCCGAAATGCCAATAAGCGTAGGCGATACCGACAACGAAACCGAGGTCGCCGACACGGTTGACGATGAAGGCCTTCTTCTGAGCGGCCGCCGCAGCGGGCTTGGTCATGTAGTGGCCGATGAGCATGTAGGAGCTGAAACCGACCAGCTCCCAGAACACAAAGATCATGATCAGGTTATCCGCCAGCACGATGCCGAGCATGGCGAACATGAAGATCGACAAGCCGCCAAAATAGCGCGCCAGAGACTTATCCTCTGCCATGTAGCCCAGGCTGAAGACGTGAATGAGAAACCCGACAAAAGTCACCATCAACATCATGGTTGCCGACACATCGTCGAGAAAGACCCCCATCGACACATTGAATTCACCAAAGCTCAGCCAGGACCAAGAATCGTGAATAATCTCACCCCCGGCAGCTTGCAGCGCACTGACAGCCGCGACACAGATCAGACCGGCAGTCGCGACGGAGACGTAAGATGCCAGCCGACCAAAGCGGCGCAAAAAGAGTGCGATGACCGCGGCAGACAGCAGCGGTGCGAGGAGAACAACAAGAAGTGATTGCGTGGCAGTCATCGGCTTAATGCGTTCAGGCGATCGACCATGACGGTCTGCCGCTTGCGGAAGAGCGCCACGATAATGGCGAGCCCGACCGCGACTTCGGCGGCGGCCACGGTGATGATGAAGAAGACAAAGAGGTTACCATCCATGGTGCCGTTGTAACGGGAGAACGCGATCAGAGCGAGGTTGACGGCGTTGAGCATAAGCTCGAGCGACATGTAAATCACCAGGGTGTTTTTGCGCAGCAGCACACCCAGCATGCCAATGGCAAAGAGGAGTGCCGAAAGCAGGATGAAGGCATTGAGTCCGACGGTCATGGGGAGTTAGGAGAGAGGAGAGAGGAGTTGTATTTAAAATCTCTTTTGGACTGTGCGCCGAGAGCCTCTTCGACATTCGCGCCGATGGATGTCCCGCTACGAAGCACCTGTTTCGAAATATCGGGATCTGCACGCTCTTTCATCAAAAACTGACGCAGTTTTACAATCCGCAAAGCAAATGCGTAAGACTTCTGTTGTGTAATATTTTCAGGCTTCATTTTAATCAGTAATCCAAACTCGTCTCTCGTCTCTCCTAACTCTCACTACGTTTAGAGACCACGATCACGCCGATCATCGCAGCCAGAAGCAGAAAACCAGTCACTTGAAAGGGAAGCATGTATTTGGTAAATAAGCTATAGCCAAAGGACTTGCCCGAGGTGGTGAACGGGATGCCAATCCCCTCCCCCGTCGGGTTATCCGCGACCGCAATGAGTGCCGTCTCGGGAAGGTGATGCCCCCCGGAGAAGGCTGAAAATATGAGGATCGTGAGCAGAGCAAAGCCCGCGATCGCGCCAGCCATAGTCATCTTGTCCCTCAGGTAGCGGTGTTCGTCCTTATCGGCATCGAGGAGCATGATGATAAAGAGGAAGAGCACCATGACTGCGCCCGCATAAATCAGCACCTGAAGGATGGCCAGGAAGTAGGCTTCCAGCAGCACGAACAGGGCGGCGGTGGCAACGAAGGACACGATCATGCAGATGGCTCCGTTCACGGCATTGGGGCTCAGCACCATCAGCAATGCGGAGATCAGCGTGACCGCTGCAAAAATATAGAATAGTATATCCAGCATCGGAATTCGAAATTAGTGGTGCGGGTTCCCCTTCTCTTCGGCGTCCTTCTTCTTGTCCCACTTGTAGTGTTGGTCTGGAAGGGTGCCGCCGAGTTCGTAGAGCTTTTCCTTGTTGTTGATCATTTCCTCTCGGCTGTAGCCGGATGTTGAAAAAATGTCCTGTAGGAAGATGGCCTCCTCCGGACAAACTTCCTCGCAGAGGCCGCAGTAAATACAGCGGAGCATGTTGATGTCGAACTCCTTTGGTGCCTTTTCCACGTGGGCGCGGTCCGGATCCTCCTCGGCATCGATTTCACCGGGGATGATACGGATCGCCTTGGGCGGACAGACGAACTCACAAAGCTGGCAGGACACGCACTTCTCGCGCCCATTCGGGTCTTTGACCAAGGTCGGCACACCACGGTAGTGGTCCGGGATTTTCGGGCGCTCCTCCGGATACTGCAGGGTGATCGGTTTTTTCAGCATCGCGCCGAAGGTCGTCTTCAGCCCGCCGACAATCTGCGGAATAAAGGTCTTTTCCGCAAAAGTCAGGGGCTTACGTTCGATTACTTTAGTCTTGGCCATGATTAAGGGTCAGCGAGTGAAGTGGTCGTAGAGAGCGATAATCAAGGCGTTGAACACGAGATTACCGACGGCGAGTGGCAGAAGGATCTTCCAGCCGAGGGACATCACTTGGTCGTAGCGGAAGCGTGGCAAGGTCCAACGAATCCAGATGAAGAAGAAAATCATGAAGAAGACCTTGGCCATGAACCAGCCTACGGAGAGGAGCGTGCCGATCAGGCCGTCGGACCAGGGGTCAGCATACCAGGGGAGGAAGTTCCAGCCGCCAAGGAAGAGCAGCACAAAGATGCCGGAGCCCATGATGACGTGGGCGTATTCCGCGACGAAGAAGATGCCGAACTTGAAACTACCGTATTCGGTATGGAAGCCACCGACGAGGTCGGTCTCCGACTCCGCCATGTCGAAGGGCAGGCGATTGGTCTCGGCAAAAAGGGAGATGAGGAAGATCAGGGCGGAAAGCGGCTGCCAAAGCGCGAGCCAGGGGCCCTGCTGAGCCTGGACCACGCCGAAAAGGCTCATGCCATACTCGGAACCGGGGGAGGCCGCCCACATAAAGACCGGAAGCAGGGAGAGGCCCATCGCGAGTTCGTAGGAGATCATCTGGGCCGAGGCACGAATCCCGCCCATGAAAGGATATTTCGAATTGGAGGCCCAACCCCCGAGCACGATCCCATACACGCTGAGCGAGGACACCGCGAGGATGAAGAGCATGCCAAGATCGATATTGGCGAGAATGAGCGGCTGTGCGATCCCCTCCGCATCCACGTAGCGCCCGAAGGGCAGCACTGCCATGGTGGTCAAGGCCGGTGCCAGAGCAATCAATGGTGCCAGATAATAGTAGCCGACCTTCACATGGCCGGGTGTGATCTCTTCCTTGAAAAGGAACTTCAGCCCGTCGGCCGCCGGTTGAAAAATCCCGAGTCCGGTCAAAAAGTTCCCTAGAATCGGGATGTGTCCGATTATGGGAATACGGGTGCGGTTCGGGCCGATACGCCCCTGAATCCAGCCGGAGACTTTACGCTCCGCCAGAACTGCGTAAGCGCAGAGCGTCATAAAGACGGCAATCATGGCGAACGCGTAAGCGATCGGCAGAACGAAGGGCAGAGATGCTTCAAAGAATTCCATGGCGAACTTAAGCTCAGGCACCAGCCGGTGCGGCTTGCGCCTCCTTTACCGCGTCGGGATCGTATTTCAGATTCTTGGTTTCAACAAATGGCAGTTCAAGCAATGAGCCGGGCTCAAGGGGAATGCCTTCTTCCGGAATACCGCGCCAGGCTTGCGTGGCCTCAATGCATTCGACTTTGGCAGCGATGCGTTGCCAAAGTGTATCCAGAGTGACCGGGGCCGGCTTTTCATCCGCGAGCGGGGCCGCGATCTTTTCGAGCATCATGAAATCGGGCAGGACGCCGACTGGTCCGGGAATGGCTGTATTGAACTTTTGGAGACGGAAGTTTTGGTTGATAAAAGAACCATCCTTCTCAAACACCATCAGCGAGGGGATGACGATGTCGGCGACCTTGGCGGTCTCGTTGGTATGGGTGCCGACGTAAATGAGCTTTACTTTGGCAAGCAGGTCGGGAGCGATACCGAGCGAGGTCACATCTTCGTCGACCACCAGCAGGGTCTTCACTGCGCCGGAATTGATAGCATTCGCGAGTGAGCTAAGGTCAGACTCTGGAAGTGTGTTAATCAGCCCCGTGACGAGTGCGCCCCGCAGGTTCGGTGAGCGGTCTTCGGACTGGAGCAGTCCGTCACCCGCGCCGTAGTGGCTGACAAGTGAGACCTTGGCGGCGCTGCGCTCCGCAATCGCCTTGTAGTAAAACTGTTCTTCAACCGAGCTGTGGGCCGAAGCCACCATGGCCACGTCGCCGGACTTGAACTGTTCGGCGGCCGCGGCGGCCACCTCGTCGGCCGTCTGGTGCACGCCGCCGATGGTGTAGTGGGTCAGGCGGTCTTCCGACTCGACCGCCTGGTAAAGCGCGCGGCCGGAATCCGTCATCCAGGTGTCATTGACGGCATCGTTACGACGGGGCGTGATGCGATAAATCTTACCTTCTCGGCTCCAGATTTCGGTGTTGGCGCCCACGCTGCTCTCGGTGCAGATGCTGTTGGTGCGCTTGAGGAACCAGACGCGCATTTTGAAGCGGAAGTCGGTGCTGGTCAGCGCGCCGACTGGGCAGATATCGACGGTATTGAGCGAGTAATTATTGGCCAGTTCTTTACCCGGGTAGCAGGTCAAGGTGGAGTAGGTGCCGCGGTCCACAAAGCCGAGCACATCGTCGTCGGCGATTTCCTGACTGAACCGGACGCAGCGGGAGCAGAGGATGCAGCGTTCATCGTCGAGCATGACGCGCGGCCCGAGGCGGGTGCGCTTGGGCTTGACGTTCTTGTCCTCGATAAAGCGGCTGTAGCCCCGACCATGGTCTGCGGAAAATTCTTGTAAGCGACACTCCCCAGCCTGATCGCAAATCGGGCAGTCGAGCGGGTGGTTGATCAAAAGAAACTCGGTCACCCCATTGCGCGATTCCTCGACCATGGGCGACTTGGTCTTAATGTGCATGCCGGGGGCGGCGTTGGTGGCACAGGCGATAGTCGGCTTCGGCATCCAGCTGATCTTTTGCTTGCCGTCCTCATCGAGGATGGCCTCGCCGGTGGCGCGGTCACGCATCGGCATGCCCATTTCTACCAGGCACATGCGACAGTTCCCCGCAATGGAAAGTTTCGGGTGGTAGCAGTAGTGCGGGACCTCCTTGCCCTTGCCCACCATCTTGACAGCCTCGATGATATTGGTGCCTTTGGGCACATCGACGTCTTGGCCATCGATATTGATGGTGACGCGTTCAACTGTTCCGTTCTGGCTCATCGTTTAAATTAGTGTCGTTTCTTTCGAAGGGTTCTGTCCTGCCTTGCGGCGGGTCGCCTGCTCGCGGGCCTTTTCTACAAACTCGTCTTTGAATTTGGCAATAAAGCTTTGCACCGGCCAGGCGGCGGCTTCGCCGAAAGCGCAAATCGTGCGGCCGGCGATCTGGTCGGCAATCGAATTGAGCAAATCGGCATCCTCTTCACGGGCATGGCCGTCGCACATACGCTGAGTGACCTTGCGCATCCAAGGCACGCCTTCGCGGCAGGGGGTGCACTGGCCACAACTCTCGTGGGCGTAGAAATAGTTAATATTGGCGAGCGCCTCGACCATATCGGTGCTGTCGTCCATCACGATGACGCCACCGGAGCCGGACATGGAGCCGACTGCCATGAGGCTATCGAAATCCATCGGGATGTCTTCGATGCCCCAATCGTATTCGGTGCCGTCCTTTAACTTGCCGGTAAAGCGCTCGTCGGCCCGGAGAATTTTGGATGACGATCCGCCGGGAATGACGGCCTTGAGTTTACGGCCCGGCTTGAGGCCGCCACAAACATCGAAGATCAGCTCGCCCAGCGTAACCGCGGAGCAGGGAAATTCGTAGTAGCCCGGTTTTTGCACATGGCCGGAAACGCACCAGATACGTGTGCCCGTATTGCCGGGGGTGCCGATCTTGGCAAACTCCTTGCCACCCATCTCGATGACATGCTTCACATCGCAGAGCGTCTCGACATTGTTCACGATGGTCGGGCACTGGTAGAGCCCGAGGGCGGCGGGGAAATACGGCGGCTTGATGCGCGGGTTGGCCCGATAGCCTTCGAGGGATTCAATGAGTCCGGTCTCTTCCCCACAGATGTAAGCGCCGGCCCCGCGATGCACGATAATATCGCAGGAATAGCCCGAGCCGAGAATGTCCTCGCCCAGGAAATTCTTTTCGCGGGCCTCTTCGATGGCGCGCTCCAGAATACGGTAGCCCTGGAAGAACTCGCCGCGAATGTAGATAAAGGCGAGCTTGGCCTGGATCGCGTAGGCCGCACACATCATGCCTTCGATGAGTTGGTGTGGGTCTTTATGAATGATCTGCCGGTCTTTGAAAGTGCCGGGTTCAGACTCGTCGGCGTTACAGACAAGGTAGATGGGTTTGCCGGACTTGCGGTCGAGGAACTTCCATTTCATGCCTGCCGGGAAACCCGCGCCACCACGGCCCCGCACTCCGGAATCCATCACCTCGGAGCAAATGTCCTCCGGCTTCATGGTGACAGCTTTCTTAAGCTGCTCATAGCCGCCATGCTTCAGGTAACAATCGATGTCGTTACTGTAGCCCGGTTCGTCGAGGTTCTTGAAAATAAGCTTTTGCTCTTCGATCGCCATGAGGGTTGAAATCAGGAATTAGGAAATGGGAATTAGGAAATGGGAATTAGGAAATGGGAGTTCATGAAAGGGAGTTCATGAAAGGGAGTTAAGCGTCGGGCATGCCGTTGGAGAGCTCGCCGGACTTCATTTTGGCCGCCAGTTCGGAGGCCTTGTCCGGATCGATGTCGTTGAACTGCTCCTCGCCAACCATGACAACCGGACCGTGACCGCAGTCGGCGTGGCATTCGACGAACTCGAGGGTAAATTCGCCGTCTTCACTGGTGTGGCCGACCTTACAATTTAACTCTTCCTCCAAGCGTCGGCAGGTCTGGTAGGCTCCGACCAGGGCGCAGGGCAGTGTCCGACAGACGCGAACGTGGTGCTTCCCGGTCGGCTCGGTGCGGAGCATCGGGTAGAAAGTAACAATCTCTTGAACATTAATTGGCTGGAGCTCAAGCCGCTCGGCGATCCACTCCATGCCTTCGTTGCTGAGATAGCCCTGGTCCTCCTGCACGAGATGACAGAGCGGTAGTGCCGCGCTGCGCTTGGTCGGATAGCGCGGCACGAGCTTGTCGATCTTTTCGATGGTTTCGGGTTTTAAATTCATCTGTTTCAGTTTTCTGCTTTCCGCTTTCCCATTTTTATCGATCACACTCACCCATCACGAAGTCGAGCGATCCGAGGATCACCGTGATATCGGTCAGATAATGACCGGGGATCAATTTGTCGAGAATACTGAGATTACAGAAAGACGGGCCGCGGATTTTCAGGCGGTAGGGCACGCCCCCACCCTTGGAAACGATGAAGAAACCGAGCGCCCCCTTGGGATTTTCGGCCTCAAAGTAAACTTCGCCGGGCGGGATCTGCGGACCTTCCGTGACGATCATGAAGTTTTGGATCAGTTCCTCCATACTGGAGAGGATCTTGGCCTTGGGCGGGGCAAAGATCTTTTTGGCTTCCTCCGCGTAATACGGCCCTTCCGGAAACTTGTCGATGACCTGGCGGATGATGGATACACTCTGCCGCACCTCTTCCGCCCGCATGAGGTAGCGGTCGTAGCAGTCACCGGTGGTGCCGACGGGCACTTCGAAGTCATATTTCTCATAGCCCAGGTAGGGCTTGTCCTTACGCAGATCGAGGTCGACGCCGCAGGCACGAAGGTTCGGTCCGGTAATACCGTAGGCGATGGCGTCTTCCTTGGAAATGGTGCCGACACCCTGGGTGCGATCCATGAAGATGCGGTTGCGGGTCAAAAGCTTGTCCACCTGATCGAGGACAGGAAGGACTCCATTGCAGAACTCGAGCACACGACCGAGCCAGCCTTCCGGGATGTCGCGGGCGACGCCGCCAATCCGGGTGTAGCTGGTGGTGAAGCGGGCACCGGTCAGTTCCTCGAAGAGCGTGTAGAGCTTCTCGCGCTCGGTAAAGGTATACATGAACACGGTCCAGGCACCCGCATCCATCCCATACACCCCAATTCCGAGCAGGTGCGACGAGGCACGGGCCAGCTCGCAGCAGAGCACGCGGATCGATTCGCAGCGCTCCGGCACTTCGAGGTGAGCGAGTTTCTCGACCGCCATGGCGTAGGCAACGTTGTTGGCCAGCGGGGCGAGATAATCCAATCGGTCCGTGTAAGGCACGAATTGGTTGTAAGTCATGTTCTCGGCGATCTTTTCGTCGCCGCGGTGCAGGTAGCCGAGGACTGGCTCGCACTTTTTAATGACGTCGCCATCCAACTCCATCATCAGGCGGAGCACACCGTGTGTGGTCGGGTGCGAGGGGCCGATATTGATGGCCATGGTTTCGCCGGGCGCTTCACTCTCGATTTCAGCGGAGCGCTTGCTGGCGTCTGCGATGGTAAATTCCTTGGTTGTCGTAGCCATACGATTAGTTGGTGGGTTTCTCCTTCTTCTCCGTCCAGCTTTCATCACGGGCGCGGGGCTCGGTCTGACTCATGGGGCCATCGCCCGATGAGACGAACGGGCCACCCATCATGGGTGCCGCAATAACAGTGGCACCGGTTTGCTCAGCGACATCAGCGGCCGGGAGAGGTGTCTCGATACCGGCCAAAGGGAAGTCCTTGCGCAGGGGGTGGTAAGGGTATTCGTCCCACATCAGAATCCGGCGAAGGTTGGGATGGCCTTCGTAGCGGATACCCATGAGATCGTAAGTCTCGCGCTCGTGCCAGTTGGCTGCGGCGAAGAGTTCACAGAGCGAAGGCAGCGTCGGGTTAATATCATCGGGACAATCGGCAGCCACCCGGAGATATTCGTGCTTCGAGGTCGAAAGGAAATGATAGATCCCGGTGAAGCGCGGGCTTTGTGCATCCCAATCGACTGCGGTCACATCGACCAGCATATCGTAGTCAAACTCGTCGCGGAGCGCGGTGCACAGCTCGACAAGCTTCTCCGCCGGGCAGTTGACAGCGCAATGATCAGCTGACTCCCGCTCGGTGAGATACTCGAACCGCTCTTTCAATAGAGCAAAATCGCTCTCGGCCATCTTAGTTCTCCTTTCCAGCTCCGGCCAGCTTGGGGGCAGCGACCCGCTTGCTGGCGTTTGAGGCAGTCAAGTTCTTGACCGCGCTCTCGCGGCCAATCTTGTCCTGCAGTTTAATCATGGCATCGAGAAGGGCTTCGGGGCGCGGCGGGCAACCGCTGACATAGACATCGACGGGGATAATTCGGTCCACCCCCTGCATGGTGGCATAGGAGCGATACATCCCGCCCGTGCTGGCGCAGGCCCCCATTGCGACAACCCATTTCGGCTCGGCCATCTGCTCATAAATGCGACGCACCACCTCGGCCATCTTATAAGTCACGGTGCCTGCGACGATCATGCAATCCGCCTGGCGGGGAGAAAAGCGCATGACTTCCATCCCAAAGCGGGCCATGTCAAAACGTGAGCCACCAGCGGCCATGAGCTCGATCGCGCAACAGGCCAAACCCATCGGCATCGGCCAGACCGAGTGCTTCCGAATCCAGTTAATGACAGCATCCGCCTGAGTGACGATTACTTCGCCCTCTACCTTACTATCATAAGCTACTGTTTTTTGGTCCATCTGTTTATTTAATATTTTTGAAGCTCGGTTTGCCGGAACCGCGACAACCTATGAGGCACTCAAAGTCATGCAAGCTACAATTGGAAAAAACCCCCGTATCCGCAGGACTCAAAATGATGAAGAGCTAAAACTGATGGTTTGCAGCAGTCGAAATAACTGGCTTGCTATGGGAGTCGTTTGCATTCTAGAGGATTTCATATCAAACCAGTATCTCAGGAGATTATATGCCTACTTATTTATATCAGGAAGTTCTGCCCGACGGAAGCGAGGGCCATCGCTTTGAAGTCGTCCATCGCATGTCAGATCCACCCGTAAAAACCCACCCGGAGACCGGAAATCCAGTCCGCAAGGTTTTTGTTCCGCCGAATTTGCCAAGCAGATACACCGAGGCCGCGACCAAGAGTAAATTGACGAATGAAAACGTAGAAAAGCACGGATTCACGCGTTACGAAAAGGATAAAGTCAGCGGCATGTATCACAAGACCGCAGGCAAGGACAAGCGCGCCCCCGATGTGGTTAACGCCAATAGACTGAAGGAGATGCAACAAAAAGGAGTTCTATAAAATCAGGAATACGGCTTGACTTATTTCATCTGATAAGTTTGTATCTTTCATATGAAATACAAAGAAAGAGCGGGCCGCAGCCGGATTGTTGAGGAAGCACAGGCTGCCTATGCCGAAAATCCAGCTGGAATGGTGGATCGGATCCTGGCGGGACTGCCCGTCGAGGAGTTCGACACGCTGCGTGAAATGCTCGGGCTGTCAGTCGATCAGATGGCGGCAAAGATCGGTGTTTCGGTCGCCACCTTGAGCCGCCGCCGGGCCAAGAAGCAACCACTTGATCGCGACCATAGCGACCGCCTCATGCGCTACGCCCGCCTCTACTGGCAGGCAGTGGATTACTTCGAAGGTGACGCGGCGACGGCCCGCGACTGGCTGGCCCGCCCGGCCCGTGGACTCAGCGGCCGCAGCCCTCTGGAGTTCGCCGAGACGGAAATGGGTGCCCGCGAAGTCGAAGATTTGATCGGCCGCCTGGAACACGGCGTCTATGTCTGAATTTGTGCAGGCATGGCGACTTGTGAAGGCGAACCGGGCGCCGACTGCCTTCGACGGCGAGGGGGCCTACCGCTTCGGCGGGCGCTGGAACAGTCGGGGCGTGCGTGCCGTCTATGCCAGCAGCACCCTCGCGCTGGCCTTACTGGAAATCCTCGTGCACATTGATCCGGCAAGGCGGGTGCCTGAGCTTATGGCCATCCCCATTCAACTCCCGAAACGAATGATTGAGGGCGGCGCCTACTCCACACCGACTCGGTTGGGTGCCGGCTTCATCCCGCCCATCGGAGAGACCCGGCGCACCGGAGATGCTTGGATCCGGGCCGCGCAAGGGCCCGCCCTGCGGATTCCGAGTGCAGTGGTGCCAATTGAGGACAACTACTTGCTCAATCCGGAACACCCCAATTTCAATCAACTTAAAATCGGCCCGAGTGAGCCCTTCCCTTTTGATACACGCTTGACAAAGATGCTGCCTTAGCTAACCTAGCTAGCAATGATTACAGTCAACATGCATGAAGCCAAGACGCGGCTTTCCAAGCTAGTCAAGTCTGTTGAGGAAGACGGCGAGACGGTCATCCTTCGGCGCAATGGCAAGCCGGTAGCGGAAATCCATCGCTGCGGCCCGAGCTCCGCAACACCGATCCGCCGACTCAAACCGAACCCGGAATTGCAGGTGAGATTTGCTCCCGGCTACGATCCAACCGAACCGGCAACAGAGGAGGATTGGCCGGAGGACTGCAGATGATCCTGCTCGACACTTGCGGCCTTTTGGCACTGCAAGACGGCGGACTGGCCTTGTCTGAGGAGGCCCGAGGCCGGTTGGAAGCAGCTGGTTCCGAGGTTTTCGTCTCCGCTATTACAGCCTTCGAAATCGGCCAAAAACACGGCGCAGGAAAACTGATCCTCAAACAAGCACCGAGTGTTTGGTTTCCCGGCATGCTCCACCACCATCAGCTTGTAGAATTGCCCGTGACCTCCGACATCTGCACGGCTGCCACAGCCCTCCCGCCGCTCCACAAAGATCCCTTCGATCGTATTATCATCGCTACCGCACTGAAAAAACACCTCACCATCCTGACCACCGACAAAATCATCCCCGCCTACCCCGGGGTCCGTGTCCTATGGTGAGATGCATTTACAAACAAAAAAAAGCGCTCCCTTCCGAGAGCGCTTTGTAAATTAATTTCGCGGCTGGCCTAGTAGCGGTAATGATCCGACTTGTAGGGCCCACCCGGTTTCACCCCGATGTAGGCGGCCTGCTTGTCGCTCAGTTTGCTCAACTTGCAGCCGATCTTCTCCAAGTGAAGGCGGGCCACTTCCTCATCAATGTGCTTGGGCAGGATGTAAACGCCGGGGGTGTATTTCTCGACCTGCTTCCAGAGCTCGATCTGAGCCAGCGCCTGATTGGTAAAGCTGTTCGACATGACGAAAGACGGATGCCCTGTCGCGCAGCCAAGGTTCACCAGGCGGCCCTTGGCCAGTAGGTAGATGCTGTTGCCACCGGGAAAGGTGTATTTATCCACAGACCCTTGATCGTCCGGCTTGATCGAATCGACATCGACGCCCGGCATGTCGTTGAGCTTATCGACCTCGATCTCATTGTCGAAGTGGCCGATATTACAAACGATGGCCTGGTCCTTCATCTTCGACATGTGGTCAGCGGTGATAATGCTGTAATTACCCGTCGTTGTGACGTAGATATCGCCCCAGCCGAGGGTATCTTCGACAGTCAGCACCCGGTGCCCTTCCATGGCGGCCTGCAGCGCACAAATCGGATCCACCTCGGTGACTACCACCTGTGCGCCCATGCCCTTGAGAGCGGCGGCACAGCCCTTGCCCACGTCGCCGTAGCCACAGACCACGCCCACTTTGCCGGAAATCATCACGTCGGTGGCACGCTTGATGCCATCGATCAGCGATTCGCGGCAGCCATAAAGATTGTCGAATTTCGACTTGGTGACGGAGTCGTTCACGTTGATGGCAGGGACGAGGAGCTTGCCCGCATTGTGCATCTCGTAAAGGCGGTGCACGCCGGTCGTGGTTTCCTCGGAGACACCCTTCCACTCCTTGACCACCTCGTGCCAGTGGTTCGGCTTATCAGCGTGAATCTTCTTCAGCAGGCTCTTGATGACCTGTTCTTCCATACTACCGGACTCGCTCTCGATCCAGTCGCTCCCGTTTTCCAATTCATAGCCTTTGTGGATGAGCAAGGTGGCATCCCCCCCGTCATCGACGATGAGTTGCGGGCCGGAGCCATCGGGCCAGGTCAGAGCCTGCTCGGTGCACCACCAGTATTCTTCAAGTGTTTCCCCTTTCCAGGCGAAGACCGGCACGCCGAGGTCTCTGGCCACGTAAGCGGCCGCGTGATTCTGCGTGGAGAAAATATTGCAGGAGCACCAGCGCACATCCGCGCCCAGCGCTTGCAGCGTCTCGATGAGCACTGCCGTCTGCACCGTCATGTGCAGCGAGCCCATGATGCGCACCCCCTTGAGGGGTTGCTCTCCTGCGTATTTCTCGCGGGTCGCCATCAGGCCCGGCATCTCGTGCTGGGCGATCTCAATTTCTTTCTGACCGAAGTCGGCAAGGTCGATGTCCTTTACCTTATAATCGGTCGTGGTTTTTGTCAGTGTGTCTGTGCTCATATTTCTAATTTCTAATTTTTAATTACTAATTAATTACTAATTATAGTGCCGCTTTGAGTTCCTCGGCCTTGACGGTAGACTCCCAGGGGAGCCCTTCCTTGGCGAAGTGGCCGTAGTTGGTGGATTCGCGGTAGATCGGGCGGAGCAGATCGAGCTGGCTCACAATATCAGCCGGCTTGAAGCTGAAGACTTTTTGAGCCACCTCCGCAATTTTAGCATCTGAGACCGTGCCCGTGCCGAGGGTATCGACGTGGATACTCGTCGGATACGGGTACCCGATGGCGTAGGCCACTTCGAGCTCGCAAGTGTCGGCGAGCCCGGCGGCGACGATATTTTTCGCCACCCAGCGGGTGAAGTAAGCCGCCGAGCGGTCGACCTTAGACGGGTCCTTGCCGGAGAAAGCACCGCCACCATGGCGGGCCCAGCCGCCGTAGGTATCGACGATGATTTTTCTGCCCGTCAGACCAGCATCACCTTGCGGTCCACCGATGACGAACTTACCTGTCGGGTTGATCAGAAATTCCGTCTCGTCCTTCAGTAGCTCGGCCGGAAGCACCTTGCGGATCACCTCTTCGATGCAAAAATCACGAATCTCCGAGTGTTTGACACTCTCAGTGTGCTGGGTGGAAATGACGATGTTCTTAATCCCGACGGGCTTCCCGTCGATATATTCGAGCGCAACCTGACTCTTCACATCGGGACGCAACCAGGACACCTTCACCTCCTTGCGCTGCCGGGCCATTTCGCGGAGCAAGCGGTGTGCGAACATAACTGGCGCCGGCATCAGCTCATCCGTCTGCCTACAGGCATGCCCAAACATAATACCCTGGTCGCCAGCACCCTGCTCTGCTGTATCCTTCCCGTCCGCAGCGGCAGCATCGACGCCCTGCGCAATGTCCGAGGACTGCGCCGTCAGGATATTAGAGATAAAAACTTTATCGGCGTGAAAGACGTCGTCGTCATGCACATAGCCGATTTCGCGGATAGCCTGCCGGACGATGGCCTCGTAGTTCAGCTTGGCGTTCGTCGTGATCTCCCCCGCCAAAACGACACAATTGCTTTTCACCAGCGTCTCACAGGCGACACGACTATAAGGATCCTGCTCTAGGCAAGCATCCAGGATGCTGTCCGAGATGTAGTCGGACACTTTATCCGGGTGGCCTTCGCCAACCGACTCAGAAGAAAAGATGAAGTTTTTGCTCATAACAAGTGCGGAATATGCTTATCGCAGCCCACCTGGCAAGCCTTACATCAAGATATCAGGATAAATTGATATATTATATTTCCGAGCCGTGTCCGCCCACGTCGATACGCTCGCTCGAGCGCGGCACGACTAGGTCGAGCAAGTTCCCGATCGTCCGGTGCGCCTCGAGCGGATGCCTCAGTCGCACCCCGGTGTGGATGACATAGCAATTCTGGCGGCCGATCCGCTCCCGTTCCAAATACTTGGCCTCCTCCAGTTCGGCCACGATGCGCTGCACAGCACGCTCCGTGATGCCCACGGATATTGCCACTTCACGCAGCGGCTGCTGACTATTACGTGCCAAGCAGATCAATACATGGGCATGATTTGTAAAAAAATTCCAGTGAGGCGTCGTTGACTGAGACATAGCGTAGGTCCTAGTTCTTGGCTTATTGGCTTGGGAATGTAAACCACGAAATCAAATTCACGAATCCGGAGATGGGGCTGACCACTGCGCCCATCGAGCACCGCCAAAAGAACCCACGGGCACGCGGGGCAAGTAAACGAAACGACCAAGCGCACGATTCCTTCTATCTCGAGCCACCTGCGCTAAAACAATTTCGAGCCCCATAACATCTTTAAAAAATCCCCTACCGAGAGAATTTTTATTCCGTCCTCCAATTGCCGACTCTCCAGTTCCTGCGAGACAACCACCCGTTCACCCACATCGGGATAGTCTTTCGCAAGTTCGCGCAAGCCCTTGAGATGATGATTACGGACCTCAGAGGAAGACTTACACTCAATGGCACAGGCCATGTCGTTGACGATAAAATCAACTTCGACGCCGGTGCTAAGCCGCCAAAAACTAAAGTGTGCGAAGCGGTCAGAATATGCGTTATACGCCCTCAACTCATGAAACACCCAATTCTCAAAGGCTTTCCCAAAGGCATCAGAGCCCGGCAACACCTCCCCACGCCGAGCTAGAAAATTAGCGACGCCTACATCGTTAAAATAAAACTTATCCGCGACCGACAAGCGACGCTTCGCACGCCTACGATACACTGGCAACATCGTGGCAATAAGAGTATCGGAAAGAATCTCGAAATAACCGCGGACAGTCTCCCGGGAAACGCCCAGCTCCCGTGCGATATTGGTATAATTAAGCTGCTCGCTGTCCGAGAGACCTGCTGCATTGAGAAAGTTCGAGAACGGGGGCAAATGACGCACCAGACCTTCGGCCATCACTTCCTCCTTCAAGTATTCAGCGACATAGGCATCGAGTAAACGTCGGGGACGTGAACTTCCGTAAATCCGCGGAAGCGTTCCGCTATTCAAAGCGCGAACCAAATCAAAATCCTCGCCGAGTTCATGGGCCGAAAGTCCATACAACTCGTAGCGCAGCGCACGCCCACCGAGCAAATTACCGTGACCGCGCTTTAATTTGCGCGCACTCGAACCGCAAAGGGCAAAGTGCACGCCTCGGTTCTCGTGCAACCAATGAATCTCATCAAGGAGCGCCGGCACCTTCTGCACCTCATCGACCACAACGAAGTTAGCCGACTCGAGAGCGAGTTCCTCACGCAAGGTCTCCGGACGAGTCGAGTAGCGGCGGAAAACATCTGCTTGCAGCAGGTCAATCCATTTCACATCCCCATAGCTGACCCTCAACAGGGAACTTTTCCCGGTTTGGCGTGCGCCCCAAAGGAAAAAGGTTTCCGATCCCGCTTCTGGTAAACGTAATTTTCTTGTGTATTTCCCATCCATCAGTTGCATATTTCATGTAATTCGCAATCAGTCAATGTGATTTACATGAAAATAACGTGAAGCGTGATAACGGAGTGAGGCACGAACGGAGTTGATCACCGCGCCTGGATCTACTCCGGTATAGCCGCTGGGGTTAAATTGGTTTGTGGATGTCGATTCTGATTCAGTCCAGTGGT
>Ga0306899_1000439_pt1 | contig 21514 bp, 17 predicted proteins | sample AntRauMFilla3764_FD_190407 | JGI IMG/M metagenome (GOLD analysis project Ga0306899, IMG submission 190407) | Saline lake microbial communities from Rauer Islands, Antarctica - Metagenome Filla 3 #764 (v2) (version 2) | ecosystem: Environmental > Aquatic > Non-marine Saline and Alkaline > Saline ... | reverse complement strand
TTTAAACACCCGGGGGGGGGGGGGGAGTTCAAAACATCCCGAAATAACCCTGGAAGTCTATGAAATCATCGCGATTATGCTTTAACTTAAATAGTTGATAATTTACCAAGTAGAACCCAGAATAAACACTCAGCCTGCGACTAAGTTGTTCGCGACACTTAGAATAGTTTAAAATCTATGATGAAAAATACTCCGTATCCTCAAATTCGCCTCTGTGCCGCCTGCCTCGCTATAAGCTTAGCCAGCCTCGCTACGGCCACGGCAGAAAAAGCCGTTGAATCGGAGCAGGTGTATCAACTCCGGCCTTCTGAAAAATCCGAGATGGCGATGAGCCATATTGGTGCGACCGGCATTTGTGCCCGCATCCACCGCGGCATCGTAGTCCAGGTCGAGTCGCTGGTGAAGGACTCCCCGGCGGACGGCAAGTTTGCCAAAGGTGAAATCCTCACTGGGGTCAATGGGGTCCAGCTTGAGGGCAAGAACCCCTTTGTGGTTTTCGGCAAAGCTCTGACTCAGGCCGAAGCGACCGACGGCAAGCTGACTTTTGACGTCACCTCAACCGATGGCAAAACTGCGCGGCAAGAGTTGGTCAAGATTCCGGTGCTCGGGGCCTATAGCAAAACTTGGCCGCTGAATTGCCCGAAGTCGGACAAAATCGTCAGCGATGCTGCTGAATTCTTTTCCAAGCCCGAATGGCTGAAGGACAAAGGTATGCCGGGAGCACTCACCTGCCTCTTCCTGCTCTCCACCGGCGACGATCAATACCTGCCGGTAGTAAAGTCCTACTTCGAGTCCTTCCCCGATGATGTCGAGAAGATCGGCGACCACACTTGGAACAACGGCTACAACGGCATCGTCTGCGCCGAGTATTACCTTCGGACCGGCGACAAGTCAGTCTTGCCAATCCTTCAGTATTATTGTGACGACGCCGAACGACGACAGAAGTTCGGCGTTGGCTGGATCCACTGGGGCGATGGTGTCAACCCTCGCTATGTTGCCGGTGGCCTGATGAATCCGGCTGGCGCGCAAGTGCTCACCACCCTACTACTGGCCAAGGAGTGCGGGCTGGATGTCGATGACGATACCCTGCTCGGTTCCCTTCGCTACTTCTACCGCTTCGCCGGCAGAGGCACCGTGCCCTATGGCGACCACCGCGGTGAAGGCGCGCTTGGCTCCAATGGCAAGGATGGCATGATCGCTGCAGCGATGCAGATTGCCTGCGGCTCCAGTGGCGATACCACCATCTATGAAAAAGCCCGCGATCATCTGGCGCTGTCGATGATGACCAGCTATTCTGGGTTAGTCGTCGGACACGGCGACAATGGCCGCGGCGACGCGATCTGGCGGAGCCTAGTCACCTCTTACATGCAGGACCTAAAGCCCGAGCAATACCGGGTAGCGATGGACCGCCTAAAGTGGTGGCATGACCTCAGCCGCCTGCCGAATGGCGCTCTGGAATTTGCGACCCTGCAGTGGGGCAGCGGCGAGCTGGGATCGTCCGGCGCCGGCATCGGCCTCTCCTACACCGCGCCGCGTAAGTCGCTGCGGATCACTGGCGCACCGCGGACAAAACACTCGGTCGATTATAAGTTACCAGAGCAACTCTGGGGCAACGAAGCGGACCTGGCCTTTCTTGCCATCGACCACAATCCGAAATACTACAACTATGGCGGCGATGAGCCGACTCACGTGCCTTACTGGACCTTTGGCAGCGCCTACTGGACACCGGAGTGGGATCCCAAAATTCATACCCGTGAGAAGATGTTGAAGAATGTCTATCACCGCAGCTTCATGATTCGGGCGCAGGCGGCCAAAGCGATGCTGGTCATGGGCTATCTGGATGACTTGGAAAAGCTGCTCGACGATCCCGATCCACGTGTGAGCCGGGCCGGAATCGACGGCCTGATCGACTATCGTTACTGGTTCGCCATGGGTAAAAACCCGGTAAAGACCGAGCAATTCACCCCGGGCATGCTTAAGGCCGTGCGCCGGATGCTGAGCGATCCGGAGGAATCCTGGTGGGTCGTCGATGGGGCGCTGATGCTACTCAAACAGGCACCAGCCAAAGATATCGCCGATTGCCTGCCATTGATCAAACCGTGGGTGGACCACAGTGACTGGTGGTTGCGCGAAGATGCTTTTATCGCCTTGTCAGGAATTCAAAAAGATCCTGATGCGTATCAGAAGGTATTACCGCTGATGCTCGATATTCTGGCGAAGGAATATCACACCATGCCGCGTGATCGGATGCTCGGCCACTTTAATGCCATGCTCAGGGAGCACGGTAGTGACAGCAAAATCGGATCGACCATCGTGGCCGGACTTAAGGACGCAGTGCAGGAAAGTGAAATCAAGGACGGATTGCGCGCACCTGAGGGTGCGTGGAACGTGATGCAAGCCGCTAAGCTCTGTCTGGAGCGTGACCCGGCCACGGCGGTGGCGGTGGCCGAGATGATTCGCCAAAGAATGGATGCGTTCGATACCGGTAGTTTGATCACTCTAGTGGGCACGCCCAATTCCGGCAACCGCAAGCCTACCACCGGCCTTTATCCTGCCCTCTCCACGCTCAAAGGCGATCAGCGCGAGGCCTTGGTGGATACGCTCTATGGCGTCTACCGCAAAGAGTTCATCGCTCGCCTCAAGCAACAGGCTCGCCCCTATGATGCGGCACTGGTGGATACGCTCATCGACCTGACTCAATTGCGCGAAGATGTCGCCGGCTGGCAACCACTGGGCCAGATCAAGCCAGAAGACCGCATCTGGCACTTCACGACCTTTGATCCGCTTCGCAAGCAGGACGAGCTTCACCCACGTGAGCGTAAGCGCTTCCGCCACGTGCAGCTTGCCGAACAGCTTGAGGGCTGGCAAAAAGCCGACTACGACGACCGGGCCTGGCGCACCGGTAAAGCTCCCATCGGCAAGGGGCCGGATGAATTCCGCGGCGTGCAGATCCCCAACACCACCGACTGGGGTGAAGGCGAATTCATCGTCATGCGCACCACCTTCGAGGTCGATGAGCTGAACTACGATGTCTATCGGCTCAAAATTCTCGCTCGTCAGGGCTATGATGTTTACCTCAACGGCAAATTGGTCGAGACCTACGTCTGGTGGAAGGATATGCCCGCCTACCGGCCATTTGCCATGGGGCCAGGAAAAATCGCCCTGCTCAAGAAAGGCACCAACGTCCTCTCCGCCTACGGCAACATGGAATACCACAAAAAGACCAAGGAGCCCGCCGCGCAGATGGATCTCTACATCGAGGGCCTTCGATTGTCAGAGATTCTAGGTGAATAATTCGCGTAACAAGAGAGGATTTATAACCAAATTAATAGCATGGTTTGTAGGCAAAATGAGCATCGAGTAAACTAGGATTCGAACTGTATTTTTGTTTTTCATTTCCTCGTGAAAGTAGAACCTCTTAGTGCCCCCCAAATCGGCCCACCCGTTTGCAGTCATTACCTGCTTGACAGTTATGAGATTATTCCCATAACTGTCAAGCACTATGACTTTCCAATTAAGCACTCCACTCCATGCCTCTGTCACGCTCTTGTGTGAAAACACCGCTAGAGGCTCGGGTATATTGGGCGAACACGGACTTTGCTGGTGGATAGAATCCGCCGGTCGGCACTTACTCTTCGACCTCGGACAAGGCTTGAGCCTGAACGCCAATGCAGCCGCGCTAGGCATTAAACTGGCCGAAACAGATGCGATCGTCCTGAGCCACGGACATTACGACCATCTGGGCGGCTGGGTAGCGCTTCCCGAACGAGCCAAAGCGGTACCTGTCTTTCTACATCCCGACGCCCTTCTGCCTAAGTTCCAAAAACGCGCAGACGGACGCGTCGTCCCAGCTGGCAACAGCGGCGTGGCCGAGTCGCTGCCTAAAGAAGCCTTAAACATCATCGCCCAACGCACCCCAACCGAGGTGCTCCCCGGCATTTGGATGACGGGGCAAGTGCCCCGCCTGAATAACTACGAAGATACGGGCGGCCACTTTGTGCAAGACCGGGCAGGTCTCATCGAAGACCCGATCCACGACGATCAATCGCTCTTTTTCCTAACTTCAGAGGGCATCGTCGTGATTCTCGGCTGCGCTCACTCCGGGGTCATCAACACGCTCCACTACATACAGAGCCTGACTGGCCAGCAGCACATCCACGCCGCACTCGGCGGCATGCACCTCTTGCATGCCAGCCCCGAGCGCATGCGCCGCACCATTGAAGCACTCAAAGAAATCGCACCCGACTGGATCGCACCCAACCACTGCACGGGCGACGCCGCCATGGCCGAACTCTGCATGGCCTTCCGCTCACAATATTTCGAGTGCCACGCCGGGCAGCAATTCACTTTCCCAAAAATCAACACACCTTCTACCTAAACCAACCATGGCACGACCACGCAAAGCGCGCACCCTAGAAAGCCTCCCCGCACCCGCGATCTATATTCCGGCGGGCTGGACTGAAAAACAAGTAGCTCCCGTCGAGATCGCGATTGAAGATTTTGAAATCATGCGCCTGACGGATGGACATGGCTACAACATCGAAGAAGCCGCAGAAAAAGTCGGTGTCTCCCGCAGCACTGCCGGACGCATGCTCGAGCGCGTACGACGAGCCGTCGCCCTCGGCATCGAAAAACGAGCCCCCCTGTATCTCGACGCCAGCAAAGATCTCGTGCTCGCCCTACCTGAAACGTATCCCCCACTCCCTTTCCACTCAAAATACGAGCCGCATTCGGATTACCTCGCCGTGGCCTGCTCTAGCATTGAATTGACCGCACCCGTCGAACGTATCTTCGGGCGTGCATCTGCTTTCGCCCTGATCTCGCCGAGCAATGCCATCGTTCATATCGAAAACCCTGGATCCAGAGTCAAACGTAAGGCGGCACAGATTGCGGTCAAGGCACTCAAATCACATAATGTGTCCCGGGTCGTCGCCGGACGCTTCGGCCCCGAAGCGATCCAAGCACTGGCCGAGGCCGGGATCCAACCGCTTGTCGCTAATGGCTTCAAGTTAGGGCAATCTATAGATTTCTTCAAACACCACACATTAGACACATGATACACCTACAAAATAGTTCAACCACACGAGTCGCCATCCCCGTCATTAAAGACGCAGGACTGGCCTCAAAAGTCAGCAGCCACTTCGGCAAATCACGCGGATTTATCGTCGTTGATAGCGACGGGGCGCACTGCGAATACCTCGACACCAAGCAAGCGCGCCAAGCGCATGAATGCGCCCCCATCCGTGCACTCGCAGACAGTGGGAGTCGCGTCATACTATGCCACAGCATGGGGCGAGGTGCCTTAGTGCGCAGCCACGAAGCTGGCCTACGCATCTACACCACGGGCGAGAGTGAAACGGTGGCGGACGTCTTGGCCGCCTTCCGCACAGGCCAGTGCCCCGACTTCCCCGATAGCGCGCTCTGCTCACACGCTCATCATGATCAAGACGATCATGGCAACCATCACGCTCATGATCACAATGAAGATGAAACTTAAAACACCACTCAACAGCCCCAGCGTGATCGAAATGAATCGCCTGCGGATGCGCGGCCACGATCGTTGCCTCGCCTGCACACACCCCGACCTCAAGCTCGACTTCACGCTCGACGACCCACACACCCTGCGCACATCGGTCGATTTTACCGATGCGATGACCAGTTTCAACGGCATGGTGCACGGTGGCCTTCAAGCCTTCGTCATCGACGAGGCACTGACCTGTGCCCTCATGGGCATGGGCATCTACGGTGCCACCTGCGATTTGAAACTACGCTACAAAGCCAGCGTCGTCGTAGGGCCGACTGCTCACATTCGCGTTAAGATCGTAGGCCAATATAAAAAGCTCTTCGAGCTCACCGCAGAGCTCACACAAAAGGGGCAGCTTTGCACCAAAGCAAATGCACGCTTCCTACAGCAAGCCTTGAAAAGCTAACCTATATGTCATGGAGAACAATGGCACAGACTTTGCATTCCTCAAAAACGAAACGGCACAGAAAGCTTATACTTCCGCTACTTACGGAGCGCTGCCGCAGCGCGGGTTAAATGAATCCGTCATTGAGCGAATTTCCACCGCCAACAGAGATCCCTCCTGGCTGAGAGATCTGCGCTATGCCGCCTTCGACGCATTCAATGAATTCAGCGAGCCTTCGCCATGGGCACCCGACCTTTTGTCCGAACTCGATCTTGACGACCTCGTTTACTACAATCCCCTGGAAGCACCCACAACGGATGACTGGGGAAACCTGTCCGATCCGGTTCGCAAAACATTAGACGATCTAAATCTAAAGCAAGAAGCGGAGTCAGTTCTTGGCGGGCTTAAGGTGCAATTCGATTCCACTATCGCTTTCAGCATTCTGAATCGAAGTTTGAGAGAGCAGGGCATCATCTTTGTGGATTCGGTAACGGGGCTGCGCGATTACGGGAGTCTGTTTCGCAAGGCATTCGGCAGTCTGGTGCCTTACGACAGTAACAAGTTTGCCGCGTTAAATACAGCGGTTTTCACGGGAGGCGCTTTTCTCTATATTCCTGCAGGCGTAAAGGTGAGTCTCCCTCTGAAGAGCTATTTTCGCATGAATGCGGCCAATTGTGGTCAATTTGGGCGCACTCTCATCATTCTAGAGGAAGATGCGGAACTCATTTTCATGGAGGGCTGTTCGGCAGCGGATCACAGCACCCAGAGCCTACACGCTTCGGTCGGCGAGATTTTCGCACATCCGAGATCGAATATTCAATACATCACCTTTCAGAACTGGTCACACAATGTCTTCAACCTCGTGCAAATGCGTGCCCGTGCCGACACGCAGGCATCCGTCAAATGGCTTGATTGTAACGTAGGCGGCAAGCTGACGATGAAATATCCATCCACTTATTTGACAGGCAAAGGCGCGAACTCAGAGATTGTTTCCATTGGAATCGCCAACGAAGGCCAGCATCAAGATACGGGGGGGAAGATGTTTCATCAGGCATCGGACACGCACAGTTCGATTGTTTCCAAAAGCATCAGTTTACGCACGGGGCGAGCCAGTTATCGCGGCTTAGTGGATTTCGATTCACAAACCAGTGCTTGCGTAAACAACACCGAATGCGATGCGCTCCTGATTAACACGAATAGCCGCACCGAGACGTATCCATCCATTGTCGTTTCCGGCCAGAATAACACAGCCCAACATGAGGCTTCTGTATCAAAAATCAGCAAGGAACAGATATTCTATTTACGGCAGAGAGGTCTGAGCCAGAACGAAGCGGTCAGTCTGAGTGTAAACGGATTTATCAACGATCTCGTCCGAGAGTTTCCTATTGAGTATTCAGTGCCCTTGAAGCATCTCGTTGATTTGAAAATGGAGGGTTCCATTGGTTAAGTTATTTACGAGCTCACAAAGCTGATATGGGATTCATATTCGAAACGCCCTCCTCAATCGATCTCACGACTCGTGTAAATGCCCATGCGGCCGCCGTGATGGCCGCTTTTAAGACACTTCGAGATGAGGAGGATTCGTATTGAGCAGCACCATATCGCCCAGCTTGAGATCGGCCTGCGCCTTCGCTCCAAATATCTGCGCGATCAGTTCGCACTTCACCATAAAAAGAAGAAAGAAATCGCACTGATCTTCCAAGGCCTCCGCATTGGCTTGGCCTTTCGCAATCCGCAGATCTGCCGCCAGCACCGACTGCCAAACGGCATACCCCGAATCACTCTCCGTCGGTATGCCCGCATCCATGCGGACAAGCTTCACACCCGACAAATTCACGATGCCCGCAACCTTCGCATCCGCTTCAAGAGCGTCGTTTAAAAAAGGATTTTCCCTAACTACGAAGAGCACTTCTTCGATCTTATAGTGCCGGATCAGGAATTCCAAGAGCAAGCGGTCGAACACGATCTCTCCTGCGTTGTCCGCAAGATAAGCCAAGTTTCGACAATTCCGCAACCGCGCTTCCAATGCAGCCACATCACTCGCTCCCAGAGAAGCGGTGAGACAACGCTCCAGCGTTTCTTCGATCCCGAAACGGGCCGACGGGCCGTAGTCGATCACGTTCCCCGCGATCGCTATCCGTAAATAATCCTCCAAGAAACCCGAGCCATTAAAATCCCTCTCTATCGCTTCGACCAAAGCCAAGGCCTTTTGATTACTCGACGCCTTGATCGAAAGATAAGGATCACTCACACCCGTAATCCGCTCGACCATTCGCTGGATTTCACGGACATAAAAAACCGGCGACGCTTCGCCCAACGCGCCAGCCAAGTATCCCGAAATCTCACGCACGACCCGCATCTGAGTCTCCTCATCCGCACCCGCAGATCGTGCTGCTTCCAAACCTTGGCGGATAAAACAAGTGTAGCATTCAGGCATCGTTTTCATAAGCAATCTACATTACGAGAATATTCCCATTACTTCAACCCTATACTGTCATCTGCCTTTTGATGGCAGGAGAAACTGCTTGCCTACTCATCATCTCGTAATCTTGGTTGGTTCTACCTCCTCTTCGTTAGTGTCCTATTGATCTTCCTGATCGGCCAGCAATTGCCCACAAGCGCACACTGAGCGCGACCGCAGCCAGCCCTAGCCCACTGGCCAGCCCCATCCACATGCCGAGGGTGCCGAACCCACCGTAAAATCCCAGCGCCGCCCCACCGGGGATCGCGACCAACCAAAAACAGACAAACAAAATACCTGTCGGGAAGTTCACATCGCGCATCCCTCGCAGTGCCCCACTGCTAACGACCTGAATGCCATCAAAAACCTGAAAAATTGCTACAATGACTAAGATCGAAACGGTCAGGGCGATGACTTCTGGGTCAGCGGTAAAACCTTCGGCAATGAACTCGCCTAGAAAAATATAAACGAGGGCGAAGCAGAGCATCATAGCCATACCCATCTGCTGGGCGCCGACCACAATCCTCTGGCAGCGCTCGGTCTCCTGCGCACTGACGGCATGCCCGACCCGAATCGTGACCGCCATGGCGAGCCCGAGCGGCAGCATGAAGGTCAAGGTGGCACAAGTCACCGCAATCTGGTGCGCGGCCAAGGCGACCGCGCCGAATTGCCCGACCAAAAAGGCACCTGCGGCGAACGCACCGATCTCGATTAACATTTGTCCGCTTATCGGGCAGGCAATTTTAGCGAGCGCCTGGCACTCACCGCGATCCCATGGCTGGATCCACTTCGCTGGGAGAGCGACGGCGAGCCGCTTGGACTTGAATAGATAATACATCAGCGCCCCAAGCGTGGCAAAGCGAGCGAGGCAAGTCGCGATGCCCGCTCCGGTCAAACCCATCGCGGGCAGCCCTAAATGGCCGAAGATAAAAATAAGATTCAGGAAAACATTCAGCGCCACCCCGCCCAGCTGTATCCATAAAACCATCCAAGGCTCGCTTTGCGCTTCAGCAAACCCCTTCAGCACCATGATGGGCACCATGGCGAGGAAAGAGAATCCGACCCAATACAAATAGGGAGCCACAATGGCCAGCACTTCCTCCGGCGGTTGCAAATACCCAAGAAAAGGAACGCTCAAGCAAATAGACACCGTCAAGACAAGCGCCAGCATCGCGCCGATCAGGAGACCATTGCGCAAGGACTCGCCCGCTTGCTCGCGTCGCCCCCTGCCGAATGAGTGCGCGACCTGAATGGAAACCGCGATCGATAGCCCGATAGCGAACGAGAGCGGCAGATAGAGCAAGGCATTGGCAAAAGCCGCTGCTGCCAGATCGACCGTCCCGACGCGACCGATCATCAGCGTATCGGTCAGCCCGAGCAGCATCTGGCTGACTTGCCCAGCGATCAACGGGAGCGCCAGCAAGAGTGTTTTGCGGTTTTCTTGGAAAAATGGCTTAAGCATTGAAAGACAGTCGGCGGGCGTCACCGGTGAAGCCCCGACGAATGACCAGGCATAAAGATGATGCTTAGCGTCGAATAAAATCGATGCCCCAGCCAAATAGACAGTTGGCGATGCGAACTAGTTTTCAGCAACAGCAATTTAGCTCGTTAAAGAGTTCTACGACCTTTTTGTCTCCGGATAATTGTTGGATTTATTCGATAATTTTAGCAACCTTCATGATTTTGTAGGATTGGCATCTTTCGCACATAGCTCAAGCATCGACTCAAACTAATCAGCTTTCGAATTGCCTCGCTTCGTCTCGAAGCGCCCTCCCCGTGTCTTACACGAAAGCGTTCGAGCAGTTCCGGTTCAGACTTCCAATTTTGCATGACTCGGCCTAATACTCGAAAGTAGAAAAACTATTTCAGATCACACCGCAAGACGCGACTAGCGTCGCATCGCTACACAAATCTGACTTCAAGCATAGCGATTTATAGATTAATAAATCGAGCAATTGACATCTTTGTGTGACTTTTCGTTCACTATTCAGCTATCAGTCAAGCATTCGGAGGAATTTATGTGGGTGCCCTAAATTTTGTGCGAGTTTGAACTTACCTGAATCTTTTCAATAACCGAAACTTAGTTTCACTTTAAGTTCGGTACATGTGTGACAAACGGTTCATGGTGCTGAGCCTTGTAGGGGAGCGAGATGCTGATCGAGCCACTTGGCCGTGGCCTCAATAACCTGCGGATAAGTGGCCTCGTCGAAGCTGTGTTCGGCACCGTCAACCAACACCAGTTTTTTTGGCTCGGTGGCCGCTTTGTGCGCGTTGATGCTGTCCTCGGGCAGAACCACGTCGTCAGCGGTGCCGTGAACGAATAGCAGAGGCTGGGAGAGCGCGCCAACTTCGTGAAAAAGATCCCCGATTCCGTTGAGGTCATCGACATAGGCCTGCGAGAGTGGGCAGTCGGGTTCGTCCCACATGAAGCCCTCGTCGGGCGTGACCTCGCCAAACTCGCGTTTGCAAAAGGCCGCCGCGCGGATCATGCCAGCGAGATTGATCACCACTTCGATGCGCGGATTTTTCGGTGCGGTCAGGACGCCGACGGCCCCGCCCATGCTGTGGCCGCAGTAGGCAAGGCGCAGGTTATCTGGAAGTTGGCCAATCAAGTCCTGTAAATCCCCGGACTCCTTGGAGATGGTGGCGGCTCGGAAATCGCCCTCAGAGTTGCCATTGCCGGCGAATGAGAGGCGCAGGCAGGGCCAGCCTCGCGCGACCAGGCCCTCGGCGACGGCGATCACCAGCGGGCGATCCTTGTCGCCGGTCACACCGTGACCTAGAATAACGAGGCGATCCGTTTTTTCTCCCGGATGCACACTCACATCCAGACGCTCGCCGTGGCGGTTTGTAAAAGTGGTCTCTTCCAGCATAACTTAGATGGGGGGATTAATAATTAGAGTCGTCCGGGAAAAGTGAGTTCGGCAACCGCGGATTTGTCCAGTTCACCGCGCTTGAGTTCAATGAGTTTGCGGTATTGCGCCTCGGTGGCTTGGGAGAGCGGCACCTTCACACTTGCCTGCTCGGCCAACGCGTTGGCAATGCCGCTGTCCTTAGCGGCATGGGCGGCGGAGAAGAAGCAATCGTGGTCGCGGTCGCGCATGTCGGCGGCATCGGTTTCGAGCACCCGCGAATTGGCCCCGGTTTGGGAGAAAACTTCGCAGAGCATTTCGAGGTCGAGTCCCAGCGCCTGAGCTAGTCCCAGCCCTTCGGCCAGGGCAGCAGTGTTGATGTTCATGACCATATTCACCAGCGCTTTGACCTGAGCGGCCTTACCAGTGGGGCCGATGTAGCGCAAGGAGGCGGAAAGATCCAGGAGCAAGGGCTCGACCTGCTTAAAAATTTCCTCTTCGCCTCCGATCATCAAGTAGAGCGTGCCGTCTCGGGCCTGCGTGATACTGGAAGCCATGCAAGCCTCCAGCGCGTGTGCACCGGCCTCGCGACAGGCCGCATCGATTTCTTCATGCACCGCAGGGCTGACGGTGGCACAGTTGATGAAGATCTTGCCCGCTGCATGCTGAAGCAGGGCATCCTGTGCAAAGATCGCTCGCATGGCCTCGTCATCTGTGACCACGGTAAAAATGATGTCCGCCGCCGCAGTGACCGAGGACAAATCCGTAGCGACCGACGCACCAAGTTCCTCCGCGACTTCGCGGGCGGCGTCCTCCCGACTGTCCTGCACCACAGCGACAGAGTAACCACAATCTTTGAGTCGTCGCGCCATGTTGGCACCCATTCGACCGATTCCGACAAAAGCTATTTTATTTACCATGGATACACTCTGGCTTAAATCAGGTGCTTTGTCTATGGTCGAAGACGAGCGGAGTCATCTTCGGAGGCGCAACTGCCTATTTCTTAGGGCAAAATATGTAATGCTTCAGCCCTAAGACCAGCCTCAAGTATTCCTCACCAACGCCTTTTCAATGAGGGGCAGCATTTTACCCCGGCGAAAGAGTGTCACCTGCCCGGTGCTTCCGGAAACGACGATGCAGAGGCAATCCACCGCTTGCGTGATGGCAGCGGCGGCGGCGTGACGACTACCGAGCCCGCCGGGCAGTTCGTGATTATATTCAGGCGCATGTAGGAGTGAGCCGGCCGAGATCAAAACCCCGTCCCCACGGATGATGAAAGCGCCGTCGATCGAGGAGAGCTCTTTCACCGTCTCGTCCATAAACGGGTTCAGAATATTGCGGTCCTCATCCTTATAGCCGTAAAAGGGATTCAGAATAAGCGGCTTGGCATATTCTGAGATTTTTTCGGCATTCCCCAGCGCGAAGAGGCAACCAACAGGGTGCCCTTCTCGTCCCTCGACGGCGAGCTCAGTGGCAATGCCCAATACCCGCTCGATGACTTCCGGCTTCACGCTGGACGGCAGCATATCGCTCTTGGTCGCAAACACCGTCTGGAACTCGCGCTCGATATCGACTACCGTAATGCTGTCGAACTGATTACTCTGACGCAAGCCGCCCACACAGCAGACACGATCGTTACTTTTAAAGACCCCGCGCGTCAGGCCGATCAGCACGGCACTGCGGAGTTGCGAAAAGCGCTCATTACTAAAGGAGCGAATGGACAGCACGGCGTCGATATCATCTCGCTCGGTCGCGACATCCGAACTGCCCTGGGCAATGAGGACGGTCTTAAAGCCTTTAAAATTAGATCCAAAATCGACCCCGCCGCCAAAGGTATCGCCGAAAACCAGCACCGTAGAGCACCCGGCACCCTTGGCAATCTTGGCCGTCTCCTTGAGGATAAGATTATTGAAGCGGTTATGACGACGCTTGGGCTTTTCTCCTTCGCCGCTGAAGACGAGCTTCAACTCACGGCGAAAATCGGAAAGCTTACTAGCCGCATTGAGCCGCTCCATGTGTGACTCATCCTGAAAGACCCGCGCCAGCGACGCCAAACCGTAGAGGTAGCTGCGGGCATTTTCTGCCGCAAGAAGCAGAAAGACGTAACTAATATTCCGATACTCGGTCTGCCCTTCGTAGTTCAGGCCATGCGGGCAACGCCCCACCGCGATCATGTAGGGCCGCTTCATCGCGACGCGGGTGTGAGGAAGGCAAACGCCGTTGCCGAGATAGGTCGTCATCTGCTTCTCCCGGTCAAGCAGGTCGCTGAGCAGACGCTTTTTACTTAAGCCCTTTTCTTTGGAAAAATCACAGACTTCCAATAACTCCGCTAACGCGCCTTCAAAATCCGTGCTTTTAAGATCAACGACACGGGAAACGGCGATGTAACGGTCTATGCGCATTAGGGGTGAGTTGGTTGTTAGTTGTTGAGTGTTATATGTTAACCACGGATACGGCGCAGCGAGATAACATTTCTAAAAAAAAACAATACCCTGCCAAAAGGCAAGCGCTTCCATAAACAATCAACAATCAACCACCAACAAACAACGATCCACGATCAACCACCAACGTCCCTCTATTTTTCCCACTCGATCGCTCCCTTTTTCAACTCATAGACAAGACCCAACGCGAGCACGAAGAGGAAGAAGAAGCCCGGCAGCAGAATCGGCAGATTAGCCGCCAAGAACTCGCGGAAGACAAGCACCCAGGGAATGAGAAAAACCACTTCGATATCGAAGAGAATAAAGAGCATCGCCGTGACGTAGAATTTGACCGCAAAACGTGCGTGGGCTGAGCCCTCGGCTAGCATACCGCACTCGTAGGGGGAATCCTTGATCGCGCTTGGCGTGCCTCGCTGCCCAAAGATATGCGAGGCCACTAAAATCACTACGCCAATACCACTGGCGATAGAGATCTGAACAAGGATTGGATAATAGTCTGCAATCGACATACCTGTAGGAAGGCTGCTTTCGCGAGAGAGACAAGGTGTTTTTAAACTAAAAGTGGCTTTCTCCTTAATTGCCGGGGCAAATGGATACGATCGCCGGCAGCTACCAGTTTGTTTAGCCTTAATTACACCGAAGCAAATCTTCTCCCGCCACGCTCGGCAGAACGGTACCGACCTCTATCCGATAACCCTTTAAAAACTCCTTTACCGGCAACAAACGACCGCCCGGTCGCTGTAATTCGTGAATTTGCAGGACGCCCCCGGCGGTGGCGACATCGAGTGAGTCACCCGCAGTCAACACCGTGCCCGGCTGCCCGGTAGCAGGGACAGGCAGCCAGCTCGCCCGCCCGACCTTGATCCGGACTGGGCCGTGATCGAAATAAGCCCCAGGCCAGGGCGTAAAGGCACGCAAACGGCAATCGATACGCTGCGCCGGCTGATTGAAATCCAGAGCGGCATCCTCTTTTTTAATCTTCCGGCAAAAACTCGCTTTGGTATCATCCTGGGCCTCGAACCGGAGCTGCCCGGAAATAGCCTGCTCCAAATTTCGGCGTAAGAGCGGCACGACGGCCTCCCCCACTTTGGCGCGAACATCCGGCGCGGTATTCACCTCGTCAATACGCACACGCTCACAGTCCGCCACTGCCCCGGCGTCCATCTCTCGGACGACCTGCATCAGGCAAACTCCGGTCTCTGCCTCGCCCATGGCGATCGCAGTCTCGACCGGGGAGGCACCCCGGTAAGCGGGAAGGATCGACCCGTGAAAATTCAGCATTCCCCATTCGGGTGCCTCACGAATCGTCCTCGCTAAAAAGTGCCCGTAGGCCATGACGAAGGCCAGCGAGAGGTCGGCGTCACTCAAATAGGCCGCCAGATCGGCACCCGGCTTCTCCGGCTGAAGTAATTTCAGCCCATGTTCCGAAGCAAATCCGGCCACCGGGTTTTGCTGTAGCCGCTTCCCGCGTCCCGCGCGCCGGTCCGGCTGGGAGACAATCAGCGCCAATTCACAAATATCGGCAGCCTCCTCGTAAAGATAGCGCAGCCCGTGCAGGCAGATGGCATCCGAGCCAAAATAAGCGATTCTAGGTTTAGCAGACATACTAGAGTAGTTCTTGTTGTCCCATCGACTCGCGTTCCGAATCCGAAGGGGCACTTTGTAAAATTAACCATCGTAGGCTCACGCCTTCAAATTCCGGTTCGGAAAAGAGACGCGCCAACAACAAGGCCGATGCCATCGCGTCGTAAAGTGCGCAGTGGTAATGCTGGCGATTGGCGGGACAATCCAACTCGGCACGATGATCGAGCTCCTCCTGTAAGCCGAAGGTGCTCACGAGTGCTTCGAGCCCATAGCTCGCCAAGCCCGGATAAATACGCCGATAGAGGCGCAGCGTATCCAACCACGGCCCCCAGTTCGCCGCCTGAACTTCCGGCTCGGCAAAGTTCGGGCACTTTCTTGGGTAAGGCCAGACGGTCGCAATCAACCCGGCCTCGACCGATACATTATGCGCACAAAAGGGGCCCTTTTGGCGAAGCCCCGAAAATAAAGACCACTCGCGATCAAAGGGCTCGGCAGCGTTAGCCATCTCTTCGTGAATCCCGTGTGTGGCCCGGTCCAAATCGGAAATCGTGCCCACTGGCGCACAGATACGGGAGTAGGTCGCCGTCATCGAACGGCCCACCAGCGTCGCCACGCCATACTCCACAATGCCACTTTGGCGGCTGCCCTCAAAATCAATAATATGGATCGGTGTGGAAATCATGACTCTGGAAACTCTCAACGTTCAACGTCCAACGTTCAATGTCGAATGTTCTTACATCCAAGACTCTACGGTTGCAAGTATTCAGGAAGGCTTTCAATTTCCTAATAAAAGGAAGATTCCCATACAACTATGCCATCACTCACACGCGCCCAAAAAGACGAATTCATCCAGTTTATCACTTACCTTTGCGACGAGGCTGCCAAGGAAATCCTCCCCCACTACGGACCCGAAGTGGAAATCGAGCGCAAGTCGGATGCCACCCCGGTTACCCTGGCCGACCGCAATGCGGAAAAGCGTATTCGCGAGATCCTGGCCGAGCGTTACCCCGAGCATGGCATTATCGGAGAGGAGTATGGACGCGAGCGAGAGGACGCCGAATTCGTCTGGGTGCTCGATCCGGTGGATGGGACGAAGTCCTTCATCTCGGGAGTTCCCCTCTTCGCCACCCTGATCGCGCTCCTGCATAACGGTCGTCCCGTTATCGGCGCGATCAATCAACCGGTCCTCAAGCAAATGGTGATCGGGGACTGCGAGGTCACGACGCTCAACGGAAAACCGGTGACCGGTCGGGCGCCATGTAAGCTCGGCGAAGCGACGCTCTGCACCACCGATCCAATCCGCGAAACACTCTGGCAAAATAACGCCGACTGGTCCGCCCTACCCCCCAAGACTGCACTCTATCGCTCCTGGGGCGATGCCGGCGGCTACATCCTGCTCTGCTCGGGCTTTATCGATATCATGTGCGACCCACTAATGGAGATCTGGGACTGCGCTGCGATCCTCCCCTGCCTCGAGGGGGCCGGCTTCAAAGCCACGGGATGGAAAGGCGGCGACGCCTTCGACGAGCGCTGCATCATCGCCGCGAAAGAACCGCTCCACGCCGAAGTCATGGCCACCCTTTACCCCGGAGCATAAGAGGCAAATCTGGAAGGAACCCGACGACCGTGGCACAAGTTCTGAAATATTTTAAAGAGGGGCTCAAGGCCGCCAGAGATTACAACTCGCTCGATTTTTTTCCGCTACGCCATACCCTCGACGGTTACAATGCGTCCAAAATACCCGGAGACCTTAGGGCCGGCCTGAACGTCGCTTTGCTGGCTTTCCCACAGGGTATGGCCTACGCCCTCATCGCGGGACTGCCGATCGAATACGGGATCTATGGCTCAGCCATCGCAGCCATGGTGGCACCGGTCTTTTCCCGCACCAAATACATTACCCTCGGCCCGACCAATGCCACATCAGTTATGCTGCTCAGTGCCTTCCTTGGGCTGGGCATTGCCGGGGCGGAAATGCTCCGATTGGCCCCGACCCTGATTCTCCTGATCGGTGTTTTTATCCTGCTGGGCGCATACTTTAAAGTAGCAAATTTCATTCAGTATATCTCCCGCTCAGTCATTACCGGCTACATTACTGCGGCAGCGCTGCTCATCATCACCAATCAGATTCCTAAAGCAATGGGCCTGGCCCTGAAGGGCAAGGGGGCCACTTTCTTTGAGTCCGTGAGCCTGATGCTGGGAGCCATTGACACGGTGCACTGGGCGACGCTGGGGACGAGCATCGCTACGGCGGCGATTTATATTTTCCTCAACCGCAGGTTCAAAACGCTGCCAAATGTGGCCATCTGCCTCATCCTGGTGTCCTTCGCGTCCGCGCTCTTGCTCGGCAAGGAGTCTGGCATCGTGTTCCTTCCCGGAATCGACGCACGGGATTGGTCCTTCCAAGCACCGTCGATTCGCTTTGATGACGTCAAAATGCTCGCCAGTCCCGCGCTTGCGGTCGCCCTCCTCTGTATCCTCGAAGGGATCTCTATCGGAAAGTCGCTCGCCGCCAAAACCGGTGCCCGCCTCGATAGCAACCAGGCCATGTTCTCTATCGGTATGGCCAATATCGGTTGTGCCTTCTTCTCCGGTATGCCGGCATCTGGCTCACTCACCCGTTCCACCCTGAGCACCGTCAGCGGGGGCCAAACCGTTTTGGCCAGCTATATCAGCGGCGTAATCGTCTTCATTGGCGCCTTCCTACTCGGACCATACACCGCCTACATTCCACAGTGCGCGCTGGCCGTGCTCGTGATTGCGATTGGTATTTCCCTGGTCAACAAGCATGCCATCCGCGTCGTCATGCGGACGACAAAGTCAGATGCCGCCGTCTTCCTGATCACCTTTGCCAGCGGCACCATTCTCCCGCTGGACACCGCGATCTACGTCGGCGTCGGCACCTCCATCATGCTCTTCCTGAAGAAGGTCGCCCGCCCCGAGATGGTCGAATACGCGTTCAATGATCAAGGACAGCTCGCCCAGACCAGCGATACCATCAAACGCGATACTCCCGAAGTGTCGATCGTTCACGTGGAAGGCGAACTCTTCTTCGGCGCAGCCGAGCTCTTTCGCGACCAAATGCGCCGCATCTGCGAAGACCCTAACCTGCAAATCGTCATCTTAAAAATGCGCAACGCTCACAATATGGATGCCTCCGGCGTGATGGCCCTCGAAGAACTGGTTTTTTACATGAATTCTCTGGGCCGCTATCTCATTCTCAGCGAGGCCAAAGCGGACCTCATCAAAGTGCTTAAGAACTCCGGCCTCTATGATCACCTTGAAGAGCGAAATATCTTCAGCGACGATCCTGGCAATCCAACCATGTCCACCGCCCGGGCGCTTCGGCGGGCCAAGGAACACCTCGGGGCCGAGGACGCGAATGTTTCGATCTATGTGGACCCGATCAAAGACAGTCAAAAGCGATGATCCGAAAATCATCCCGTTACGATGCAGGTTGATACAATTCAACGCCTAGCCCAACTCAGCGTCGGCGAACTCGCCAGCTTTCGAAACCAGCCTCAAAGTAGCCAGGCGGGTACCGGCAGGTGGCGGGCCAGTGTCGGCCAGCAATGGCACAAAGAATCGGCTAGGCAAACGGAGGCAACCCACTCCGAGGCCACTTTTGAGCAAGCGATCACCGGCACCTTGCGACACCGGGATTGGACGATCGTCCTGCAAGGGCGCATCGATCAGATCATCCCTGAATTCGACTCATTGATCCTCCGTGAGGTCAAGACCGTGCGCCAGCCCCTTCCCGCCCCGCCCGAAGACCTCGCTAGGCAGTATCCCGAGTATTTTGCCCAAGCGGCGCTCTACCTGCGCCTTGCACGCCTGTTGCCCGAGTATGCCCAGCAGGCACTCAGGGCCGAACTGTTCTTCATCGAAATCAATTCCGGCACCGTACAGATTGCCCCCATCGATGAAAACGGGGACGATCTCGTCAACGCGCAATTAGATGCGCTCACGACTTTCCTGGATGATCGCCGAACCCGCCGGATCCAGTTGGACGAACTTGAGATCCAGCCCGCCTTCCCCACCCTGCGCGACGGACAGGCGGAACTCATGCAGCAACTTTCCTCGGCTAGCCTGAAGAGCCCCACCGTCCTACTTCAGGCCCCCACCGGATTCGGGAAAACCGGCATCGTTCTCGAACATGCCTTGCGGCAAATGCAGGACGGGCTTTTTGAGCGCTGTATCTACCTAACCAGTCAATCAAGTGGTCAGCTCGAAACCGTCCGCCAGTTGCGGCGCATGATTGGCCCTGGTCTGCGATTTATCCAGATGCGCAACCGCGCGGAACACAAGATCGATAGCATAAAGCACCGCTGCACCGGCGACCGGCGTTGCGAGTCGACGCTGGGGCAGGATTGGATGGAGGCGGATATCCATCCCCCCGATCTCCTGCACGAGGGAACACTCAGCCTCGAACGGGCCAAAGCGATTGGCAGCGAGACCGGAGTCTGCCCCTACGCCCTGACCAAGGGCTGCCTCCCCTACGCCGAACTCTGGATAGGCGACAGCAATTACCTCTTCGCCCCACACAGCCGGCATGTCTTTTCCGAGCCCTACGGCTTCGATCCGGCTAAGACCATCCTAATCATCGACGAGGCGCACAACCTCCCCTCCCGCAATGCCGACGCGCTCAGCATTGAACTCGACGCCGACGCTCTGTTTTTCGCGATCGAAGAGCTTCGCGATGCGGGCGCAGCCCGCCGCTTGCTGGCCAGCCTCCACCGGATCGCCAGCGAGATCAACCCACTCGGTTCGGAGAAAGTCCTGAGCACCGATCAAATCTACTCGCTCTGCGATCTCTGCGAGGACGCGACTGCACTCCTCGAAGAAAGCCGCTTCGACTACGAAGCGGTCGCCCCTTTTGCCCTGGAGACGATTTGGCGAATACCGGAACTGGCCACGCGCCTCGATCAAGCATCGGGCTCATGGCTGCACTGGTGTCCAAAAGCCGGATTATTACGCGCACAATGTCTCGACGCCAGCCGGTGGACAGCCGACTGCCTGAAACCCTTCGCGAGCCGCATCCTCATGTCGGCCACCCTGGACCCGCTCGACAATTACCATACGGCTATCGGCATCAGCCCCGCCCAGACCAGCATGGCCATCGGCTGGGCCGACTGGCGCGAAAATGCCTACGACGTCGCGATCGATTGCCGCGTAGATACCCGCTTCAAGCAGCGGGACCGTTATTACGAAACTACCGCCCGGACGATTGCCGGCATGACATCAATCGATCCGGGAGAGCCTATGGTCGCCTTTTTCTCCTCCTATCAATACGCCGAGAACGTTCGCGCCTACCTTTCTGCCATCGACGAGTCCTTCCGCATCGCCCTGCAACCCCGGGGCGTGGATCTGAGCGAACAGGAGCATTTCATCGACGAAAGCCTCCTATGCGCGGACGTGCTCTTTCTCATCATTGGCAGCAGCTACTCCGAAGGTATCGATAAACTGGGAGGGCGCATTCGATCCGTCATCGTCGTCGGACCGGCGCTTCCGGAAGTTAGCCCCGTCCAAAAAGCGAAAATGGAAATCCATCCGGAACGCACCCGGGAGGAAGCCTTTAGGGAAGTCTACCTCATCCCTGCCATGCGCCGCATCCATCAGGCTCTGGGGCGCATTGTCCGCGCCCCAGGACAAAGTGCGAAAATACTGCTCCACTGCAAACGCTATGCTCAGGACGAATATCGCCAGATGCTCCAGCCTGAATACCAAACGGAAAAAATACTGCGAAATGACTCGGCGCTTACCTCTTGGCTCGAACGAAAGGAGGCGGACGCCACAAAATTAGATTATTAGTCGAGTAAATTTAGTTAAATCTTGAAATTTTTATTAAGGAAACTAGCAGTAAAACGTTTTATATGAGGCTATCGCATTAATAGATTGAAAATATCGCATTAATACGTTGCTTTATCAGAGTTGTTACGTAATGATAAATTCTCAATACACAAACCCATAATAAAATGGCAAGATCAAAAGCAAATAAAGGAATAAGCCGCATCGACAGTGGCTCAACCCACGGCTGGTTCGTGCGTGGTTATCGAAACGGAAGAACTTACTCCAAGTTGTTCAGCGACCGAAAATGCGGCAGTAAGACCAAGGCCCAAAAGCTAGCGAAAGCCTACCGTGACGAGCTCTACACAGAACTCGAGGCGATACCCAAACGGCCCCGCCAGCGACGCATCGTTGTCTCTGACTCGCGCAACACCACCGGCGAGCTCGGCGTTTCCCGCACCACAAAGGTGACTCAAGCCGGCA